>Ga0187780_10000463_pt1 | contig 30448 bp, 29 predicted proteins | sample 1015_Q2_SP10_20__FD_132429 | JGI IMG/M metagenome (GOLD analysis project Ga0187780, IMG submission 132429) | Tropical peat soil microbial communities from peatlands in Department of Meta, Colombia - 1015_Q2_SP10_20_MG | ecosystem: Environmental > Terrestrial > Soil > Wetlands > Peat | place...
GCCGGCACGCCTAAAGCCCCTCCGCGCACCTAGTACCGCCCGCCACCCATTCGTTAATACGCGCCTGAGCAAACCTGTCCTTCAGCCCAGCTAGCCCCCGAGACCCCACCACGCTACAAGTCGAAGTAGCGCGGCCGGGGGCTCGCGCCGGTGACCTGGGCCCATCTCTAAGTCTCTGATTCAGTGGCACTTTTAGCCCGTTAATTGAGGGAGCGGACTATGAGTTTTTTGCAACAGTTTCGTTTTGGGGCGCGCGCCGCACGTTCGGCCGCCAATCCTGCCTTGCCAGCGCTCGTGCTTCTGGCCGGGGCTGCGCTGATACTCACCGGCTGTGCCGGCGTCGTCGCTCATGACGCCACCACCAAGCCTCCCAGCACCTACGACATCTCCGGAACGGTTACTCCCGCGGCGGGAGGCAGTGGTGCCACGCTCACCTTGAGCGGACCCTCTGCCGCCACCGTCACCGCCGACAGCTCCGGCAATTACTCCTTCACCGGCCTCGCCAACGGCACCTATGTGGTCACTCCATCCCACTCCGGCTACTCGTTCAGTCCCGCCTCGCAGGGCGTCACCGTCAACGGCGCCAATATGGCGGGCATCGATTTCACCGCTACCCAGCAGACTCCGCACTCCGTCAGTCTGTCCTGGGTTGCCAGCACTTCCCCTGTTTCCGGATACAACGTCTATCGCGGCACCACCAGCGGCGGCCCGTATACGAAACTGAACTCGTCTCTGCTCACGAACTTGAGTTACAAAGACACGGCCGTCGTCAGCGGGAACACGTACTACTACGTTTCCACCGCCGTGGATTCCACCGGCACGGAAAGCGTCTTCTCCAACCAAGCCACCGCCAAAATCCCCTGATCTTTCTCAGTCCGTGTAGCGGCCGCCGTCTGCGGCGGGCCCGTCTATGCAGGAACAGCTTCGCGGCGCTTTAGCCGAGGAAGCGCCTTAATGGACTTACCGGCCCTTTGTTGAGCCATTCGCAACTCATAAAGACTCTGCAGATTGAGCCAGAACTCAGCGCTGGTGCCGAAGAAATGAGCCAGGCGCAAAGCGGTATCGCCAGTAATCGAGCGAGTACCATTCAGGATTTGCGTGACGCGATTCGTCGGCACATTGATGTTGCGCGCCAGTTCCGCCGCGCTCATGTGTAGCGCTTCGAGCTCCTCGGCCAGGTGTTCCCCCGGATGAATTGCAGCAACCGCCATTGAATCCTCCTAGTGGTAGAGGACAATTCCCACTTTACGCTGCATTGAATTACGCGTTACGTCAAGCATAACGGGAGTGTCAAGGCTGCGGCGGGACCACCCCCACCCCCCATGATTTTCGTATCAAGGGGAAACAAAGGACTTACGGGGGGATGGCGTGTATCAAGGGGAAACAAAAGAGTTAGGCGAGGCTTTCGAGATGAGGAACGGTCAGCGCGCGAGGGAATTAAAGGAGTTAGAGGAAAGTGGCGAGTGGTGAGTGGCGAGTGGCGAGCGAAAAACGAAGAAAGACCCGACGTAGAGACGCAGAGGATGCGGGTTTGCGCAGAGTTCCACCTGCACTGAAACTTCGGCGGACGGGCACGGAAGAGGCAGGAAGAAACCGAGGTAGCAGACGCGCGGAGAGCAGCGAGGAGCGCCGGGAGCAAGATCGAAGTGCGGGGCATGGGCGCTACTGGACAGAGGTGGACTGGGGAGCAGGTTCAGAAATGATGGGAGGAGCGTGTCCGGCGGGAGGAGATTCGAGGGGAGGAGCGGGCCGGCGAAATTTGGTGTGGGTGGGCGCGGATTTGGCAGCGTGTTTGTGCGTGGTTGCCGGATGGGCTTCAGATCCATTGGGCTTGGAGGGCGAAGATCCGGGACGGGATTGGGTAGTCAGGGGCTTGGCAGCGGGTGCGGCGGCGAGAGGCTCCGGAGAAGGAGAGGTGCGGCGAGATTTGGCGCGCGCGGATTTGGCAGCGGGCTTGGGAGTGGACGCGGGAGCAGCATCAGGTGCATCGGACTTGGCGGAAGAAGAACGCCGACGAGATTGGGCAGGCGCGGGCTTGACGTCCTTCGGATAATAGGGATGGTCCTTCGGGTATTTCAGCTTGAGGAGTTGCTTGAAGACGGGATAATCAATGAACCAGCGGCGGGCTTCGTCCTTGGCGCCTTCCTGCGATTGCATCAGGAGGAAGACGATGTAAGCGAGAGAGGAAGCGCGGCGAGGAGAGAGGCGATTGGCGGCCAGAGCGTCGAAGAGCTTGCCGAGAACGTGGTTGATGTCGATCTGGGTGATGTAATCGCCGGCGGGGCTGCGTAGATCGGCGGAGAGGTCGTCCTCGCGGGGATCGGGCTTGGCTTTGGTGGCACGAAAGTGGGTGAGGCAGAGTCCTTCGCCTTTGGGGTGAGCGGGAAGGCCGCACATGCGTCCATTGGCAAAAGTGAATTGGCAAAGATTGAAGATATCGGTTGGTCTCGCATTTGACATGGAGAAAAGATAACTAAAAGAGAAGATAACGTCTACGGTACTAAGGGACAGAAAATGGAAAAGGGGAGTGGGGACGAGAGGACAGTTCTAGGACTGGACCGGGAAAATTTGGACAGCTGGGCGGGGATGGACAAAGTTAGAAGTCGCACGTTCGGCAAGCGGAGGGGTGCGGCACGTGGCCGGGGCTCGATACAAAACGCGAGATAGGCACAAAAGCGCTGGCATAAAAGCCAGCGCTACATGAGGAGAGATCCACCTTCGTCAAACGCGCTCTCCATATCCATTCCCTAATGAATGTGCTGCTTTTCCCCTTCTCGAATGTCGCCGCACGCTCGATGCTCGGGGTTCGAGTCGAGGTGATCAGGTGGACGATGGTTCCGATGGTGAACAGTTCACGGATGGGGGCAATTGTAGCGCTGGCTTTTATGCCAGCGCCTTGAGAGTTGGTGGAAGGCAGAGAACTAAAATCGTGCATGGAGGGGTGGTGACCAAGGATCGCTTGGGGGCGAGGACCCGGGCCACGCTGGTGAGTGCGGGCCGCTGTAGGGATAATCTCCCGGCTTCTCAACGAGCTTGGCACGCACGGGGTTGAGCCAGATGTACCATGCGACATCAGAGGGAGCCTCGCTGCCGCGAAGGATGTGATCGTAGAAGGACATTTGCCACAGCTTCTTGCCAGTGCGGGCGGCGAATCGGAAGGACGTCTTGTGTTTGAAATGTCTTACAAAGCGCTGCAAGTCCGCTTCCGGCGTCGCACCTTGCAGGAGAAGGTGCAGGTGATTTGGCAAAAGGCAGTAAGCGCGAAGGTGAAAGGAATGTTGGCGCGACTCGTCGCGGAGGGCGCGAAGCAGCCATCGGGCGAGCGGGTCATTACGAAAATAGGGAGTGCGCCGGAAAGTACACAAGGTGAGAAAATACCAGCCAACGCCGACGTAGTTTCGCGGGTCAAGGCGGATGCTTTTGTGACGCATTGAGAGGGGCATGGGATAAGAAGGCCGGTGCAGTTACCTTTCCTATACAACTTAGGTTAAGTACATATATAGATAGCAAAGCGCGGGCGTAAAGGCCAGGGCTACAAAGAGCAGCGCTACACAACGCAGCAGAGGTAGTGATACGGTAGCTGCACGGGCGGAGCAATTCATGAACACTTCGAGATTCGGCGGCAAGGTAGCGATCGTTACGGGTGCGGGCTTGGGAATCGGCAAGGCGACGGCGCTGGAATTCGCGCGCGAAGGCGCTTCGGTGGTCCTGGCGGAGGTGAATCCGGAAAGGGCGAAAGCAGTCGCGAGCGAGATCGAGAAGCATGGCGGGCGCACGCTGGCGGTCACGACGGATGTCAAAGATGAAGCCAGCGTGCGACGAATGATGGAAGCCGCGCTCCAGGCGTTCGGTTCTGTGGATATTCTGGTGAACAACGCGGGCATTTATCCCCGCAAGCCGTGGCAGGAAATGACGGAATCGGATTGGGATCAGATTCTGGACACCAACCTCAAGGGCTGCTTCCTGTGCGCGAAAGCGGCGACGCCGGTCATGCAGAAGAAGCGCTACGGGAAAATCATCAACCTGACTTCGGTCACGGTCCTGCTCGGCATTCACGCCAACATGGTTCATTACATCACGTCGAAAGGAGGCGTGATTGGCTTCACGCGAGCGCTGGCGCGGGATCTCGGCGAATTCAACATCAACGTGAACGCAGTCGCGCCCGGAGGGATTGAGACCGAAGAGGAATACAAGTTCGTCTCCGCAGCCGATGCGGAAGGCTACATCCGGCAGCAGTGCATGAAGCGGCGGATTCTGCCGATTGATGTGGCCAAGGCGATTCTTTTTTTGGCGTCAGACGAAAGCAGCGCGATCACCGGACAGGTGCTCACCGTGGACGGCGGCTGGGCGATGCATTGAGGGGGGTTCCTTCAGGGGCTAAAGCTCACGTCGTTGAGAGCGATCTACGTGGGGGCTGAAGCCCCCACCTCCTGAAGAAGGAAGCGAGGAATCTCTCTTCGACACAACCAAGAAAAGAAGGATTCATCGCACGAAAACCGTGCGATGGTGCGGAGTTCCTCGCTCCGAAGACTCCGCTCGGAATGACGGTAAGTAGGTTAGTTGCGAGGATCGTGAACGCGCGACCCTCAAGATGACAACGAAATAGGATTGAAGGCGCTGCCTACTTGAGCGAGGCCATGTCAATGACGAAGCGATACTTCACGTCGCTCTTGAGCAGGCGCGCGTAGGCTTCGTTAATCTGGTCCATGCGGATCATCTCGATGTCGGAAGTGATGCCGCGCTCGGCGCAGAAATCCAGCATCTCCTGGGTTTCGCGGATGCCGCCAATCGCCGACCCCGCCACGCTGTGCCGACCCATCAGCAAGCCAAACGCGGCCACCGGCAGCGGCTTCTCCGGCGCGCCGATGAGCACCAGCGTGCCGTCGCGCTTCAGAAGTTGGAGATACGCGCTGAGGTCGTGATCGGCGGAGACGGCGTCTAGGATGAAGTCGAAGCTGTGCGCATGTTTTTGTACTTCGGCTTCGTTCTTCGAGATGACCACCTCGTGCGCGCCGAGCCGGATGGCGTCTGCGGATTTGTTCGGCGAAGTGGTGAAGAGCACAACGTGCGCGCCGAAGGCGTTAGCGAATTTCACGCCCATGTGCCCGAGCCCGCCGAGGCCGACAACGCCCACTTTCTTTCCCGGGCCAACGTTCCAATGGCGCAAGGGTGAGTAAGTGGTGATGCCGGCGCAAAGAAGCGGCGCGACGCCAGCAAGCGGCAGCTTTGAAGAGACGCTCAAAACGTAAGCTTCGTCCACGACGATGCTGTCAGAGTAGCCGCCGTAGGTGACGCCGCCAAGATGCTTGTCTTCGCTGTTGTAGGTCAGCGTCATGCCGTTTTCGCAGTATTGCTCGAGGCCTTCACGGCAACTCGAGCAAACGCGGCAGGAGTCGACCATGCAGCCGACCGCGGCGATGTCGCCTTCCTTGAACCTCTTCACGCCGCTGCCGGTTTTGACCACGCGGCCGACGATTTCGTGGCCTGGAACGCAGGGATAAATGGTGGGGAAAACGTTGCCCCACTCGTTGCGCACGGTGTGCAAGTCCGAATGGCAAACGCCGCAATAGAGAATTTCGAGCTGGACGTCCTGGGGACCGGGAGCGCGTCGCGGAATGGTGAATGGAGCCAAATCGGTGGTAGGACTGTAGGCGGCGAAGGCGCGCGCGGTAGAAGTGTGGGCGATGGGCTGCGTAACGGGAGCTTGTCGAGCTGCTTCACTCATGGGGCTTTCCTCCTGGAGATGATGAACTCAACCTAAAACAAAAGCACTGCGTTTTGAGAGCGATAAATCGCTGGCATGAAAGCCAGCACTACAAGAACCGATCAGACGTGGCAGGAAGCGGCGCCACGCTTCTCGAGATAGCGCTGATGGTATTCCTCGGCTTTCCAGAATGGGCCCGCGGCAGTAATTTCAGTGGCGATCGGATGGTGGAACTTGCCGCTGGCTTCGAGCGCCTGCTTCGATTTGCGGGCCGCTGCTTCCTGCTCCGGCGAGTGGTAGAAAATCGCGGTGCGGTACTGCGTGCCGAAGTCGGGTCCCTGGCGATTCACTTGGGTGGGATCGTGGATCTTCCAGAAGACATCGAGAAGCTGCTCGTAGCTCACTTTCGAGGGATCGTAGGTCACTTGGACAACTTCGGCGTGGCCGGTCGTGTCGGTGCAGACATCGCGATAGCTGGGACTTTGCGTGTGCCCGCCGGAGTAGCCGGAGAACGCTTCGACGACTCCGGGAACGCGGCGAAGGGCGGCTTCCACTCCCCAGAAACAACCGGCGCCAAACGTGGCGATTTCCGTCATGACCAGCAACCTCCCGAAACCATGTGAGCAAGATTCTCCGCCCCTTTAGATGCGCGAAAGTGGCGGGAGGGTAGAGGCGAAAGCAAACCTATTTGCGAGGCGCAGGTTTGGCGGCCGCAATCTCGCTGATCTTCTGTTGTGCCGGACCTTTGTACGGGCTGTCCACGGAGGCCGCGTCAGTGAAGGCCTGTTTGGCGTCCGCGTTTCGCTTCAGGTTCAAGTAAGCGAAGCCGAGCCGGTATTGGTTGCGGGCATAAAGGAAAGCGTTGGACTTCAGCAGGGGCGCCGCTTTAGTGAGACTGTCCACGGCTTGTGCATTGAGCTTCTTCTGGAGATTAATCTGGCCAAGGGCGCTGAGTGCTCCGCCCTTCTGAACAGAAAGCTGCGCATTCCACTGGTCGTCGGTGTAAGCCTCTGGCTTCTTCAGCGTCTCAGTAAGAGAGACGGCCTTCTTGGCGTAGGTTTCGGCCTTGTCGAGTTGCTCGCCCTTTTCGCTGTAGTCGTCGGCGAGGAGAAGCAACATGCCGATGTTGTTGGGGTCTTTCGCCAGAACGCCGTTCGCCAAATCCAGCATTTTGCCGCGCTGCTGCGCCTGCTGATACGCTCCCGCCGCCATCGTGAGCGCTTGCGCCCCCTCGGGCGTGTCCGAGTACATTTGGGCAAAGCGTTGCAGGTAATCGGCGCGCGTCGCGGGCTCCTTGGCGTTGTACGCGGAGCTCTGGAGCGATTGCTGGATGTAATCCAGAGTGGGCTTGAATGCCTCCAGCTTGTCCGCCTTGGTGCGCGTCCAGGTCTCGGCATCAAGGCCCTCGGGAGCAGGTAAATTCTTATAACGCGCGATGATTCCCGTGGCCTTTTCACCGTAGGTGAAGAGTCTGTCGGGATCGCCCTTTTCATTGGCCGCGCGGATCAGGCTGACGGCGTTGTTGTAATTGTCCGGGTCGAGAGCGAAGAGTTTGTCGCCGTACTCAAAGGTTTTGTCGTATTCCTTGGCATTGAGGTAGTAATTGACGTACTGCTCGAAGACCACGATCTGGATGTCGCCTTCGGGGTGGGCTTTCGCGAACTCGTCGATGAGATGGAGCTTTTGGGCAGCGTCGGCGTTGGCGATGGCCGTGAGTTCGTGATCAACGTCCGAGCCGGCGGGGATCAAGACGGACTTGCCGAATTGTGCCCGGCCGGCGGGAGCGAACATCGCGAGGAGAAAAAACAGGGCAGCAAGGATCTTTAGGCGTAGCATTCATGCCTCCTGAGGGTGGAAACAACGGAGCGAATCCATGCGTTACCCCGCATCTTAGTGCGCCGGGGCGCGGGGCGCAAATCATTTCCCCAAAAGCCCGGCGCGGGAAGCGGCAGATTTGACTGCCGGTGGCAGAGCAGGAGAACATCGAAAGGTTGTGGCGGAGGCACAGATGGAGCTGGGGCTGCGTGGGCGAGTGGCCATCGTGGCGGCAGCGAGCAAGGGGCTGGGTCGCGCGGCGGCGGAAGAGTTGGCGCGCGAGGGCGCGGATGTGGCCATCTGCGCGCGGACGGCGGCGGACCTGGAGGCGGCATCGGAACGAATCAAAAGTGCGGGCGGGCGCGAAGTGTACTGGCGCACGGTGGACGTCGGCGACGCGGCGGCGGTGGCCGACTTTGTGGCTGGAGTGGAGAAGCAGCTTGGGCGGGTGGACATTTGCGTGACCAACACGGGCGGGCCACCGTCTAAATTGTTTGCGGCCACGACGCATGAGGACTGGCGCGCGTGGACGGACCAGCTGCTGATGAGCGTGGTGTACTTTGCAGAGGCGGTGTTGCCGCGAATGCAGAAGAACGTGTGGGGCCGCTTTCTGACTATTACTTCGTATTCGGTGAAACAGCCGGTCGAGGGTTTGCTGCTGTCGAACGCCCTGCGGGCGGGAGTAACCGGGCTGGTGCGCACCCTGGCGAATGAGTACGCGGCGTACGGGATCACGGTGAACAACATTTGCCCGGGTTACACGCGGACTGATCGCCTGGACGAATTGGCAGCGATGATGGGAGCGCGAACGGGGGCGAGCGCGGAGGAAGTTTTTGCGGGGTGGAAAAAGCTCATCCCTGCGGGAAGGCTCGGCACCACGGAGGAATTTGCCGCGGTGGTGGCGTTCCTGGCGTCGGAGCGGGCGAGTTATGTGAATGGAGTTTCGTTGGCGGTGGATGGCGGGACGACGAAGAGCCTTTTGTAGGGCTGAGAGTTGATCGACGGATGCTCTGTGAAAAGTGTGTAAGTTGAGATCCTTCGGGCCACAAAAAGCACGGCCCTCAGGATGACAAATTGCCATGCGCAGAAGTACGCAACCGATTGGTGGTATGTGAGCGGAGTGAATTTGGGATGGATCGCAAATCAACGGCGACAAGGCAAGAAAAAGGAGACAGGCGAATGAGCCAGAGGGCAGCGAAGTGGCGGGGATTGGGGGAAGTGGCGGCAATGTTGAGTTGCATTGTTTTGCTTCTGAGCAGTGTGCCTGCGCGGGGAGATGAGCCGTATGCGCGAAGCCGGGATTACGATTTGCAGCATTCGCGTGTCGCGCTGCGCTTCGACCTCGAGCAAAAGAAAGTGATCGGAGAGGTAACCCACACGTTGTCCCTGCTCCGGGACGGGCTGGAGAAGCTGTCGTTCGATTCCGTCGGACTACAAATCCAGAGCGTGAAGATCAACAAAAGCAAGGCGACATTTTCAACGACGGAGAACAAGCTCGTCGTGAACTTGCCCAAGGCAGGCAAATCAGGCGAGAAGTGCGAGGTCGAGATCAACTACGAGGGCAAACCGACGAAGGGCTTGTATTTCGTGTTGCCGGACAAGGATTATCCAAATCGCCCGAAGCAGATCTGGACGCAGGGAGAATCGGAAGATACGCGCTACTACCTGCCGACCTACGACTACCCGAATGACCGGCTGACGACGGAGACGATTCTGACGGTGCCGGCGAGTTGGCTCACGGTCGCGAATGGCAAGCTTGTAAGCACGAGCGATGCGGCGGGGGGAATGAAGACGTGGACCTGGCGCGAGTCGCAGCCGAGCTCGACCTATTTGTTCACCGTTGTCGCGGGGGAATTTGGCGAAGTGAAGGATAGTTGGCGGAACATTCCGGTGACTTATTACGCGCCGAAAGACCGTACCGACCGCTTGACTCCGAACTATAGCCGGACGCCGGCGATGATCGAGTACTTCAGCAAAAGGTTGGGCGTGGATTATCCCTGGGAGAAATACGCGCAGAGCATGGTGGACGATTTCGTTGCAGGCGGCATGGAAAACTCGAGCGCCACGACGAACACGGCGGAATCGCTGCGAAATCCCAAGCTGGTGGCCGAATATCCGCAGGATGAGGATGGTCTGATCTCCCACGAACTTGGCCACCAGTGGTTTGGCGACCTGGTGACGACGAAGGACTGGGGAAACATCTGGTTGAACGAAGGTTTTGCCACGTTCCTGGAGTACATGTGGACGGAGGGTCATTTCGGGAAGGAGCAAGCCGACTACGAACGCTGGGACTCCACGCGAAATTGGTTCCAGATGCGCGATCTGTACGCGAAGCCGATCGTGCGGCACGATTTCGAGGACTCCAGCGTGTTCGATGGAAACGCGTACGGCAAAGGAGCCATGGTGCTGTACATGTTGCGGCATCAGCTCGGCGAAGAAGCGTTTTACGCGGGGATGAAGCACTACCTGGAAGTGAATCGCGGGAAGAATGTGGTGACGCCGGACTTCATCAAGGCGATGGAAGAGTCCACGCACACGAACCTGGACCTGTTCTTCGACCAGTGGGTGTACGGGGCGGGAGCGCCAAAGCTGGAAATTAGTTACGGCTATGACGGGGAGAAGCGGCAAGTGTCGCTGAGTGTGAAGCAAACGCAGAAGGCGGAAGGGCGGGTCGGGTTGTTCCGCGTGCCCGTGGACGTGGAAATCACGAATGCGACCGGGCCGAAGCTCTATCCGATCGTGGTTTCCAAGGCGGCGGAGACATTTACGTTTCCGTCCGAATCGACGCCGCTGATGGTGCTCTTTGACAAGGGCACTCAGATCTTGAAGTCGGTTGAATTCAAGAAGGACAAAAGAGAGTGGCTGTATCAATTGAAGAATGCCACGGAACTGGCTGACTGTGCGGACGCCGCGGTGGCGCTGGGAAAATTGAAGGATGACGAAGAGGCCACGGCGGCTCTTGGCGAAGCGATGCAGAAGGATAAGACAATGGGAGTGCGCTTGGAAGCTGCAGAAGCATTGGGCGAGCTGGGCAGCCCGGCGGCAGCGAAGCAACTCTTGAATGCTTTGCAGAGTGTGACGGAACCTGAACTGCGCGCGACGATTGTGCGCGTGCTGGGCAATTTCAAGGAGAATCCTGAAATCAGCCCGAAGCTCGAGACGATCGCCAAGGAGGATGCTTCCTGGCGCGCGCGTGCGGCGGGGTTGCAGTCCATTGGAAAGCGGAAGAGCCCGAATGCATACGACATACTTGCTGCGGCGGTGAACGGCGAGTCTCCGGATGGGATCCTGCGAAACGCGGCGCTCGGCGGATTGAGCTCCCTAGCAGACGATAAGGCTGTCCCGCTTGAGCGCGAGTGGACACTCCCGGGCAAGGATTTCCGGGCGCGCGAGGCGGCCATTCGAGGCCTCGCACAACTGCAGAAGGACAATAAGGAAATCACGAATCTGATTGCGGGTTATCTGAACGATCCGCACTTCCGGATCCGCCTCACGGCTGTTTTCGCGCTCGGAGGTCGAGGTGACGCTTCGGCCATCCCGGCGCTCGAGGCGTTGCTGAAAAGCAATGATTTGAGCATCGAAGTGGCCCCGATGATTAAGTCACAGATCGAGCGGCTGAAGAATCCTGCGGGCAAGGGTGGAGCGCATCCCGGAGCGGGAGGCGAAGGCGAGGCCGCTCAGGCTGGGCCGATTAGCAGCGAAGATCAGCGGCTGAGCCATTTGGAACAGCTGGTGCATGAGATGAACGAGCGGCTGAAGGCAATTGAGGGGAGGTTGCCGGCGGTGAAGCAGTAATCAGCTTTCAGTAATCAGAAAGAACAAGAGTCTGATTGTAGCCAGGCGTCAGGGTTCGGCGAGGAGGATGCGGAGGTCGCGGAGGTTGTTCCCTGTGGGGCCGGTGACGATAGCGTCGTCGAGCTTGGCGAAGAAGGTGTAGGCGTCGCTCTCGCGAAAAGATTTCTCCGGATCGAGCCCGAGCGACTTCGCGCGCTCGAGCGTTTCTCCATCGGCGACGGCGCCCGCGGCGGGGCTGTTGCCATCAATGCCGTCCGTGCCGACACTGAGAACGGTGATTTTGCGCCCGGCGATTTTTTCCACGCAAGCTAGGACAAAGGCGGAATTTCTTCCACCAACTCCTCTTCCAGTGACGGGAGAGCTCACCTCACCATCGGCAATGATTGCGACGCGTTGACCCGGATTCTCGCGTTGCCAGGAATCCAGTTGAGCGAGAAGATTCTCCGAAGCTTTCTCGACTGGCCAATCATCGGTGGAATTGTCACAACAGCCCAGGTAGCCGTGCGCCTCGACGGCGTGATGCGCGGCGTGAAAGAGATCGTCCATGCCGAGCAGAAGCACGAAATGGGCATTGGCAAAGGCGGGGTGGCCGGGCTTGGGAGATTCGGGCATCCGGCCTGCTGCCAGCCAGCGTTGAACATTTGCTGGGAATTTCCGTGGAAGATCGAATTCGGCGAAGATTCGTTGGACATCGGCAATCGTCGTGGGATCAGGGAGAGTCGGGCCGGAGGCAAGCGCAGCTTCCTTTCCTGCAGGGACGTCGGTTACGGCGAGTGTGACTTTTCGTGCAGCGCCTGCGGCCAGTGCCAGGCGGCCGCCTTTCACCGCGGAGAGATGGCGGCGAACGGTATTCATCGCGTCAATGGGAGCACCGCAAGTCACCAACGCTCGATGCGTGGCCTGCACATCTTCGAGAGTTATTGAGGGCTCGAGCGGAAGTTCCAGCAGCGCGGAGCCGCCGCCAGACAATAGAAAGAAAACAAGGGTGCGTTCGTCGCAAGCTGGCAGAAGCGCGAGGATCGCTTCTGCGGCGCGCCAACTGTCGCGATTGGGAATGGGATGCCCGCAGAGAAAATACTCGAGACCGGGAGTCGGAACGGTGGGCTTAGTAGGAGCGGCGACGGCGCCTTCGATGGGCGTACCTTGCGGTAAGAGTGAGACTATGCCAGTGACCATCGCGTGCGCGGCCTTGCCGACAGCGATGACGAGAACGCGTGAAACGTGGGCAAAATCGATGGACGATTCCGGGAGAACGAGCCGCGTCCCCTCGAGTGGGAGCTTGCGCTCCATCACTGCGGGAATATCTATCGAGGAGAGTGTCTGGAGGAAAATTCGTCGCGCGAGCTCTTTTGTAGTTCGCATGGGTCGACAGCCAGAGTGTCAAGCGCGTTTGAGGATGTCCGGGTTGAGCATATTGGACGGGCGCTGGCCTTTAAAGAGCGCGACCACATTGTTGGCGGCGATGACGGCCATTTTGGAGCGGGTCTCGAGCGAGGCGCTTGCGAGATGCGGAGTGAGCACGACGTTGGGGCGCTTGAGACCAGGGTGGATGAAGGGCTCGTTCTCGAATACATCCAGAGCAGCGCCGGCAATTTTATTGGTGTCGAGCGCAGCAACTAGTGCGGCTTCATCCACGACTGGGCCGCGCGAAGTATTGATGAGAAACGCCGTAGGCTTCATGCGGAAGAATTTGGGTGCATCGAAGAGGCCGCGAGTTTCTGGAAGGAGCGGGACGTGGACGCTGATGAAATCGGAGTCGGCGAGAAGCGTGTTCATGTCGCGGAACTCGGCGTTCAAGGACCTCTCGGTGTCTTCGGCAGCGCGCACGGCGTCGGTATAGATGACCTTCATCTGAAAGCCGGAAGCGCGGCGAGCGACGGCGCGGCCGATGCGGCCAAAGCCGACGATACCGAGAGTCTTGCCCCAAACGTCGGCGCCGCAAAGCTGGTCGAGGTTCCAGCCGTTCCAGTTGCCGGAGCGCGCGAGGGCTTCGCCCTCGCCGAGACGGCGGGCGACGGCCATTAAGAGAGTCCAGGCAAAATCGGCAGTAGTTTCATCGAGTACGCCGGGAGTATTCGTGACCACGACGCCGCGGCGAGTGCAAGCGTCGAGGTCGACGTTGTCGTAGCCCACGGCCACATTGGCGACGATGCGCAATTTTGGGGCGGCGCGGAGAAGTTCGTCATTGATTTTTTCGGTGAGCAGGCAAACCAGGCCTTCCTTGTTCTTGACGCGGCGAAGGACCTCTTCGCGAGGAGGCCTTTCGGAGTTGGACCAGCACTCGACCTCGCACTGGGAATCGAGAATGGCACGCGCCTCCTGGAACAACAAATGGGTTAAATACACTTTCGGTTTGGGCATTCACTGGCCTCTAGGTTTTTTCCGGCCTTCTACACTAACACAGCTCAACCGCGGAGCGGGGTTACCCATTGCCAGTGTGAGGCGCGTCTCACTATAGTGAAGGAGTGAGCCCACCGCGCGCGCCCCTAGATCCCACCTTGATACGCGAGATGAAGTCATTGCTGGGCGCGAGAAACGTCCTGGACCAAACGGAAGACCTGATTTTGTACGAGTACGACGGCTCGGTGGAAAAAGCGCGGCCGGACCTGGTGGTGTTTCCGCATACGACGGAGGAAGTTTCGCGGGTCGTGAAACTCGCGCTGCGCTACGAGGTTCCGGTAGTGGGCCGAGGAGCAGGAACGGGATTATCCGGAGGAGCGTTGGCGCGCGGCGGCGGCGTGATGATCGTCTTTGCGCGGATGAACAAGATCTTGGAAGTGGATACGGACAATTGCCGCGCGGTGGTGCAGCCGGGAGTCGTGAACCTCGATCTCACACGAGAGGTGGAGCACGCAGGCCTGTATTTCGCTCCAGACCCATCGAGCGCGAAATCGTGCACCATTGGCGGGAACGTGGCGGAGAACGCAGGCGGGCCGCACACTCTGGCGTATGGAGTCACGGCGAATCACGTCGCTGCGCTGGAACTCGTGTTGCCCGACGGCGAGATTGTGCGCGTGGGGAGCCGGCACGGCGACGTAAGGGGTTATGACCTTTGCGGATTGTTTGTAGGGAGCGAAGGGACGCTGGCGCTGGTGACCGAGATTACGGTGAAGCTTTCGCGCAAGGCGGAAGCGGTGAAAACGCTGTTGGCGATCTTCGAAACGATTGATCACGCTTCTCAAGCGGTCGTGGAAATTACTGCGCGAGGAATTACGCCCGCGGCGTGCGAAATGCTGGACGGCTGGACCCTGCGGGTGGTGGAAGACTACATTCACGCGGGATTTCCGCGGGACAGCGGCGCGGTACTGCTGCTGGAAGTGGAAGGCTTGCGTGAAGGCGTGGAAGGACAGGCAGCGGCAATCGAGGAGGTTTGCCGAACGTGCCGCGCACGAGAAGTCCGTGTGGCGAAGGATGAACGAGAACGCGATCTGCTTTGGAAAGGGCGGAAGAATGCGTTTGGTGCGCTGGGACGGCTGGCGCCGTCCAATTACGTGTTGGATGGCGTGATTCCGCGCTCCAAATTGCCTCAGGCCCTACAACGGATTCGGGGGATAGGCGAAAAATTCGGTTTCCACGTCGGAAACATTTTCCATGCGGGCGATGGAAACTTGCATCCGATTGTTCTGTACGATCCGCGAAATCAAGAACAGTTTGAAAAAGCGATTGCGGCTTCGCATGAGATTGTGCGCGCGTGCGTGGAGCTGGGCGGCGCGCTGACGGGAGAACACGGCGTCGGGATGGAGAAAAACGAGCTGATGACGCTGTCGTTCAGCGAGGCGGATCTCGCGTTGATGCTGCGGGTGCACGACGCAATGAATCCGGACTCCTCGCTGAATCCGGGAAAGATTTTTCCGTTGAGCAAAGGATGCGGCGAAATCCGAATCAAGAAAAAAGCCGGAGACATGAACGCATGACGGCGACGGCAAATCTCGCAGCTCGGCTTGGCGGAGCGGTTGGGGCGGAGCACATGATCGCAGCCGAGGAGGAACTGGCGGCGTACGCGGTGGACGGCTTTGTGCCGGGAGCGGTCGTCCGGCCGACGTCGGCGGAAGGGGCAGTCGAAGCGGTGCGTTTCGCGGTCGCGGAAAAACTCGGATTGCTGCCGCTGGGATCGCGGAGCAAGTGCGAAATCGGCATGGCGCCGTCGCGATACGACGTCGCGCTCGACATGACAGGCGTGCGGGAAATCGCACACTACGATGCGGGTGACCTGACCTTGAGCGTGGATGCGGGAATGCCGCTTCGAGAGTTGGAGATTTTCCTGAAGCGTCATGGACAGTTTCTGCCTCTCGCCGTTCCTTGTTTCGAGAGCACGACGGCGGGCGGAGTAATCGCTTCCGGAATCGACTCCGCGCTGCGGATGCAGTATGGGACAGCGCGCGATTTCTTGATTGGGGCGGAATTTGTGGACGGCACGGGTCAACTTTGCAAGAGCGGCGGACGCGTGGTGAAGAACGTCACGGGATACGATTTGCACAAATTGCTGATCGGGTCGCTCGGGACTCTTGGGGCGATTACGCGGGTGAATTTTCGGACGTTTCCGTTGCCGGCGACGTCGGGCGGGCATGTGGCGAGCTTTGCGAATTGCGAAGGCGCGCTCTCCTACAAGAGGAGCGTGGAAAAGGCCGGATTGCCGCTCGGGAACCTGGAGGTACTTTCCCCGGAAGTGTCGCGAATGATTCGCGCGATTCTGCAGAAGTGCGAGGCGAGCGTGCCGGGGGCGCTAGAGCGGAAAGAGTGGCACGTTTACAGCTCGTATGAGGGCAACGAACCAGTGGTGCAACGAATTTCACGGGACTTGGAGAGGATCGCAAGAGAGGCGGGAGCGGCGCACAGCGAAATTCTGGAACCTGCCGCGGACGATTCGCTCGGGGGAATGCTGCGTGAAGCGTATGAGTGGCTGCGATGGGCAGGGCCGGCGACTGTGATTTGCCGGTTAGCGTTGCCGGAAGTGACGCCGGGCATTCTGACGAAGCTCTCCGGGCTCATGGATGGTGAATTGGTGCGCGGGGCGTTCCTGGTGCGCGCGATGGGGACTGTGTATTTCGCGGCGGTTGCAGAAGAGGTGACGGAAGCGGCGGCAGTGGCTTTCGCGAAGATTGCCTTGGGCGCAAAGTGGGTGGCCGCAGCGAACAACGGACATGCGAGCTTGCTGCATGCGCCCACTGAAGTGAAGAGTAAGCTGGCGCTTGCCCCCGAGAGCGAAAAGGAATTTGCGTTTCAGCAGCGAATCAAACTCGCGTTTGACCCCTCGTCGGTTTTCGCGCCGGGCCGCATTGTGGGAGGGCTGTAGGCTTGGCGACGCAGCGGACCATTCCCGGCGCGATTCCGATCTATGAGGATTACGCGCGGTGCGTGCATTGCGGCCTGTGCCTGAATCACTGCCCGACGTACCGGCTGTGGCAGTTGGAGGCCGATTCGCCGCGGGGACGAATCCGGCAAATGATTCTGGTCAATGAAGGCGAGTTGGCCTTGTCGCGTGTATTTGTCGAGCACATTGACAAATGCCTGGATTGCCGCTCTTGCGAGAGCGCGTGTCCCTCGGGCGTGGAGTACGGGAAGCTGGTCGAGCACGCACGGGCGCGAATCGAGCAGGATTACAAGCGGCCGTGGCTGGCACGGGTCACGCGGGAGTTTGTGTACAACCGGGTGCTACCCTTTCCCGGGCGGATTGCGACAGCAGCGAAGTTGTTGCGGATTTACCAGAGATCGGGGTTGCAGACGATTGCGCGAGCCACCGGGATTTTGCAGCTTTTGGGACTGGCAGAACGTGAAAAGCTCCTTCCGCAAATCGATGATGAATTCTTTTTCGACAAATTGGGCAAGACGTTTCCTGCCGTGGGGCCGCGACGCGCGCGCGTGGCGTTGTTTGCGGGGTGCATCGCGAATGTGACGTTCAGCAAACTGAACGAGGCCACGATTCGCGTTTTAACGGCGAATGGGTGTGAGGTAGTTGTCCCGGGCGGGCAACTTTGCTGCGGAGCGCTTGCGGCGCATGCGGGGGTGCGCGAGACGGCGCGGGAACTGGCGCGAAAGAACATCGTGGAGTTCGGGCGGACGGAGTTCGACGCGATTGTGACGAACGCGGCGGGGTGCGGCTCGACGCTAAAAGAATATGAGCACCTGTTCACACCGGGCGAGGCAGAGTACGACGCTGCGGTCACGTTTCAGAAGAAGGTGCGGGACGTGACGGAATTTCTGGCTGAGTTGGGGCTGGTGGCAAAGTTGAAGCCGTTGACGAAGCGCGTGACGTATCAGGACTCCTGTCACTTGTTGCATGGGCAGAAAGTGCGCGAAGCACCGAGAGAGCTTTTGCGCGCAATTCCGGGGTTGGAGTTTGTGGAGTTGCCCTACAGCGACATTTGTTGCGGGTCCGCGGGCGTGTACAACGTGACGGAGACGGAGGCATCGCTGGAATTGTTGGCAGAGAAGATGAATTACGCGAAAAAGTCGGGTGCGCAGATTATCGCCACGGCGAACCCGGGATGCCTGCTGCAGATGAGGGCAGGAGCGGAGATGCACCAGACGGGGCAGGAAGTGCTGCATGTTGTTGAAATATTAGACCGGGCGATTTCTGGGGTCTGATAGGTTGCCGGGAAAGTGCCTGATCCCGCACAAAGCGAGGGAGATTTGGAGGTTGAGATCCTTAGGCGAATCTCGTCGGTTCGCCTAAGGATGACACCAAGCGATTATGCGCCAATCAATGAGGGCGGATGCTCTCATGGGCGCGAATGTGGCCAGAAGCAACTAGCGCTCGCCGACGAGGTAGCGGCAGCCTTTGGGGCCCATGATGGCGGAGTGAACGGAATTGGCAGGAACGTCGAAGCGTTCTCCGGCGCAATACGTTTTCGAAACGCCGTTCATGGTGAGGGTCATTTCCCCTCTCGGGATGATGTGCGACGTTTCCACCCGGTGGGTGTGGTCGGGATAACGCGCGTTGGGCCCGTCTTCCCAGATAAAGATGTGAGTGAAGCCTTCACGCTGGAGTTGGGCGATGAGAGCGTCCTCACGCATGGCGGAATTGCAGCGCGGTGAGCAGACATCAGTAATCAGATATCAGGATGGGCAGAGACGACGACGCCCTCCCTGCAGAGATGGGGGTCGCTGCAGAAAGGGCGCGCCGTCTTCAGGAGAGAAGACCGTTACGGCAAGGAACTATTGCTCCGATGGCGGTGGCGGTGCATCGGGGCCAGCGGGCGGGGCGCCCGTGGGTCCGCGCCGTCCGCGCCCGCGCATCATAGCCTTAGAAACCGTGTAGTCCGAAGGCAGAGCGAAGAGCGAAGCCGCAGGTTCCGAGCGTTGAATATTCGTAAGCGTGTAGGTGGTCTCGCCGAAGCGCGGGTCCTTGCGAGTGCTTTTCACCACAACCTGCAACTCCGCCGAGTACCAACGCTCGCTGACGACGTTGATGGGGCTGGCATTCCCGATCTGTCCAGCAGGGATAGTGCGCGTATAGCGGGTTCCTTGGGCGCTGATGCCGTTGAGCGTTTGAACGCCCAAGTCCTCCTTCTTCAGCGTGCCGTTGGCAATTTCCTTCTCCATTCGCGCTTCCAGGTTGCCTTGCACTCTCCCGGGCTTTTTGCCTTCTGGCCGACGCGTGGGGAGTTGCTCGGCCGTCTTCTTGTCAGGGTGCAAAACATAAGCGGTAGACGCGACCGGATCATGAATCATGATGGCCGTGCGAGGCTGGCCGGAAGCTGCCAAGGGACCAAAACCCGCAAAAGTGGCCTCGCGGCGAGTGCGGCCCTGGCTGTCCCGGAAAACGTTGGACTGCACCCTGCGGTCAATCACGTTGCCGTCAGCGAGAGTCTGCTTCGATTCGGTAACGGCAACTGCACTGTAGGGCGCGCCAGTTACGACTTTGCCAGGATGCATTTCGCCAAAACCAAGAAGCTCCATGCGCGGACCGACGGGTCCGCCTGGGCCGACCGCTTCCCGTTCCGGGGGCGGTCCTGGAGGCGGCTCCTGCGCGTATAGGCCGCCGACGCCAAGAAGCAGCGCTGCCGTCAAAACCCACGTGCTCCGTTTATTTTTCATTCTTCAGCTCCTCTTCTTCTCTCCCGTACTGCGGCAATCGAGCCGCTGAAATTCAATTCGAGTTTTCCGGCAAACGCACCGCCTGCGGCAGGCCGTCATTGCCCACCAGCAAGTCCACCTGGATCCAATCGCCAGCGTGCTCTTCGTTGACCGTGAGGCCCAAAGCGCCCAGGGCGGCGCGCTGCATCTCGACATGCACAACCGTGGCATCTTCCATCGCCGAGGGCATGCTGCCGGGAAGTAACGTGAAATCGCCGGAGTTGTTGGAAGCCACCAGGACATCACCGAGTTCGATCCCGGAAACGGCGGCTGCCCCAGTAAACTGACCAGCGCTTACGAGTGGGGAAACCTGCGGGGGAGGTTCCCTACGGACAACGTTCGGATTGCGCTGGAAACGCCACGTCACCAAAGACACGGCGGCAATCAGTCCAGCCGCGGCCGCGAGGCTCCACGCTGCGACTACTGCCGCGCGTCGCGCCTTCATTGTTCTGTGCTTCGTGCGGAAATCCTGGCGCAGACGCATTTCCACGCGCGCCGGCGCTTCGGCCTTGTTTGTTTCCTGCCCCAGAAGGTGCAAGTCAACGCGAAGAGTCCGCCAATTCTCTTGCAGAGCGGCGCAATGGGGGCAATTCCGCAGATGCTCAACGGCAGCCCGCTTTGAAGGGCTGTCCTCCGGAAGGGAGTCAAGATCGAGGCCGGCCATGGCAAATTCTTCGCACGTCATACGCACATCTCCTGCAGCTCGCTCAGCGCCCCGCATTGGCCCTCCGGGGCACGTCGCGCAACATCTCCAGCTTGGCAAGAAGCAGTGCCCGCCCGCGATGCAACCTCGAACGGATGGTGCCGACAGGGCACTCCAGGATGCTTGCCGCTTGTTCGTAACTCAATTCTTCCAGCTCGCAGAGAACAATCGCTTCGCGAAATTCCACGGGCAGTTCCAAGACCGCAGCGCGAACCTGTTCGCGGCGCTCGCGAAATTCCGCCCACTGAGCCGGGGTCATCTCCTGGCTCGCCAGCTTGAGAGAGGCTGGCTCCGCTTCGGCCTTGGCGTCGAGCGACAAATCCCGGGGCGTGCGTTCCATGTGCTTCATGATGCGATTCCGGGCAACGCCGTAAAGGAACGCGCCGAGAGCTCCTCGCTCGGGGTCGAACTTTTTGGGCTCGCGAATCAGCGTCATGAACACGTCCTGCACAATCTCTTCCGCCGCCCAAGAGTTTCCCGTCATGCGCAGGGCGAAGCGGTAAAGCGGTGCCTGGTGGCGGCGGTAAAGAAGCAGGAAGGCGTCTTCATCGCCTTTGGCCGAGCGCCGAAGCAGCGCGTCATCCCGATCGATTGGTTCGACGGTTCGCATCTCTCCTGGAACGACGTCCGCTCTCTATAGTCTTCCCCCTTGGGGAGAGAATAGTTCCCGGTGGGGGGCGTGAGAGAGCGGACCTGATTGAATTATAAAGGCTTAACCCGGACCGGAGGCCGAAGTTTCGACTGACCTGGACCTCCCTGACCGAGGCCAAGCCAGGCCAAATTAGCGCCTTTTGCCGGGGCGGAACATCTTGGCGGCAATGCTGGTAACCATGCGGCGAGGGACGAGTCGCTGCGAATGAGCTCCGAAGTAGTTGCCGAAGCCGGAAATGACGTAGCTCCGGCCCTGGGCCAGGGCTTTGAGCCCCGTTCGGGCCACCTTCTCCGCCGATTCCTGGTTCTTGCTCGTGAATTCCTCTTGTCCGGCTACGGCGTGAAATTCGGATTCCGTCGAGCCGGGGCACAAGGCACAAACACGAATCCCGTAGGGCTTCATCTCTTCGGCCAGCCCTTCGGCGAACAAAAGGTCGAAGGCTTTAGTGGCCGCATAGGTCGAGATAAAGGGAACAGCTTGAAAAGCGGCAGTGGATGCCAGGATGAGGATATCGCCGCGGTGACGCTTGATCATATCGGGCAAAAAGAGGCGCGTCAGGTGGACCACTGCGGCGCAATTCACTTCCACCATATCCAGAAGGCGCTGAGGTTCTACCTGCGGCAATTCGCCGTACTGGCCAAAACCGGCGTTGTTGATCAGAAGGTCGATGGAAATTTCTTTCTGCCGGGTGAAAACATAGATTCTTTCGGGAGCTTCGCGGTGAGCAAGGTCAGCGGGGAATATCTCCGTTTGGATGCCATGGAGTTTTCGCAGATTGGCGGCGAGCGCTTCCATGCGGTCGCGGCGACGCGCCGTTAAAACCAGGTGGGTGCCGCCGGCGGCGAGCTGCGTGGCGAGAGCCACACCGATTCCCGCACTGGCGCCTGTCACCAATGCCCATTTATTGCGCCATCGTTCATCCATCTCTGAAAGTGCCTAGGCGGAATCGGGCTTGCCAAATTTCAGGACCGAATCCTTCAGCCGATTGCCTTCATGCTTCATGCGATCCATCAACCGGCGAGCCCAGACGAACTCGGCGGCGAGTAGCGTTAGACCCAGGAAAATGACCAGCCAACCAGGGCCGGGGGTGAAAACCATCACCACGCCCACTAAAAGGAGCGTGAACCCGGCAAGAACCTTGAAGAAGCGTCGAACCTGCTCAATGGAGCGAAAGATCATGAACCCTCATGGGCGGAGGGGGCGCGAGTTCCTATTCTGAGGGCAATCGAGTTTTCAGGCAACATCCCGCTGTTCTGTGGTTGCGTTCTGGCTACCTTTGGAGGATGCGGCCAGGAAGCTGGTTCACAGTGATGCGGTAGCAAGGGGAGGCGGAAGACATTTGTGGCGCTATGGGCGCGAGGCGAAGGGTAGCGATAAGTCTTTACTGGTTCTGACCCAATAACTTTTAGGGAGTGGCGGAGAGGGTGGGATTCGAACCCACGGTAGGGGTTAGCCTACACACGCTTTCCAAGCGTGCGCCTTAAACCGCTCGGCCACCTCTCCGAGGCGATGCTCAACCTTGCAATTTTAGCAGAAACGATGAGGGCCTGCATGAGCGGGTCGAATTGCGCGCGAAAGGGCAGGTCGCAAAGGGGGGAGCAGTTCGACAAGCACCGGAACACGGGGGAAGTATAACGTGGATGGGGCGATGGGATGGGATTTGCCAGTGTGGAGCGATCAAGTAAACTAGTGTGGATGCCCCTTCGACTCCGGGGTCGTCTAATTGGTAGGACACCAGCCTTTGGAGCTGGCTATCCTGGTTCGAGTCCAGGCCCCGGAGCCATATGTTGTGCGCGATGAGAGGGAGGCAGCCATCGGAATGCCCATGAGTAGAATCCGTCAACCCAGGCGCGTGGGGAGGAGAAGCCGCTCACAAGAGGCGGGCTTGACCCTCCTTGAACTCATCATCGCCTGCACGATTCTGCTCGTTCTGGCGTCGGCGGCGAGGCCGATGATCCAGGCCACGATTGTTCGCAGCCGGGAAGCGGAGTTGCGCCGAGACCTCCGGGAAATCCGGAACGCGATCGATCGCTACAAGGACATGGCGGATGCCAATGCATTCCGAACCGAAGTTGGCAGCAACGGGTATCCGCCCGATTTGGAAACGCTGGTCAAGGGTGTCACGCTGGCGGGGAACAAGCACGTGCGGTTTTTGCGGCGGATTCCCAAGGACCCGATGACGGGCCGCGCCGAATGGGGAATGCGGTCCAACCAGGACGATCCGGATACGACGAGCTGGGGCGGAAACAACGTGTTCGACGTTTTTTCCAAGTCGGATGCGACGGCGCTGGACGGATCGAAATACTCCGAGTGGTAATCCACCATACAGCTAGAACTTGCGAAGAAGAATCAACCTCCGACCATTCCAGAGGGTACGAGAAAACTTGGTTTCGAGAGAATTCGAGGAAGAAGAGGGCTTCCTCGCTCCGAAGACTCCGCTCGGAATGACGCATCAGGCGTCTTTGTTACTAGGTGCTAAGACTACCAAAGTGCAGTTGAGTGCCGTTAGAACGAAAATCGAGGAAACAACTGAAGCGACGGGCGATGCACTAGGCGAAAAGTTCGTTGACTGCGCGGAAGGCCTGATCGATGGCGACGTCTGAGTAGGCGCTGGCGCCTGAGTCGGAATTGGCGATGGTGATGCGGCCAAAGGGTTGGCGGCCGCGGACCCAGGGCTGCTCGCCCTCTTTCCATTCAGGATTATCGAGACCGAAGGGCGTGAAGGAATAGCCGTGCGCCCAGCGATTGACGGTAATTCCGGTGATGTCGGCCGCGGGATCGAAGCCCGCTCCACCGAGCATGCGGCCGAGTTGCTCCCGGATGTTTCGCTCGAATGTGAAGAAGGGAGTCTGCAAAAGTTCGGCCCGGCCGGCGCGGTTCTGATCCCTTACGGGAAGACCCGGCTGGCACGGAGTCCGCAGCATGAAGAGCACGGCGGGTTCTTCGGGCTTGCTCGGGAATGGATAGCTGCCAAGACTGACGGGAAAATCGAGGGCAGTATACGTATGGTAGCTACCCGGCGAAACGATTTGATGCACGCCGAGTTTCGAGAAGGGCTTCCAGTTTTGCAGAGCGACGTGAGTGTAAACGAGCGGCGCTTTCACAAGATAGGCCAGCGCATCTTTCTGCGCCTCGGGGAGTTCGGGACAGATGTACGGAATCATGCCGTTGTAACAGGCGAGGACGCAGTAATTCCCTTTCACGGCGAGCGGCTTCCCGCCGCGCGTGTAGGTGACCTGGACTCCCTTGGCCGTTTCTTTGGGGCCGTTGTGCTTCACATGGACCACGGTGCTGTTCAAGCGTAGGCGCACGGAGTTTTCGGCACGATCCAACTGGCTGTAATCTGTTTTCGCGGTGACGACATCCTCCATCGTGTGGCCCGCAATCGAACCAGGAATCAAAGAGCGCACCAAGAGGCGAGCGATGGAGGCGTTTCCGTCGGGGAAATGAAAAATGTAAGGCTCTTCTTTTTCGTGCGGGGGCAGGCCAAGGCCGTCGAATCCAGCATAGGTGAAAGAGCCGTAGTCGTCCCCGGCTTCATAACATGAAAAAGCTGGGACGGCTTCGATTCCCACGCAGAACAGATCGTGAGTGAAGGTTTGAAAAAAGGGCAGAGCTTCGGGCGTCAGTTTGCAGTAACCCGTTAGGAATTCCACATAGCTGATCTTCTTGAGCTGCGCGACCTTCTGCGGCTGCGAGAGTCCTTTGAGGTAGTCCACTTTTTCGGTGTAGACGCGCGCAATATCCTTGCGGACCGCGTCGGACAGAGGAGCCTTCGAGAGAAATTCCGGCCAGGGCGTCGTATTCATTCCGGCAACCAGGCGGTCTTCGCCGAAAGTTTCCTTGTCGAAAAAGGCGGCAGTTCCCAAACCCGAGTAAAGCTTGCTGTCGTAAGCCTTGTAGAATTTCTTGGTGTCGATACCGACTTCTTTCAGCAAGCCTTTAGCTTCGGCACTATACTCGCCTGGACTCTCGATGGATTGCGTGCCGCCATAGCTGAGGACCATGCGGCCGGCGACCTGGAATTCGTTGCGCTTGGCGTGGCCGCCGAAATCATCGTGATTGTCCAAGATGAGGATGCTCGCGTTTTTGCCAGCTTTTTGGCGGAAGCGGTAAGCAGCGGTTAAGCCGCTAATACCTCCGCCGACGACCACGAGGTCGTAGGTTTCGCCAGTGTCCGTGGGGTCACCGAGCGCATCCGCGCTTTCGCCATAGCGGAGACGATGGGCCATGCTGAAACTGCCATCATGATCGCCGCGCATGCCCAGCTTTGCAGGAGGATAGTAACCGGCGGATTTTTCCGGGGTAAATTCATCCAAGATGCCGGCGGCCAAAAGCCTACTTGGACCGAGCGAACCGGTAAGCAGGCTCGCACCCGCGCCGACAGCCGCGCCGTTGAGGAAATCGCGGCGAGAGATGAAGCGGTCCATCCCGAGGTGCCGGTCTTGTTTCTGTTTGTCCATTCCCTTGTCCATGCTGTTGTAGAGCTGCAAGTATAACGCGGCGAACGCATCCTTATATGTTTCTAGCAAGCTTCCCACTCGGCAGACTCGTTATTCGTGGCTAGCGTTCCCAGGCGAAGCACGCACGGGCATTTCGGAAAAGCAAAAAGGTCTCCGCCGCCGACGGCGGCCGCTACAGGACCTCGATTTATTTGCCGCTGAGACTACTGGTAGGTGGCGACGAGTTCGCCGTGCTCGATGCGCAGGTCGGAGACGTCCGAGGGAAGTCTGAGCTTTTCGCGATTGTCTGGGGATTCCATGAGACGCTGCACGGCACTTTCGAGAGTGGATTGCGGAATCGGCAGCGAGCCGATCTGACCACTGACGGGCTCAAACTTGAGGTAACCATCTTGGGCCCCGAGCTTGCCTACAAGCTCGAGAGTCATTTCCTTGCCATGCATGTCGAAAACGACGTAAGCCTTCACGCGATCGCCTTCCATCTGGACCTTAACGTCCTTGACCGAGGAGCGCACTTGTTCGATGTCGGTCGCGGTGGGCGCCCCGGGGCCTTCGGAGGGAGTTCCCGGCGAATCGGAGGGTTTCGCTGCGGGGTTCACAGCAGAATTCAAGGCGGTGCTTCCAGCCAGAGCCAAATGGCTAGCCAAGTAGGAGTTCAATTCGCTCTCATTGAGCCGCAGGGTGGCCTGTTGGCCTTGCGCAGCAGACTCCTGAACGGCCTGGACTTTTTCTTCCGCTCGTGTCGCGGCTTGCGGGGAGACCTGAACCGGAGGCGCTGGGGATTTGTGCAGCAGAAGAATGAGCGTGATGAGCGCGGCCAGGTAGGTGGACCAACGGAGGCATCGGAAAGCCCAGATCCAGACACTCATGTGCTTGGGAGCGGGTGGCAAAGGGTTGGGTTGTCCAGTGGTGGTCATGGTTCTACCTCGCTCTGGGATTCAGAGACGACACTTCCACCTTTTACTTAACCCTAGTCCCGGCGGAAGGTTGCGGCAATCCACCTTTGGTTTAAAGCTGCCAATGTGGCACCTGTACCATCTGCCAGCGTGTGGGATACTGCTGGCGTCGGAAACTGGAAATTTGAAACCGGAAGATAAAAGAGCTGTGGCAACTGAGGCGAGCATCGGGGGAACCGAGAGCGCCAATACGCGGGTGCTAACTGCGTATCTTTCGCTGTTGGCGGGGATTGTGTGCATTGCCTGGTCCGCGATTTTCGTCCGATGGACGGACATACCCGGCCCGGCATCGGCGTTTTATCGGATGTTGATACCCGCGCTGGTGTTGTTGCCGACGCATTTCCTCGATCGGGGCAAGCCGCGGGTGAGCCGCCGGACGCTCGGGATCATTGCGCTGGGCGGATTGTTCTTTGCGGTGGATCTGGCCCTTTATAACACGTCTATCCTGAAGACTTCGGCGGCGAACGCGACGCTCCTCGGGAATAACTCGCCCATTGTCGTGGGCCTGCTGAGCTGGCTGGTGTTCCGGCGCAAACCGCAAATTACGTTCTGGCTGGGGCTGCTGATGGCCATTGGCGGGACATTGGCCATCGTTTGGGCAGACCTGGGCAGACACACCCGGTTGGGGATTGGCGACATCATGGCGTTGGGAGCGGCAGCGTGTTTCGCGGTGTATTTGCTGGTGACGGAGCGGGTGCGCACCTCTATAGGGACGCTGGAATTTCTGAGGCTGGCGATGATTTCAAGCACACTGGCACTGCTCGCCATCAACCTGCTGATGGGGATTTCGCTGCGAGTGCCGCACGGGCGCACGGTGTGGGCTGTGCTGGGGCTGGGCTTGGTTTCACAATTAGGCGGCTATTTGGCCCTGACGTATGCGCTCGGGCATCTGCCTGCAACGATAACGTCCATTAGCCTGCTTGCACAGGGGCCGCTGACGGCATTTCTTGCGGCGATGCTGCTGAGTGAACCACTGACGCTGCCGCAGATTTTGGGAGGCGCGCTTGTACTGTCGGGAGTCGGGTTGGCACACCGCCAGCGGCATCCCGAAGACGAAGCCAACGTGTAAGCAGGGTTGTGATGGAATCCTTTCGCGCGTACCAGGTGAAGCCAAGTCCCTTGTCAGGCTCTCTTGGGTGAGCGAAACTGAATCCTCGGTTCCAGTCGCCCCGCAATTCTCAAAGGAATTCCTCTATGCAACTGCGCTCATTCGTTTTTCTCACAGCCGCTCTATTCGCATCTGCATGCTTTGCGCAGGACAAACCGACACCTCCAACGGCGGAAGCCCGGGCGGCCAGCGAAGCTACGCCCGCGCACGAGGGCCGACTCAAGATTGGAGTGGCACTAGAAGGCGGCGGCGCGCTGGGCGAAGCACATATCGGCGTATTGAAGTGGTTCGAAGAACATCACATTCCGATTGATTACCTGGCAGGAACGAGCATGGGCGGTTTGGTGGCCGGGTTCTATGCAACGGGAAAGACCGGGGACGAGTTGCGCGATATCGTGAAGAGCGCGGATTGGACGCTGCTTCTGAGAGGGGAGACGCCGTATCAGGATCTTTCCTTCCGACGCAAAGAAGACGCGCGCGATATTCCCAACTCGATTCAGATCGGATTGAAGGACGGCGCCTCGCTTCCTCCGGGACTAAACAGCGGGCACCAGGTGAATCTCCTGATTGACCGCGAAGTTCTGCCGTACTCCACGATCAAGTCTTTCGACGAACTGCCAATTCCCTTCCGGTGCGTTTCTACAGAGCTGGTTTCGGGTAAACCTTACGTGTTTCGGGATGGCTCGTTGTCGGATGCGATGCGGGCGACGATGTCCATTCCCGGAGTGTTCGATCCGGTGCGGCACGGCGACCAGATCTATGTGGACGGCGGACTGGTCGACAATTTGCCCACCGACGTGGTGCGGAACATGGGCGCTGATATCGTGATCGCCGTGCATCTTCAACTTTCCCCTGTCGCCGCAAAGGAAATTCAATCCGCGTTCAGCATCCTGGGGCGATCGATTGAACTCGTTATTGCAAACACGGAGATCCGCGGCCTGGAGGGAGCGGACGTGATCGTGAGAGAGAACGTCGAAAAATACACGTCAACGGATTATGACAAGGTAGACGAGCTCGAGCAGATCGGTTACGAGGCAGCCGAAGACAGGGCCGCCCTCCTGAAGCCGTTTGCGCTGGACGACGCAGCGTGGGCGGAGTACGAACAAGTGAAGCAAGCGCGGATTCGGACAAGGATCGGCATCCCGCAATTCGTGAGAGTCGAAGGCGTTGAAGGCCCGGCGGTCGTCAACATTCACCGGTTGCTGGCGCATCTTGAGGGGAAGCCGATCAAGTATGAGGAACTGGATCAGCTGCTCACGCGGCTGACAGGGGTAGGCAGGTACGACAGCATCACATACGACATGGTCCAGGAGAATGGCCAGGACGGCTTGGTGGTGAGAGTGCACGAGAAGGCGTATGCGCCGCCGGTCGTCCGGCCTACCTTCCAAGTTGACGGCACGCAAACGGACAACGTGACCTATACCCTGGGCGCGCGTTTTACGTTCATGGATTTTGCCGGGTTCCGCTCGGAGTGGCGCACGGATGTGCAGGTTGGACAGACCTACGGAATTGCATCGGAATTGTACCGGCCGTTCACGGCGGTGAGCCGGGCGTTTTTTGCACCGTTTGTAAATGCGAGTCAAAGCACGTTTTTCGTGTACGGTCAGAGCGATCCCAAGGCGGACTACCGGCTGAGACAGTTCCAAGGAGGATTGGACCTGGGCTATAGCTTCAGCCGGTTCAGCGAGCTACGCGTGGGCTACGGCATCGGCTACAACGACGCAACGCTGCGGCTCGGTACACCTGACTTTTCATCTTATACCGGGCGCGTGGGCGCGCTGCATGTGCGCTACACGCTCGACCTGACGGATGAGGCGGTCATTCCCACTCGGGGGATTTACTTCCGGTCGAATTTCAACTTCTATGAGACGTATCCCAACGCCACGCAAGCCTTCCCTTCGCTGGAAGTGACGGCGCAATATTTCCAGCCGGTGTTTCATCGCGATTCGGCCTTCGCAATTGCGTCGGGCGGGACTACTTTCAGTTTCCCGCATACGGGCGTACCGCAATTTTTCCTGGGAGGCGTCGGCCGGCTGAGTGCGTACGGGCTGAACGAATTGGGAGGCAATCAGTATTTCCTTGGCCGGGCCGGCTACCTGCACAAGGTGTTCACGCTGCCTCCTTTCGTCGGAAAGCAGGTTTACCTGGTTGGGTACGGTGAACTCGGCAAGATGTACGGCGACCCACTGCAGGCGCCCCGGTTGTCGATCGACGGAGCCTCGGGGCTTCTTGCGGAAACCGCGCTGGGGCCCGTGTTCGTTGGGGGAAGCGTGGGCGATTCCGGCCACGAGAAATGGTTCTTCCAGTTGGGGCGGGTGTTCTAAGCGTTCATCGTCCCGTCATCAGGTGTTAACAAGCCAAACGTATAAGGTTGCACCAATAACTTTCCCCGTGGAAACGCGCTGACCTTCAATCGCGCCCGGGGTTGGGGATAATTCTCGCTTCGAAAGGGAGCCTATGGCCACCGTAACCACGCCGGCATCTGCGGTCATTCACGAGAAACTCAATCGGGGACCGGGACGCATCGGTGCATTGATTTTTGGAGGCGTGTTGATTGCAGGCCTGATTTTCATCGGCAACAGCATCTCGCGCGACCTGGGCAACATCGAACTGGGCTCTTCCTGGCCATACATTTTGCTGGGAACTGCGTTGTTGGTGGCGCTGGGCTTTGAGTTTGTGAACGGGTTCCACGACACCGCCAACGCCGTGGCCACGGTCATCTACACTCATTCGCTCGAGCCGAACATCGCCGTGGTGTGGTCGGGATTCTGGAATTTCCTGGGAGTGGTGACCTCGTCGGGAGCCGTGGCGTTCGGAATCGTTTCGCTGCTGCCAGTAGAGTTGATTCTTCAGGTGGGGAGCAGCGCGGGATTCGCGATGGTGTTTGCGTTGCTCGTCGCCGCGATTCTGTGGAACCTCGGCACATGGTGGTTTGGATTGCCGGCTTCCAGTTCGCACACGCTGATCGGGTCCATTATCGGGGTCGGCATCGCCAATCAATTGATGAGCGTACGCACGGGAACGAGCGGGGTGGATTGGGCGCAGGCGGCCAATATCGGCAAGTCGCTGCTGCTGTCTCCCATTTTCGGATTTGCGATAGCGTTTCTGCTGCTCAGCGTGGTTAAGGCCATCATCAAGGATAAACATCTCTACGAGGCGCCGAAGGGCGATGCGCCGCC
>Ga0187780_10000464_pt1 | contig 30376 bp, 25 predicted proteins | sample 1015_Q2_SP10_20__FD_132429 | JGI IMG/M metagenome (GOLD analysis project Ga0187780, IMG submission 132429) | Tropical peat soil microbial communities from peatlands in Department of Meta, Colombia - 1015_Q2_SP10_20_MG | ecosystem: Environmental > Terrestrial > Soil > Wetlands > Peat | place...
CCCGCCGTTCGGGTGCTGCTCCGGAGCCCGGGGGCAATGAGCGATGCGAACCTGGGGATGCTCCTTCCAGAGCAGTAAGCCTCCCAGTGGCCCCTCCCTCCGCACCCACACTGCAACCTCCCTTCCGGGTCGACGACCACATGACCGATTTCAGCCGCGTTGCCGTCCTTACCGGAGAGCAAGTGCCCGTCCACTATTGCCCCTCCTCCGATTCCCGTGCTCAAGGTTACGTAGACGAGATTCTCATGCCTCCGACCGGCTCCGAATTTCTTCTCACCAAGCGCCGCCGCGTTCGCATCGTTCATGAGGGTCACTTCTGTCCGGAACCTTTGAGCAAGAGGCTCGACGAGCGGTACGAATCCGTAGGGCAGGTTCGCCGGTGAGGACATCCCTCCCCTACTCAGGTCGAGGGGCCCAACACTCGCGACCCCTATGCCAACAAGCCCAGATTTCGCCGTTTGCTGGCCAGCGGCACTCAGCACGAGGCGCTCAATTTCATTCACATATTCCTGCTCTCCCTTAGGGGGCGTGATTCTGCTTGACCTGCGCCAAAGAATCTTCCCACTGGCTTCCCCCACACAGACTCTGACCCTTGTGGCCCCGATGTCGACGCCGATGCCTACGCGTCCACCCACGTCGCTCCGCCAGAGCCTGCGACGCGTAAATATTTTCGCCCACTGTCTTCTTATAAAAGGCGGGAGGGTCGGCGTGCCATCATGAGGATAGGTGTTCTCAGCGGGGGCGGGGATTGCGGCGGAATCAACGCCCTGATCAGAGCCGCAGTCCGGAGGGCCGAGACTCACGGGTACGAAGTGGTCGGCATCAGGCGAGGGTGGGCCGGCCTCCTGGAACCCGACGTCATAACACTCGAATATGACGACGTCGCGGACATCGTCGGCAGGGGAGGAACGATTCTCCTATCCTCGAGAACCAACCCCTACAACAAGCCGGGCGGACCCGAGTCCGTGATGCGGACCATGAAGAAGCTGAGAATCGACGCACTGATCGTGATAGGAGGGGAAGACACTCAGGGAGTGGCGCACAGACTCGCTTCGAAGGGTCTGAGGTTCGTGAGCGTCCCAAAGACCATGGACAACGACCTCTCGGAAACCGAGGTCACCTTCGGATTCGACTCGGCGGTGAATGTTGCACTGGAGGCAATTGACAGGATACGAACAACCGGAGAGTCGCACGAACGAGTGATGATAGTGGAAGTGATGGGGCGGGACTCGGGATGGGTTGCAGTCGAGGCAGGGATAGCAGGGGGGGCCAACGCCATCCTGGTCCCCGAGGAGCCAGTCGACATCGAAGTCTTGTGCAAGGCGCTCGAGGCCCGGCGCAAGAGGGGCAAGAGGTTCTCCCTCGTGGTCGTCGCGGAAGGGGCGAGGGTCGGAAACCTCTCCCAGGGGACCCTGGGCGCGAAGGTCGACGAATTCGGTCACCCGAGGCTCGGCGGGATATCGTCACTCCTTGCCGCTGAAATCTCGAAAAGGACCGGCATCGAAGCGAGAGAGGTCGTGCTCGGGCATCTGATCAGGGGCGGCCCCCCCTCCGCATTTGACAGGGTGTACGCGACGAGGCTGGGGTTCGCGGCCATAGATTTGATCAAGGAAGGCAAGTCAGACGTAATGGCGGCGCTGAAGGGAGGAAGAATTGTCAACGTCCCTGTGGAGAAGGCGCTGAAGCGGAAGGTGGTTGACGCGGAGACGCTGAGAATCGCCCGCCAGCTAGTCTGACCAGCAGGAACGCGGGCTGAGTCCATGGGCAAGGTGTATGAGGCCCGACAGCAGGACCAAGGATGTCCAAGCAGGGAGCTGGCTGATCGTCTCTCCGACATCCTTGAGGACAGCCTTGTCTGGCCGCGCATCGGTCGTCCATGAGGAGAACATCGTCAACGCCCGGATCTGCCAAACCGAGCCAAAAAGACATAAAATCAACTGCCGATAGGCGGCCGCAATGGCCAGGTCTATCCGCCCCGACGACTTCAAGCTGTACTCGATGCTCTCAGAACCCAGCTTCTCGCCCGACGGAAAGAGGGTGGCGTTCTCTGTCAGGCGCGCCAACATAAAGGACGACGCGTATGACTCTGACGTCTGCATCTCGGACCTGAGAGCGGACGCCGTGACCATCTTCACCTCGGGGAAGAAAGACTCGGACCCGAAGTGGTCTCCTGACGGTGGCTCAATTCTCTTCCTTTCCAGGCGTAACCTAGGGAAGGAAGACAAGGGAAACGCCCTCTACGTTATCCCCTCGGGAGGCGGGGAGGCCCGCCTTCTGTACAGGGCAGAAACAGGGGTAGATTCTCCGGAGTGGGCGCCTGATTCGAAAGAGGTCTTCTTCACTGCCGGGGTAGCCCAGAAGGAGAGGGACGATGTCAAGGTAATCAGGAGAATAAATCTCTGGTTCAATGGGCTCGGATTCACCTACAATGTCCGCAAACACCTGTTCAGGGCCGACCCGGCCACGGGGAAGATTGGACAGCTGACGCGAGGAGCGTTCAACGTTGTCGGCTATGCGGTCTCGCACGACGGAAAGAAGGTCGCCTACATGGCCAATACCAACGACCTGAAGCCCTACGTGTCCGACATCTTCGTGATGGACCTTTCCTCTAGGAGGACAAAGAAGATGACGCACTCGAACATGGAGCTTTCCGCTCTGGCCTGGAGCCCCGACGACGCCAGGCTGGCGGTGGCTGGGGATGACCTTCCTTCAGGTTTTGCATCCCACACAAGAATCTGGGTCCTCGACGTCAAATCAAAGGCCATCGCCCTTGCTGAAAAGGTCGATAGGAACAAGGCCAACGGCCTCAATTCCGACGCCAGGGCCAAGGCCCACGGCCCAGGTTCCGTCATGTGGGTGACCGACGGGATCTACTTCTTGCAGGCAGACGGAGGAAGCGTCCACCTCTACAGGATGAACCCCGGGAAGAACCCCGAACTTGTGATAGGGGGGAACCGGAGCGTGGAGGGGTTCGACGTAAGAGGCGGGAAGGTGGCCTTCGTTTCCATGGACTCCAGCCACCTCGAGGAACTGTATCTCAAGGACGGGAGAGAGGTGGCTCTCACGTCGTTGAATTCGAAGGTATACGACGAAGTCGACGTGCTCGCCTCAGAGCGCGTCTCCTTCAGGGTCAGCGACGGTACCACCGTCGAGGGATGGGTGATTCTCCCAAGATCCAAAGCGAAGGTCCCGGGCATCCTCTATGTCCACGGGGGACCGAAAACCGCGTTCGGTTACTCCTACATGCACGAGTTCCAAGCCTTCGCCGGGGCCGGATACGCTGTCATTTATCTCAACCCCAGAGGGAGCGACGGGTATTCCGAGAAGTTCGCCGACATTCGAGGCAACTACGGCACGAGGGACTTCGACGACCTGATGGAGGGGCTCGACTACGTGCTCAAGGCCTACCCGCGGATCGACGGCTCGAGAATGGGGATCGCTGGGGGGTCCTACGGGGGTTTCATGACCAACTGGGCGGTGGGCCACACCGACAGGTTCAGGGCCGCGGTCACGGACAGGAGCATCGCGAGCTGGGCGAGCATGTGGGGGGTGTCAGACATCGGCCCCTGGTTCACCGACGATCAGATTGGAGGAGACATATGGAAGGCCGAGGACAAGATACTCAGCGACTCGCCGCTGCGTTACGCCCCCAGTGTCAAGACCCCGCTGATGCTGGTCCACTCGATGGAGGACTATAGATGCCCGATGGTGGAGGGGATACAGTTCTTCACGGCGCTGAAGAGGTTGGGGAAGGAAGCAGAGCTCGTCCTCTTTCCCGGAGAGAACCATGACCTCTCGCGGGTAGGCAAGCCCAAGCACAGGGTGGCGAGGCTCAACCACTACATACGCTGGTTTGACTCGCACCTGAAGAGACAGCATTGAGCTCGCCACCGCAAGGAGCCACCGTGGGCGTCTTCGGCACTGACGACGCCGCAAAGACTGCTCTGAAGTCCTCCATTGGCAAGAAGAGCGAGACTGAAGGCATCGTAGTCTACCACAGGATTGAAAGCGGCCGGAAGGTCTCCCTGCTGGATACCTCGGACTACCCCGGCCGCATCCAAGGATACGGGAGGGTCGCTTCGATATCGGACCATGCCTTCTATGTCTTCCCGAAATCAGGGACACTCACGGCGCCTGACGGGGAACTTGCCGTTCTCCTGGAGGCCTTTGCCCTTCCGGGGACTCTGCAGATTCTGGACGGGACATCGACCCCCGAGACGGCGGTAGCGGCGTTGAAGGGGACGGCGGTGGCCGGCTACCCCGTGGAGGAGAGGGCCTCCGCATCTAGTTCTTTGGACCTGTCCCGGCTCTCGCCAGGACCAGGCCTTCCCCGTTCGGGAACGCTCGTCTACATAGACAGGGTCTTCTCTGTCAAGGGGGTCGGCACCGTAGCACTCGGCTTCGTCCTCTCCGGCGTGGTGAAACTGCACGACCAGCTGAGACCGATTCCTTCCCAGTCCGGGCTCCTGGCAGACGTCAGGGGAATACAAATCAACGATCAGGACTTCGACTCGGCTGGAAGAGGGATCAGGATCGGTCTCTCGCTCAGGGGGGTGGAACCCAGGGACCTGGACAAGAGCCTCTGGCTGGATGACGGCTCTTACGGACTGAGGGACGCAGTTTCTCTTCAATTCGAGAAGTCCCGCTACTACAAGCAGGAACTTGACGGCAGGGACTTGCACCTCCAGCTCCCGGGGGGAGCGCTGCCGGCAAAGTTGAAGGGGGGTCAGAACGGGGGGCTCACTGCTTCCCTCCCGACCCAAATACCAGTTTGGGACGGAATGAGGGCCGCGGTGCTCGATTTCAACGCAAAGGCCCTGCGGGTAGCCGGCGGCGGAACCCTCAAGCTTTAATTCATGTGCCATTCCGCGGAGAAACATGTCAGAACTACAGGTCGCGACCCTCGGGAGTGGGTGCTTCTGGTGCTCGGAGGCAGTCTACAGCGAGCTATCGGGCGTGACCAAGGTTGAGCCGGGCTTCTCGGGCGGGACCGTCCCCAACCCATCGTATGAACAGGTCTGCACCGACAGTACCGGACACGCCGAGGTGGCGCAGGTCACCTTCGACCCGAGTGCCATATCCTATAGGGAGCTTCTGGAGGTCTTCTTCTCGACCCACGACCCGACAACTCCCAACAGACAGGGCGCCGACGAAGGGACCCAGTACAGGTCGGTCATCTTCTACCACGACAAGGCGCAGAAGGAGGCTGCCGAGGGCATCATCAAGGAGCTGACGAAGGACAGAGCGTTTCGGGCACCGATAGTGACCGAGGTGGTCCCGTTCGAAAAGTTCTACGTTGCCGAAGACTATCACAGGAACTACTACAGGAAGAACCCTAACCAGTCCTATTGCAGGGCGATAATCTCGCCGAAGCTGGCCAAGTTCAGGGACCACTTCCGAGCGAAGTTGAAGGAGCCGCTGGCCAGTTCGGCATAGGGTTAAATCCCATGGGGTCGCCTCGGGACGAATCACTCTCTTGAATCCCTTCGAACCCGCCAGACGGGCTGGAGCCTCCATCGTTTCGTCACTCCGCCTGACGGCCTCGGCAATCGCCAGGGCTGTAAGCCACAGGAGCCCCTCTGAGCTCGGCTCACTGATGAAGGAAGGCTCGCCTTTGGAACTACTGGTCAAAGGGCTTCTTTCGGCGGCATTCTGGGTGATGGTCTTGGCTCCAGTCCTCATAGTCCCGGCATTCTATCTACTGGTCTCGTTGAAGTAGGGTTTGAACGCCTACCTCGGCATTACCGGCACCCCAGGTACCGGAAAGAAGACATTGGCGCCCCTCGTCGCCGCCAGGCTCGAAATCCCCTGGCGGAGCCTCAACGACCCGGCATACTCTTCTGGGATTACCCGCGGCAGGGGCCACGTTACGGAGGTCGACCCGCCGAAGCTAGGAAGGCTCGTATCGGCCAGGGTGGAACCGCCATGTCTCCTCTACGGCCACCTCCTCCCATACGCCTTCGGGCGAAAAGCCTTCTCGAAGGTCGTAGTCCTCAGGTGCGATCCGGCAGTGCTCAAGCGCCGGCTGGCGAATAGGGGGTATGAAACGGAGAAGATCATCGAGAACGTGGAAGCAGAGCTGATAGGAGTGATCGCTGCCGACACCGTCGCCGCTTTCGGCAAGGTCCACGTGGCAGAAGTCGACACCTCCAGGGCGTCGGTCTCTGCCAGTGCTGCGGCAGTCGCGGGGCTGCTGAGCTCCACGGACAGGTCTGAGCCGATAGACTGGATCCGTTCCTACGGCTCCGCCGCTAGACTGAGGTCTCTTCTTGGGTCCAGGACGCCCTCAGCCTGAACCTGAACGAGCACCGGCTTCGGGATTCTCGAAAGGCTGACGACCGCCTCTCCGACCCCAAGCCTCGTGATGTGCTCCCTTTGCGCCTGAGAGAGCCCCATGGAGTCCCCGATCAAGCTGACATCCTCGGGCCAGGCCACCCTGTGAACCAGGCGCGTCCCTGAGTTCTTCACGACCTCGGACGCGACCTGGCTAGGAAACTGCGCGACGAAAAGCATCGCCTCGCCGAACTTCCTGAGCTCAGAAATCATCCTCTCACCCACGCTAGGCGGGTCCTCCGCTCTCCGGGCAGGGGCGATGTTGCGGGCCTCTTCGACGACTGTCAGGTGCTCGAGAGCTCCCTTCTCCTTTACCCTGTGCTCATAGATCGTCTTGAGCACGATCTCTGCGAAGACGGCCCTCGTCTGAACGTCGCGCAGATGTCCCAACTCGATGCAGACCGCCCTTCCCAGCAGCTCCCTGAAGGCAAGCGTACTCGGCCCGTCAAGCGCCCGACCGGCCTGGCCCTGAGTGAGAGGGACAAGCCTCCTCAGGAGCGCGACCTTTGTCTCGTTATCGTAGGCCGACCGGAGGGGATAGGCCTCTATCGTCTTCACCAACGAAGAGAGCGTCAGGACTTCCTCTGGAGCACATTCGGCCATCCTCTTTTGGAGCGCGTTCCTGAACATGAACGCCTGAGGGTGGGAGAAGTGGTAGATGTCGGAGAAGATATCCGAGACCATGGCAAGATGTTCGACCGGGTCAGTCGACTCCCCCGCCTCAAGTGGGTTGGTAGTGAATTCATCCTTTCCAGGCGACACAACCACGCCACCGGCGCCCGAAACGACTCGGCCGTACTCGTTGTGCCAGTCAAGCACCAGGACCGGAAGCCCGAGGGTGATGACCTGCCGGACGATGGTCGCTCCGGTCGTGGACTTGCCGCTTCCGGTCATCCCCAATATTGCCACGTGCCGTTTCAGGTCTTCCAGCTGCAGGTAGAGCTGGTGATAGGCGCCGCTCCCCGATTTCACTGGCCCCAGCAGGACTCCTGACCTCCCCGCCTCGGCCACGTTCGGCACGTAGAACCCCGGGGCCGAGGCGACTCTCCCTACCTGAGGGCTCTGCTCGTCGAACGAGACGATCGTCGCCACGGTGGCCGGGTCCCCGGTCTGTTTCAGCGAGGGGTCTGCAGGCAGGTAGAGGCCCTTCGCAAACCCCAGGAGGTCGCCCCTCAGAAGCCTGCTTACTGTCGCCGACGGGAGCGCGACCGTGAGCGTGGCCGCCAGCACGCTGGCCCGTTGCTCGAGAGTCTGTTCGACCTCCTCAGCACTCTTCCATCTTCCGTCGGCCCAGGTCCCGACGGCAAGGTCGAATTCGAAGAGCTCTTTCTCTTCGGAGGAGGGTGCCTGAGTCATCATCGAGACGTACATGAACGGGATTGAAGACTTGTAGAGACCTTCGAAGAGCCCCCTGATTCGCTGCTGCTGGACGGATATGCGCATCGCAGACGCGTACTCCGTCTTCGGGTCCTCCTGAGGGTCTGGAAGCCTTACCCTGACAAAGGCCCACAGTCGTCTCCTCGCTCCGCTCGAGACCGCAAGGTATCTCCCATCAGTAACTTCAAGGGAGTCGATTCGAAGCGATTCCGTAGGCTTCAGCTTCCAGGCGAGCCTCCCAAGAAACTCCGCTCCCCCCTTCCCCATCCTCCTCACCAATGGAAGACGGAGCCGAGTATGCCCGAGATGGAGGACGTTATGCTGCTCCAGATGCTAGAAGTGTAGGTCGCGCTCTCCTTCAGGATTGACTCTATCCCCCCAACAAGGAGGGACAGCGCGACCAACGCAACGGAAAGCAGAAGCGCCTCTTCTATCAGCTGCGCGCCGCGCCTGCTGCTGAATCGCAGGCCTAGCCGTTTCATGCGGCCAGATTTCTCGTCGCTATTTAATCCCCCACAGGTTCTGCGGCGAGATTGACGTCAGGGGCGAGACCGCAAAGGTGACCAAGGCGAAGATCACCAGGGTCGAGGCGACGTTGGCCAAGAACCCACGGCCCGACATGAAGAGCCCCAGCATCGCCGAACTCAGACACGCCATCGCCGCTGCCGCGGCTTCGATGAAGACCGGGTCCGTAGGGGGCGGCGGCGCCGTGAAGCTCAGACCTCCGACGAGGGGTCCGACCGATGACACCATCCCTAGAACCGCCCCGAGGACACTGGAGATGATCAGCCCCCTGAATCGGAGGACCTTCTGTTCCATGCGCCTTGTCTCGCGACCCTTGATCCAGCTCTCTAGAGTGAGTGAAAGCCGCTCTCCCCTTCTGCCCACCAGTCTCGCGTCCCCCCGTGCGCCGTTGACCACGAGTGAGGCCAACATGCCTACCTCGGGACCTTCGTTGAGGACCAGTCGCCGCATCGACTCAGTGGAGGGGTAGCCGAGAAGAGTGGCTCGAGCGATTTTGTTCAATCCGTCGTCGCTCGTTCGAAAGACCATCACCAAGGCTCCGGCTACTCCCCTTCCGTTTCCCACTTCGATGAGCACCTTCCTGAGAAGCAAGAGCACCCTCAGATGGCGGTTCAGTCGAGTCTCCTCCTCTCGGAGGAAGTGAAGTGGAACGAAAGGTCGAGGACGACCAGCTGCACTCCCAGCAGCTCCGCCATGCTCCTGGGGTCCTCGAGCCGGGAGAAGACCGCGTACAGCAGGAGCATGATGGGGGTGAAGAAGCAGACAGTCATGAAAAGTGGGAGTTTTGATTCCTCGCCAAGCTGTAGGGCGTTCACGATGCCCCTGTTCTCTTCCCCTCCTTCCTCCATCGACTCCGGCGACATCGTCGCCGCTTTCCTCAGCGCGTCGGCCGCTGAGTAGGAGGTGAGCAAGCCAACTGATTCGTTCACCGCAGAGCTAGCGGCCTCTCCCAATAGAATCGCGCGCTTGATCCTTTCAACGCCTCTGCGGATGTCCGGGTCTGTGGGCATCAGCATGAGCATTGTTCTCGACCTTGAGTGAGTCGCCTCGAAGTCAACGGAGGCCATGACGGACAGAGAAGATGCCTCCCGCGACTGAGAAAGGGAACCCGCCTCCATGAGGCGCTTCGGAAAGGAGACGACCATATAGAAGACGACAGTTCCGACCACCAAGTCCAGCTCGGGCGCGCCGGCGCCTAGGACGCCCCCCGACGCTGCCTGAAGTAGGAGCCCCGACGTCAAGGCCGCAGCGGCGCCGACGGCTGCCAGCTTCCACGTCACAATCCCGTAGTGTTCGAACGACGCCGGCCTCAGGGCTTGCCTTGCACCTCCTCCTTCAATCTTCCCTCCACATCCCGAAGATGCTCCGCGAAGGCGCAGGAGTCCCTCCCTCCGGGGGGCTCTACCCTGTCCCACTCCGTAACCCTCTGAAGCCTCGCGCCGCGGTCTCGCATGAAAACGTCCCTGATTCTGGGTTCGCCACCCTCCGCGGCCATCAAGCAGACCCTCGAGACCTGCCTGGTCGGGCCGAGGCGTTCAGGGCGCGCCATCTGCACAAGAACCCCGAGGTCGTGGAGACTCTGCTTGGGAACCTTGTGTATGTTCGTCCATCTCCGCACCGCCTGCTCCACAGTGGGAGCGTGGAAGGTCTGCATCCCTCTAACTCCGGCCGACAGAGCGTGAAAGAACGCCCGACTGTGTTCCTCCGACTGGATTTCGCTCAGGACCACGAGGTCAGGGGACCTGTGAAGGACCTTGACGATTTCAAGCTCCTTGCTGTGAGATTGTCCCGAACCCCGCTCGAATGGGTCGACCTTGATCTTGACCTGGTGATAGCCTCTTTCGAGTAGGTTCTTCGTCTCGACCGCGTCCTCTATGTAGATTCGACGGAGGCGAGGGTTTACGCGTTCATCTAAGGCGTTCATGAGCGTTGTCTTTCCGGTTCCGGTCTCCCCGATGATCGTGATGTTGCCTCCATCCTCTAGCCAAGCGACCAGGAAGGCCGCTGCCTCGTCCGAGATCGCCCCCGCGCGGATGAGCTCCGGGAGGGTGAACGACTTGACGCTCAACCTCCTGACGTCCAGGCAGAACCGGTTCACTGATAGGGGCTCGAGGTCCAGGGACATCCTCAGCCGGGCCCCCGCAACCTCAAGGTCGTTCTTGAGCGACGGCGTCGCGTAGTCGAGGGTGTATCCGCTGAAGGTGTCCATGTGAGTCTCCACAGCCATCCTCTCGCGTTCGGTCAGCATAATGGCAGTCTCGCACCTGCCGACCTTTGCGTGGTCCAGGTAGACTGGAGACGCATCCGAGTCGACATAGAATTCGGTGACGAGGTCGTCCTTTGCCAGGGCGAGGAACCGAGAAAGACCGATGGCTTCGTAGGCGACCAACTCTCCTAGTTCCTTGAGCTTCGCCCCTTCTGTCGTACCAAGTCTTCCGGACGCCATCTGGCTCAGAGTGTCTACCAGCCGGGTAAAGGAAAGCGGCTCGACCCTCCCAGGGTCAAGCCCTTCGCTCACTTCCTGGACCACCGCCCTCAGCCGGAGGATTCCTTCGTCCGGGAGGTCGCAAAAGACAGAGTACTTCCACCCCGCTTCCCCCTCAGAGAGGCCGTAGGAGAATGGGTAGTGCGAGTAAGAGACTCCCTTGCGCTCCAGGGGGCGGTCCAAGAGCTCGACGAGAAGCGGTCCAGGTCTCGGCTTCGCCTCCTTTCCCGATGTTAGCCTGATGAGCGCCTTTGCGATACTCCACTCCAACGGGATTCGCCCGATGAACTCGCAATGCGATAAAACCCCAGCGGTGGTTGTTAAATCGCTGGAACTAGTCAGTCCTCATGGTAGAGGTACTGGAGTACTCGCTCGTCCTTCTGGCGTCCTCACTGCTCATTGGTTTCTCCATCAGTGCGGCCTCGTCGTTCTGGGGGGTCTCTCTCGAAACCGAGGACAGGGCGGCCTTCTCGGGTCTGGCTGCCACGGCCTGGGGTGCATTGGAGCACGGAAACTCAAGCGTCACTCTGGAGGTTTCGAACTCGTCTGTTTACTGTGTGGGGGGAGCTCTGACCTTCTCTTCCCCACGCTACTCCGCAGTCGCTGACCTACCGGCCGACTGCGACTTCGCCTACCAGCAGCTGGATGGCCAACACCTCTTTAGTTTCGCCACTGTCGGCAGTTGGCTGGAGCTCCGGGTGAGCTAGGCTGCCTGCTTCGGTCATCTCCTCGACCCTCTCGTGGGGGATCTATCTGGCCGCGGCCTCGTGCCTGCTCGCAATCCTCCTCCCTGCGGCGGGAGGGGTAGCCCAGAGGGCACAGGTCGGTGCGCAAAGGGTAGAATTCGAGAGCGCCACGAGAGTGTTCAACGGCCTCGAGCCCGGCATGTCGGTTCGGCTCGTCTACGGGGATGCAGAAACGCCGGGGGCCCTGCTCATGTCCGGCCACACCCTGTCCGTCCAGTCTGCGGCGGGGGCCCTCACGGAGTACTGCCGCTGGAATCTCCCGGTTGGGGAGATTCATCCCGGGGTCCCCTACACCGTCACTGTTGACGGATCGTCCGTCGAGGTGGCTGCGGACGGCTGAGGTAGAGACCTACATCGACGTAGCGCTCATGTTCGCCATCCTGATTGGGATGACCTTGCTGGGTCTTGCGCTGATAATCCCGAGGCTCGCATTCGGATGAGGTTCCTCGATCTCGCCGCAGCGGCCCTCGTCGGGGTGATCTCGATCTCGCTGATGGCCTACATGGACCCGCTTCCTTACGGCATGGCCTCGCGTCGGTATGCCGAGGAGGCCGCCCTCAGAGCCCTTCTCCTGAAGGTGGCATATGCCGAAGGGCTCCCTTGGCTCCGAAGCGCATCGGCGCAGCAGATCTGTTCCGCCGTGAGCGCCTACTCCAACGCCACTGTCACCGTTTCGGCGGTTGTGGCCGGGCTCAGTTGTCTAATACCACCCCCAACCGGGTCGGTCTCGGCGACTCTGAACCTACCCTTCGCTCCGGGCGGGGTGACGATTGAGGCATGGGAAAGCGCAGGGCAGTAGGGGCAACACTCGTCTCGGTAGTCCTCTTCTCTTCACTGATAATATCGAACGCGGCGCTCCTGGCCGCGGCGCAGGAGAAAGCATCAGACGCCTCTCTCGTGGACGGTGAGAGTTCGCTCTTCGTAGGCTCAGTCGCTCTGCGGGGAGTGTCCGGCGTTGAGCTGCTTGCAAGAGCACAGGCTGCCCTCTCTTCCAAGGTCTTCGCCTGCCCCAACGCCACCGGGGAGGCCCACGAGGCGGTCGGGGGCCTGTCAGTCTCCCTGTCCAGCGGCGGGCTCTCATCGATCGCGGTCGCGTCCTCCACTGCCGGGGAGCCCCGCCCCGACAACCTCTCCATGCTCAGGGAGTTCGACGGCGGACACCCTGGTCAGTTCGACCTGTACGTCATGACCGTCGTGAATGGGAGCTACCCTGGGGGGAGGGTAACATACTCTAAGAACGAGTATCACACACTGAACCTCCCTTTCGACCCGTCTGCCGCGGGCTCGTTCTGTCTCACTGCCCTGGGGGAGCTGGCGTCTGGTCTTTCCTTCCTATCGGCCGGCGCCTGCAATGCGTCCGAAATTGCGGCCGTGGTCAGTCGCGTGGAGGCCAGGATCACGGCTGCTGCCACTGCCCTCGGCCTTCATGCCTTCGTAACCTACGCGATAGACGGAGGCGCTACGTGCTCCATGACGTTGGACGTGCGGGTGACACAAGATGGGATCGCAGGCCCCGATGGGCCGTTCACGTGGAGCGTGGAAGAGGAAGAGCAGCTTCCCTAGGGAGGTTAGAAGGCAACAGGCCTGGTCTGAATATCTTCCTGTACTGCTCCCTGACCGTGTACTCAGCTACGCCAGCCGCGATGGCGACGTCCTTCTGCGAGATTCGTGGCTTTCTGCCCTCGAGCTTCGACAGTCTCGACTCGGCGACGTAAAGCGCCGTGGCCGCCAGTGCCCAGGGGTTGTGACCCGACTTCGCCATCTCGTCCGTTTCATCGAGTGCCTCCGCCGCGCCTCCCCTTACGGCCCTGAAGAACTCCACCTGGGAGACGCCGGCGCCTGAAAGGCGGCGGAGGAGTCGTTGATTGGTTCCGAGCCTTGCCATTACCTTCTGCATGCAGTCTGAGGGTCTGCGGGGTGACAGGCGGGACGGAGCGTCCAGGGAGAGCTGAATGAGGTCCGACATGCTGACCCGCTTTCCCATGGCCCTGTGCGTCGCAATGACGTCGCGTGCCCCCGCTGGAATGCCGCCGACCACCTTACACGCTGTGACTATCGCAAACGCCGAGACGGCCGCGGAAGTCGCGCGCCTCCTTGGGAGGTCGCCGAGGAGTCTCTTGGCGATGATGACCGCCTCCGCCATGACGACCCTGGGCAGCGCCAGCAAATCGCAGGCCCTTTCGACCATCTTGGCGCAGGCGTAGACCGTGCTGTCCTCCCTGCCAGAGTAGTCGGAGATGACCTTCAGATACGAATATCTGGACTGCGACCCCGAGAGTCCCCCTGAATGCCGTTCTTCAAAGGTCGGCTCCGCGGAGCCTAGATAGCCGCCGAGGGCTTGGCCGGTGAAATCAATCGCCTGCAATTGGGCACCCTGCGGAGTCTCGATCACTTCCTTTTGAGTCACGATCCCGCAGGAGGAGCAGACAAGCTCCTCCCCCGCGTCCACGACGCTACCCAGGCATTCTATGCACTTCAGACCGCGACTAAACGTTGGCATTGCGGAGTTACTTGGCGTCCTTCGTTATCTGGAAGCCCTCACGTGGCAATCCCTTGCTGCGAGCTTCCGGACCGTCCAGCGCTCCTTTGCGCCGCGGAGGGGGGGTGACTCCCCTGAACGTGTTGCCAAGAGTTAAATGGCTCAGAAAGGGTCGTTTCAGCTCCGATGAAAGTCGAGCCTGGTCTGGAGAGGGTGTCCGACTTTCACGCTCCCGTCTCAGAGGACATAGTTACCCTAGTTGACCAGATGCGCAGGGGCGGGGGTTTCACTGCCAAGAGCCTCGCAGATGCCGCGCGGATTCTCTACAGAATGGGCGTGGATCAGGGCTGCACGAAGTTTCTGTCATTTCCAGCCGCACCGGTCGCCACTGGGCTGAGGGGGGTCCTCATCGACCTCGTCAGGGGGGGACTGGTAGACGTGATAGTCACGGCCAGCGGGACCCTCGACCACGACATAGCGCGCACGGTCGCCCAATACTACCACGGCAGTTTCGAAATGGACGACGCCCAATTGCGCAGGAAGGGGTACCACAGGCTCGGAAACGTCCTCGTTCCGCTCGACAGCTACGGTCCCACCGTCGAGAAAAGAATGCAGGCTCTGCTGTCGCGGCTCTACGGCTCGGGGGAGAGGTCAATAACCACCGAAGCTTTGTGTTCGGAGATCGGGAAGGACCTTGACTCGAAGAACTCGCTTCTCTACTGGGCGAACAAGAGGAAGGTCCCTGTCTTCGTCCCTGGGATAATGGATGGCGCGGTGGGGAGCCAGATCTGGCTCTTTGCCGAAAGCCACAGGGACTTCAAGGTTGACCTCATCGGGGACGAGAGGAGGTTGTCGGACATCGTGAACGAAGCGAGGAAGACCGGCGCTCTCGTCATAGGCGGGGGGATCTCGAAACACCACGTCATCTGGTGGAACCAGTTCAGGGGCGGGCTCGACTACGCGTGCTACGTCACGACGGCCCAGGAGTTCGATGGCTCCTTGAGCGGAGCACAGGTCCGGGAGGCGATATCCTGGGGGAAGGTCAAACCAAAGGCGCCGCAGGTCACTCTCTATGCGGAAGCCACGGCGGCGCTCCCCCTGATTGCTTCTTATGCGCTAACTCGTCTGCACAGGAATCTCCCCGGTAGATAGCGTCGTTCCGAAGCCGAAGTTACTGAGCAGGGACTTCCCTCGAATACCTTATAAGACGTTTGAGACGGCGCGGTGAAATGTGGCCCTGGATTTTGGGATACTAGCCCTCGGGGTTTCTCTGGTAGCTCTTCTCTACGCGCTTGTGCTTGAGCTCTACCTGAAGGGGCAGAACAGAGGAACCAAGCAGATGACGGACATCTCGGACGCCGTGAGGCAGGGGGCCAGCGCGTTCCTCAGAAGAGAATACACCGTGATTGCCCCCATTGCCGTTGTCATCGCCCTACTGATCTTCGGATTGATTGACTACCCGAATGGCACCGGAGGTGCAACGGCTGCGGGCTTCGCCATGGGTGCCGCCCTTTCGGCCCTTGCTGGCTACATCGGCATGGCAGTGACTGTCAGGACGAGCTCACGGACGGCGGAGGCCGCCAAGAGCGGACTCGGCAGCGCCCTGACGCTCTCGTTTCGAGGGGGAGGGGTCATGGGGATGGCCGTCGCCGGATTTGACCTCCTTGGGCTTTCACTGTTCTACCTCATTTTCGGCAGCGAAGTGGCCGCAAACCCCGCGACCATCGCGGGCCTAGGATTCGGCGCGTCGCTGATAGCCATGTTCATGAGGGTGTCCGGAGGGATATACACGAAGGCCGCGGACGTCGGGGCGGACCTCGTTGGAAAGGTGGAAGCCGGCATTCCAGAGGACGACCCCCGCAACCCGGCCGTGATAGCCGACAACGTAGGGGACAACGTGGGTGACTGTGCGGGAATGGGGGCGGATGTTTACGAGTCCTACGTGGTGACTGCGATTGCTTCCATGATTCTGGGGGCACTCGTCTACCTCAACAGAAGCTTTCTCGGTCTACCTGCGTCGCTGCTGGCTGTTGTGGGTTCGAACCAGCTGCTGGTCTACCCTCTCGCCCTCGGAGCATCCGGAATCATAGGCGCAATCATTGGCGGCTTGTACATTCGCAAATCAATCAAGTCAAACCCCCTGGGAGCGCTGAATATCGCTCTGGTCATAGCAGCGGTAATCACTATTATCCTCGACTTCTTCATGGGCCAGGCACTTTTCGGGTCGGCCCCCATCGGTTACTACCTGTTTGCAAGTGCCATCATGGGAATCATCGTAGTGGTGGTAATCGAGAACGTCGCCAACTACTTCACGTCCTACAACTATGGCCCCGTCAAGGAGATCGCCCAGTCGAGCCAGACGGGGGCCGCGACAAACTTCCTCGCGGGATACGCTACCGGCCTGAAGAGCACAGCGCCCTCGGCCCTCGTGCTCGTGGTGGCCATCATCGTATCGTACTACCTGGGGTATGCCGGCTCGGGGGGCATCTCGTTCGTGGGGGTGTACAGCACCGCCGTGGCGACCATGTCGATGCTCTCTCTCACCGGGGTTGTCATGTCGATAGACTCCTTCGGCCCAATCACGGACAACGCCAACGGCATCGTCGAGATGGCAGGCATGGACCCCTCCGTGAGGGTGGTCACCGACGAGCTTGACGCCGTAGGCAACACCACAAAGGCCACGACGAAAGCATTCGCCGTCATGTCAGCGGCGCTCGCCGCAGTCTCCATATTCATGGCATTCCAAAGCGAAGTCGGAAGGATAATCAACGAACACCCGAGCCTGCTCCAGACCTACGCCTCGAAGCTGACTGGCGTGCCTCCGAACGCCTCCCTCAACTTCACCCTGTCCGATCCGGTCGTGGTCATCGGACTCTTCATCGGAGGCCTGCTCCCGTTCTACTTTTCAAGCTTCTTGATCGCTGCAGTGCAGCGCGCTGCTTTCAAGATGGTGAACGAAGTGAGACGGCAGTTCAAGGAGATTCCTGGCATCATGGAGGGGACAGGAAAGCCTGACTACGCGAAGTGCGTCGACATCAGCACATCTGCGGCCATTCGCGAACTCGTGAAGCCAGCGGCTCTGGCCGTCGTGACCCCTCTCGTCGTCGGGTTCCTCCTTGGCCCCTTGGCCCTCGGCGGCCTCCTCATAGGCAGTGTCGTCTCTGGAGTGTTCCTCGCTTTCTTGATGACCAACGGAGGGGCGGCCTGGGACAACGCAAAGAAGTACATCGAGACAGGGCAGCTAGGAGGCAAGAAATCCCCCGCTCACCAAGCGGCCGTAATGGGCGACACGGTGGGCGACCCGTTCAAGGACACGGCCGGGCCAGCGATCAATTCGCTTATCAAAGTCCTGAACACCATTTCGATAGTTTTCATCTCTGCAATCGTACTGTTTGCGCTCTTCGTATAGGCTAACCCGTCAGTCTTGGGCAATCCACACGGCGGAAAGAGGTGGGGGTGGGACTTTCTGCGGCGTCCAAGCCACATTCGAACCCACGTGAATGCGCTCACTGACGGAATCGTCTGCAGGCGCACGCGTAACCGCTCCGCCACCCCACCGCAAGCGGGGCTGGCCCCTCGCGGCTAATTATGCGTTCCAACCTCGATGACGACTCTGCCGCAGATCAAGCCCGACCCGATTCGCGGGCCCCCCAGAAGGCGATTAGCACGCCCCAGGCCGGGTCCCTCGGACCTTCCTCGGCCAGCGCGCCTTCAGCTTCGGGCGGTCCGCAGCCCCTCTGGCTCCTAACAGATTAGGGAGATTCTCAGCAGGGCCCTCCCCCTTTCCCCGGGGGCGCCTTGCGGGGTCATGAAACGAAATCGAGGCGGTCAAAGCTTATAACCACACCCCCTAGGGTTCCGCCCGCATTACCTAATGCATACGGGTCTGTTTTCTGCTCTTCCGCCCACTACGGCTACGTATGACTTCCTGTTCAACTGGTATCTCTTTTTCGGCGTGGGGGCAGCGGTCGTCGTCATCTCTCTGCTCACCTTCTTCATGATACGCTACAGGGCGAGGGGGGAGGCCGACCGCCCCATCCACCACAAGACCGAGGGATGGAAGATCGTCCTAGTGACGGTCATGATTAGTCTCACGATTCTTACCGTGGCCGAGTACCAGACCTTCGCCAGCTTCGGCAACATCGAGGTTCCGAACGACCCCAACGCCGTCCACATCGGCGTGGTGGCGTTCCAATGGGGGTGGAATTTCACCTATCCGAATGGCAAGTACATGCTCAACAACCTGACGGTCCCCGAAGGCAGGACGGTCATTCTGAACATAACTTCGAAGGACGTCTTCCACTCCTTCGGAATACCGTTCCTGGCAGAGAAGGAGGACGCCATCCCGGGGAGGGTGAACCAGCTGTGGTTCGAAATCCCGGCTGGGACCCAGGTCCCGGTCGACGCGATTCGGTGCTACGAGCTCTGCGGCGTTGGGCACGCCTTCATGATCGCCAACCTGACAGTCGTCAGCCAATCATCCTGGGACAAGTGGATGGGGGGCGGCTAGGATGCAGTATTGGCTCAGGCGCTGGCTCTTCACGACTAACCACAAGGACGTGGGACTTCTTTACTTCTTCACGTCTCTCTACTTCGGCATTGTCGGGGCGATACTCGCCCTCTTGATGAGGACCCAGCTCTCGATCCCCAACAACGCCCTCCTCTCGGCAATCTACTACAACCAGGCCGTGACGATGCACGGTCTCATCATGGTCTTCTGGTTCCTTTCTCCCCTGGGCATTGCGTTTGCCAACTACTTCGTTCCGCTCCAGATAGGGGCAAGCGACCTTGCATTCCCGAGACTAAACGCGATGAGCTATTGGCTTTTCCTTTCGGGAGGCCTACTTGCCGTGATCAGCTTCTTCGTCCCCGGTGGGTCGGCCAATGCTGGCTGGACCACCTATCAACCCCTCGCCACGACGACCTTCGAGCCCGGAGTGGGGCCAACTCTTGTCTATCTCGGGCTAGTCCTCTTGGCCGCGTCGGTCACCCTCGGCAGCGTCAACATCCTGGTGTCCATAGCCTGGCTCCGGAGGGCTGGGATGACCCTCTCGAAGCTCCCCATGTTCACCTGGTTCATCCTCTTCACCATCATCGCGATGCTGTTCGCCTTCCCGACGCTGATTGCTGCCTTCGTCCTGGCCTCGACAGATAGGATACTCGGGACGGTCTTCTTCTCCACGACCTCAATCCAGCCATCAATACTCTGGGACAACCTCTTCTGGTTCTTCGGCCACCCCGAGGTCTACATCGTCCTCCTTCCGTCGTTCGGGATTATAGCCAACATCCTCCCCGTCTTCACCGGGAGGCCCCTCGCTGCCAAGAACGCGATCCTAGTCGCGACGGCTCTGATCGTCGTCCCTCTCAGCTTCGGCGTGTGGATGCACCACATGTTCCTGACGGGAATCCCTGTCTCGCTTCAGGGGGCGTTCAGCATAGCGACCATCGCTATCTCGATCCCGTTCGACGTGATCACTCTCTCCTTCGTCGAGTCGCTCATCCGTGGGAGGGTCAGGTTCGTCACGCCGATGCTGTTCGCCCTCGGCGGGGTGGTCCTCTTCATTATCGGCGGCATAATGGGCGTGTTCCTATCGTCGCCGGTCCTTGACAGAGTCCTTAGAGGCTCGTACTTCGTCGTCTCTCACTTTCACTACGTCATGGTTGGCGCCGCCATCTTCGGCATCTTCGCGGGGATCTACTACTGGCTCCCCAGAATGACGGGAAGAATGTACAACGAAAGGCTCGGCAAGATCCACTTCGTAATATCATTCGTTGGCTTCAATATACTATACTTCCCCATGAGCTTCCTCTTCGACATGCCTAGGAGGGTGTTCACCTACCAGAACATCGGCAACTGGGCCATGCTGAACGGCCTTGCCTCCGTAGGGGCGTTCGTCTTTGCTGGAGCCCAGATAATCCTGGCGGCAAACCTCCTCCACACCTGGTTCAGGGGCCCAATCGCCCCGGCGAATCCGTGGGCGTCTGAAGACCTCGAGTGGACCTCATCGGTTCCGCACATCACGCCGGCGGCCGAGATGGATGTTTCTCCTCCTCCGGGAGGATGGATAGGGCAGCTTGTTGGCCCGCCTCTAGCCGCGTATCCCGCGCTCGCTGCGCATTCTGCGATTTCGGGGACCCCCTCGCACTCGCTGGATGCCGCGGAGGCGCACGCTGGTCATCTTAGCACCAGGCCCATCGAGCTGTCAGTAGGGGCGATGGTCTTCCTCTTCGGCGCCGCATTCTACCCTGCCATGCTCAGCTACGCGGCAATGGGAATTGGCGGCATCATCGTCGTCTATACCCTGATCGGATGGGCCAGGGACGACCTCGCCGAGAAGTTCGTGGTCCCCTCGGAGCCCGAGGGAGACAGATGGCCGTTCTCTGCTGTCCCGAAGCTCAAGCTCGGGATGTGGGTCTTCCTTTCGTCTGAGGTGGTCCTCTTCGGGAGCTTCCTCGGTGCCTACATCTTCATCAGGGCGGCATCTCCGGCTTGGCCCACAGGCATCCACGACATCCCCCTGGGAACACTCAACACGCTTGTCCTAGTCTCCAGTGGCTTCACAATGGTGATGGGGCTCCAGGCGATCAGGGCTGGGAACCAGAGCGGGCTACTGAAGTGGCTCGCAGGAACGTTCGTCCTTGGCGCGATATTCATGGGGGTGAAGGTCTCCGAGTGGATAAACCTCGGGGCGTCCGGGCTCACCCTGAGCGCCGCCGTCCCCGGATGGTCTCTGGCAGCAAGCGCCTACTATGTCATAGTGGGGCTACACGGAGCGCACGTGACCGCGGGGCTCTTGATGATGATCTATCTGATGAAGAAAACATCGAGCGGGGCGTACACCAGGGATTCTCACGAAGCCATCGAGAACTTCGGCCTCTACTGGGCCTTCGTGGACATAGTCTGGTGCTTTGTCTTCCCCCTGTTCTACCTTCTGTAAGTGATTACGATGAGAAACTCGGTCGTCGTCGTGGTCTGGGCGTACATGATCGCCGCGGTCCTGACCGAAGTCGAGAGCTTCTACACTATCGCCAACGTGACGGTGCTCGATTCGGTTGTGAGCCTTCTCGCGGCGAGCCAAGCGGTCGCAATAGTCCTCTTCTTCATGCACCTGAAGGACGAGCCGGGTTCGATTAGGCTCTTCGCACTGATTCCAATCATGTTTCTTTCAGCTCTCTTTATCGCGATGCTGGCGTCGCTCGGGTGAAGAGATGCAAGTAGAATCGCCGACCGGCCCCGGGAGAAACTTCCTGCTGTTCCTTGGCTTGGGAGGGATACTGTTAGTGGTGCTCGTGGCGGCAGCCCTGGTCGTCCCGCTCCAACCCCCTCTCCCCTCCGGCTGCCCGAGCTGCAGCAACGTGACCGGGACGAAGGTGATAATCCCGACCGGAACCGGGTCGAACACGAAGCTGAACTATGTCCCAGCGGTGGCGACAGTCGTCATCGGGGTGAACAACACAGTGACCTTCGTCAACGAGGACACCGTCGTCCACACGGTTACGGCTTCCGACAAGAGCTTCGACTCTCAAGACATCAAGGCGGGCGGGACGTGGACCTACAACTTCACTTCCCCCGGCAATTTCAGCTACTACTGCATCTACCACAGCGCGTGGATGAAGGGGGAGATCATCGTGCTAAGCCCGAAGGCCAAGGCTGGAGTCCAAGTCGTGATCCCGGCCGGGACGGGGTCGAACGTGAAGCAGTCCTTCCAACCGGCCGAAATCACTGTGGTGATAGGAGTCAACAACACGGTCACCTGGGTCAATCAGGACGGCGTCCCCCACACCGTGACCGCCACGGATGATAGCTTCGATTCTGGGAACCTCAACGCAGGCGCCTCCTATTCCCACACCTTCAGCACGCCCGGGACCTACACCTACTACTGCACCTACCACGCCTGGATGAAGGGGACGATCGTCGTCGAGGACAAGGGCTAGGTTGATAGCGATGAAGACTAAAGTGCCGAAACCCCACATCATGGAGAAAAGCGAAGGGCCAAACGTCTTTCCAGGAAACTGGGACGTGGTGTCAGAGACCCTTCTGAGGACCTACGAACTCTGGTTTCCCCAGAACTGGAGCCCAGTGGATCTCCCCTGGGACGAGTGCGACGCAAAGAACTTCTCCGGTGCCGAGGCCGTTGCCCAGGCCTACTGGCTCTCGAAACTCGCCCTCTTCGAGAAGTCTGGCATCGGGGCCTTCGGGGCCGCGGCCGTCCAGGCCGCCACCCACAACTTCGAGGACCCGACGAAGAAGTTCCTTTCTGCTGTCGCCTTCGACGAATGCAGGCACGACGAGGTCTGCAGGAGGGCCTGTTCGCGGGTCTGCCCGGGTTTCCCCTATCGGTTCAAGCCGCATTCTGACCTGGAAGGGGCTGCCCACAGGAACATACTTGCGTTGTACGAGAACGGGAAAAGGTATTGGAGCGCCTTCAGCCAGGCGTGGGACAAGTACCCCCTCGAACTCATCTTCTCGAGCTTCTTCTTCGCTGAGATCGGGGCGCAATTGATATTCAAAGAGGTGGGCGAAAGGTCAACCAACAAGGTCTACGCCGGCGCTTTCAAGAACATAACCCGAGACGAGTCCAGGCACCTCACCGGGACGCTCGTGATGTTGGAGCGGCTGGCGGAGCGAATGAGCAAGGATCAGAAGATGTTGATCTCGCGTCAGCTCAAGCACGGTTTCATCTACCTCTCGCCTCTACTGTTCAGGCCGATGGAAGACTTCTGGGAGCTCCCGAAGGACTTCATGAAATACGACATGAAGCTGGAGGACCTGGCCGATAAGGGGGGCCTCGGCGTGCCGAAACTGGAGGACAGGGCGGAAGCCTGGAACCAGGCAATCCTCAGGCATCGTTCAAAGATCGAGGAGTTGGGTATCCCCATACCAGAAATCAAGGAGATAGGGATTGAGGGGCTCGCGGTCAGCACAAAGAAGGGCGACGAGATAATCGCTACCCCGCTCTAGTGGGTATTCCTTCCTTCAGAAAGAATAGCGGGACAGTGAACGCCAGGCACAGGGCGGCGCCTGCTAGCCACGAGGCCGAGTACCCCCAGATGCCCTCGGCCAGGGAGAAGACCGCCGGGGGGACAAATGCGCCTGTGAGCGAGATGCCGTTCACCCAGGCTATGGCAAGACCTTCATACTCCTTATCCTCCCTGTTCAGGTCCCTCGCCCAGGCGAAGGCCGTCGTGAAGCCCACCCCCGACACGACGCCGCCGAGCCCTGTGCCGGCCACGGCCACCGCCACGTTCGGGACGGCAGCAAGAAGCAGGGCCGCGAACATCCCCCCGCACGACGACAGTATCAGCAGCCTAGGTCTTCTTACCCCGTCGTAGAGCCTTCCCCCCCAAATCGCCGTGGCGATTGGAACGACCACGACTAGCGATGCCAGCAGGCCTGCGGTGGCGAGGGGGACTCCGAGCGAGGTGTTCAGGTAGTAGACCATGAAGCTCGAGAGGAGCACGTTGCCGACAGTGAGCGCGAGGGCAGCGAGCCCCAACAGGATTAGTTGGCTGTCCTTGAGGATGCCAAGGAGCACGGGCAGCTTGACTCTGAAGCCAAGGTTCGTCACGTCGCCGGGGACCAGCCCAAGCACAAGCAGCCCAGTCGCCACCGCCAGAGTCCCGCTCAGAAGCAGGCTGGACTGCCACCCCTCGGCGGTGGCAATCACGATCCAGACGTAAAGCCCGAGCAGGCCCCCCAGATCATAGGCCGAGTTGAAGACTCCGACCCCCACCCCTGCCCTGTCTCCGCCGAAGAACCTGGCCACGAGCACTACCGCTGGGGCGAAGACCAGCGCCATTCCGGTTCCGACCAAGAACCGCAGCACTACTATCTGTACCAGCTGCGAGGAAGCCGAGACCCCAAGGGTGGCCGCGGCGTAAAGGAGGATTCCCGACACCACGACCCTCTTCGGGCCAGCCCTCGCGGCCAGCAGTCCCGCAGGGACTTGAGCCAGCCCGAGGCCGAGGTAGAAGCTCGAAGTGACCGCGCCGAGACCGATGATTCCGACGTTCAGCGTCCCCTCCATGAGCTTGAAGATGGCGCCGATGTTCAGCCAGTTCGTTGCGTAGACTATCCTTGCGGCCACGAGTGCCGCGATGGCGACCCTCTCCCGTCTCCCTTCAAGCATCGCTGGTTTCTGCCCGCCCTGACGGACGTTTAATTGGATTGCCGCGAGACCGACCCACCCCAGAAACCTGATTCTCGCCGCTGATCCAATCGGAGGCGGGAATCGGGCCTGTCTGCCCTCAATCAGCGCGGACGCAAGGTCACGCTTCCTGTCCGGTGACCAGCGAGATTGCCTCGATTGTTCAAAGGGGTAATGCGAGACGGTGAAGTGGCCGAATCGCTGGTTTTTCTGGAAATTCTGGAGGGTCTCAGACTTTGGTAGGTTGGCGCAGAGGGGCCCAATCGCCCTTAAACCATCGTCCTGGCTGAAAAAACCTCAAAACGAGGCGTTTGGCATGCGTTTATATATCATTTCGGGCGAATTGAGCGCGAGGAAACTCGCAGTGGTAACCGGATACTGCGTATACGAGAAGAAGAAGAACAGGGAGATTAAGAATCCCAAGCAGATCAAACTGAAGAACGGCCGGCCTGCTATCAAGGGCACCTGCGGCTCTTGCGGCAAGCCAATCTTCAGGATTGGCAAGCTGAAGTAACTTACTCTCCCCTTTCCTTTTTATTTCGACAGTACCCCGGGTCGGTGCACCGGCTTGGTCCTGAAGTTCTTCAACAGCATGGGGCGACAGCTGCAGCCCTTCAAGCCCATGAAGGAGGGCGAAGTGAGAATGTACACCTGCGGCCCCACTGTCTGGAACTACGCGCACATAGGCAACTACAGGACCTTCGTCTTCGAAGACCTTCTGCGCCGGTATCTCAAGTTCAAGGGGTACAGGGTGACCCAAGTGATGAACATCACCGACGTGGAGGACAACATCATCAAGGGGATAAAGGAGTTCAAGAAGAGTCGCAAGGAGCTCACCAACTTTTTCGAGGAGGCCTTCAAGGAGGACCTGGCGACGCTGGGGGTTGAACCTGCGGAGGTCTATCCAAGGGCCACGGAGCACATCGCCGAAATGGTTGGCCTGATCAAGAGACTTCTCGAACGCGGCTACGCCTACAGAGGAGAAGACGGGTCCTACTACTACGATATCACGAAGTTCCCCAACTACGGCGCACTTTCCGGAATCCGACCGGGCGAGCTGAAGGCCGGAGCCCGCGTCGCCCAGGACCACTACGAGAAGGACGAAGCAAATGACTTTGCTCTCTGGAAGGCCTGGGACCCAGACGATGGCGAGGTCTTCTGGGAGACCGAGCTGGGCAAGGGACGCCCCGGCTGGCACATCGAGTGCTCCGCCATGTCGATGAAGTACCTGGGGGAGGAGTTCGATATCCATACCGGAGCGGTCGACAACAGGTTCCCCCACCACGAGAACGAGATTGCCCAGTCGGAGGCGGCCACGGGGAAGAAGTTCGTCCGCTACTGGCTGCACGCGGCGCACCTGGTCATAAGGGGTGCCGAGATGCACAAGTCGGTGGGGAACGTGGTCTATCTCAGGGACCTCCTTAAGGAGGGATGGGACCCCAAATCAATCCGCCTGTTCCTTGTGTCGGGCCGCTACAGGGACCCTTCTGAGCTCACCGATGACCAACTGAAGCAGGCCGCCGCCCAGACGAAGCGCTTGGAGGACTTCGTATCTAGGCTCAAGGGGGTCGAGGGCGAGCAGGAGGAGGCGGGGAAAGAGTTGGCGGCGCAGCTTCTGGCCGGGTTCGAGGATGCAATGGACGACGACCTGAACACTCCGGAGGCTCTGGCATCGATCTTCGAGGCCGTGAAGAAGGGCAATGCACTGATTGATTCTGGAAAGATGGGGAGAGAGGGGGGGCGGAGGCTGGTGGAAGCGCTGAAGAGGGTTGACTCGGTGATTGGAATCATCGACTTCGAGGAGGAAGCATTGCCAGAAAGAGCCGCGAAGCTCATCGCGGACAGGGAGGAGGCACGCAGGCGGCGGGACTTCGCCGCCGCTGACAGGATAAGGGCGCAACTGCTTTCCGAAGGAATCATCATTGAGGACTCGCCAAAGGGGACCGTCTGGAAGCGAAAGCGCGCGGGTTAAACGCAGGAACCCACTAGCTCAACTTCGGTAAATCCTTCCGATATTATGCGGCCCCGTCAACGTTCCCCCGATGGCCGCGGCCACCGCGTCGATTCAGTCCGCCCACCCGGGGTTCCGCTCCTCGACCCTGAAGAGACCCATGACCCTGTCGTTCGGCGACTGCAGGCTATCGGTAGACCCTGACGGGTCTGCGTCCTCCCTTGATTCTCTGCTGGAAGCAAGAGCGCTCTTCGGGCGGTCTCAACTCTGCTTCTACAAGGTTCAGGCGGGGGTCGTAGTACCGGCGCCAAGGGTTGACTGGTCCGTCCAGCTATCCCCATGCTTCGCCAGTCTCTCCGGCAGGATCTTCGACTGCGACGTCGTTCAATCCTTCGAACCTCCATCCGCTGCTACCTCCGGATACGTCAGGAAGGTGATGATCCGCAACTCGGGGACGTCGAGGATTTCGTTTCGCCTGGTCGCCTTGTCAGACCCGACGGCTGCCCACTTCGGGAGCCGGAGGTACAAGTGGGGTTCGCTCGGCCTAGAAGCATTCAACAGGGATCGGCATGTCGCCATGGACGAAGTTTCTGATTCCGGCCGGGCCAGGGTGATCGGGACCTTCCCCCCTCCCGAGAGGTTCTACATGACGATAGACAAGTCGAGGGCTGCCGAACTGATGCAGGATGGGAACCTCCCCGAGAAGACCTCCGGGATGTCCGGTCATGTGCTCGTTCTCTCGATTCACGAATTCGACCTTGCCCCATCGGGGTCGAAGGAGCTCCTCTTCGCGTCCGTTTACAACAGGAACGGGGTAGAAGAGGCGCTCTCTGCTTTGGAGCGGCTCGGAGAGGAGAAGAGAACTCCTGCAGCGGAACGGCCATCTCTGGACTGCTCTTCGCAGCGGGTCTCGGCAGCCTTTGACTGGGCGGCGGCCTCGATTAGGAGTGCCAGGTTCGAAGCAGACATACTCGACAGAATCGAGGCCATCGCGGGCATGGAGTACATCGATTCCCAGGCGGTCGGATCTATGGTCGAGGAGACAGGGGCCCTGGTCGGCAGAGATGGGTTCCTGAAGCACTCCCAGAAGTGGTCTAAGCCCGGCGTGCTCGAGTCCTCCCTCTTCATTTCAGCAGTCTGCCGTCACCTCACGCTTGTGGGGGACAGGAAAGCCACGCGTCGGTACCATACGCTTCTGAAGAGGATGGCCAAAGCGCTGGTGGCCATGTCGAATGATGGCGTCTTGCGACTTGACCGCGAGCTACCACAAGGGTGGCGAAGGTGCGTCGTGACGGGCTACCCCGCAGGGGAGATACCAGAGGTGTCCCTCGCCGCCGCGGGCGCCCTCCGGGATGTGGGGGCGGTTTCCTCGCTCCTGGGTAAGAGCGAAGGCGCGGCCGCATACAGGGAGAGGTCGGAGCTGATAGCGGAAGGGATCATCCGAAGAGCGCGCGGCCCGAGCGGCTTCCTTCGCCCGGAGGCAGAAGCGGGCGGGAACGGAAGAAAGGGCGAGACAATCGACATGGCCATCGCAGCCTACAGGAACCCGAGCCTGAGATCCGTTGCTTCGTCGGCAGTCCATAGGCTTCTCGAGGACGACTTCGGAACCCCGTACGGTCCCAGGACCGTGCCCACGTCAGACAGGACCTGCTTCCACAGCACTTACGGTCAGGGCCAACTCGGCGGGTACTGGACGAGGGCCGCACTTGCGGCTGCATGCCTGGCGTACGCCTCGGCACTCCCAGGGGTGGGGAGCATGATGGTGGAGAAGGTTGCGAGGCTGGTCCTCGAAGATGCCCTCAAGCTCGGCGGCGTGCCCGGCGAGTTCCCATACTGGGTGGACGTCGAGGGGGACGAGGTAGGGGGGGACGGAAGCGACCCGGTTGCTGCATCCCGGTTCATTCAGGCCGTCGTCGAGGGGGAGCTCGGGTTCGAACTGGCTCGAGGGGCGCCCGCCCTCGACCCCCCCGCGCTCTCTACCATCGGTTGGATCCTGGCAAGGGACATTCAGGTCGGGGAGCGTGTCTCGGTCTTTGTAGGCAGGGGGGGAGGAAGGGCATCTGTCTTTGCGGCCTGTAGGCGCGTCGAGCTGGGGGGAGGGCGGAGGTTCGGCTCCTGTGAGGAGGCCAGGGTGTCGCCGGACGAGGCGCACGGCATCTCGTTCTACGGGCCGGGCCAGGTCGTGTGCGTCGGGAACTCCTCCCTTGCTCCCGTGAAGGCGCACATCGCCTTTGCGGGGAGGGCCCCGGGGCTCGCGAAACGGCTGAGCACGCCACTGGAAGAGCTCGAGCCCGGGACAGGTACGTGGAACAAGATTGGCAGCCTCCGCGTGTCGCCTCAACTGGCCTTCGACGCTCCGCTTGGCCCCGGCGAGTGGAAGGCCTACAGAATTTCGAACGATTAATTACTTCCCAGACGCGAAAGAGGCCGGGTTGGCGGGGGCCAGGGTCACGGCGAACAGCGGCATCCAGGTCGACCTGGGCGGCCAGAGGTTCGTCCTAGACCCCAAGGGCTCCGTGAGGGCGGATTACACATTCGTCTCCCATGCCCACATTGACCATATGCACACGCCTTCAAGGCAGGAGAGGATCATAGCCTCAACGGCGACGAGGGAACTGGCTCGGGTGAGGGGGTTCGACTTGGGAGAGACCCTCGAGGGGGTAGATGGGGTCGAACTTCTCGATTCGGGACACATCCTCGGGTCGCGCGCCATACGCATCGGCGACGAGGTCTTCTACACCGGCGACGCGTCGGGGAGGGAGAGGGCGTTCCTTGGGAGGTGCAAGACCAAGAACGCGCGGACACTGATTATGGAGACGACCTTCGGGAGCCCCGAGTACGTCTTCCCGCAGACGGCCAAGGTCATAAAGGATGCCAACGCCGTCATCGGCGAGGCCTACGACAAGGGCCTACCAGTGGTCCTCATGGGGTACCAGCTCGGGAAGGCCCAGCTTCTGTCATACTACTTTTCTGCTTGGGAGCCCTTCCTCCTGCAGCGCAGCGTTGCCCAGATCAACGAGGTCTACCGGAGCCTCGGGGTCCGCCTGAAGTGGGGCGCCGACTTCGAGCTTGCGAAGGAGCTTGACAAACTCCCACGCGGGCCCTGGGTGCTGATTTCCCCCATGTCCGGAGGCAGGAGCAGGGTGATGTCCCACCTGAAGAAGAAGTATGGCGCTATTCTGGTGGCCTTCAGTGGCTGGGCGATGGGGCGGGGGTACGGCCGGTTCCTCGGGGTCGACTACGCCTTCCCCCTGAGCGACCACTGCGACTATCCTGAGCTGATGAGGCTGGTGCAGGAGGTTTCCCCGGAACTCGTCTACACGACTCATGGGTTCGCCCCAGAGTTCGCGAGGGATCTCCGGAGGGTGGGTTTCTCGGCGAGGACCATCGCTCCCTATCAGAGCTCCCTGTTCGACTACGCAGCGGCCGACTAGGTCAACCGCGCGTTGGGGGAGCGCGCTGCCCACTCGCGCCTTGGGCGACGTAGTGCTTCCAGATCTTGAGTCTTGAAATCGTGTAGGCGAACAGGAACCCGATCGCTACGGCGACCAGGTACGCCAGGGAGTAGAAGATGACCCGAGATAGCACGAGGGTCAGGACGTACTGGATTATCGTTGCGGCAGAGCCGTTCAAGAAGTACTTCCAGAAGCGGTCTTTTGACAGGAGTGGGGCCCGGAAGACTACGATTGCCTTCCAGGTGTAGTCGGTGAAGATCGACGTAACCACGGCAATCAGCGTTGATATCGGAAGGGCGAGGAGGAGCTCTTGCGTCAGGAGGTAGAGCCAGCCGGCTATCATCAGGGCGTTCACGGCGCCCGTACCGGCGTACAGGGCCCCGAAGCGGTTGACAAAGAAAGAGAAAATCCCCTTGACCTTGTCCATCGTCATTTGCGTCAGTCTCCTCAGCGCACGTCCAAATAGACCGGCCTTCCGTCGAGGTCATCTTCGAACCACTCCCGGCTCTCGGTCCTCTCGGCAGACACCGTCACCCTCTTCACCCTGACGAGGAAGGCGAGCTGCTTCTTCATCGATTCGAGCTCGGCCACCTCCTCCGGCTCCAGCCCTGCGACAGCTGCGCTGGTCAAGATCGCCGTAGGGACGAACCCCCTCTTCTTCCTCAATGCCTGGAGCCTTCTCGCCACGTCCCTTACCAGGCCCTCAGCCACAAGCTTCTCGTCCCTCACGCTGTCCAAGGCGACGAACACCCCTCCCTTCTCGGCCGCCACGGTCCCCTCCTCGGGCACGATCTCAAGTTCAAACGCACCCACGGGGACATCAACCCTCCCCGTCCTCGCAGAGACCGGGACTGAGTTCCCGGAGAGATAGGTCTTC
>Ga0187780_10000465_pt1 | contig 30344 bp, 23 predicted proteins | sample 1015_Q2_SP10_20__FD_132429 | JGI IMG/M metagenome (GOLD analysis project Ga0187780, IMG submission 132429) | Tropical peat soil microbial communities from peatlands in Department of Meta, Colombia - 1015_Q2_SP10_20_MG | ecosystem: Environmental > Terrestrial > Soil > Wetlands > Peat | place...
CTTTGCCGAAGGCTTTTACCCGCAGGACCGCAAATTCGATCCCCTTTCTATCGGCCTCGACACCGTTGGTCCCGGTACTCCAAACGCCACCACGCAATTTCCGAACGGCAACCCTTATAACTTCGGCATGCCGGTGATCAACGTGAGCGGCCTGCCACAACTTGGGTCCGACAAGGGCGACCCCCGCCAGCGCGTGGACACCAACTGGCACTACATTGACAACATCTCCTGGAAGTTTGGTTCACACGATATCAAGTTCGGCTATGAGTTCCGTCGAACATCCGTGTCGCAGATATTCAATCGCGTTTTCCGCGGCAGGTTGAGTTTCGGCAGTTTGGCTGATTTTCTGGCCGGTAGTCCTGAAACGAGCATCTTCAGCAGCAGGCAGGGAGCAGGAGACACGAATCGGAACACTTTTGAGAACTCTCACGCCGCCTATATACAGGACAGCTACCGAGTGAACCGGCGTCTGACCGTCAATCTCGGTCTTCGCTACGACTATTTTGGAATCGTGCAGGAAAAACACGGCATGTTCAGCAACGTGGACCCCACAACCGGAAACGTATTCGCTGTGGGCCAAGGGCGTCTCTATCAGCCGGATTACAACAATTGGGCTCCCCGTGTCAGCGTGGCTTGGGATGTCACCGGACACCAGCACACTGTCCTGCGCGCCGGCTATGGCATCTTCTATGACGCTACTTCCCAGGATATGTTTCTCGGCCACCTGCCCTTTAGCACCCTGTTTGACCCTGGTCCGGGTTACTCCAGCCTCCCCGGCGTGGGCCAAATCCTGATTGGCACCCCGGTAGGCACGATTCTTCCGGATGTGCCTGTCTTCGGGAATTACGCGCCCATGCCCGACGCCTTTGGCATAGATCCGCACATCCGCACGCCCTACCTCCAGAACTACAACCTGAACCTCCAGCAACAATTGACCCGCAAAATGGTACTGCAGGTGGGATACGTCGGCTCTCATGGAAGCAAACTCTGGGACTTCCGAGACATCAACCAGCCTTCCTTTGCACAAATCTGGGCCGCAGATTGCGCTGGTGTGACTCCTCTACCCGCCGTTGGCCAGCCTTGCCCCACGGGCTTCATTCAGGATTTCAACACACCAAGACGGCTCCCCGGCAGCAGCTATTACGTTTACTGGCAAGAGAGTGCCGCCAAATCCAATTACAACGCCTTGCAAGCCACGTATCGCATTGACGATTGGCACGGCTTCACGAGTTCCGTCAATTTTGCCTGGTCTCACTCCATCGATACGGCAAGCGATGGGGAGGACTACGTTCCCAATGCTGCCCAGCCAACCGACAGCACTCAACCTCAACTCAACCGTGGTAACTCGAACTTTGATACTCGCAAACGCCTCACTTGGAATTTCGTCTACCTTATCCCGAATCGCAAGGGAAGCTTCCAGCGCCTCACCAATGGTTGGGGTCTCAATGGCATCTTGACCGTGCAGTCGGGCATGCCCTTCCACATGATCCTCGAAGCCGACGATTTTGATGGCTCGGCGACGGACTTCCCGACGCCAGACGTGATTGGTCCGATTCATTACAATTACAGCGACCCCACGCGTTTTCTGGATTTAACTTCGTTTGCCGTTCCCTGCACCCCAGTCGCGACTGGATTTGACGGTACGGCCTCTAGTTGCGTGCCTGGCACGCGCCACTTTGGCAGCGAAAGAAGGAACTCCCTGGTCGGCCCACCGTTCCGCCAGTTGGATTTCTCTCTTTTTAAGAACACAAACATCACCGAACGGTTGAAGCTGGAACTGCGTTTTGAGTTTTACAACCTGCTGAATCATCCCAACTTTGCCAACCCGATCTGGCCCAATTTCCTCTCCGATCCCTCGGCGTTTGGTGTAAGCGGTTGCAGCACGTGGTACAGCTCAAACGGCCACTTGTGCGGGATGCTTCCGATCACAACCACCGCCGACGTGGGTCCAGGCTATCCGTTCCTGGGCGGAGGAGGGCCCCGTAGCATTCAGATCGCCGCGAAGTTCTCGTTCTAAGCCCCTCTCGCGGTGCCACCATTTCCAGCGGCCCCGGACCACTCTCCGGGGCCGTCTCCATTTCTGCTCTCCTTGCGCCACGCAAAAGATTTTGCTTGCAATGCAGTCCATAGTATGTTATATTATTTAATGGTATACATATGGTGCCGCACAGCGTTTCGGCCAAGTCCCTCAGGATCAACACATACGAAAAACGGCCCCTAACCCTTGTCCAATCAACACTTGCACATCAGTATGAAAGCACGAGCTTTGTAACCCCTTTGGATTCCGCACTTGCGCCACCCCAAAATGTTAAGTCGTGTAGAATCAATACTTAAGTAGATTTCAATTCCCCCTCCTTACCGTCCTGGGACCAATTCCCCCGCGCCTCAACGCCCCCCAGTCACCCCTTTCACCTCTCCCCCTAACCCCTCCCCATTGCAACCTGTGATAGTTTTGAGAGTTTCCCTGCGTATCTAGTTATGGAACCGCTGAGACCAGGCCGAGATAGCGTGCCGGGAATAACGGAGCCGAAAGATTTAATCGTTCGGGCCAGGGCTGGGGATACCTTGGCCTGGGGCGATCTGTACCGGGAATATGCGCCGGCAATCTTCCGCTTTTGCCGCCGCGCCATGCCGACCAAGGAGGACGCGGAAGACGCCACGATGGAGATCTTCATGAAGCTGCGCGAAAAACTCGCTCAGTACGATCCCAGCCGCTCCTTCTCCGCGTGGCTTTACAAAGTCGCCGCCAACCACTGTTGGGATATGCTGCGACGGCGCAAGGCCCGTCATGACAAAGACACCGAGGACATTGAAGGACTCCCGCTCGAGGCTCCGGATCCTAATCAGCTCGAGCGCCTCATCGAAGAGCGCACCGGCGAAGAGGTCAGAAAAGCGATGACGAAACTCGGATCACGAGCGCGCATGGCGCTGGTGATGCGCTATTACTCGGACATGAGCTACGACGAAATTGCGGATGCTTTGGGCGTGCGCCGCCCGTTTGTCGGCGTGGTGCTGCTTCGCGCAAGGCATGAGCTCCGCCAGGCCCTGCTCGAAAACAATGCCTTGGCGGTAGGAGGAACCCGGTGAGCAACGCGGAAAATTCGGCGAACAAGCACGTGGATGAAATCACTTTGCTAATGTACGTCGAAAGGCAGTTGGACCGCGAAACTGCGCAGGAGGTGTCTCTCCATACGCAGACTTGCACGCGCTGCCTGACTCTGCTCCGGGCGCTCGACCGCGAATCACGCCTTCTGACCCGCTCCATGCTGGAGCAGGACGAGCCGCTTCCCGCGCGCCTTGCCGAGTTTCACGAGCGGGTCAAAAGGTCCATGCAGTGGATTTGGGGAGTTGTCTTTGGGTTGATGGGACTGGGTGTCTACGCTCTCTACAGCTTTTACATCGAACCCATGCAGCTAGAGCTCGAGAAAGCCGGATTCGGCGGCAGCAATCTCTTGAGCCTGTTGGTGTTCCAGGGCGCATTCTGGAAAGGATGGCAGTCCATGTTCACTTTGGTTGAATTCGTCGCCATGGCCAGTGTGGGGTTGCTCGGGGTTTTCGCGATTCGCAGGTATTTGAAGCGCGCGACGGCTCTGGCGGTCATGTTTGCGAGCTTGGGGTTGCTCCTTTCGGTCGCCAGGCCCGTCTCCGGGCAAACCATCAAAATGGATATGAAGGGCCAGCCTTCGTATGAAGTGAAGCAGGACGAAGTCCTGAACAAGGACCTTTTCTTTTCCGGGCAACGCTTGCGAGTCGCTGGGACGGTCAACGGAGACGTGTACGCCTTTGGGCAGCAGGTCGAGATCGGCGGCCACGTGAATGGGGACATAATCGTTTTTGCGCAATCCTTGCGTATTACGGGAAAGGTGGATGGCAGTGTCCGCGCGTTTTCCAACAACTTGACGATTACAGGCGATGTCGAGCGAAGCGTCACTGTTGGCAATGAGACTTTCACTCTCGAATCCGGCGGCCGCATAGGACGGGGCCTGATGGATTTCTCCCAGACAATGAGTCTAGACGGGAAGATGGATCGGGACGTTCATGTGTTTGTTGGGCAGGGCTCGATTGGCGGGACAATTGGAGGTGATTTCCACGGCAAAGGCGGGACGCTGACTATCAACCCGAGCGCACAGCTGGAGGGGAAAACTAAGTTTGAAGGCGATGCATCCCCCGACGTGGCTTCTGGAGCCAAACTGGCCTCCCCGTTGGAATTCAAGAAGCTGGAACATCGGCACGAAACCGTCCGCGACGCGGGCTATTACGTCTGGCGCGTGATTTGGGCAGGAGCGTTTGTGCTCTTTGGGTTGGTATTGATTTCTGTCATGCCGTTGTTTGCCAAAGAGGCCGCTTTAAACGTCGAAAACGCCGGCGCGTCCTTCGGCCTTGGTGTGCTGGTTGGCTTTGCCGTCCCGATTGCCTCGATCATCGCCTGCTTCACGGTGGTAGGACTCTTTGTGGGCATCTCCGCGTTCCTCTTGTGGATTGGCTGTCTGTATTTCTCGCAAATCATCGTAGGTGCTGCGATAGGGCAGTGGATCCTTAGCCGTACTGAGGAGACTTGGGGACTTATCGGCCGGATGGCCGTCGGAGTCGTCATCCTGCGCGCATGCATGGCTATTCCTCATGTTGGGATCTGGATCAAATTTGGCGTGATCATCTGGGGCATTGGGGCAATTTCCCTGGCGATCTATCGTCGGCTTCAGCCCGTGATGGCGCCGAACATTCCCTCCGTGCCGCTTTACCCCGGCACCACACCCTTGCCACCCAACACGACCGTCGGCGGACAGTAGTTCAAGATTATGAAAATGAGACGGGCCCCGGAACTTCCGGGGCCCGTTGCCTTTTGCGGAGGCGGGAAAAATCTAGGGCACGCGCACCTTGGCCACGGCAAAGGTCGGCTGCGTGCTATTCAGGAACAGCGCGCGAATGGAGGCCGTCGCGCCCGCCGTGACGGAAGTGGCCCCATCGAAAGCGGTGGTCGTATAGGTGTAGGAAGTCAATGGCGGCACCAAGCCTGCATCAAAGGTGCTGACGTAGGATGGCGGAGTGAGATAAAAGACTGTTCCTGCAACGGAACTCACTGTCCCACTCAGACGGGAGAAGCGCAGGAGAAGATTCGTGGCTGTAGCGGTGATCCCGTTGTTCGTGGAAGTGACATTCTTCACCTGCGCCCGTACTACCTGCCCGGCCAACAAGCTGCTTGTGTTGGCGAACCCAACCGGGTTGGACAGAACGGAAGAGAGCGTCTTCGTATCAACGAAGGTGTTCGCGTTGGTAACGGTTAGGAAGATCGGAGTGCCATATGTGGTCGTGGACGCCCCGAGAACCGCGTTGCCGCTGGCGGAAATTTTGTCGGACAGAATCAGGCCGTAGACACCGGCAGTTGCCGTAGGATAAATGACACCTTCAACTTCATCAGCCGCGGTGACATCCAGCACATCCACTTCGCTGGCGGTCAGCGTTCCATTTACACTGAGCACCGCATCAAGGCTCACCGTGCTGCCAACCTTCAGGCAGCTCGGCGAGGCGCTGCAACCGCTGTAATTCGTGTTGGGAGAGGTGGGCGTGTCGTACTCCGTATTGGCGTTCAGTGCCGCCGTGATTTTTTGTCCACTGATCGTAGATTGCACGGTGATGCTGCTCCCGGCGGAGTAAGCGGTCACGGCTCCGATGAAATCCTCAATTGTGTCGACGCCATTAGCGGGGATACCCGTACGCGGACTGGTGATGGCCGTGAGAACGTTGGCTTGGGAAAAGTCCACGCTGAGTCCGCCAGCGGTGGTAATGGCATTGTTGAGATTCAGATTCAGGCCCACCCATTGATCCTGACTGGCAGACAAGTTCAGGCTTAACGCGACGGGAACCGTAAAGACCACTCCTGCAGGCAAGAAGCAAACCGCGCCATTTGCGCACGATCCACCAGAACCAGTTGTCCAGGTGATGGTTGAGCCGGAAGTATTGACAAAAACACCGGATGTAGCGGTGGTGGGACCCAGTGTCACGTTGAGCTTCGTGTAGGAGCCGGCTGCGACGGAAACGGCGTCAACAAGCAGAACCGAATCGGTCTGCAGGCGAGTGGTTTCGACAGACGTAACCGTGGGAGTGATGCTCACTTGGCTTCCTGAACTGGGCGTCAGACTAATCCCGGCGATGGGGAGAGTGAAGCTCAACAGGTCCATCCCCGTGGGGGCTGTGTCATACAGGCTGATACTCAGCGTGGCATTACCGCCGCCGCAATTCGTCGTGCATCCACCATTCTTTAGACCACTACACGACCCCAGCGGCAGAACGGCGGCCAAGACAAAGTAGATTAACGACTTTTTCTTCATGTAAACACCCCAAGAGAGAATTGCCTGGGAGCCAACTTGGCCGGATGGCTGGAACATCCCCCAAAGACAATGTAGATGAAGCTCGGAACAATTAGAACCGCAAACAACGAGGGTGTCCAAAGAACCAACCGGAGAGCCGGGCGGCAACTGGCGGGAGGCGTGAAAGGGCCTGTGATATCGTAACGAGGACGCTCCGAGACGCGAAGATCGAGGCTGCCCCTGGCAAAAAGAAAACCCAAATCGGAACACCTGGAGCCCGATAGGCCACATGCAATAATCAGCGAACGCGTCTACGTGCCGCTCGATGAGGAATTCACCTCGGCAAAAACAAGGCCGGCTGTGGCGCCTTTGACCGAAACCAGGGATAGGAAGCGTGCAACTGCCACGGAAGCCAGACCAGAGTCGGCCGCGCCAGGGAAACCCGCCATGGGCGATATCTTTGGGCCCGGCGGTTTCCTCGAGAAGAGCATGATTGGCGGGTATGAGCACCGCCCGGCGCAGCTCGAAATGGCCGAGGCGGTAGACGCTGCGTTTGAGAACCATCACCACGCGATCCTTGAGGCCGGCACCGGAACAGGGAAGACACTCGCTTATCTTTTGCCCGCCATCTGCAGCGGCCGTCGCGTCGTGATTTCCACCGCCACGAAATCGCTTCAGGAGCAGCTTTACCAAAAAGACGTTCCCTTTTTGCAGAAGCATTTCGCGCCCAACCTGAAGGTCGCGGTGATGAAAGGCCGCTCGAATTTCTTGTGCCTCCATAAGCTTCACGCCCTTGCGGATCAACCATTGCTGAAAGGAATGGACGAGGTGGACGCTTTCCGCCAGATCCGCCAATGGTCAAAACTGACGGAGACCGGGGACCGCGCGGAACTCACGTTCTTGCCGGACGATTCGGAGCTCTGGTCGCGCCTCGATGCCCGGCGGGACACCTGCACGGGAAAGAAGTGCCCACAATTTGACGAATGCTTCCTGACGGCGATGCAGATGCGCGCCCGGGAAGCGGACATCATCATCGTGAATCACCACTTGTTTTTCGCAGATCTGGCGCTGAAGCAGGATGATTTCGGGAGCATCCTGCCGGAATATTCGGCGGTGGTATTCGATGAAGCGCACGAAATGGAAGACGTGGCCAGCGAGTATTTCGGCCAGCAGATTTCCAACTTCCGTTTTGAGGAACTCGCGCGCGACGCCGACCAGATGATGCGACTCTCGCGCCTCAGCACGCCCGGCCTCCTGCGGCGGACGCAACGTATCCGGGAGAAGAGCCGCGCATTTTTCGACACGTTTCCGCCGCGGGATGGCAGGTTCCCGTTCTCGCACCAGGAGCGCACCGCCTTCCTTGATCAGAATCGCGAAGCCCACGATGCGCTGATGAGCGCTCTGAAAGGGCTGGAAACGGAATTTGCGGCGTTGACTCAGAAGCCCGAGGAGCTGCTAAGAATCGCCCGCCGCAGTTTTGAAATTCGTCAGGAGTTGGCCTTCCTTTTCGAGTCCAACGAGAAGAATTACGTCTACTGGTTCGAACGGAGAAACAAAGGAGTCTTCCTCGCCGCCACGCCCATTGATGTCAGCCAGATCCTGCGAGAGAAGTTGTTTGAAGCCTTCGATACGGTGATTCTCACTTCCGCGACACTCACTGTCGCGGGAGGCTTTGAATTTGTGCGGCAGAGGATGGGGCTGGACCATGCAAAGGAGTCGGCGTTGCCCCCGGAGTTTAACTACGGTGAGCAAGCCCTTCTTTACTTACCGCAACGCATGCCTGACGTGCGCGACGGCGGGTTTGCCGGCAAGGCCGCGGACGAAATTGTGACGCTCCTGGAACTGAGCCAGGGTCGGGCGTTCTGCCTGTTCACGAGCTATGCACAGATGAACGACCTTTTCGAGCGAGTTCGCGACCGGGTGAGTTTTCCCTTGCTCCTTCAGGGCACAGCGCCGCGTTCCGTGCTCCTGGACCGATTTAAGACCACACCCAATGCGGTCCTTTTCGCCACCGCGAGTTTCTGGCAAGGTGTGGACGTGCCCGGAGAGCAGCTGTCGTGCGTGATTGTGGACCGGTTGCCTTTCGCTGTGCCCAGCGATCCCGTTGTTGCGGCGCGCGTTCGCGCCTTGCAGGAGGATGGCCGCAATGCTTTCGCCGAGTTCCAGGTTCCCCAGGCGGTTCTGGCGCTGAAACAGGGGTTCGGGCGCTTGATCCGGACGAAGACCGACCGTGGCGTGTTGGCGCTGCTCGATACGCGAATCCTGCGAATGCCCTATGGTAAAATTTTTCTCGAGTCTTTGCCGCGCTATCGCAGGACGCATGATCCAGGGGAGGTCGAGCGGTTCCTGAGCGTCAGCAGACCTGCCTGAAGAGTCCCCTTAGGAAGAAAGAAAAGGAAGAGAAAGCCAGACATGTTTCAAGTGAGCGTTGAGGAAACCTTTTCGGCGGGGCACGCCCTGCGTGGCTACAAGGGCAAGTGCGAAAACCCCCACGGACACAACTATCGGGTCCAGGTGACCCTGGAAGGCCCTCAACTCGACGCCATCGGCTTGCTGCTCGACTTTACCCAACTGAAAGAGATCATGCGCGGCGTGATCCGGCGCCTCGACCACCAGTTCATCAACGATCTGGAGCCATTCAAGACTGTGAATCCCTCCGCCGAAAACCTGGCCAAGTATTTCTACGATGAGGTCAGCGGCCAATTGAAGGGACTGCCGCCGGGGGCGCGCGTGACCGACGTCGTGGTTTGGGAAACGGACACCGCAATGGCGAAGTACCGTCCCGGAGCGTAACGAGGGCACGACGACGGAGGCCGAATGAACCGCTCGCTCTACATTATCTTGGTCCCCGCATTGTTCGTGGCAGCAGGTTACATATTCGTTCTGCGGATGATGGGAATTGCGCCCGGTTATTTGCGGTTAATTGTTGCGATGGTTCTGTTTTTTGGTGGGATCTACTGGCTGTCCAGGAGATCGGACAAGAAGGCGAAAAGCAGCAATCAGTAGCGCCTCGCGCATTGGAATAGTTGTGCCTATGTACATCACGGAGATCTTCAAATCGATTCAAGGAGAAGGAACACGCGCCGGGCAGCCGTGCATTTTTGTGCGCCTGACGGGCTGCAATTTGCGCTGCACGTGGTGCGACACGGCTTATGCCTTTGAGGGCGGACAGAAAATGAGTGTGGAGGACGTCCTCGAGCGCATCGAGATGCTGAATCGCCGCGGCGATGGCGCCCCGGCAGGTGTGCCGCTGGTGGAGCTGACCGGGGGAGAACCTCTCCTCCAGGAAGAAGTTTATCCGTTGGCGGAGCGGTTGTTGACCGCAGGCTATACCGTGATGGTCGAAACCAGCGGAGAGCGATTCATCGGCAAGTTGCCAAAGGAGGTTGTGCGCGTCGTGGACGTGAAGTGCCCGGACTCCGGCGAAGCGGACACCTTCGATCTCCGGAATCTCGGAGAATTGAACCACAACGATGAGGTGAAATTCGTGATCTCCAGCCGGAGGGACTACGAATTCGCGAGAGATTTTACGCGCGAGCATAAATTGGAGGAACGCGTGCACGAAGTGCTGTTTTCACCGGTAAACGAGGATCCACACGGCAAATGGCAGGGTCTCGAGCCGCGGCAATTGGTGGAGTGGATGTTCGAGGACGGTCTGGGCGTCCGCTTGAGCTTGCAGTTGCACAAGATCGTCTGGGATCCTGCAATGCGTGGGGTCTGAGCGAGATACGAGTTCATAATGTCTGTGGCGCACGCGCCACTCTTACCAACGGGCCGTGAGTGATCAACGCAAAGCGGTGGTGCTACTAAGCGGGGGGATGGATTCGTGTGTGTGCACGGCCATCGCGCGCGAGCGCCACGGCGCGAAGAATCTAGCGCTGTTGCACGCCATGTACGGCCAGCGAACTGAGAAACGCGAGAGGCGCGCTTTCGAGGAAATCGCCAATTTCTATGGCGTGCGGGAACGCCTGGTCGTAGCACTGGACCATTTCCGCGCCATCGGTGGGTCGGCGCTCACAGACAAACGAATCCAAATTCCAGAGAATGAGCTAGGGGCGCCAGGGCCCGGCGGAAGCACGATTCCGGTGACCTACGTCCCCTTTCGGAACGCCCATTTTTTGAGCGTAGGAGTGAGTTGGGCGGAGAGCATCGGTGCCCGCGCAATCTATATCGGTGCTGTTGCAGAGGATAGTTCTGGCTACCCGGACTGCCGGCCCGAGTACTACCGCGTGTTTCAGGAGTTGATCCGTGTAGGGACCCGGCCGGAGACGGACATTGAGATGCTTGCTCCGGTAATCGGGATGAAGAAAAGCGCAATCGTTCGCCTGGGGGTGGAATTAGGCGCGCCCTTGCATCTGACGTGGTCCTGCTACCAGGGCGAAGAAGTAGCTTGCGGAAGTTGCGATAGCTGTCTGCTGCGGCTCCGGGCGTTCGCCGAAGCGGGTGAGAGTGATCCCATCGCCTACCGCACGCGTGTCGTGGGCAGCGCCTAAAGTGGACCGGGAAACCATTGGATTCTGCAGTAGATGAGCGATAATGGGGACAAACCGGCCGGAGAACCGGGGCCGGCGCTCCTCAACGACTAAAGGAGAATGGAGCATGTCGAAATTCTGGAAGGTGTACACGCTCGCCGCACTCTTGACGCTCGGGCTGGCTGGATGGATGGCACCGCGCGCGGCGGCACAGGATGGAAAGATAATGGGAATGGTCAAGGATTTTGACGGGAAGCCGATGGCCGACCAACCTGTCAAGATCAAGAGCGATCAGGGATCGGTGCAGGAGACTAAAACGGACGCGAATGGAAAATTCGCCTTCGTGAACCTGCGATCGGGCAAATACACAGTGTCCGTGCACCCCTCGATGATCGCCGCGCCGTATGAGATTGTCACGGAGGTTCGCAGTGGGAACGAGACTCCGCCGCTCAACCTCAACTTCAAGGAGATTCTGGAAAAGCAGAATCCCGACGCGCTGGCCAAAATGAAGCAGCAGCAGGAGGCCCAGCAGAAGTTCAAGGGAATGAAGGTGCATTTTGATGCGGGAATGGCGCTGCTCGAACAAGAACGCACCGCAAAAGCCGACGTGAGCAAGGCGCCAACTGACCAACGGGACGCTGCAAAGGCGAAAGTGACCGACCTGTCGAATCAGGCAATCGCGGAGTTCCAGGAAGCACAGAAAGCCGCGCCAGAAAAAGATCCAAACGTTCATCTCTTCTGGGCGCGTATGGGCGAAGCGTATGACATAGCGGGCCGGAACGACGAAGCCATCAACGCATACCAACAGGCCGTCACGGCGAAACCGGACAACGCCGGCTACTACAACAATCTCGGGAACGCCCTGGCGCGCGGCGGAAAGATCGACGAAGCTAAGACCGCTTATACAAAGAGCGCAGAATTAGATCCGCCAAATGCAGGCATGGCTTGGCGGAATTTCGGAATCAGCCTTTATCAGGTGGACAAGAAGCTCGACGCGATTGAGCCGCTTCAGAAAGCTACACAACTTGATCCCAAGAACGCCCAAGGTTGGTATCTTTTGGCCACCTGCCTCGTCTCTGACCCCGCCATTTTCAAGCAGGTCGGCGACAAATTGGAGGTTACTCCCAGACCGGGGACTATCGAAGCCTACCAGAAAGCGATTGAGCTTGACCCCAATGGAACTTGGGGCGCTCAAGCCAAAGCGGGGCTGGATCAGCTGCAGCAGATGACCGGAGGCATCGAGACCAAAATTGGTGGAAAGAAGAAGAAACCCTAGGATCCAAACCCTGCTTCAACATAGCCTTCCCAAACCGGCTCTGCGCTCAGGGCCGGTTTTTCTTTGTCCCGCCTGTCCGGACGGTTTTCTGTTCGCCTCCGGCACTGGGCGGCCGTCCACCCCAAAAGGCTCTCTCGCCCTCACCGGTGCGAGAGGGTCCCTGTGATTTTTGTCCGCCGCAGTGCCCACGAAAACGCAATCATCGAGGTTGGGAGAAGGACGACTGCGAAAAGGACAAGCACGAAGAGCGGATGAACAATTCCGCGGAAGCTTGCTCCATCAAGAATAGAAGCGCGCATGGCATCCAGAGCGAATGTGACCGGATTTAGACGCGCGATGAACTGGAGCCAGTCCGGAAGAATGCTGACAGGGAAGAGAATTCCGCCCACGACGCTCGAAACTCCGAGAATAAACCATTTCGCGGGATTTCCGCGCTTGAACAGCAACAAGTAAGCGGAAGAAAAAATCCCCAATCCAGAAAACGCGAGCAAAGTGGCAATCAGAACCACGAGAACAGACAACCAGTTTGCCGAACGAATGGGGAAACCAAAAAGCAAGGCTCCCCAGGCCAGATAGACGCCAATGCGCAGCGTGGTGACTACGAAGGGATACACCGCCGAACAAATCAGAATCGTGGGAAGAGATACCTGCGTTACTAGAAGTGGCTCGAGCGTTCCAGCGTCGCGAGCCTCTTCGAGGCTGCGATCGAAGGTGTCCAGTGCCACATGGAGATAGTCAAAGAAAACGAATCCGACCAGAGAATAGGCGAAGTAGGAGCTGCCTTGCGGAAGCGCCGCACGAAGCTGGGGCGAATCGACAAACCTTGCGACGTAGTAGAGCATGGCTGCGCCAAAGAGCGCTTCTATGAGTTCAAGGACAAACGGGCTGCGATACGTGGTGGCGATGCGTAGATCGCGCCGAAGGAAAAGCAGCAAGTCGCGCAGGAGTCGCATCATGAAGGGGGAGACTCCTCAAGAAGATGGGCACGGTGTCCGGTCAACCGCGAGAAAGCCTCTTCAAGGGAAGCGGAACCTGCCTTGGCTCTAAGTCCCTTGGGGGTATCTATCGCGATGAGGGTCCCTTCATTAAGAATTGCCACGCGATCGGCGAGGAATTCGATTTCGGGAAGGGTGTGAGAGGCAAAAAGGAGAGAAGTATGCTGACGGCCGAGGACCTCAGATTTAAGGAAGCAGCGGAAGTCGGCAGCCGCAATCGCATCCAGGCTACGCGTGGGTTCATCGAGGAGCAGGACCTTGGGCTGATGCAAAAGCGCGCGGATCAGGCTGAGGCGCTGCACAGTGCCGGAAGAGAGTGTGCGGACCTGCCGGTCGAGCGCGCCGCTCAAGTCAAACTGCTCTGCGAGCGCCGGAACACGGGATCGCAGGAAAGACTCAGAAAGATGATTTAAGCGGCCGAAGAATCGAAGGTTTTCACGCCCGGTGAGGCGCGCGTAAAAGCCGAGATCGGAGCCGGCGTGGTAGCCAAGTTGGCGGCGGACCGCGGCGGCTTCGCGCGTTGGATCGAAACCCGCGACACTGGCAGAGCCGCGGGTGGGGAGAAGAAGGGTGGCGAGGATCCGCAGAAGCGTGGTCTTCCCGGCGCCATTGGTGCCGAGCAGAGCTACGGATTCGCCTTGCTTGACGTCAAACGAAATGCCGCGAAGCGCGGGCGAGGTGGAAGCGGCAAAAGGCTGCAGGAATGCTCGCCAGCCGGTTCGTGCCGGAGGGAAAAACTTCTCGAGGGAATCGACGCTGATCGCGGAATCGGGCACTACCGAGTTTATAGCGTGTCTGAAGAAAGAAAACAATCTGGGCCGGCGCGGGCATAACGGCTGAGCACGGAAACGAATAGCGGAGTGAGCGAATCCTCGGTAAGATATCTACCTGTTGCAAAGGCGCTGAGAGGCGAACCACCATGCCAGAAATGCAAGGAGTGCAGCGAATCGTGGCGTTCACCGATCGGGCGGTGGTACCACCTCATGTTTTGATCAGGCATATGGATGGCGAATCGGTGCTCCTCAATCTGGACAGCGAGATTTATTTTGGGCTGGACACCATGGGAACCCGCATGTGGCACCTGGTCACAAATTCCCCCAATATCGAGGCGGCCCACGGAATATTGGCCGAGGAATTCGAAATCGAACCGGAATTACTACGGCATGACCTGATGACATTGATGGGCCAGCTTGTGCACCATGGGCTGGTCAAGATGCTGCCTGCCGATGAGGAAAGCCTTCCAGCGGTATAGGGAGCTGGATCCGGAAGCGCGGAAGCTGTTCAGGCGCGCAGGCTTGCTGCTCCCCCTGGTTGCCGTGTCCTTGCGGCTCCGGGGATTTACAAAAACAAAAATGGGATTGCAGTCGAGGCTGTCTGCGAGTGCCGCGTTGGAGCTCAAAGCGGAACAAGCCGCGGAAGCCGTGCAGAGAACCTGCCGCATGGTGCGGGCTGCGATGCGCTACGGAACGATTCACGCAACCTGCCTCGAAGTGTCTCTTGTGCTCTGGTATCTCCTCAAAAAACAAGGCGTTGCGGTCGACTTGCGAATCGGCGTACGCAAGTTGAACGACAAGTTCGAAGCCCACGCCTGGGTCGAGTATCAGGGCGCTGCGCTCAACCAAGCTGAAGACAGACATCGGCACTTCGCGGCTTTCGACAGTGAATTCTCGGAATTGCCTGGGGCGAAGCCGTGAGCGGATTTTTCTTCATGCGCCGCCTCGATGGCGCACCGATGGCAGAACGTCTGTTGCGGGAGATCGCGGCAGAAATGGAATTCCGCGGACCCAACGCTACCTGCGTCTGGTTCCAGGACTGCATGGGAGGTTGTTTTACCTGGATGAGGACCGGGCCGGCGCGGCAAGCTGAGCAGCAACCCGTGAACCTGGGCGATAGGTTCTGGCTCTGGGGCGATGTTCGGCTGGACGCGCGGGAAGTATTGCGGAACGAGCTGGCAGAATACGGCGGCGCAGTTGGTGCAGACACGACCAGCGAAGAGTTGCTCCTGCGAAGTTGGAGAAGATGGGGACCAATCTCGCTGGAGAAAGTGATCGGCGATTTCTCATTTGTTTTGTGGGATGCAAACGAAGCAACCCTTTGGTGCGCGAGGGACTTCGCTGGCCCCCGGCCCTTCTACTACGCCCATGTGGGAAACATCTTCTGTTGTAGTAACACGCTTGACATTTTGCGACTGGTCCCGGAAATCTCCGGAGAACTGGACGAAGCTTTCTTGGGCGATTTTTTTCTGGACGGTTGGAACGTCGAGATGGAGCGGACTGCCTTTCGAGATATCCGGAGGTTGCAGGCTGGACATCTTTTGCGATTGGCAGGAGAGAATCTCGAAGTACGGCGATTCCGCAAACTTCCTGTTGATGAAGCAATCAGGCTGAAGCGCTCAGAAGAGTATGTGGAAGCTTATTTGGACATCTTGAAACCCGCAGTGAAGGATCGACTGCCGGAAGGCGCTGCGGCGTTGTACTTAAGCGGTGGCCTGGACTCGAGCACGGTCTGTGCCTTGGCGGCACAGATCGCGGACCGGAATGGCCGAATGCAGCAATTGAAGGCCTTTACGTTGAGCTGGAACCCGTTCTTTGACGATCCCGAGCCAGCCTTCGCGCAACTCACGGCTTCGCACCTGAACATTTCCCACGAAATCCTCCAGGAAACTGAGATACGCCCCTTTGAAGGAGCTGGGACGCAGCAGGGAAGAACTCCCGAGCCCAGTGAACAGATCTTCATTCTAAGGGATCGTAGACAGTGTCAAAAGATCGCAGTCCACGCCAATGTTGTGCTCTCTGGTGACGGCGGCGATGACATTTTGACAGGTCAGGGATGGCCTTACCTTCTGAAACTTGGCAAACGCGGGGACTGGAAGGAAATCGTACGGTCCTTCGGAGGGTACTTCTGGACGCGAAGGCGCATCCCCCCGTTGCGCGGAGGGTTCCGGACGAAAGTGCAGCACCTGTTAAGTGCAAACGATCCTTTCGAAGTCTACCCTCAATGGCTCAACCCGGAATTTGAGACAAGAATGAACCTCAGGCAACGATGGCTGGAGCTTCGGAATCAAAAGAAAGATCTGGAGCACCCCCTTCATCCAGTAGCCTATGCGTCACTGCACAGTGGATATTGGTCTCAGGTTTTGGAAAAGGAAGACGCCGGGTGGGACCGCGTGAGGCTGGAAACGCGCGCGCCTCTACTCGACCTGCGGGTCTTGACATTTTTGTTAAGACTTCCGCCTGTCCCATGGTGCATGAACAAGGAGCTTTGCAGGCGGGCAATGAAGGCCATGCTTCCGGCCAAAGTTGTGGAAAGGCCCAAGACTCCTTTGCGCAGGGATCCGCTGGAAGTATGCAGCGGCCGGCAAGAGTGGGTTTCGTCTTTGGCCAAAGGGGCACCAGAGACCCTGGAGAAGTTTGTAAATTGTGAAAAATGGTGCGAAACTTTCGACTGTTCTAAGGGTTCTCTTACGTGGGTAAATCTGCGTCCATTAAGCTTTTTGCACTGGCTGAAAGCCGTTGAAAATAGAAAGAGGATTCAGTAAAGTGTCTGCAGAGGGGCGTGAATGAAGCAGCCGTCGGGGATGGAACAGAAGAAAAAACCGTATCAGTCACCTAAGTTGCTCATTTACGGTGATCTAAATCAGATGACGCAATCCCACGGTACGCACGCCAAGCCCGACGGCGCGATGACAGGCACTAATCGCCGTACGGGCGCCTGAGTACCGCCCAGAATTCCGCGAGCAACACTTCACCAAATTCCGTGAGCTATTCTTACCGAGCCTACGGTGTTGGAATCGACTCCACTTCAGAGATTCCCGGACTGAATCCTTGCCAGCATGAAATTTCAGGACTCAGGCTGCGCCTCGAAACCGGCCCCGAGCCGGTATGGGCCAAGCGTGGACGGGAGTTTCCCGGGCGCGTCATTTCCCACCTCCCCGAATGCGAAAGGACCGCTGATCCGTCGTTCGTCTTGACACAACATTCCGGCGGGCAGTGTTACCAACTTGCCTACTCGGACGGCACACGCTTCGTCGTGAATGGGGCGACCGACCGGGTTTGGGGGACGTTCCAAGCACCACTCACCCATGAGGATCTCGCGACCTATTTTCTGGGGCCGATCATGGGGTTTCTTCTCCGGCAGAGGGGAATCACCTGTCTTCACGCGAGCGGAGTGGAACTTCAGGGCCAGGCCGTGGCCTTTTCAGGGCATGCGGGATACGGGAAATCGACGACGGCGGCCGCGCTGGCGCTTCGGGGAACGCCTGTAATTACTGAAGATATAATGCCTCTAGAACGCTCAAAAGGACAATTCTGGGCCACCCCGGGTTACCCGCGTGTTTGCCTGTGGCCTGACGCTGTCGCCAAACTCACCGGCGACGTAGAAGGGCTTCCAAAACTTACGCCAGTTTGGGAGAAGCGGTACTTGCCGCTCGACGGCGTGCGTGCGAAGTTCGTGGAAGAGAAGAAGCCGCTGGGCCTCATTTACCTTTTTGGAGAGCGCTCCCTCGGCGAGAACGTTCCGCGCATTGAGGAATTGCGCCCGAGAGACGCGTTGCTCGAGCTTGTGCAGAATACCTACATGAATTGGCTGCTGGATCGTGAGCGTCGTGCAAGAGAATTCGACGAACTGAGCAGCGTGGTCCAGCAGGTGCCCGTCCGGCGGATCGTGGCGCATGGCGACGGCGAAAAAATTGGAGCCCTCTGTGACCTGATCCTGGAGGATGCAGGAAAGCTCCTGGCCAGGCGCTAGTGGTCCGTTGTGGGCACCACGAGTACGGAGACGCGGCGCGCCGGTGTACACTGTCGAAAACGAAGCGGGAGCTTACCCTGCCTGATCTGTCTCCATTTGGCACGGAATTCCTTAAGAAAGAGTGGCCTCTTCTCTGCGCCTGCGCCGCGCCTTCGCCGGACCTGGAGCGGATCCGCGCGTTGCTTGCCGCCGGGATCGATTGGGATGTGCTGATGGACCTGGCGGACGAGCACAGCGTTCAAGGATTACTGGCAAACCGATTGGAAACTGTGGATTCTGCCGACGTGCCGTCCAATGCAAAAGAAAAACTGCACGAACGAATGCGGGCGCAACATATTTTCACATTGAGCATGACTGCGGAGCTTTTTCGCCTTTTGGAGGATTTTTCCAAAGCGAAGATTGAGACCATTCTGGTCAAGGGACCTGTAATTTCTCTGCTGGCGTACGGCGATGCCGCCATGCGAAGTTATGTGGACCTTGATCTGATAGTTCGCCACAAAGACATCTCTGCGGCCACACAAAGGATGCTCGCGTTGGGATTCGATGCGGACGTGCCCGCATCCGTCATAGAGAAGGGGAAGATCCCAGGCGAATACCTCTTCACGCGACCCGGAACACAACGCATCATCGAGCTGCACACTGAACGCACCTTCCGTTATTACCCGGAGCCCATGCGTGTGGAGGATCTATTCGCGCGCCGTCGCCCGATGCTGCTTGAGGGCCGGCCAGTGCCTGCCCTGAGCCTGGAGGATGAACTCGTCTTGAATTGCATCCACGGAGCGAAGCACTTCTGGGAGCGGCTGATGTGGGTTTCCGACGTGGCCGCGGTGGTGACAAGGCATCCGGAAATTGACTGGAAGAAAGCGCAGCGAGCGGCTGCGGACGTGGGCGCGGAGCGTATGCTGCGCGTGGGCGTGCTTCTGGCCGCATCCTTGTTCAACACAAGAGTGCCAGACGCTCTTGCCGGTGAGTTAAGCAAGGATCGAGTGTGCGAAGTTCTCTGCAAGCAAATCCAAGGCTGGCTGCCGTACTCGGGCTTCGCTCCTCCTCCATTGATGAGGCGGGCAAAGTTCAGGGCCGATATGGCAGGAGGCGGATTCACCGGTGCAGGTTATTTGGTGCGGCTTTCCCTCTCACCCACGGAGGAGGACTGGAAAGAAGGCGCGGAAGGACGAAGGTCCTGGATTTGGGATGCACTGCGGAGGCCCTTCCGCCTCATCCGGAAGTACGGCTCAGGCCAGTGACGCGGATGGAGAACCGGCGTTAAGATGCCCGGCTCGCCGAAAAGACGGGCCGGGCATGTCGCATTATCTTGGTTGAAGGGACAGATTCAGATGTTTGTGCGCACGGAACTATGATGCTCGTGCTTTAGCTGGGGCGTGGGCATTTCGACAGATAGGGTGAGCGGAGCTTTGTTGCGCAGGAGACCGAGCTTGATGCTCTTCTCGCTCTTCTTTTCCACCATTTTTTCGCGGAGTTCGCCTACAGAGCGGACCCGATCCCCATCCAAGCTCGTAATCACATCCCCTGCCTTGACCCCGGACTTTGCCGCGGGGGAATCTGGGAACACTCCGCGGACGAGTACTCCCTCGCCTTCCGGAGCGCCAAAGTAATTGCCGAACTCGCCCTCGAGGTCTTCGGCATCAATGCCCAGGCGCGGCCCGCCGCCGAACCAAGGGCCAGACTGTATGAGTTCATTCAATTGTGGCATTTCGGGCATGTGAAAGGTGAAGGTCCCAGGCGAGACGAAGGCGGAGGCGTGCCGCGACTCCAATTTGCCAATGGTGACGCTTACCGTCTGCGAATGGCCATCCCGCCAGAGAGTGATCTGGGCTGTCCGGCCCGTAGGGATTTCGCGGATCATCCTACGGAATTGCTCGGTACCCTCCACGCGCTGGCCGTTGATTTCCGTGATGACATCGTTTTCCTTGAGGCCCGCTTTCGCCGCAGGGCTATCTGGCACGATTTTCCCGAGCACAACGCCGTGCTCCGCGGGGAGCTTCAATTCCTTGACCTTCGCCGCGCTGACTTCCGATACGCCAACTCCCAGCCACCCGAGACCGGAAGTGACAACTGCCGTCTGCTCATCTTCTGCATCATCCGAGAAGCTTTGAACAAATCTCAGATCGTTTAACTCGTTCTGGAGTTCGTTAACCTGGTATTCAACGTCTCCATCCTCCACCACAACCTGGGGGGGCCGTTTTGCTTGTGGACTTGAGGGATCTTGTTTCCGTGCCGAAGAGCTTGGCAGCGCAACCAGCGCTACTGCGAGCGCGCCAAGGCCTACCGTCGTAATGAGTCGTTTCGTGTTCATCGGGGATATCCTCTCCTTGAGCACTTAGACGCACCAAATGTCAAACCGTTGAGCGTAGAACTACGATGCGGATCGTGCCATTGACCGTCCCGAGGCGAATCGGCGCGCCGCCACGCCCAAGCTGGCCATGGACAACGCGCGGCTGCTCGGCCCCCTTCATAATCAGCGGAAGTTCCGAGGAAAAACTTCCGTTCATGCAGCGCGCCTCAACGTCGGCCGGCAGATCGGATGGAATCGCCAGCAGGACGGAGCCATTCGTAGTCTCCGCAGAAGCGCCGCGTGCATCGCGGGGGCGTTTGAGTTCCAGGTAGACGTTGCCATTCGTCGTGTGCGCATGGACGTTGCCGCTGCCCGCATATACTTCGATGTTGCCATTGACGGTGTGAAGTTCGCCGATAGATTGAGCGCTCACCACCCGCAGAGTGCCGTTGATGTTGTTGATGCGGCTCAACTGCGCCCGGCGCGGAACATGGATGACGTAATCCACGGCCACTTCCACGCCTTCTTCCTGGGGGTACCGCGTGGAGATGGAGAGGCTGTCCGGCTGTGCATCGACTTCAATGGCCACGAGGTCGAGCAACTCTTCCTGTTCCGGAGTGCTCTTGACGGCGCGAACCTCAACCTGGTCCTTGTCCCACGCCTCGATCCGGACAGTGCCGTTGACGTTATTCAATTCGAAGGTGCCGTTGGGGCTCAAAGGATAAGTCTTCGTGAATTCCCGCGTTACGCCAAAGCAGAGCGGAACGATGAACACGATGGAGAGAAAGACACCCAAGGCTGCGCGACGAAATGCTGAGCCAAGCATCTTAAATCCTCCTTCAAGCCAAAACACTGAAAGATTCACCCAGGACAACAAATCTCGAGCCGGATGCTCTCCACCCTAGTGCAGCTGAAAATTGAAGCTCAAGGTGGAAACCACCTCCACATTCTTCCCAGAGACCTTCTCCGGCGTGCCGCGCCATTTCTGCACCGCGGCGGTAGCCGCTTCCGCCAAGGAAGGTTGGCCCTCGAGAACCCTTTCAACGATCACCGACCCATCTACCTTCAGTCGGATCTGCAAAACAACGACACCCTGAATACCCGCCTTGTGTGCCAGCGGCGGGTATGTAGGAAGCGGCTCCATCTTCAGTCGGCGCTTGAAGTCCTTTTCATCCTCATGAACGCTGCCCATAAGCATTACTTGAAGACGGTTCTTCGTGATGTCGAACCAGTCTTGCTTCACATCGCCGGAGGCCAACAAGGGGGGATTGCCGGCAGAGGCCATCGGCGCGGACAACGAAACCTGGGTCATCGCGAGCTCATTCAGCTTTTCCGCCAGCCGTTGCTTCTGCTCTTCTAACAGGGCCTGTCGAAGCGATGCTTGTGCATCCAGATATTGCACCTGGATCTTTCCGCTGGTCGTGTGGAGCTTGAGGAGCGATCCGCCTCCGTTCAGGGAAGCCACGGCGTGGACGGGCCCGTCCGGCTGTGTCTGAATGTTCAGTGGAAAGGAAGGGTCGGTATCAATGCGGCCAGGGCCGCCTGAATCGACGATCGCATCAATGGTCATGGCGATGTTGCGCGGCAGGAAAACGACAATGTCTCCGGTGCGGGAAGCCAGCAACGAGGGACCGGGCAGGCGCACGACACGGGCTTGTTCACCCGAATCCGGATTGATCCAGGCTGTGATCGTTCCTTCACTCGTTGCCGCTCGCACAGTATTTGCGACCCGGGTGAGACAGACGCTACCGCTATTGGTCGCCACTTCCATGGGCCCAGATACGTACATCACGCGGATGCCACCACCGCCGGTCTGCGCCCGGACCGTGCCGTGAACCTCTCCGAAATCGATCTGGCCGCCTGTTGTGCGAACGTTCACATACGCGCCCGCTTCTCCCACGGTGATATTCCCGCCATTGGTTTCGAGTTGCGCTGTTCCCTTGATGCGGGTTGCTCGAATGTGGCCGCCACCGGTATGGAGCTTTGCATTCCCGTCGATGTTCCCGGCTTGAATGTGCCCGCCTGTCGTGGAAGCATCCAGATCGCCGGCAACATCCCTAACAGTGACGTGGCCACCGCCGGTCTCGAGCTTTGCCAGCAGCCGGTCGGCTGAACCGCTCCATTGGCCGGGCTGGCCGATCCGTCCGGCCGTGATGTTCCCTCCTTCCGTGAGAAGAACTACTTTTCCCCAGATATCAGTTGTTTCAATATCGCCGACGCCCGTGGATACGTCCAGATTGAAAGTGAGCGGAACAGTGACGACAAACTGCACCCAATACTGGGCGTTTCGGGCCGTTGAATGGCGATTGGAAGAAGAAGAGTCCTGGCTGGGCAGCGCGCCAGAGAGGAAAACGCTGTCGACGGTTTCGCGTGTGGTAAGCGAATAACGGTCGAGCAAACGCTGGCCTGCCAGATTGGGAGCGTCCGTTTCGATGTGAACGCTATAGCGGAGCATCGGCAACGAGCCCGGGGGTAAAGTCTGAATTCGCACGTCGCCGAGATCGACATTCAGATGCAAGGTCATGCCGTTGGACACGCGCAGCTCCCCTGAGCGGTCCACAGAGAGATGGGGAGGAGCATTTTCTGCGACGAGCGGTCGGGCAAGGAATAAGCCAACGGCGAGTCCTACAGCAGACAAAAAGAGAATAGAATCACGCACCCAGCGGTGCGATACAGCCGGATTGCAGTTCAAGTCGCGCATGAATGAATACCTGGAAGCCAATTCCACAAACGGCGATTACTGATCGCTCCGCACGCTAATTTCACGCAACGCCGCAGCGCTCCGCAGGCGAACGTACCGGCTCGAGTCGCTGCGCTGCAAATCTTCAAGCGCCCGAATCACGCGCTCCATAGAGGCGTCGGCAGGCGCACGGGCGCTGCCCGCCTGAATTATTGCCTCACTCGGCAATGCTGGCATCACCGATGATGGCATCGTCGGCATGGAATCGTGCGGTGCCGTCTCAAGAGACCGTACCAGCAGGTTTACGGCTTCCACGCGCACGCCGGGATTCAAGTCGTGCTTGAGTGCCTGCAGCAGAGCTTCGCGCACCAGATCGTCCGCTGCCGTGTTGCGCAGGGCCTCGAGGGCTTTCAGCCGCACAGCGGGGTTTTGATCCTTGCGCGCCGCGGCCAGCAAAGCCGCACGCACCTCAGCGTCCTCGGCACGGGCCTTCAGCGCATCCAGGCAGTCGAGGCGCACTCCTGAGTCGAAGCGCTCGCCATTCTTCACCACGTAGGTGAGGACTTCGCGCACGTCGGAATCGTCCAAACTGCCGCTGAGCACCACAGGCTGTTCGGCGCTCAACTGCACGCGTACATTTTGTGAACCGGAGTAAGGCGAAGGCGTGAGATTCACTCCCGCGACCACCATCTTGGAGAGCTGATCGTCCGTAAGGCGCGGGCCGCTGGGTCGAACGTCCACCGCATCGAGGGCGTTGGCGTTGTTGCGGCCGGCGAACCACTGCACGGATTGAACCCCGGTCACTAAGCCAAACAATACCAGCGTGGCGGCGCTCCAGGCAGGATGGAGCACCATCCATCGCCGAACCCAGCCGAAAGACGGCGTTCTCTGCTTGACGGGCGGGTGCTCGAGATCATCCAGCTTTTCTGCAAGTTCGCTGCGGCATTGGGCGAGCAAAATTCCGGCGGAATCGAGTTGTTCGTCCGCGCGGGGCAGGGAAACAAGCGCGCCGTGGAACTCTTTCTCTTCGGCGAGCAAAGCCTGGCAGTCAGCGCACCCGGTCAGATGCTTTTCGATGAAAGTGCGTTCCTCGTCGCTTACTTCGTCACAGACGTAGAAGACCAGGAGTTCGCCGACCTTCGCGCAGTGCTTGTTCTGCTCGCCGGAAGTCATCGCAATACTCCCAGCTCGCTGCGGAGTTTGCGCGTGGCGCGGAAAAGCGAGTTCTTCACGGTTTCTTCGCTGGTGCCGAGGGCGTCGCCGATGGCTCGCAGCTTGAGCCCCTGATAATGCTTCATCTCAAAGACCATGCGCTCGCGCGGAGAGAGCCGCTCCATGGCTACCGCGAGCTTCGCCTTGATCTCCTGGCCAAGCAAGTGGCGCTCGGGATCGAGGGTCGCGCGTTGCTCACGTTGGCGCTCAAAGAAGTCTGTGCCGCCATCTTCAAACTGGGCAGGATGCAACTCGGGAGCTTGGTCTTCCGGCCGCGCCTGGCGGCGTCGCAGGTGATCGAGGCAGACATTGGTGACGATGCGGTACAGCCAGGTATAGAAGCTGCACTCAAAACGGAAGCGATGGAGATTACGATAGACCTTTAGAAAAGCTTCTTGGTAAACGTCGCGGGCGTCTTCCGTGCGCTTCATGAGGTTCAAAGCTAGGCGGAGGACATCTCGGTCGTAGCGGCGGACGAGTTCCTCAAAAGCGGGGCGGCTGCCCGCCTGCGCCTGCTGGACGAGAGCGCGCTCGTCGAGGGTCGCCAAGGAGGTCACTGAAGCGAGCGAAGAATCCGGGTTGCCGGGGCGGCCGGGTCCATCAGCAAAAGCCAAGGCCCAATGGGGTAAGGACATTTTCGCTTTCCCTTTGCCAATTCCGGGCGAATTTCGCACCCAGCTTGCCATCACAGAATCGGCATCCTATGCCGGAGACACGCACTCCTCCGTTTGTACATTGGACGGCCCGGGCCGCAAATTGTGAGCACGTCCCTAGCCTTGATGGAAGTGCGCAAACCCAAAATCCCTATTTATTTTTAGATGCGGTAGCGCGCCCTAGTGTAACGTCGCGGCGCCCTCGATCGGAGCCGAATTCCCGCGAAGCCGCCAGACCACCAGGGGCAGCGCAAGCAACAGCACGACCGCAGTCAGTGTGAGATAGCCTTGGGAGCGATAAAACGCGTCGGGCTGACCAAGCAATCCGGCGGAGGCTGCCAGCAGAGATGTGCAGCATGCAACGAGAAAGATGCCCAGAAGATTGAACCTCGCGATGCGTGTCAATCCAAAGACAATCACGGCCAATTGCACGGTCGCGATCAGGAATCCTCTCAAGAAGTCGGTCGGCGAACCCCAACTGGAGACGAACGCCGCAGACACGAAAAGGAAGAGAAGCAGGCGCAACCATCGAATCCGGACTTCCGCGCCGATAAATGCCGCTCCGAGCGCAAGTATCGCAGTAACAAACAATGCGCGCCAAATGGCACTGCCGATCACACCGAGGCCCGGATAGACTGCGTCGAAGCTCTGGCCAAAGTTCGTCGGAAGTTCGCGGTGCAGCGTGGGCCACCACACCGCCGCGAAATCGAGAAGGCGCCGCAATCCAATCAGGAAGGCGGAACCTCCCAGTCCGATCCAGAATGCATCCCGGTAATAGTCCGCGGTCATGCCTAACCAAGTCGGCAGCTGATCATTGCCGAACGCCCGTACGCCAAACGACCACGCCAGACCGAAGAGAAGCGTGAGCGCGCCGAGCAGCAAAGCCCCCAGAAGAAAAATACTAATTGCGGCCGTGGCGTAAAAGAGACGCAGCGATAACTCGGTTGGATATCGCGCGAGCAAACTCGGAAGGCCGGGCCCGGCGAGGAAACTCACGCAAAACGCGGCCAATCCAGCAAGTCCCCATCCGAACAAACGCCGCCAGGGCACGGAACCCGGAGGCAGGGAGCGCATGCGCTTGAAATAGAAAACCAGCACGCTGACGAGGAGGCCGAGCCCGACGAAGATTTGGCCAGCAACAACAACGATGCGCACAAGTGTCTGCTCTCCTTGTTTGCGCTCGAACTCTTCAGGGATCTTGACGTATGTTCGGAAATCCACGGGCTCATCGCCGATCACTTTCAATTCGATGCGCGCATAGGCATGGTCGGCGGAGCCTTTCTTGCCGGAGTTCTCGGGATCGAGTGGTGAATTCTGTTGCCAGGTGAAGGTGTGGTCCGTGCGGCTGGGGCGCTTGTCGGATTTGGGTTCGATGAGCTGCCAGTCTGTCAAATCAATTTGCTTTTTTTCCCGCAGGAACTTCTCGGCGATGGCCAGAGCCTCGTCCTTGGAGAGATTCGCGCCCTTCGCGGCTTCCGCCTGAATGTGCCAAAAGCCGTGGAGGGAGCCATCCGGCTTTAGCGTGACCGCGTACTCTTCCGCTTGCATGTCGCGAAAATAACGAACACGCCAGAGCGCCCCAGGTACGCGCTTGGCGTAGATGTCGTTGATCGCCGAAACGGACATGTGCCGGCGGAGAAATTCGTTGGTGACGCCATTGGTCGTGTCGACCACCTGAGCGGCCCTGTGGTACCTGCTGGGATCCAGGCCGTGCTCGTGAAGGACAGCGTCCGCCTTCAGCGTAGCCGAATTGCGATTGACAGAAAGCTGGAGATAATCGCCAATGTGTTCGCGCTTGAAGCGCCACGCACAGAGTCCCCCAATGAGAACACATAGGGCGAGGAAACCCAGCGCTCCGGTCGCCAGCGGCTCGTAACGGCGCGAGCCGACAGTGGCCGCCTCCGTGGTCGATCGGGAGAGGCTGATCTCCGGAACTGGCTCCGCCTGGTTCAGCAAGTCTTCGACTTCTTCGAAGCGCCCGCGCACGAGGTAGAGCACTCCCGAAAAGAGCAAAGGCGCAACAGCAGCCAGTCCTACGATGATGCCCGAGATTTTGAAGTACAAATTGTCAGAACGAATGAGCAGCAGGCCAACCAGGGACGCGTCCACGGTGTAGTGCCAGATCAGCGTGGCGACGATTCCCCAGCGCAACATCACCACGCCCGCGACAATTCCGATGATTCCCACCTCGATCCCGCGAATGTAGCCGGGCTCTTGCGGATAGGCACTGTGAAGGAAGCTCCAGAAGAAGGCAGGGAGAATCACAGCAAGGACGCGCGAGCCCGTCATCTTGTGAAGAAAAGGGATGGCGAAAAGCCGGAAGAGGAATTCTTCGCTTGACGAAGCGAGCACGCCAATCGCGACGCCTGCAATCCAAGGAGCGGAGGTGTTCACAACATCGGAGTAGTTTAGATCTTGCGGTGCCCAGACCCCGAGGCGACTGCCGATCATGTAGAAAGCAACGATGAATCCGAGATGCGCTGCCGCAAGAGAGATGCCAACAACCGCCGAACAGAAAAACTCTCTCGAACGCATGCCGCGAGAGGTGAAAGCCTTCGTGAGGCGGAGACGGTCCGGCTGCGCCGCGCGGTAAAGGGGCTCTCCACCGGGCAGAACCAAGCTCACGGTCAGCGCCGTGGCCACCGCGGCCAAGAGCATCGAGAGGAGGCTGCGGAGAACAAAGCTGGGATACGTGAAGTGTGTATCATACGAGGCGCGCACAGAATCCCAATCGTTCAACTGCATCAGGAAATAGAGGATTGCCACGAGGACGCCGATCTTCAGTGCGGCGCCCCACGTAGTTTTGCCCTGGCGCGTAAGCGAAATGCCAAGCCAGAGCGCGCCGCCCAGCAAAAAGCCGTAGGGGATCAAAGCAACCTGATTGTAGAAAATGTTCGTAGAGCGCAGGTGCTCGTAATCGCGCGTCCAGGCTTCGGGCACCTGCAGGAATTCTCGCGTGCCCCCGATCTGATCGCCCTGCAAGCCAACCTGGAGGCGATAGGGCGCGTCCTTAGCCTTAAATCCGCGGCGTTCCCACGTAAAGGACCAATCGACGCGATTGGGCCGAGTAAGGGAGTTTGCCTCTGCGGGCAGGAATTCCCAGTTGTTCAGGTCGGCGCCCAGTTTCGCTTGGAGGTATTGTTGCGCCGCCGTGAAGGCCTCTTCGCTGCTTAAGGATTTCGCGCTTTTTGCTTCTTCGAGAATATGCCTGTAGCCGACAACCTTTCCCGCCGGATTGACGCGAACGCGAAACTCCTCTTCCTGCTGAGGGCGGAAGAAACGCACTCCCCAGTACCAGATGTTGAGCTCGCCCGCCATCAAGCGGTTTGCTTCCTGGAGCCCCAATTTGCGTTCGAGATAGGTCTTGGCGTCCTCGTCGACTTCGAAGACGATGGTGGACTGATAGCCTCCGAGATTTTCTCCCAACCCTTCGACAAACTGCTTGGCGCGCGCCTGCGCTTCGGCGCGGGAAACCTTGAAATCGACGGAAGCTTCCGGAAAAGCGCGAAAGAAGTACTTGTGGGCAAAAACAATGCCAACAACGCCGAGCAAAATCCAGATAAGCAAGGCGCGCTTGTCGGAGCCACTTAATCGAGTCTCAGCCAAAGGGCCTCCTTTGAACCACCACATCCCGAACGCCCACTCTATCGGTACGCAGGCCAGGGATGCAAGTTTCACGAAAAGCGGAGCTTACCGCGGGAGTGATATAAAGAAGGAAGTCATGAGTGTCAACCTCCAGATGGACGTGCGGATGGTGAAGGGCGTGGGGCCGCAGCGCGCGGAATTGCTCGCCCAGCGCGGTGTCCACACGCTGGAAGATTTGCTGAACTACCTGCCCTTTCGCTACGAAGACCGCATCCACTTCTCAAAAATCAAGGACGTGCAACCGAACGGCACGTACACGCTGCGCGCGCGCGTGATGAGCGGGCAAGCCGTTCGAGGCATGTATGGCCGCGATGCCATTTATCACTTGCTGGTGCAGGATGACACCGGGTCGCTGCCCTGCAAATTCTTCCACGGCAGCTACCTGGAAGGGCGGCTCAAACCTGGCCAGCAGCTCATCCTTCATGGAAAAGTGGAGGTGGACAAATATCGCCCGGCGCGCCGGGAGATGGTGAATCCACAGATCGAGTTGGTCAGCGGCGAGGGAGTGGATTCCACGGAAATGGGCAGGATCGTGCCCATCTACGAAGCCGTGGGCACTTTCGGCACGCGACAGATTCGCCGAGCCATCTACGCAACGCTGCAGGACCTCGACCCGCACATTCCCGACGTCCTGCCCGCCGAATTGCGCGACCGGTTCGGCTTCCCCACGCGACGCGATGCCCTGATCCAAACGCATTTTCCGCCGGCGGAAGAATCACTCGAACTGCTCAATCTCTTCCGTTCTCCCGCGCAGAGGCGGTTAATATTTGAAGAATTCTTCCTGTACCAGCTTAGCCTCGCTTTGGGACGACGAGCGACACGAAAGGAGAACGCGATTGCCTTTCACGTTCGCGAAGACAAAGTGCGCGAAGCGCTGAAGAAGATTCTCCCGTTCAAGCCGACGGGCGCGCAGAAGCGCGTGCTTGCGGAAATCGCCGCCGATTTGGAGCGCCCAGTTCCCATGAACCGGTTGCTTCAGGGAGACGTGGGCAGCGGGAAAACGATTGTGGCGCTTCAGGCCGCGGTCATTGCGATCGAGAATGGTTGCCAGACAGCACTAATGGCGCCAACGGAAACTCTTGCTGTTCAGCATTTTCTTTCTGCGCGGCGAATATTGGCCCCGGGCGGATACCGCGTGGAATTGCTGATCAGCGGATTGAAGCCGACGGAAAAAACGGCGGCTCGCGAGCGCATCCGAAGCGGTGAAGCGCAACTCGTGATTGGAACACACGCTTTGATCGAAGAGGACGTCGAGTTCCAACGGCTGGGATTTGTGGCCATAGATGAACAGCACCGTTTCGGCGTGATGCAGCGCAAACGGTTGATGGACAAAGCGGTGAAGCATGGCCATGCGCCGCATGTTCTGGTGCTGACGGCCACACCGATTCCTCGGACCCTCTCGCTTACGCTCTATGGCGACCTGGACGTTTCGGTCATAGACGAATTGCCGCCGGGACGCACGCCCGTCGAAACCCGCATGACCACCGAGGCGAATCTTCCCGGCGTCTGGGAATTCCTGTGCCGCGAAGTCGAGGCCGGCCACCAGGGATATGTCGTCTATCCGGTGATTGAGGAATCCAAGCTCGAATTGAAAGCTGCGATGGAAGAGTATGAGCGGCTCTCCAAGACGATTTTCAAGAAACTTAAGGTGGGATTGCTCCACGGGCGGTTATCGAGCGAGGACAAGGAAGACGTGATGCAGCGCTTCCGGAAGAACGAAATCCAGATCCTGGTGACGACCACTGTCGTGGAAGTGGGCGTGGACGTTTCGAATGCAACGGTAATGGTCATCGAGCACGCGGAACGATTTGGGTTGGCGCAACTGCACCAATTGCGCGGGCGCATTGGCCGTGGCGCGCAGAAGTCTCATTGCATCCTCATCGCGCCTAAACGTCTCACCGACGATGGCCGGGCGCGGCTGGAAACAATGGTGCGCACGAACAACGGATTCGAAATCGCCGAAACGGACCTGCAGTTACGTGGCCCCGGCGAATTCTTCGGCACGCGCCAGTCCGGCGAGCTGGGATTTCAGGTCGCCAATCCCTTGCGCGACCGCGAATTGCTCGA
>Ga0187780_10000466_pt1 | contig 30300 bp, 28 predicted proteins | sample 1015_Q2_SP10_20__FD_132429 | JGI IMG/M metagenome (GOLD analysis project Ga0187780, IMG submission 132429) | Tropical peat soil microbial communities from peatlands in Department of Meta, Colombia - 1015_Q2_SP10_20_MG | ecosystem: Environmental > Terrestrial > Soil > Wetlands > Peat | place...
CCCATATTCATCACAAACAGCCTTGATTCTAAGATCATCGGTTGCTACATACACTTTAGTTAATTCTTCTACCATTTTTAGTTGACTATGTACCCACCAGACCATTGGTTTCCCACAAATATCAGCTAAAGGCTTACCCTGAAATCTTGAAGAGCTATATCTAGCTGGAATTACTCCAACAATTTTCATTTATTTTCCTCCTGTTATTTTCGGAAATAATATATTTTTTAAGAGTATCTATTCGCCTTAAATTTACAGATACAAAAAAGACTTTGTTCGTTTTAAAGAACACTTTGTTAAAAAACGCTTATTAACGACTGAAATCCATATATAATAGTTTTTACGTTACATATTTTCAACTCGAGAATCGTTAACGTTTTGATTATTTTTCAGTAAGGATGTATTTGTGTTCTTATTATTTTCATAGAGTTTAAAGAAATTAATTTTAGTTTCTAAGTAACGCAATTCAAGATTTTCTTGTAATTTAAGAAGAATATATTCTAAGTAAAATAGATACTTATACGATTCCGATTGGTTTATTAGACCTGTTGTCAAATTTGAATTTAAATAATTCTTTAAATAGTTACATACAAAAATGTTAAAAGTTTTATTAATTTCTTTAGTAATATTAAACCCGTTAGTTTCTTTAATTGCTTTATCAAACATTATAAAGTAGAAATCAAAAAAATAACTTCGCATATCTAGAGTGTTCCAATCTATGACTTTTGTTTTAGTTTTACTTTTAAGAATATTCCCCTCCCAAAAATCACCATGTGAAAACACCAAGTATATTTCTTCTTTTGATAGATGTTTATTAAATTCCTCTTTTATAAATAAAATAAATTCTAAAATATTTTTAATGTTATTTCTAAAATCAGAACTGGTATTTAGTTCTATAATTTCCTCAATACTTTTTATCAGATTTTGTATATATTCCGTTAATAATATTTTTTGATGGTTTTTACTTAATATAATATCCTTTAATATTGGAAAGACTACTTTTTGAATTTTGTTAAATTCAAAAGATGATGTTTTTAAATTTAAATAACACTCCTCCATGCATCGTCTATGTATATCCCAATTTATTATTCTAGGTGCTAATCTACACTTTTGAGCCTCTTTTAGTTTTGAAATTTTTTCTTCAATCTCATTAATTGAAAAATTATCAGGAAAAACAGTTGTGACAATCTTTTCCCTAAAATTTACAATTTTGTATTCACCTTGACCAACTACAATCAAACAATGTCCATATTGCGATGTAGTTATTGTTGGAAAAGAATTATGAGACTTAAAATATAAATACTTTTTTCTATAGAACAGATAGGTAAATTCTAATACCCGTATTAACCTAACTAATGGTACAAAGCAATTTATAACTCGACTATTTGTTTTTCTTTCCAGAAAACTAAATGGTTTACCTTGAAAAAATAGAAAATACATGAGGCTTAATAATCTATGATCTAAATTAATATATAGTGAACTATATAGAAAATTATCTATAAAAAGGTATATATACTCATTTCTTTGCTTATGTTTTTTATATAAGATATTTTTTATTAGCATATATTTTTACCTCATTTTCAAAAAGATTAAAAATGTTATCTTACCGTCGTTCATTATAAAGAACATCGAATTTTAAAAATAGACCACTCTTTTTTATAATAACTCTGAAAAAGAAGGTCCCATAAGTGAAATTAAGTACGTTTTCATCCTTAATAACGAACGTGTTACATCAAAAAATATCACCTTTTATAAATATGTCAATTATATGATATTATTCAATTGCTCATTGTTCTTCATTAACACATCATCAAGGTTTACTCTTTCAAACACTTCAAGTTTTCCTCCTCTAGTTGCATTAAAAATTTTAATATCATTAAGATCTGCATAACTCTTTGCTACTTTAAATGCTTGAATCATTTTATCACCTGCAACTGAAAAGGATGGATCAAAATAATTATAATTTTTAAAATGGTGATTCATATCTGTAGAATAATTACAATCAGCCCCAAGTAAATATATTTCCTTAAATCCCATATAAACTGCTATTTGAATAAGCGAATACGTAATTGTGTATCCATCATATATAACTGCAAAAGCATTATTACTAAATTTAGTATTATATTTTTTATGCCACCAATAATGATTAAGCATATTCATTGGATAAACATAATAACTATTTGAGATATTTTTGTATTTTAATATCGGTTCACCTATGAATTTACATTCAGCATTTAAATTATTAATATCTTCTTCAAATACATTAAAGTTACCTATATCCTGAATACCATAATATGTTGGTCTCCAAGACGTTTCTTCAAAAGCTAAACAGATTGAATTCATACTAAAGGTAACTTCATTACTTAATTTTTCCAAGTCTTCTATTTTTAAACTCGGACCTGTAGCAATAATAAAGCACCTTTCTCCTAAATGTTTATTTTTCAAATATCTTAATTTTTCAAAACGACTTTTTTTATTAACTCGTAATATTCTAAAGATTTTTTTGAAATTAAATAATAGATTTGGAAAAATAACTTTTTTAATTACGGGAATATAATGATACTGAATTTTTCTTATTTTTTTTATAAAGTAGTATGTATATTTATTTCGTTGCAATATTTCTTTTAATGTCATAATCTTCTTCACCTCAATTATTAAATCGATTTAGATAGCAGTAAAAAAACTTTAATATGACAATTATGAAACAGTTTTAGAGTTATTGGGGTTATTACGAATATCTAATTCCTTTAACATGCTTAGCTTTTCTAATAATCTGAAATCAGTTATATTATTATCCTTTAAACAAAGTCTCTCCAAATTAGTAAAATACTGAATACCATCTAAACTAGAAATATTGCTACAACTTAAATCTAGTTCTTTTATTGAGCTTAACTCTGATATAGAAATCCATTGAGTATCCGGGTTAGAAATCTGTTTTCTTATGCACCTCTCTAGATTTCGATCAATGAAGGTAGCGACTCCGGCTATTTCGGATGTTGTATAAAATTCCATATCTAATTTTTTGGCCTCATTAATTATAAATTGAATCATTTTAGGTGAAACTCTCCACTGTCCATCTTCCAATGACTTTTCTCCCCAACCAAAACTCTCCCATTTAATATTTTCAGGTAATATTGAATGGCACATAAAAATTAAATTACTGCCAGATTTTTTTGTAGCTTTCAATATTTTTTTTATATACTTTTCATTCGTTAAAAATATACTATCAATACAAATTGAAGGAGCAAATCCAGTATGATTAAAAGAAATAAAATAGTCATCTGATAAATGCCCTCTTACAATTTTAAAGTATTTTGATACCAATTCATTAATAAGCTCTTCATTCCATTCTGCATATGGAAAAGCAAAAGAAACCGGTTTTTTAAACTTTTCCATTGTTTTAGAATGTTGTTGGTTTTCCATCCATTCCAGCAATGTGAGTATTTCGTCGTCGATCCATTTTGATAATCCTTTTTCATTAGCAAACTCGTTAGCATTTAGGTGTTTAAAGCCATGATGAGCTATTTCATGACCGTTTGATTGCAATTCTAATAACATATCTATTTCTTCTTGTGTATGTTCTCTTCTACCTTCAAAATGATGGATTGCATTTATATTAAAAGTAACTTTGACATCATAATATCCAAAAAATTCTTTCCCATATTTAGTCCAATGATTTACTCTAAAGCTATCATCAAATGAAAAAGCAATTCCAGGTTTATTAATAAATAAATTTTTATGATTGGAAGTGGAAGTATTATTTTTTATTCCCATGTTTTTAATTATGTTTTCATAAAATTTTTCCCAGTATAAATATTTTGAAGTTTTAGTTTTTATTTTTTCTATTATACTCACAAACATACTTTAACCTGTGGCCTCCCTTTTATAAAACTTATTGATATCTAGGTTTAACTTTCATACTCCTCCTTATTAAATAACTGACTGCTCTAGTTTGTTTTCTACAGTAACAAGTCTTCCGTTACTTATTTTGAATACAATATCACAATTTTCAATTGTACTTAATCTATGAGCTATTATTATTAAAGTTTTTTCTCCTTTTAATCCATCAATAGCGTTCATAATTTCTTTTTCTGTTTCATTATCCAATGCTGAAGTTGCTTCATCCATAAATATTATTTCAGGATTATGATATAATGCACGTGCAATCCCTATACGTTGGCGTTGTCCTCCAGAAAGCCGTACTCCCCGTTCCCCTACTTTTGTTTCCAATTTATCAGGTAGCTTTTCTACAAATTCTTTTAACTGTGCCTGCTCTAAAGCTTTCCAAACAGCTTTTTCATTAATCTGATCGTTTTCTATTCCGAAAGCAACATTTCTTCGAATTGTATCGTCTGATAAAAATATTGTTTGAGGGATATAGCCTATTTTCTGTTTCCATAACGACATTTGGTCGTTCAAACATGTTCCATCTACTAAAATATTTCCTTTTTCCGGTTGTAAAAGTCCAAGAATAATATCAACTAATGTTGTTTTACCTGCACCTGATTCACCAATAAAAGCAACTGACTGTCCAATTGGAATAGTCATTGTAACATCCTTTACAGAATAATCCTTTTGTTTAGGATAACGAAAAGAAACTTCATTTACTTTGATAGAATCAACATACATCCTTTTCTCAATTCCTTCTTGTCTATTATACATTTCAATACTCTTACTATTAAACTGGTCATTGTTTATGAATAAATCTTCATAGACAATAGATAAGGCAGGTTGACTATAACGAATTGTTGCTATTAATGAGACAATTCGAGTAATTGAAGGCATTAAACGAAAAGCTGACATTGCAAAAATTGCCATAGTAGATAATAAATATGTAGTATTTAATCCTTGTAAAAATACAATTAGCATTGTAATAAGGAGAATAGTTACCATTAAAGTTTCAATAAAATACCTTGGTGCTATATTTAACACAGTCATGTATATACCGTTCTTTGCACTTTTTTGATTTTGTACCGTATAAGCATTAACAAAGAACCCTTCCTTCCCAGATACTTTTACCTCTTTACTCGCTCCTAATCCTTGATTTACCCATTTAATCATCTCAGCATTTACTATTTGTTGTTCAACACCTAAATAGCTAATTTTCTTTCTAAAAAATCTAAAAAACGCGAATACGCTTCCCCCCAATAAAACAAAAGATACCATAGTTGGTATTGGAGTGGTTATAAGTAACAATACTAAAATAAATGAAGTAACAAGAATTTCTGTCAACAATTGAAACACAGATATAATGATTCCTTGAAATACTTTAGGTACTTCATTGTTTATATTTCGAAGTAGTTCAGACGTATTACGTTGTAGATGAAATGTATATGGTTTTGTTAAATATTCTTTAAATAAAGTTTGAGATAATTTAACTTGTTGATTCGTTATTACTCTAACCTGGGCATAGTTGAAAAATAGTAAATATAGGTTTTTTATTACAAAAATCGCTAGTAAAGAGATTCCAGCAAATATAATAAACGCTTGTTCAGATTGAAAATGGAACAATTCATATAGATAAGATAATATTTCTTGATTTTGTATTATTATGGGATTTGTTAACATACCAACAAATGGAAAAATAGCTCCTATCCCCATAGTTTCAAAAATAGCCCCAACTACCATCATTAGAAATAAAATAATAAATTTATTTTTTTCCTTTTTGTTAAAAAGTTTCAATAACTTTCTAATTGAAATCCTCAAATCCATCACACCTTTAATATATATTTATACAAATTTAGGAGTATACTCAATTAACCTTTATAGTAGTAAAGAATTATTTAGTCTTACTTTGAGTTAAATATTCAAATAAAGGAGAATGGATAGCGAATAAGAAAAATGCTATTTTTTCCTTTTTTTTAAAATAAGGGTTTTTCATATAAGAAAATATATTTGTACAAAATTCTCTTTTTAAAATTTTTAAATCCTGATAACAATTAGGTAATTCCTTTTTAGCTTTAAAATAATATTGAAAAAACATAGAAATATAGTAATATTCAGTTTTATCCTTTAACTCTGGTTGATTTATTTGTTTAAAGAAGTTAACTCTATCCTTATAAGCTTTCACCAAATCCAGTTTCTTTATGTTAAATGGTAAACCTGTAATACTGTTTTTTCTCTGGACATAATAGTATAACTTAATAGGAAGATAAATTATCTTTGAACTATTAAATATTAACCTGTGTGCTATAAATTCATCTTCATGTATTTTATTCTCTTCAAATCTAATATTGTCAAATAACTGTTTTTTAAATAACTTGTTCCAAGCTACTACAAATTGAACTCCCTTATCGCTATATAATGAATTTAACCCATCTAAATTTGAAAAGTTCTCTTCTTTAAAATGGAAATTATTTATTTCGGTAGTATTCAGATTATCTTCATAAACTTCTAAATAATCACAGATTACTATATCTGATGAATGTTTAGTGGCATAATGAAATAATATTTCATACATATTTTTATGGAGAAAATCATCGCTATCTACAAATGTAATATACTCTCCACTAGCAATACTTATACCTGCATTCCTTGCAGAGGATAACCCCCCATTTTCTTTATGAATTATTTTGATCCTATGATCTATTTTCGAATAATCATCACAAATTTTCCCGCAATTATCTGGTGAACCATCATCTACAAGTATTAATTCAAAATCAGTAAATGTTTGTTGAAGTATTGAATCAATACACCTATTAAGATATGATTCTACCTTATAAACAGGAACAATAATTGATAACTTACAAGACATGGATTACCCTCCCAAAATAAGAGTAAAGAGTAGAGAGTTAAGATTTATGAAATTATTTCAATAATTTCACTTTCATATTGGATGTTACTAATTCCACTAACTTTATTACCATTTGGAACTTCAGCAACATATTTATTTTTAACAACTTCCTTCTCTATTGCTTTATTTAAAAACCATTCATATTCAATATCAATATGACCAATATCTACAGCATGGTAACCAGCAATTGCTAAATCATATGCTAATACAGTTGCTGTCGGTCCAAGTGCAATTAAAATGAGTTTTGATTGATTATGTTCTTTTACGGCAGCTAAAATTTGGTCATACTTTGCATATGCGTCGAGAGCAGGACATAAAATTCTTTTAATTGATTTTGTATTATCAAATAGGTCATTTCCTACTCCAAGCCTACTTTTTTCCCCTTCTACAATTACAACTTCCTTTTTATCCCATAATTTTTTCATAATCCCAAATCTTACCTTTGCCTGACTCTTATCCTTATAGTCCATATAAAGACGAGTAACCAAAGAATCATAATAAATTTTGTTCTTTTTAAGTAATTTATAAATTTTATAACGATTTAAGTTTAAATAGCCTATCCAATATTTTCTTGATTTGTCAGTAAGTAAATCAAGATTACTAAATATATTTGGAATAAAAACTTCATGATTTTTATAGTTACTTTTAAGAATTTCCTTCAATCGTAAACCTATTTCCCTTGAATATGGTTGAAATAGTATATTCTTTCCACTCATTAGACTAAACTCTCCATCACCAAATCTACTAACTGAACATTTATTTTTAACTATTTCATTTAAACTTTCATCAGTCGTTTTTACATAAGGTGGGGTAAAAAGTAAAAAAACAATTCTATTTATTAGAATTGTTTTTTTATCTTTTATCTCCAATATTTTGTAATAAACTTTCAATAAAATTTTTTTCATCATTTGTTTTTCCTCGATAAAAAGTTAATTATTAATCTATAAAATATCGGGTGAATTTTAGTTGCAATTAATAGTATTTTTATATTAGTAACAAACTCTTTTAACTTTATTGTTCTATTAAAGTAGCTATTTAATATCATTGCAACTTTATAATATTCTTTAGTATATTGATCCCTATTTGGGTTTAATGAAATTATATTTAATATAGACATTGCGCTATTGGCCAGTTTTAAAGTTACTAATTGTTTAAGTTCCGGATGAAAATCTTTGATGAATTTATAAATCTCGTCATATATTAATACTGCATCGATACTTTTACTCTTTATCGCTCTATCCATTGTACTATTTTCACGCTTAATATAATGGTATTTCGGTGCACCTATACAGCATACTCTATTACTCTTATTAATAACCTTATACGTAAATGCTGTATCTTCATACATTACTCCTTCTGGAAATCTAAGATCTTCTATTAGATCTCTTTTAATTAATTTTGTCCATACAACTTCATCATAAAGTTTACCCTCAAGCATAGTCTTCATTGCTTGACTTCTATTATGAATAGTTAATGAATATGACTCATTTATGAACGTTTTGTCTTTATAATGGGTGGTACTTGTACAGTTTGCTATATCACATTTATATTGTATACACATATTATAAAGTAATTCGTACATATCCGGTTCAATCCAGTCATCACTGTCAACAAATCCTATATAATCTCCTATTGCAATATCCAATGCCATATTTCTTGCGCTTGCTTGCCCTCCATTTTCTTTATGAATTACTTTTACCCGACTATCCTGTTTAGCATACATATCACAAATTTCCCCACAATTATCAGGTGACCCATCGTTAACGAGTATTAGTTCAAAATCTGTTAAAGTCTGAGCTAAGATTGAATCCACACATTTATTTATATAGGGTTCTACTTTATATACCGGAACTATTATTGACAACTTACAAGACATAAACTATCCCCCTTATGTATTTAATAGATAATGGTAAATCATGTAATTTTTAGAATAGTTTCACTTTCGTAATTTTTGTTATTAATTTCTCTGACTTTATTACCATTCGGAACTTCAGCAACATATTTATTTTTTACAGGTTCTTTGTCTATGGCTTTATTTAAAAACCATTCATATTCAATATCGATATGACCAATATCTATAGCATGGTAACCAGCAATTGCTAAATCATATGCTAATACAGTTGCTGTCGGTCCAAGTGCAATTAAAATCAGTTTTGAATTACCATGTTTCTTTACAGCAGCTAAAATTTGATCATACTTTGCATATGCGTCCATAGTAGGACATAAAATTCTTTTTATTGATTTTGTATTATGAAAGAGATCATTTCCTACACCGAGCCTACTTTTTTCTCCTTCTACAATAAGAACCTCCTTATTCTTCCATAATCTTTTAAATGTCTCAAACCTATTCCCAGCCTTACTTTTGTCTGCATAATCTATATATAAACGAGTTACTAATGAATCATAATATTTTTTTTTCATTTCAAGTAATTTATAAATCTTATATCGATTTAAGTTTAAGTATCTTGTCCAGTAATTTCTTGATTTGTCAGTACACCAATTAACACTTTTAAAAATATTCGGAATAAATACTTCATGTTTTTCATGATTGCTTTTAACTATTTCTCTCAGACGCAAGCTTAGTTCCCTTGAATATGATTGAAAAAGTATATTTTCACCATTCATTAGATTAAACTCACCATCCCCAAATCTACTTATGGAACATCCTTCATTTACAATTACATTTAAACTTTCATCAGTCGTTTTTACATAAGGTTTAGTAAAAAATAAAAAAATTATTTTATTTTTTAAAATAATAATTTTTTCTAAAAAATAGTTACTAATTCCTAAGATAATATAGTAAATTTTTAATAGTATTTTTTTCATTTAATTTTACCCCACTCAAAAAAAAGTTAACTATCATTCTATTATTTATTAAACTTATACAATACAATTAAATATGCTAATAGGTATAATTTCTGATCCATGAATATTTTTAATAATCTATAAAATTTCATTGAACTAGAAATTTCAGAAAATACAGTTCTGAAAACATCATCTTCATTCAATTGTTTTAGTACTTCAAACTTAGTTCTTAAATTTGTATTATTTTTGTGGATAATGATATTTCTTAAACATAAAGTAAACATTGGTAAAATGTAATAATACGTTTTTTTCATCTCTTTTTCTGTCGTACCTGTTTTAGTCAAGAATCTAATTAATGACCTACTAACTGTACTTATATCTGAAACAATATTTATTTTATTTCGTTTTGCAAGCAGATTTACTGTTGTATAGATATTGTAATGATATAAAGCGTCAGGCAAGAAAGAGATACTTTTACAATTTTCTAAATATCGTAAGTTAAAATCAAAATCCTCATATAGTACTAAATTTTTATTAAAGAAAATTTTATTATCATGAATTATTTTTGATTTAAACAGATACATCCAAGAAGAAAGCATCCCGACTGAGTTTAAAAAATAAATAAAATTATCGCTTAACTCCCCTATATTAATTTCGTGTTTTTTATAATACCCGTTAAATTCACTTCTTATTAATTCTGAATTGAAGAAAAAATCTTTTGTTAAGCCAAATATTACTACATCGCATTTATTATTCGAATTTTGCAACATTAATATCTCTAATGCATTACTTTCAATCCAATCATCACTATCAACAAACATTATATATTCACCTTTTGATATTGCTATGCCATCATTTCTTGCAGAAGATACACCCTCATTCGCTTTATGTAATACTCTTATCCTACTATCTTTAGATGCATATTCATCACATATTTTTCCCGAATTGTCAGGAGAACCATCATCAATTAGAATAACTTCAAAATCTAAAAACGTTTGAGCTAAAATTGAATCAATACATTTATGAATATATTGTTCGGCTTTATAGACAGGTACTATGATACTAATCTTAGGTTTCATAACATACGCTCCCAGTTATATCATGTTCTCAACAGCTATTTGTTTATCTTCATTTAACTCTTTATTTATTTGTTTTAAATTTTCAGTAAGTCTAACCCGATCACTTTCATTATCTAATAAATGTTTAATTTTTAAGTACACATCTCTTTCATTACATTCAACAATATATCCTGTATGGCCGTTTACAATTTGTTCAAGTGCTCCAATGAAATTTGTGGTTACAATAGGTTTTTGTAAACATTTCGCTTCAGCTAAGGAAATGCAATATCCTTCGTGTCTAGATGTTTGGATATATAAATCTGACTCTGCTATAAACGGATAAGGGTTTGTGGATGCTCCTAGTAAACAAAAGTGATCTCTTAAATTATGTTTATCTATTAATCTCTCTAATTCCTGTCTATACTTTCCTTCGCCAATGCAATACCATCTAACATCATAGCCATCGTTTCGTAACATTGATAAAGCTTTAACAGCAATGTCTTGACCCTTTTCTAAAGATAGTCTTCCTACTGTTACTAATTTATAGCCTTTATAGTCACGATCCATTTGTTCTTTGGATTCTTTTGATAATTTTCTAATAAGATTGTAAGGGACAATATTTAAAAATATATCGCTCTTATTCATTACTTGTGGAAACATTTGAACTAATACGTTCTTCGCTTCCTTCGATACAATATACAATTTGTCAAACTTACTATAAAGTCGTTTATACAACTTATCATTTATCAAGTGTTTAGACAGATCGAAATGAATCCATGAAATCTTTTTTTTAGCAGTTACTTTATTTGCAATATAAAAATCGATTATATCAGTGGGGCCTTGATAAGAAATTGCTACATCATATAATTTTATGTTACTTGGTACTTTCTTTAATATAAATTTATAAAATAAATGCCTATTATTAAAATACTTACTAAGTAAATATGAAATTACGAAAGAAAGTATATATTTGAATTGTTTACGTTTATAAGAATCCGAAATAGTTTTTTGTGGTGGCTGCATAATTACTGGATTAATGTCTTTAAACCATTCAGCTTCTTCTATTTTTACCCAATCTGGAATTAGATCTAGAAACCCCCCTTTTTTTTCTAGCAATAAGAGAGTGACATCATATTGATCTCTTGGCATAACAGAAAGAAGAGAAAGTAAAGATTTTTCTACACCACCAATATTCATACTACTAACCATAATTAGGATTTTCTTCAAAATTCCCCCTCCTTTCAAACAAATTGTATTTATTATTTGAACAAAAGTTTTTAATTATGATATACATGTGGCATTCTCAGTACTTTCTGCTATTTTATGTAACTTTTCTATCTCATAAGTAGTATCCATCGTTTCTTTTTGTAAATTTTTTGTAAGCTCTTCCCGTAATTTTTCATTAGTCATTAATTGTTTAATAGCTTCATAAAGTTGAACATTATCATTAACTATTAAACCTGTTTTATTATGTGTAATCTGTTCTTTAGCTCCTGTGAAATTTGTACTAATAATCGGTTTATGAAAACATTTAGCTTCAGAGAGTGTTATGCAGTATCCCTCATGGAGTGATGGTTGAACATATATATCACATTGCTTGAAGAATGGATAAGGGTTTGGCTTCTTACCAAGTAAAATAAAATCATTTTCAACCGAATATTCTTTAATCCGACCTTCAAACTCTAATCGGGCACTTCCTTCACCAATGCAATACCATTTAATATTAAATCCATCTTTTTTAAGCTTAGCTAAAATGGGAATCAACAAATCTTGCCCCTTTTCTTTGCTAAGTCTCCCAACAGTTAAAATTCTGACCCCACTGAATCCATCCTCGAATCCAGTCCCTTTTTCAGCCATTTCAACTAATAATCTCGATGAAAGAATATTTAAGAATATATCAGTTTTATATTTATACTTAGGTAAAATAGATCCCAATTTATTTTTACCTTCATTTGATACAACAAATATTTTGTCGAACTTTTCATATATTTTTGAAGCAAATTTTTTATTAAACCCTATTTTGGTAATATCAAAATGAATCCATTGAATTTTCTTTTTTGATTTTATCTTTTTTGCAACAAAATAGCTTATGAAGTCCATTGGCCCTGCATAAGCTACAGCTATATCATATTCAGTTTTCAATTCAGGAACAGCATTTAATAGGTATTTAAAATACATACGGTGATCTTTTATAAACTTTGAAAATAAGTAGAAAAACAAAAGATTAAGGGCTTTTACAAATCTTTTTCCTTTAAAATTATTAATTACATTTTTGAGTGGTGGTAAGTTTAGATCATCTTTTATTTTTCTATACTCTTTTAAATATTTAATTTGCACTCCATCCGGGATATAATTTAAAAATTCACCATATTTCTCTAACATTAATATTGTTATTTCATATCTTTCTATTGATAGTTCTTGTAAAATATTCAATAATGCCTTTTCAGTACCACCTATATTCATATTTATCAACATGAATAATACTTTTTTCTTCATTTTTCTTACTCACTTTCGCAAATGATTTTATCCTATTAGTTGATAAAATTTATTAATTTCTTCTGAATTACCCTTTGTTTCATTTTTTAAATAATTAACGATACTCTCTCGCAATTCAACATTATTTATCAACTCAATAATTCCGTTGCAAACTGCATCTCCTGTCATATCAACAACAAGTCCATTCTTTCCATCAGTTATTTGATTGAAAACTGAATCAAATCTTGTTGTGACTACAGGTATATTAAGCATTCGTGCCTCTGCAATGGCAAGCCCGAAACCTTCAAATTTTGAAGTTTGAACATAAATATCGCTATTTTTTATAAAAGGATAAGGATTGGGAGTAACTCCTAGTAATATAAAATGATCCGCTAAACCATTTTCTTTAATATAATTAAGTATTTCATCCTCAAGATATCCTTTCCCCAAAACATACCATCTAAAATTAATTCCACTTTCTTTTAACTTTTTACAAGCCTTAAGTGCAATATCATAACCTTTTTCATTTGCAAGTCTTCCTATTGTGAGGATTCTTACTCCTTCAAAATAATCATCAAATGTTTTTCCAGACCTTGAAAGATTATAAATAAACTCATAATTGTTAATATCGTAAATTACCTCTGTCTTATAAATGTAATTAGGAAAGGTTTCCAAAAATATTTCTTGAGCTGAATCAGATACCGTGACAATTTTATTAAATTTATCATAAAAAAACATTTGATAGTCTCTTTCCTTAGTATTCAATCTGAAACTAGTATTTACCCAAGCGAATTTTTTCTTTGACTGGACTTTTTCAGCTACATAAAAAGTTGGAACCCCTTGACCATAACTAATTGCAATATCATACTTTTTAGAATTATTTCTAATTACCTTGGAGACATTTTGCCAATAAATTCTCGCTTCTTGAGCACTGTTATATTTATTCATACGTATTTTAATTGAATATTTTAATCTAGCAGAGAGCATCTTAAAATTTAAATTTCTGCTCGAATGTAAAAAAGCTTCTTTTAAATTTAACAATGTAAAATCTGTGTATTCCAATGGATTTAAAATTTTTACTTCTTGCGGTACAAATTCTTCAAGCATTTTGCCATGTGTGAATAGCATTAGATCTACTTTAAATTTAGAGTAGTCAAGTAATGATAATAATGTAACCAAACTCTTTTCGGCCCCAGCACACTCTAGAGAGTCTATTACAAATAAAATATTCTTCCTCATTTCTTAAGTCCTCACTTTATTGTCTTAAATATATGTATCTCGCCCGATAATGTACCTCACTTATACCAAACTGTATAATTTTGCAAGCTCCTTATTATTATGGTAGTTTGTGTTTCTGCAGTTATTTGTTAACCGCTCTCTCAAATGTGAGTCCTTATATAATTTTTCTATTCCATCTGCAATTCCCTTAATTGAAAGTTCACATATACAACCATTCACACCATTTTGAACTTGGCTTCGTGCAGTAGTATAGTTAGTTATAAGAACAGGCTTGGCAAGGATTTGCGCCTCTACTACAGTAACGGCCTTCCCTTCATACCTTGATGGTTGAACATATAAATCGGCTGCCTGTATATATGGATATGGATTAATTTTTTTTCCTAATAGAATAAATTGGTTATCTAAACCATTTTCAACAATTAACCTTTTAATATCCCCTTCATCCCCTCCGTAGCCAACAACATACCACACAATATCACTATAACCCCGATCTTTTAATAGTTTTAAAGCTTTGACAGCATAATCAATTCCCTTTGCATATGATAATCTTGCAACAGTTATTACTTTAAATTTCGAGTCATTTACCATAGGATTATCAACGTTTTCACTAGATAAAGTTTTGACTAATTCAGGTGTGGTAATGTTTTCAATTACTATTACTTTCGACTTTAAAATTGGATATTTATTTATAAACGCCTTCTTACATTCTTCAGATACCGCTACTAAATGATCAAATTTGTTCCACATTTTAATATCCAATTCAATATCAGTATCTACTATAGAAAAATCTGTATGAATCCAAGCAATTTTCGTTTTTGCCTCTACCTTTTCAGCAATAAAATAATGTGGCCATAAATAACTTATTGCAACATCATACTCCTTCTCCAAGTTTGGTAGGAATGATATTGAGTACTCCCACATATATTGCATCTGCTTAAATCCATTTTCCGAAGATTTATTTAAGTTTGCTTTAAACTTTGCTAACAACCTAGCTAATCCAATTTTGTATTCCCTACTTTTTAATACCTGTGCAATTGGCATCCTAAATGTTTTATAAGCTTTTGACTCTTGAAGTAAATACAGTTGATTAGGAAGTAAGTTCATAAATTCACCTGTATGACTATATAACATCAAATCTACAAGATAATTGTTGTAATCAAAGCTATTTAACATACTTATTAAACTTCTCTCAACTCCTCCAATTTCCATATCAAAGGAGGCAATTAATATATTCTTCATTTGATTCTCCTGTTTTAGATTTGTATACATCTATCAGCTTCGATATTCCTAACGTTAAAGAATATCCACCTCTTTCAAAACCACCTATAATACAATTTAAATCTTCTTCTTTTTTATTGGCTAGTTCTATAATTTTATCAGCCCATACTTTAGGATCATCTTTTAAGGATAGCTTTGAAACTAAACCTATATTTAAATCTGCCTCAGGCTGTATAGCTTCAGATACAACACATTGTACTCCACTTGCTTGGGCCTCTAAAAGTACTAGCCCTAGCCCTTCATATATAGATGGAAAAACAAACACATCCATGCTATGTAATAATGTCGGGATATCCTCTCTTATTCCAATAAATCTTATGTAGTCATATATCCCTTCCTTTCTTGCCTTTTCTTCGACTTGTTGTTTTAGATTTCCATCCCCAACTAGTAATAATTTAACAGTATGGTTCCTTTTTAAAACACTTTTCATAATATCTAATAGAAATATGTGATTCTTTGCTTCTATAAACCTACCTATATGACCAATTACAATGCTATTATCAAGCCCTTGATCCACTCTAAATTTTCTTACTTCATCTTTAGGACATTCCAAAAAACCCAAATAATCTATAACATTAGGGAAGTATGAATACTTTTCATTTGCTAAACTTTTTTCTCCAAATAAGTAACTCCCTGCTCCTTTACTACATGCTAATAATTTCGTTGAAAAAGTGTTTATCAATGATCTCATTAATCTCATATAAATTTTTCTCTTATAGGAGCCGCTATTGTCTAAAGTAGTATGAGCATGAGAAATTCTTACTTTTACTCCTGCCATCCGGGCAGCTATAATAGCAATTCCACAATGAAATAAAGTATGTGCATGAACAGCATCATATGGACCATATTTTTTGATTACTTTATATATTTCTTTAATTGATGAAGTGTTCGATAGCCTAATAACTCTTCCGCCTAATCTTTTTATTTCTTGGTCATAGTGGGCTTCTTGCCCGCTATATGAAATAAAGTCAAATTGAATTTTTTCACGATTAATGTTCCGATAAATATTCATTAGCATCGTTTCTGTACCTGCTCTATTCATTGCCCCAACTACCTGAAGAACTTTTATAGGCTTTTTATTTATCATTAATCTCTCCTTATATATAGTTTTACTGCTATCGTTATGTTCCCTCCTTAGCTCTATGCCATTTTACAAATTCAAAAACAGTCTTATATTCATGGATTTTTTCTATTTCAATTCCAGATTTTTTCAACTCATTTATAACATCAAGCCATTCGCTTTCTAGAAGTTTTTGTGATTCTTCTTTTAATCCAAGCAATGTTCTCACATCGACACCTAAAACAGTTGAGATCTTATTCATTACTTGTATAGAAGGATTATCATTTAACTCGCGCTCAATATTACTTAAGTAAGACTTAGAAATGTTTGCTTGTTCAGCAAGCTCTGACAATGTTAGTCCCTTTTTCTTTCGTAATTCCTGAATATTTTTTCCTATCATTCATTTATACCTCATACTTTCCATCATAAAACGCCTTCACTAATAGATTGGTCAATAGATTGTTTAAGACAACTTATGATCCTATTTTGTTCTTCCTCCGTTAGATTTGATCCAGAAGGAAGACATATACCTGTTTGAAAAATTTGCTCAGCTATATGTTTGTTTTCATCATGAGAATAATAACGGGTTTCTTTAAAAAGAGGTTGCATATGAAGAGGTTTCCATGCAGGACGAGCTTCAATATTATTTTCACTCAGCCTTTTTACCAGCTGTTCTACCGAAATTCCAACATCTTCATTAATCGTCAATACAGTAAGCCAACGATTACTTTTTGTATTTTCTAATTCAGGCATAAATGAAATTCCTGGGATATTGGCCAACTCTTGATAATAGCGGTCAAATATAAACCTTCGCTTATTTACCCGATCATCTAAAACTTGTAATTGAGCCCTTCCAACACCGGCTAATAGATTACTCATTCTATAATTAAACCCAATAACACTATGTTGATAATGTTGTGCCGGATCTCTTGCTTGAGTAGCTAAAAAGCGGGCTCTTTGTATAGCTTGCGTGTCTTCTGAAATAAGCGCTCCCCCACCAGATGTTGTAATAATTTTATTGCCATTAAATGAGTAGATACCAAACTTACCAAATGTACCACTTGCCTTCCCTTTATAAGTGGAACCCATTGATTCAGCTGCATCTTCAATGATTGGAATATCATATTGATTACAAATAGAAAGAAGTTCATCCATTTTTGCACTTTGACCATATAGGTTTACAACAATAACTGCTTTAGGTAGCTTGTTTTCTAAAAATGCATCATGTAATGCTTTTTCAAGTGCGATTGGGGACATATTCCATGTATCTGGCTCTGAATCTACAAAAACTGGCTCGGCCCCCTGATAGAGTATTGGGTTTGCACTTGCCACAAAGGTAAAACTTGAACAAAATACCTTATCCCCTTTTGTTACATCCAATAATAAAAGAGCCAAGTGAATAGCTGCAGTTCCCGAACTAACAACAACCGCTTCACTGGCTCCTACATAAGAGGCAATCTCTTTTTCAAAAGCATCTACATTTGGTCCTAAAGGTGCGATCCAATTTGAATCAAATGCTTCCTTTATATATCTTTGTTCATTTCCACTCATATGCGGTGGGGATAAATAGATTCTAGAATGTGTCAATAAAATGACCACCTTTTCATGAATTTTCTATTTCTACAGCTATTTTCTTTATAATTCTCGCTGGACAACCAACTGCTTTACTGTTTGGAGGAATATTTTCAATAACTGTTGCACCAGCCCCTATGATTGACCAGTTCCCAATTTTAATTCCTGGAATAATTGTTGCCGATGCCCCTATATGTACTCCTTCTCCTAATGAAACGTTTCCTGTAAGTGTCGAATTAGGTGAAACATGCGAGTAGTTTTCAATATGATTATCATGTTCAATAATTGCACCAGTATTAATAATACAATGCTCACCGATCCTAGCTTGTGCATTAATGACTGCATTAGGCATTACAACTGTTCCATTTCCAATCTTAGCAGATGGACTTATTACCGCTGTTGAATGAGCAACTGATAAATATTGATTCGAACGTATGTTTAATGTTTTTGCAATCCTTTTTCTTTCTTTGTTATCTCCAACAGCAATGACAACTTTGACATTTTCAATAAGCAATTTTTTTAATGAAGAAAAAGGAGCATATAAAGTTCCCTTTTTTCGTCTTTCAAATTTATACTTATCATCTAAAATAGCGATAATCTCATGTTTTTTTGTAGAAGAAACTATTTCTTGAATAACTTTACTATGTCCACCATTTCCCAAAATAACAACTTTCATGCTACATCACTTCATTTGAGCCTTTAAATTTTTCCACTGTTACTTGACCTCGATAAGTAATCCCTTCTTTTTTTATTACTTTAATAAAAGTTAAAACTAGAATTTTCAAATCTAAAACTAAACTATGATTTTTTACGTACCATATATCCAATTTAAACTTTTCCTCCCAAGATATTGCATTTCTACCATTCACTTGAGCCCACCCAGTTATTCCTGGCCTCACTTCATGACGTATCATCTGATCTTTTGTATAAAGATTTAAATATTCCATTAATAATGGCCTTGGCCCAACGAGACTCATTTCTCCTTTTACTACATTAATAAGTTGAGGAAATTCATCTAAACTATATTTTCTAAGGAATTTCCCAAAATTTGTTAACCTCAATTCATCTGAAAGTAAATTCCCCTGATCATCTTCTAAATTGATCATTGTCCGAAATTTATAAAGATAAAATGACTCTCCATGTAATCCAGGTCGCTCTTGAGTAAATAATATAGGAGACCCCATTTTAATTCTTACGATTATTGCTATTACAAATATAATTGGAGAAAACAATATTAATAGAGTCAGCGAAATGATTAAATCTATTACTCTCTTCATATAAAATTAGCTCCTATTTCCTAAAATCTATTTTGTTTGCCAAGTTAGAAGAACAAATAGATAGTATGTTTTGTGTCATTTCATTCACAATATCTTTTGTTTTCATATCATTCAATTCATTTCCTTTTCTATAAAAGCTTTCAAGCATTTCTTGTAATTGTTTTTGAGTTATATTAATCGACCTATTCAAAAATATCCCTCACTTAATTAGAGACTAAAAAATCCGCTGCCTTATTTAGCACCGGAACACTATTACTACCTTCAATTTCAGTTTCTTCACTATATCCATTTGGATTATTTTTTTGCCATCTCCAAGTATCTTCACACATTTGATCAATCCCTCTATTTGCTTTCCACCCTAGTTGTTCTCGTGCCTTTGAAGGATTGGCAAAGCAAGTAGCTGTATCACCCGAACGGCGTTCCTTGATTGTATAGGGAATTTTTTCTCCAGAAACTCTCTCAAATGCCTCAATCATCTCCAACACACTATAACCTCTACCCGTACCTAGATTATATGCATCTATACCATGTGTATAGTACACTTTCTCTATTGCTCTAAGGTGACCGATCGCTAAGTCGACAACATGAATATAATCTCTTACTCCTGTTCCATCTATCGTAGGATAATCATTCCCAAAAACACTTAGACTCTGGAATTTACCAGCTGCAACCTGTGAAATATAAGGCATAAGATTGTTAGGAATTCCCCTTGGATCTTCACCAATCCGTCCACTCACATGAGCACCAGTCGGATTGAAATATCTTAATAAAGCAATACTCCAAGACTGATCCGATTCATATAAATCTCTCAACATTTCCTCTATAATTTGTTTTGTACGTCCATATGGATTCACAGCCCCTAACAGATTTTCTTCAGAAATTGGAATTTGATCTGTTATGCCGTAAACTGTAGCAGATGAGCTGAACACAAGTTTTTTTACTCCATATTTTCTCATTGTTTCGCAAAGGATAACCGTTCCAGTCACATTATTTTGATAGTATTCAAGTGGTGAAGTAAACGATTCGCCGACCGCTTTAAGACCCGCAAAGTGAATGACAGCATCAATTTTATTGACAAAAAACACATCTTCAAGTGCCTCTTTATTTAATAAATCTACGTGATAAGTCTTAAACGTTTTACCCGTTATTTCCGAAACGCGTTTTAATGACTCCGGTTTACTATTTGAAAAATTATCAACTACTATAATATCGTAACCTTCATTTAATAACTCTACACAAGTGTGACTACCAATATAACCTGCTCCGCCGGTAACAAGAACTGCCATTTATTTCCCTCCTATTCTCTAATAAAAATACATAGCATAAGATCCTAATTCATCCTATATACTTCTTACCAGTTAAAATAGTTACTATTGTAAATAATATTTAAACTAATTACATCTTCATAATAGTAATAGGCAAGGTAACATATTATAATCGCATAGTAAATAAGTTTCTCGTCTTTTTCCCTAAAAAGCTTTATAATCCAAGAAATAAGTATTAAATAGTAAAAGTCAAAATAGATAGAAACTCTAGCGAAGATCCAGTTTTGAGTCGAAACCACCATAAAGACAAAGCCAAGTAAAGTCATGTTAATCACAATATCGCTGTTAGGGAACATTCTTCTTAATTTATTTCTCCCTACAAAAGCAATTAGTAGAGGAACTGCGTATACAACACCCCTTATAACATTAGCTCCTCCTTCATGAAAATTCTTATAATTTGCATATTGTGTATCTTTAATTGCAGAAAATAATAACGAAGAAAAATACCCGTAACCAGTAACAATGACAATTGACAAAAGTATTAAGGCTATTGTTACTTTTGACCACGCTTTAAATCGAACGATAAAATAGATTGGAATTAATATAAGTGCACTTTGGTGAAATAAAGATGCTAAAAGAACTACTAATATATATTTCTTCCAACTTCCTTCCATAAGAAATCTTATGCCAGTAAATGCAATGGCTGCTGCAAGTACCTGTCTAATCCCATTCATAGATACTAAAAATAATCCACCTGTTATATAGACGTACAAACTTAACTCAAAAATTCTTGAATAATTATATAAAACAAAAACAACCAGACCATTTGTTATCAAAGCTGTAGTAAAGATCATTATTTGGGGATCTGTTGAAAAATGCTTCAATATCATTTGAAATATTCCAAAACCAATGTCCTTCTTGCTTATAATATAACTCCAGGTAAAGTCATTCTTTTTAAACACGTCGATATAGACATATGTATCACCAATATTTGCCCTTAAACCAGCTATTAAAACTAATGATAATAATGCGCACAATACAAATACCTTATTGGGTTTAATGTACACAGGCGAGATTGTTGATACGTATGAAATTCTAGTACTCGCTACGTATCTAGCTAAAAATGAAAAAATAAATACAAAAGCAAGATTAATCCAAAGAAGAGTCATATTATTTTCCTTTCAAAAAAACAAGGACACTCTTTCGTCGGATCCTAAGTAGTCCTTGTTTTAGAAGTAATATATAAATATAATGTAACCCCTAAAGGAATAGCTAATATCGTTAAACCTTTATATGGAGTCTCTTTTAAAAATCCCCAGTTTCGATCTATTAAACTACTGGATACATAATGGATTGCTTGCCTAAATTTAAATGAATAATTAGCAAATGGTAATTTCATCATTTCTTTACGGTAAAAAGCAAAACCTTTTGGATTTTTACGATATTGATTCAACATATTAAGTGAGGATCCATCTGAGAGATATTCGACAAAGCATAATACCTCATTCATTAATAACATTTCATATTGTTTATCAAGCATATTATATTTGTAATTTAAACCTATATAGCGCTCATTTTTAAACAATGGGTATGGAAAATGTTTTGTTAATTCTGTTCGATAAACAAGCTTTTTATCACCTGTTACACCATGCTTGTTATAAAGATCAAACAATCTAGATTGCTTAATATGATCAGGTAACCTTGTACCGATTATTCGATTATTTGTATCAAAATCAAGCCCTATTATTCCGCCTACTTGATCACTCCCATACTTATTCCAAAAAGTAACAATCTTTTCTACTGCATCATCTGACATATAATCATCAGAATCAATACATACATTTAATTCGGTGTTAATAAGCTGATAAGCTGTATTATGGGCACCATGCATTCCTTGATTCTCTTGCCAATAGTAGTGTATCTCAATATTTTTTTCATCTATCCATCTTTTCACAATTTCATTTGTTCCGTCCATAGAACCATCATCAATAATCAGCCAAACAAAATCTTTACAAGTCTGACGCTTTAAACTCTCATAACAATTATGAAGACAATAAGCTCTGTTAAATGTTGGAGTGAAAACTGTTAACTTCTTCAACAACTCTCTCCCCCTAACGCTATATAAGTATCTTGTGTTAGCTCAGCTGTTTTTCTAATATTATAGCCTCTCTGATTAAATGTATTTTCTGTGATAATTCTAGAAGACTTTCTATTTACTACATTTAAAATACTCTCAATCCAAATTTTTTTGTTATCTAGTGATAGATACTGAATTAATCCGATTCCCATGTCGACCTCTTCCGTAATCGAATCCGAAATAACACATGGTAAACCTGCCCCTTGTGCCTCTATTAGCGTTACTGGAAGCCCTTCAAATAAGGAAGGGAAAACAAAAAGATCCAATGCTTGAAGAATCAAATGAACATCATCTCTGACCCCAAGTAATATTACATTTTCTTCAAGTTGTAGATTTCTTATTTTTTCTTCAATTTTTGGCTTTAGAGTACCTTCTCCAACTAATACTAGCTTTGAATTAGGTAGAAATTTGATCAGATCATCAAACACTTCTAACAAAAACAGATGATTCTTCGGGAAACTAAATCTTCCAACATGACCAAGGACTACTGATGCCTCATCTAGTTGTAATTCATTTCTGATTTGATTTCGAACATCTGAAGAAAATTGAAATTTTTCTAAATCAATTCCGTTTTTTAGAACAAATATTTCTTTAAATTTATCTGTAAATAACCAATTACCTGCCGCATTTGAACAGGCATATTGATGGTTTGCATAATGCTTAATATAATTTCCTACATACCACTTATAGATTTTGGATGGTAGCCCTCCCTCACTTTTCGTACTATGGCTATGTGCAATTCTTACTGGAATTTTTACTTTCTCCGCTGCCCTGAGGATTAATCCACTCATTTTATCCATATGGGAATGAACGATTTTATAATTGGTATTTCTTTGGAAAAATAGATTTAACTCTCTAACATATCCAGCATGACCAACATCTGTTACATATGGAATTCTATGAATTTTCCCTCCCATTGAAAGAATTTCCGAATCAAATACTCCCTCTTTACAAGTTAAGAAGTCGAATTGTACTTTTGAACGATCAATATTGCGATAAAGATTCATAATGAGTGTTTCTGCGCCACCCCGATTCATATTAACTACAGCGTGCAATATTCTTAATGGTAGGCCCACTTAGCATCCTCCATTTCTACCATATAGGATGTATAAATCTCGCTTAATTCCGTTAACACTTTATCAAAGCTATATTTTTTTACGATCATTTCTCTTCCGTACTTTCCAAGTTGGCGTTTCAAATCTTCCATTTCTGCTAGAGTTTTTATCTTATTAGAAAAACCTTTAAGGTCATTATTGGATATAATCCAACCATTTCTATCATTATGAACAAGCTCTCTATGTCCCCTATTATCGACTGCTACTATCGGTAGACCACATGCCATTGCTTCCATAATATTGACGGGTAGTCCTTCTCGTAGACTAGATGCCAAAGCAATGTCGCACATTGGAAGAATTTCTTTAATGTCATTTCGATAACCTAAAAAATCAACCATATGAGAAATCCCAAGGTTGATTGCTAGTTGTTTACAATTATTAAGTAAAGGTCCTTCACCAGCAAGTAGTAGCTTTGCCTTAGGAATCTCATCCTTTAGTAAAGCCAAAGATCGTAGAAGAAATTGTTGGTTTTTATTTTTGTTAAATTCCGCTGCATAAAATAATAAAAAATCATCCGACTGATATCCAAATGATTTTTTTAGGTCCATTTTTTTATTTTCATTTACTGGTAGGAAGTCTACTGTATTAATACCGACTCCGTGGACATGTTCATTTTGTATCGCTTTAAAACTTGTAGATAATTTATAGTCTTCATGATTAATTGTTATTAGACAGTCCGTATAATGAGCCATTCTTTTTTCGATAGGATAATAGATTAGCCAATTCAATAAGGGTGCACCCTTACAAAAATGGAAACCATGGGCGGTATAAATAACCTTTGTTCCTTCTTTTCTAGCTTTTTTTGCCGCAAGTCGAGCAATTATTCCTCCCATAGGCGTGTGGCAATGAATGATTTGATACTTATTTTGAGTGACAATTGCTTTTAACTCTTTAAAGGCTTTAATATTATCTAGATGTAATGGCGATCTTTGAATGGGAATATTATATTTGTAGTCTACATAAGGAATCTCAATATTTCCATTTGCGGCTATATGAACTTCCCATCCCATATTCTTAAACCATTTAATAGTTGGTATATGAAAGGCTGTAAAATGATAATCAACTGTTGCACAAAAAAGTACCTTGTTGGCCATAACTCTTACCATCTACATTACATTTAATTTATCAAAGTTTATTGGTGATTCTTTCTCTATTATCATTTGTAAATAATCTAACACTGTATCTCTTAGATCTTCACGATGAAGAGCAAATTCAAGTGTTGTCTGAATAAATCCCATCTTCTCACCAACATCATATCGGGTTCCTTCAAAATCATAAGCATATACCACTTCATGCTTATTCAATTCAGCAATTGCATCAGTTAATTGTATTTCATCACCAGTACCAGGTTTTTGATTATTTAATATATCGAATATTCTTGGGCTTAAAATGTAACGTCCTAAAATCGCCAAATTTGAAGGGGCTTCTTCTTTATTAGGTTTCTCTACTAAATTATGAACATTGTATAAACGATTATCTATTATGCTACCGTCAACAATTCCATATCTAGAAACCTCATTTTCTTTCACCGTTTGTACGCCTAGTATAGAAGCATTATAACGATTGTATTGATGAATCATTTGTTGTAAGCATGGTGTATCTGCTTTTACAATGTCATCTCCCAATAATACTGCAAATGGTTCATCACCAATAAATTTTCGTGCGCACCAAATAGCGTGACCTAACCCTTTTGGCTCCTTTTGACGGATATAATGGATATCCACAAGTTTTGACGATTTCTGGACTTCACTTAATAAGTCAAACTTCCCTTTATCGTAAAGGTTTTGTTCTAATTCAAATGAATGATCAAAGTGATCTTCAATTGCTCTTTTCCCTTTACCAGTTACGATAATAATGTCTTCAATACCAGATTCGATGGCCTCTTCCACAATGTATTGAATTGTAGGTTTATCTACAATAGGTAACATCTCTTTCGGCATAGCCTTAGTAGCTGGGAGAAATCTCGTTCCTAGACCAGCAGCTGGAATAATCGCTTTTCTAACTTTCATCTTTTTTAGCTCCTTTTAACTTGAAATTGAAATAACTGATTTCTCTTGCGGGATAACACGCTTGTTTGCTAGATTGATTAATTTCTCTCTAAGAGTTTTCTGATCTATTATTGAATAATCGCTAATTATTTCCTCTATCTCTTTTATACGCAAATCCATTGTTCTTCCTATGTAAATCTTTGGATAAATTTGCTCTTCATGAACTTCCTCTTTATGTAACAACTCCTCGAAAAGCTTTTCTCCTGGCCTGATGCCTGTATATTCGATTCCTATTTCATCAATTGAATTACCTGATAACTTAATTAGATTTTTCGCAAGATCCACTATCTTTACTGGATCACCCATGTCTAAAACAAAAATTTCTCCACCTTTTGCTAATGCTCCAGCTTGGATAACAAGTCTAGAAGCTTCTGGAATTGTCATAAAGTAGCGGATCATCTCCGGGTGAGTGACTGTCACCGGTCCTCCATTTTCAATTTGTTTTTTAAATAATGGAATGACACTTCCTCGACTACCTAATACATTACCGAACCTGACAGCTACAAACTTTGTTTCACTATTTTTATCCATGTCTTGAATAATCATTTCAGCAAGTTTTTTCGTCGCACCCATAACACTTGTTGGATTAACGGCTTTATCAGTAGAAATCATGACAAATGTTTTTACACCATTCCAACTTGCTGCCTTTGCAGCATTCATTGTTCCAATTACATTATTTTTAAAAGCTTCTTCTGGGTTACGTTCCATTAATGGGACATGTTTATGAGCTGCAGCATGGTAGACAACATCCGGATTATATTTACCCATAACTGACATCATTTTTTTAGCATCTTGTAAATCAGCTATTTCTGATATAAATTCAATTTTGGAATCTCTAAAACGATCTTTCAATTCCATTTCAATTGAATAAATGCTATTTTCACCATGACCGAGGAGAATTAACTGTTTAGGATTGAAATTAGAAATTTGTCGTGAAATTTCCGATCCGATTGATCCACCTGCACCAGTAACTAAAACTACTTTATGTGTAAGATATTCTGATATACCATCTATATCCAAAACTACTGGGTCTCTTCCCAAAAGATCTTCAACCTGAACATCACGGAATTGATTTACAGATACTTTACCCGTTACGATATCCTCTAACATAGGAAGTATTTTGGTACTCACTCTTGTTTTGGCACACTCCTGAAAGATGACATTTAGCTCCTTTTTACTAAGTGAGGGTATCGCAATAATGATATTTTCAATAGCAAGTTTCTTAACCACACTTACTATTTTTTCAACCCCTCCTTTTACAGGGATTCCTAAAATATCAAGATGATGTTTTTTCATATTATCATCAATAAAAGCAACTGGAAGAAGGTCGCTCTCATTATTCTTTAATAATTGTCTTGCTACCATGGTCCCTGCAGATCCAGCACCTACTATTAATGTTCTTTTTTTATGGTCTGTTTTATCGTGAATTGAATCTCTATATACTCTCCACATGAATCTTGAACCACCTATAAGTAACATATGGAGTAACCAAACTACAGCAAACAACCTAAAATATGATTTTTGCATAACTATTTGTTGAATAATCATTGCAGAAAAAATGGAATATGAAACGACTTTAAGAATAATTAATAATTCTCCAATACTGGCATACTCCCATGATTTCTTATAAAGATTAAACGTAAATGAAAAAAAATGATGACCCAATAAAATGGTAAGAGAACTAATTACAATTGGAAATGTAATGACATAAATTGTTGCATCTACAAGAAATCGGCTAATAAAAATTGCTGTCAGAACAATACACGAATCAATAAAAATAAATAAAGATAATCTTTGGCTGTAAGTCAACTGCCTCCTCCTTTCCTAACCCATCGTTAGTGATTTAATATAAACTTTCATAATTAATAAATATCAATAAAGTTCTTATGTATAAGGTTTTCTTAAAACCACATACATAAGAACTTCATTTCAATAATACGGGCATTTAACCCACCCTCACACCACACTCTCGACGACTTGCGTCTAAGGTATATTTCAACCCACAGCATGACCGAGTGCCTACTTAGATAACGGCAAGTAGACATCACCAAATAATTATATTAGTATTGTTCTTAATAAAGAATCGGAAAGTAAAAAAATAATTATTCCTTACCTTTCATTCATTATCGCTCCCACAAGTTTTCCATTAGCTAGCTCTAACACTCTCTTAGCTTCAGCTGTTTTTTCTAATTTAGTTTTTCCTCGATTTATTACCATTACTACCCCATCGCACTGATTTGCTAGTACCCTGGATTCTGTAAAATCTAATATTGAAGATGAATCAATCAGCACAATATCATATGATTTGGCGATAGTGTCTAACAACTCCCTGACGCTCTTATTTGAAAATAACTCAACTGGATTGTATGAAGTTGTTCCACTCGTTAAAATATCTAAATTCCCAATCTCTGTCCTGTGTACTGCTTCATCAAGACTCACTTGTTTTGTTATCACATTTGTTAGTCCAGCTTTATTTGGAATTTTAAAGATAGTATGGATAGTTGATTCTCTCAAATTCGCATCAATCAAAAGTACCTTTTCTTGTTGTTGAGCCATGGAAACTGCTAAATTTGCTGTTACAGTTGACTTACCTTCTCCTTTATCAGTTGAAGTAATAAGGAATATACGATTCTTCTTTTTTTCTGTCAAAAATTGAATATTCGTTCGTATCGTCCGAAATTGATCTGAAATAATGGAATCCGGATTAGATAATGATACAAGATTTCTTTTTTTAAAGGATACTTGACGCTTTTTGTTGAATATCAACTACTTCACCCCTTACTTCTATTGGCTTGTATTTTTTCTTTTCTCCTAATAATTTTTTCCTATTCATATTTGAAATTACCCCTATTACAGGCACTTCTAATATTTCTTCAATTTCATACTCTTTTTTTATCGTTTCATCTAGCGAATCTAGTAAAAATACTAATCCAATCCCTAAGATAACGCCTAAAGCAAACGCTATTTTAGTAAGATTATTTTTTGGCTGATTAATAGGGAACGAATTCTCTTTTGCAGGAGATAACAATTCAACATTATTAAAATTAAGAATACTAACAATTTGACTTTTGAATACGCTTGCTGTTGAATTTGCAATTTTAGCTGCCATACTTGGGTCGGTATCAGTAACAGCTATATTGATGACTCTAGAATTATCAATCCTTGAGATTTCTATTTGACCAGCAATCTCTTCTGGTGACTTATTTAATCCTAGCTCATCATTCACTTTCTCCATAATGGTTGAATCCTTTATCATAACCATAAGTGTCTTCATATAGTCATCGTTAGCACCTACTATGATTCTTGTAGATGTCTGATAAAGTGGGACATTATTGTTATTTAGATTACTATAGAAATATCCAGCTGCTGTGGTAAAAATCGTAATAAGAACGATAATCCAGAGGCGTTTTTTAATTACCTCGTAATATTCCTTTAAGTCGATTTCTTTACTCTTTAAATTTTTATTGAAGATGTCTTGTTTTCTTATATCCATAGAAACCACCTTTTTATTTAATAGAGTTTTATTAATTAGTATTTCAGTTCCCTAAAAATATTCTATATAACGAACGAAATCACAAAAAACTGCAATAGACTATAACTTTTTCCCTAGTATTTTTTTTTCACAGGGTATATTTTTAAGAAAAAAGTAATCTATGAAATTATATTAGTTCTTTATAAAGAACATGTCAATGATAAAATTGTTTATATTTTGTAAATTCAGAAAACTGATTACCAATTAATTTGTTTAATGTTATTTATAAAGAACACCACAAAAAATTACTCCATTAGAGATGTTGCTTGACAGGTTCTAATGTCATACCCTCATATTAACAATTTCATCCTAACACAAATACAAATAGTACTACCTCACCTAAAAGATGTTTCCGTAGTGCTCTTCATAATATTCGATATTGCCACTACTTCCAAAACAACTTTTCAAATTCAGTCAAAGAATGATAAGGATAAAGCGGGCGGAGTCTAGACGCTCTAGTCCACATATCGTTATATTGGTTTAATGCTTGAAGTGCTGATTTGTATTTATCTTCAACGGTGAATATTTGTCATCAATATTAACTTTCACTTCAACTATAATGTTATGACATTTGATGAGTGTAGCATAATAAATACTAATTTCAAAAAACTATTGACATTATTTAGAAACAAATGATAACATAGTA
>Ga0187780_10000467_pt1 | contig 30274 bp, 24 predicted proteins | sample 1015_Q2_SP10_20__FD_132429 | JGI IMG/M metagenome (GOLD analysis project Ga0187780, IMG submission 132429) | Tropical peat soil microbial communities from peatlands in Department of Meta, Colombia - 1015_Q2_SP10_20_MG | ecosystem: Environmental > Terrestrial > Soil > Wetlands > Peat | place...
ATGCCGGTGTAGATCGGGTGCCGCGCGAGCGCGTACGGGCCAGACTCGATCAGCTCGTGGTCTTGCTTGAACGTCACCTCCGCGCTCCAGTTGCGACCCAGCGTGATCCGCGCCCAAACCGCGAACGCGGCGCCCGCGAGCACGATGCAGTCCGTAACGACTCCCAACGCGAGCGAGCGCTGCCAAAGCTGTGAGTTCGAGGACACATTCAGCAACCGCGCCGCGGCGATGCAAACGACCGCGACGATGACCATCACCGCGCGATAGCCGAAGAACCCCCTGCGCTCGACCGTGCGCTTGGTCGTGAAGGCCATCACTATCCAGTAGACCAGCCACGCTGCCCAGCAGTACTGGATAAACAACCATGTCGCTTCGTTCATCTCAGAGTCAGTTCTAGCCCGAGCGTTGCCTCAACCGAGCAGGAACTCGCCGCGTGCGACGATCACCGCGGAGCCGCCCACCTCGACCCGCTCGACCCGCTCCGCCGAGCCGACCGCCCGCGCACGCAGCAGCGACGGTCGCCCCAACTCGGCGCCTTGGCGGATCTCGATCTGCTGGCCGAACGCGATCCTGCCGTGGCGCGCGAGGTGCACGGCGAGCGGCCCCGCCGCCGAGCCTGTCGCCGGGTCCTCGTCCACGCCCAGCGCGGGCGCGAACATGCGCGTCTTCCAGCGCTCGCCCGCGCCCGCGAAGCAGCTTATGAGCAGCTCGCTGCGTCGTCCCTGAGAGGCGAGCGCGGCCAGCGCGCGCAGATTCGGCTCGAGCGCCGCGACCGCCGCCTCGCTGTCGAGCTCAACGTACACGTGCGTGGGACCGTTCGTGTACGCCTCGATCGGCAGGCGGGAGCGCTCCACGCCGAGCGCCGCCAGCAGCTCGTGCGTGTGCTCGAACTCCCGCCACGCGGGTATCGGCTGGTGCATCGACCCGTACGCCGTTCGCCCGCGCCCTTCGGGGCGCTCTGGCGCGTGCGTCAGCTGCACGGGCACCGGGCCCGCGCCCGTCTCCAGCACGAGCGCCTCGCATCCGCGTTCGATGCCCAGCACGACCGCCGTGCCCAACACCGGGTGCCCCGCGAACGGCATCTCGGCCGCGGGCGTGAAGATACGCACGCGCGCGTCGCCGCCGTCCTCACCCGCGAGCACGAACACCGTCTCCGACAGCTTCAGCTCGAGTGCCAGCCGCTGCATCTCGTCTGAGGGCAGCCGTGCTGCGTCGGTGAACACGGCCAGCTGGTTGCCCTGCAGCGGCACGTCCGTGAAGACGTCGACCAGCACGTAGCCGTGGGTGCTCATAGCGGTAGGCTCGCAGGAAGCGCAAGCTGGCGAGGCGACCAGGAGGAGTGACATGAGCGAAGTGGTGCAGATGCAGATCTCAGACGGCGTCGCGGTGCTGACGCTCAACCGGCCCGAGCGCCTGAACGCGTGGACCGCGGAGATGGAGCACGCGTACTTCACGTTGCTCGAGCAGTGCGCGAACGACGAGCACGTGCGCGCGATCGTCGTCACAGGCGCCGGCCGCGGCTTCTGCGCGGGCGCGGACATGCAGCAGCTGCAGGCGCTCGGCGACGGCACGGCCACCGCGAGCGCGGAGTTGCCCACATCGGGGGAGCACCGCCCGCAGACCTTCCCGCTGAGCATCCCCAAGCCGGTCATCGCCGCGCTCAACGGCGCGTGCGCGGGCATCGGCCTCGTGCAGGCGCTCATGTGCGATCTGCGTTTCGCCGCCGAGGGCGCCAAGCTGACGACTGCGTTCGCGCGCCGCGGACTCGTCGCCGAGCACGGCATCTCGTGGATCCTGCCGCGGCTGGTCGGACCGGCGCGCGCGCTGGACCTGCTGATGTCCGGCCGCGTCGTGTTCCCCGAGGAGGCGCTCGAGCTCGGCCTCGTCAACCGCGTGTGCGCGCCCGAGCGGCTGCTCGAGGACACGCTCGAGTACGCGCACGAGCTGGTCGTCAACTGTTCGCCCGCGAGCATGGCCACGATGAAGGCGCAGGTCTACGCCGACCTGCAGCGCTCACTGCCCGACGCGCTCGCCGAGGCCGACCGGCTGATGCTCGCGTCGTTCGCCGAGCCCGACTTCGTCGAGGGCGTCGCCAGCTTCGTCGAGCGGCGCGAGCCGCGCTTCGCGGCGCTCGCGCGCCGGGCCGATTCAGACCTTCGGCGAGGGGTACCGGTGAGCTCAACGTAGCCGGGCACACGACGGGTGCGCGGCGCCGGAGTACAGTGAGATCACGGTGCCGCTCTACATGGACCGTCACGATCTTCCGGGAGCGACGGCTGCCGATCTCGCAGCCGCTCACCTGCGCGATCTCGAGGTGCAGGATCAGTTCGGCGTGCGCTTCGTCACCTACTGGTTCGAAGAGGAGGCGGCCAGCGGCTTTTGCCTGATCGAGGGTCCCGACAAGGACGCCGTCGAGGCAGCCCACAGGGCGGCGCACGGGATGCTGCCGACGAACGTGATCGAGGTCGATCAGGTGGGCGTCCGCAGCTTCTTCGGCCGACTCAACACCCATCCTCCCGGCGAGCCCTACGTGGAAAGCGCCTTCCGCGCGATCCTCTTCACCGACATCGTCGACTCGACACGCCTCACCCAGCAGCTGGGGGATCGTGCGGCCATGCAGTTGCTGCGAGCGCACGACTCGATCGTGCGCAATGTCCTGGCGCAGTTCGGCGGCAGCGAGGTCAAGCACACCGGCGATGGGATCATGGCCGCGTTCGACGCGGCATCCCAGGCGGTCTGCGCTGCGATGCAGATCCAGCGCGCGCTGCAAGAGCACAACGCCTCCGATGAGCAGGCGGGGCTGCACGTTCGCATCGGCGTGGCCGCTGGAGAGCCAGTGACCGAGCGCGACGATCTCTTCGGCGCAGCCGTGCAGCAGGCCGCGCGGTTGTGCGCGTGCGCGCGACCGGATCGCATCGTCGTCTCATCCGCGGTGCACGACCTCTGTCGCGGCAAGAGCATCCGCTTCTCCGACGCGAGCACGGCCGCCCTCAAGGGCTTTGACGAGCCGATCGCGCACTTCGAGGTCGACTGGCGAGAACCGAGCCACCCGCCCGACTGAGAGACATGGTTTCTCGCTCGAACCCACCCGCGCCGGCGCAGCGACTCAGCTCAGCCGCTCGGTGAGAGTCGGCGCAGCCGCACGCCGCCCAGCTCAAGCACCTCCGCGCCGCCAGGCAACTCGCGCGGCAGCTCCACGGCGATCTCCACTAGGCATTCCTCGCGCGCATCGCTCGCGCGCTCGAAGCGCACCTCGCCGTCGTCCAGGGCGAGCAGCGGCTGCGTGCCGCCGCCCGCCGCGACGGCGTCCGCCTCGCTGACCGCCACGCCCAGCACCTCGCCCCACTTCGCCGCCACCGCTGCCGGCTCGGCGACCGCGATCGTCACGCCCGCCAGACGGCCCGGCGCGCCCTCGCCCGTCTTGCCGATCCAGTCCGGGCCGCCCCAGCGCCACGTGCCGTACGGCACTGAGCGATCCAGCGAGACGATCGCGCCGCGCATGTCCGCCGGGTGCAGGTGCGTGCCCGAGATGTCGTGCAGGTCGATCTGCCACACAACACGCACGCCCAACCCAAGCGCGCGCGAGCGCGCTCCCTCCAAATCCTCCAAGTCGAAGATCACCATGTAGCCGCAGCCGAGTGCCCCGGACGTGGTATCGCTGCCGTGGCGCTCCAGGTAGCGGCCCGCAGCCGTGTCCGGCTGTGTCGGCGAGACGATCTCGATGAAGCAGTCTCCCAGCGCGAACACCACGTTCGCCAGGCCGAACGCGCCCACGCCCGGGTCGCGGAACGGCTCGCCCAGCCCGAGCGTAGAGCGCAGCGCGGCGGCCGCCGGCTCGAGCTCGCTCGCTACCAGCACCGCCTGGCGCAACCGCACGCGCGCTCCGCTCGCAGCCTCCACCTCGCCAACACTAGCGTCAGCTCGCACGCGCGCGCCCGGCGACCAGCGTACGCGGCGCACGCCGCGTCGCCAGCGCGCGTGCGCGCGCCCGTTCACGCCGCGATAGCGCGCGGCGGCGGCGCCGCGCGGCGGGCCGCGTACTCCACCAGGAACGCCTGCACCACCCGCGGGTCGAATTGCGAGCCCGCGCACTCGCGCAGCTCGCGCAGCGCCTCGAGCTCCGGCTTGGCTTCGCCGAACGGGCGCTCTGAGACCATCGCGTCGAACGCGTCGCACACGAACACGATGCGGCTCGCCAGCGGGATCTCATCGCCCGCCCAACCGTGCGGATAGCCCGCGCCGTCGTAGCGCTCGTGCGTCGCGCCCACGATCTCCGCCACACGCGCGAGCGCCGGCGCCGCGCTCAGAATGCTCGCGCCGATGATCGGGTGGCGGCGCATCAGCTCCCATTCGTGCTCGTCCAGCGGACCCGCTTTGTGCAGCAGCGAGTAAGGAATCGCCATCTTGCCGATGTCGTGCAGCTCCGCCGCGCGCACCGCCTCCGCCAGCTCCACGCCCTCCAGTCCCATGCGCCGTGCGACGCCCTCCGTGAGCTGCGCCACGTTCGAGGAGTGCGTGTGCAGCACCGGCTCGTGCGCCGCCAGGATCTGCAGCGCGAGATCGCGCGTCTGCCTGCCCGCGCTCGCGCGGCTGTTGTCCTTGTGCGCGTACATGCGCTCGTCCGCCAGCTGCAGCGCCACGTGCGTCTCGCGCGCCTCCCGCGGCAACAGCACCACGCCGTAGGAGCTCGTGATCGAGAAGCCGTCGCCCTGCGCGCTCAGCGCCTGCAGACAGTCGCCCACCAGCGCCGCGCTCGCGCTGCCCCAAAGCAGCGCGCAGAACTCGTCGCCGCCGAGACGATAGGCGCAGCCGTGCGCGCCCACCGCGCGCCCCAACGCGCGCGCCAGCCGCGCCAACAGCAGATCGCCGCCCAGGTGACCGAAGTTGTCGTTGTAGGACTTGAAGCCATCGAGGTCGAACAGCACCAGGCGCACGGGCTCCTCGTCGCTCGCGCGCGCCCACACCGCGTCGAGGTCCCGCGCGAGCTGCCTGCGGTTGGCCAGGCCGGTCAGCGGATCCTCGGTCGCCTCGCCGCGCTGGTACAGCTCCGCGGTCTCCAGCGCCCACACGATCGACACCACCGCCACCAGCAGCGCAATCGCCACCAGCACCGGCACAGGGTTCTGAAGCGTCTGACGCGGGTCGACGCCGAGCGTTACCGCCAGGATCGCCGCGACCGTCAGCACCATGCCCGCGACCACCACCTGCGGGCGAAAGCGCGCCGCCACCATCGCCGCCGGCAGCACCAGCCACGGCAGCGCCGGGCTGCGCGGGCCGCCGCTCAACACCACGCCCGTCGCCAGCAGCGCCAGCGTCACCAGGATCGCGCCCACGCTCACGCGCTCGGGCCGCTCACTGCGCGCCATCCGGCGATCGACACTCAGCAGGTTCAGCGCCGAGACAGCGAACAGGATCAGCGTCCACCAGCCCAGCCACGGCGCCGAGACCAGCAGCGTCACGCCCACCGCGCTAGACCCCACCCTTCGAATCATGCGCACCTGCGGCGTCGCGTCACGCACCCGCACTCGATCCGACTCAGTGGGACAAAGCCAATGCTCCGACATCACACCTCGACTCGTCCGACGCGTGGTGCATCTTTAGAAATCGCGCGCGACTCTCGGCCGACGGGCGAGTCACTCGCTTTCAGTCGGTCATCGAGACTTCGCCGGGAGCCCCTCTTGGCTCGCGCCCAACACGCGTATTTGTTTCTGTCAACAGAATTGTGCGTGCTGCTACGTAGAAGGTCGTGATTTGCGCATTTCTAACATCTCTCTAACTCAAATGTGAACCGCAGCGCAACAGCCGTCCGTTTAGCTTTCGCGCGTAAACCCTTTTGTCCACGTGCCCATGGAGGGGACATGGAGAGAGACGGAGGAGGCAGCATGAGAGCTACACAGCGGGGACGTCGGGCATGGCCGTTGCACTGAATCCCACAGTAACCACATCCGCACGAGCACCGCTCGCGCCCGGCGAGGACGAAGCGGCGCGCGAGCGCGATCTCGGATCGACGCACGGTCTCGGCAGCCGCGAAAGCCTCGCCAACTCGCGGTTGGTCTCGCAGGCCGTCAAGCGCGCCCAGCAGGGCGATCGACAGGCGCTCGGCTTCCTCTACGCACGCTACGCCGACAACGTGTGCGGCTACGTGCGCAGCATCGTCCACGACCAGCACGCGGCCGAAGACATCACACAACACGTGTTCGCCAAGCTGATCCGAGTGATCGGCAAGTACGAGGAGCGCCACGTGCCGTTCTTCGCGTGGGTCCTACGCGTCTCGCACAACGTCGCCGTCGATCACATCCGCCGCCAGCGCGCGATCCCCGTCGATGAGGTCAGGGCCGTCGACGACGGCGAGAGCGGACGGCACGGAGCCGAGCAGAGCGAGCGCATGCACGACCTGCGCGAAGCGCTCGCCACGCTGCCGCGCGACCAGCGCGAGGTGCTCGTGCTGCGGCACTTCGCGGGCCTCTCGCCGACCGAGATCGCGGAGCGCACCGGCCGCTCGGAGGGCTCAGTGCACGGCCTGCATCACCGCGGCCGTCGCGCGCTGACCGCCGAGCTGACAAGTCGCGGCGCAGCGCCCTCGACACGCGCGCGCTGTAGTCACGACGAAGCCTCCGGGGGGTAGGGGCCGCGAGCGATCCGCCGCGCGACGCGACCGCTGTCCACGTCCGCCAGGTAGTACATCACCGCGAAGCCCATCAGATCCTCGACCGGCACGCCCGTGCGCGCGCTCTCCTGCTCGATCGCTTCCCACGCAAAACCCTCGAGCCGAACCGTCACCTCACGCACCTCCCCGGGCTTCTGACTCTGTCGCGGCCATGAGCCACTCATACCGGACCCCGGTTTGACGATCGGACACTCCCATTCAACGGCGAGCGCACACGCGCACTCACGCGCCACACGTCCGCTGCAGGGACCAAAAAAGGCTGGTAATCGCGTCGCATTCTTCTAGCCTCTCAGATCATGTCAGAGTCGGCGCAGTCGTGCGTGGGCCATGATATGTTCACTACAGACAAAATGTCTTTTTGTCATCAATAATGTGAACGGTTTGTGAGCGAGCTAATAAAGTCATCTTGACTTAAGCGAGACAGTGGCTGTGGCCGATAGGGGCTCTGCCATGGGATTCTCGCCGCTGTCGCTGATACGCCGCTCACCGCTGTCGCTGGCGTCGACGCTGCGACCGACCGAGCGGCGTCTGCTCAACATGGTCACCGCCGTGCTCGTCGCGATCGTCGCCGCTACCGGCGCACGCGCCGCCTTTCATATCGGTGGAGCCTCATTCGGGCAGGTGATCCGCGACTGGTTCACCTCGGCCGTGTACATCCTCGTTGGCGTGATCGTGTGCTGGCGAGCCGTGCGCGTCAGCGAGGCACGGCGCCTGTGGATGATCTTCGCGTTTGGCATCTCGATCTACGGTCTCGGCAACGTGCTGTGGGCCGCCTGGATCGAACACCTGCCCAACCCCCCCATTCCGTCGATCTGCGACGGCATGTGGCTGACGCTCTACCCCTGCTGCTACATCGGCATCCTCGGCCTCTCGCGCGTGCGCGAGCGCCGCGTTCCCGCGCGCATGTGGCTCGAAAGCGTCGTCGCCGGGCTCGGTGTCGCGGCGATCGGCGCGGCGATCGTCGTGCGGCCGGTGCTCGCGTCGCTGAAGGGCTACCACACCGTCGCGCTGATCACCGAGATGGCCTACCCGCTGTGCGATCTGCTGCTCGCGGCGCTGGTCGTCGGCGTGCTCGCGCTGCGCGGCTGGCGCCTTGACCGCATGTGGACGATGCTCGGCGTCGGCTTCATCGCGCTGGCGGTCGCCGACTGCATGTACGCGCTGCAGGTCGCAAACGGCGCGTCCGCCCCGAGCGCCCTCACCAACTTCACCTACGACATCGGCGTGCTGCTGCTCGCGCTCGCCGCCTGGCAGCCGGCGGCGACGCTCGAGACCGACACCGTGCCGAGCACCGCCGTGCTCGCGATACCCGCGACCTTCACCGTCGGCGCACTCGGCCTGCTCGTCTACGACCACTTCAGCCGCCTGGACCCGCTCGCGCTCGCGCTCGCGATGGGGACGATGCTCGCCGCGTTCGCGCGCATGGCGCTCGCGTTCCGCGACGTGCACGCGCTCGCCGAAACGCGCCGGCAGGCGCTCACCGACGACCTCACCTCGATGCCCAACCGCCGCCACTTCCTACGGCGCCTGCGCGAGGCGATCACCGCCAGCCGCGCAAGCGACACGAGCGTCGCGCTGCTGCTGTTCGACCTCGACCACTTCAAGGAGCTCAACGACACGCTCGGCCACGACGCCGGCGATCAGCTGCTCTGCCAGGTCGGCGAGCGCCTGCGCGGCGTGCTGCGCGCGACCGACACGGCCGCGCGCCTCGGCGGCGACGAGTTCGGCGTGCTGCTGTGCGACCCGTGCGACAACGAACGCGCCGAGCGCGTCGCCGACAAGATCCTCGAGGCGATCGCCGAACCGTTCCCGATCAAGGGCCTGAACCTGCGCGCCACCGCGAGCATCGGCATCGCGCTGTTCCCCGACCACGCGCAGGACGAGGAGCAGCTGATGCAGCACGCCGACGTCGCCATGTACGAGGCCAAGACCGCGCAGGCCGGGCGCGCTTGCTATGCGCGCGAGCGCGACCACCACACGCTCGAGCGGCTGACGATCGCCGGCGAGCTCTCACACGCACTCGAAGTCGGCGAGATCGTCGCCTACTACCAGCCCAAGGCCGACGCCACCAGCCGCAGGATCGTCGGCGTCGAGGCGCTCGCGCGCTGGCTGCACCCCACGCGCGGGCTGATCCCGCCCGCGAAGTGGGTGACCGTCGCCGAGCAGGCCGGGCTGGGACGCGCGATGACGCGCAGGATGCTCGAGCTCGCGCTCACGCAGATCAAGGCCTGGCGCGAAGCCGGCCTAGACCTGCACGTCGCGGTCAACACCACCGTCGCCGACCTGCAGGACGCGAGCTTTCCCGCCGAGGTCGCCGCGACGCTCGCCGCGCACGAACTGCCGCCCGAGGTGCTCGTGCTGGAGGTCACCGAGAACATGGTGCTCGCCGACCCCGTGCGCGTCGGTGACGTGCTCGCCAAGCTCGGCGAGCTCGGCCTCGGCCTGTCGCTCGATGACTTCGGCACCGGCTACTCGTCGCTCGCGCATCTCAAGGCGCTGCCCGTCGGCGAGGTCAAGATCGACCGCTCGTTCGTCGGACGCATGACCTCCGACCCAGTCGACGCCGCGATCGTCGAGGCCACCATCCAGCTCGCGCACAGCATCGGCAGCCGCGTCGTCGCTGAGGGCATCGAGGACCAGCTCACGTGGAGCTCGCTCGTCGCCAACCACTGCGAGCTCGTGCAGGGCTACGCGCTGTCAAAGCCGCTGCCCGCGGCCGAACTCGAGGAGTTGCTGCACAGCCACGTCAGCGTGCACGGCACGCCGGACGCGAACGGCGACGGCGCGGCAAATGGTGACGGCGGCGCGGGCGGCGACAGCGCCCTCAACGGCAGCCGCAACGGCGCCGGCGCCGCGCACGGTAACGGCACAGCGAACGGCGCCGAGGACGCACAACGCTCACACGCGCTGGAGAGCGTGCCCGCCGCGCTGCGCGATCTGAACGAGCTGCAGCGCTCTCACCCGATGATGGACGCGGTGATCGACGAGATCGACGGGCGCATGATCCGCGTCGGCTCGCAGTGGCTCGCCGACTTCGCCTCTTGTAACTATCTCGGCTTCGACCTCGACCGCGAGATCATCAGCGCGGTGCCCGCGTATCTGGACGCGTGGGGCACGCACCCGAGCTGGTCGCGGCTGCTCGGCAGCCCGGTGCTCTACGAGCAGATCGAGGAGCGGCTGACCGCGCTGCTCGGCAGCCCCGACTCGCTCGTGCTGCCGACGATCACGCACATCCACATGTCCGTGATCCCCGCGCTCGCCGGCGCCGGCACGATCTTCCTCGACGCGCGCTCGCACAAGACGATCTTCGACGGCTGCCAGCTGGCGCAGACGCACGGCGCGACCGTGCGGCGCTTCCGCTTCGAAGACCCGCAGCACCTCGATGAGCTACTGCGAGCGGCGCCGCGCGGCACGCGGTTGGTGTGCATGGACGGCGTCAACAGCATGACCGGCAACGTGCCCGACCTGCGCGCGTTCGCACAGGTCGCGCGCGCGCACGGAGCGCTGCTGTATGTGGACGACGCGCACGGCTTCGGCGTGATCGGGCAGCGCGGCCCGGGCGAGCTCTGCCCGTATGGTATGCGCGGCAACAGCATCGTGCGCCACTGCGACGAGAGCTACGAGGGCCTGGTGCTGGTCGGCGGCTTCTCCAAGTCCTACTCGTCGCTGCTCGCGTTCATCGCGTGCACGACCGAGACCAAGGAGTTGCTGAAGGTGCTCGCGCCGCCGTACCTGTACTCGGGGCCCTCGCCGGTCGCATCGCTGGCGACCACGCTCGCCGGTCTCGACGTCAACGAGCACCGCGGCGAGGAGCTGCGCGCGACCGTCCACCGGCACACGGTGCGCGTGCTCGACTGCCTCGCGCGCCTGGGCGTGCACACGCCCAACCACTCCGGCCTGCCGATCGTCGAGGTCCCGCTGCGCGACCACCAGCGCATCGACGCCGTCGGGCGACTGCTGTTCAAGCGCGGCGTGTACGTCACGCTCGCCGCCTACCCGCTGGTCCCCCGCAACGAGGTCGGCTTTCGCGTACAGCTGACAGCCGCCAACACCAACGCCGAGATCGACACGCTGATCGCGGCGCTCGAGGAGCTCGCGCAGATGGGCGAGCTGTGCTCTATCGACCAGCAGGACAGCACCGGCGGGCAAGGCGCCGGCGCTGAGCAGGGCGTCGCTCGCGTGAACGCGCCGTGATCGCCCGCTACCGCGCACTCTTCTCCGTGCCGGGCTTCAGCCGGCTGCTCGTCAGCTCGGTGCTCGGGCGCCTGCCCGCGGGCATGTTCTCGCTTGCGATCCTGCTGTTCGTGCACGCGCACACCGGCTCGTTCCTGAGCGCCGGCGTCGCCGTCGGCGCCTTCACGCTCTCGAGCGCGCTCACCGGACCCGCGCTCGGCGCGCTCGTCGACCGCGTCGGGCAGACGCGCGTGCTGCTGCCGAGCGCCTGCTGCCAGGCGGCGCTGCTCACCGCACTCGTGCTCGTCGCACACGCCGGCGCGCCAACCACCGCGATCTTCGCGCTGAGCGCATTGAGCGGCGCCTGCCAGCCGCCGGTCGCGGGCTGCATCCGCGCGCTGTGGCCGCACGTCGCCGGCGAGGGTGAGCAGCTGGAGACGATCTACGCGCTCGACGCGACCACGCAGGAGGTGATCTGGACGCTCGGCCCGCTGCTCGTCGGCTCGTCCGTCGCGTTCGTCTCGCCGTACGCCGGCGTGCTCGCGTGCGCCGCGATCACGCTGTGCGGCACGCTGTTCTTCGCCAGCTCCAAGCTCTCGAGCGGCTGGCAGGCGCCGCCCGCGCGCGAGCGCACGCGCGGCGGCGCGCTCGCCAGCCACGGCCTGCGCGCACTGCTCGGCACGGTCGCGCTCGCGGGCGTGGTCATCGGCGCGATCGAGGTCGGGCTGCCCGCACTCGCGAGCGAGGACAGCGCGCGCTGGGCCTCAGGGCCGCTACTCGCGCTGTTCAGCATGGGCAGCATGGCCGGCGGGCTGCTGTACTCCGCGCGCAGCTGGCGACTCGCGATCGCTCCGCGCTACAGCGCGCTGCTGCTGGCGATGGCCGTCGCGGTCGCGCCGCTAGCCGCCGTGCACTCGCTCGCCGGCGCGTTCCTGCTGAGCGCCGTCGCCGGGCTGGGGCTCGCGCCGATGATGTCCGCCCAGTTCTCGCTCGTCGGCGCGCTCGCCGCCGCCAGCGCCACCACCGAGGCGTTCACCTGGCACCGCGCCGCCACGATCGCCGGCATGGCCGCCGGATCCTCGCTCGGCGGCTCGCTCGTCGACACGCACGGAGCGAGCGCCGCGTTCGCGCTCGGGTGCACAGGCGTCACGCTCGCCTGGCTGCTCGCGGAGGCTTGGCGGGGGCGGATCGATCCGGGGCCCGTGGTTGAGGCTGCGGCTTTGTGAAGGTCGCCGTTGGTGGAATGCCCGGCGTGCGGGTCATTACAGAAGGTCTGTAATGTTTGCGCTAAATTACAGATTTCTGTAATAAGTCAAGCTTTGGGTAAGAACCCCTACGACGGTCCATTACTGGCTTATTTGTACCGACTTACGGGTACGAAAATGTATCGTATCGGCGGTACTGCCTAGTCCGCCCCTCCATCCCCGTGCGCCACAGGCGGATCGGCCAGCGGCGACGCGCGCCGCAGCCACTCGCAGAACAGCGGATCGACGATGTACCAGACGCCGTCGCGGCGATCGACGAGCCCGCGTCCCTGCAGGCGCTCGAGCGCGGCGGGCACGCGCGAATGGCTGGAGAAGCCGTAGCGCGCGGCGGCGGGCCGGCTGGTGACGTGCTCGCCGCCGCGATCGGCGAGCAGCTGCAGCGCGCGCAGCTCGTTGACCTCCGCCTCGTCGCCGTTGGCGAGCACGTTGAGCACGCTGGCGAACTCCGAGCGCTCGATCGTCTGCACGAGCCGCTCGTGCGCGCGCACGACCGTCTCGAGCGTGACCGGCTGGCCGGCGGGCGTGCTGGTCCAGCACTCCCACGCGAGCTGCTGCGTGCTGCGAGGATGCACGCGCGTGGCGTTCAGCAGGTGGTTCAGCGCGTCCTCCTCGGCCGGCTTGCCGGTCTCCTGGAACTGGAAGTCGAGGTACTCGAGGAAGTCTGCGCGGCCGATCGCGGGCAGCTGCATCTGCGCGGCCTCGCCGAAGATCGGCTGCTCGGAGCGCTCGAGCATCATCTTCAGCGCGTTGCGGATCGAGCCGGTGAGCAGCAGCGAGACGTGATTTGAGCCCGAGCTCATGAGCGCCGAGCGGATGATCGCGAGCGGGTCTCCGGGGCAGTGGCGCAGCCGCTGGAACTCGTCGAAGACGACGACCAGGTGCTCGGAGATCGAGCGCAGCGCGAGCAGCTGCGCGTGCAGCATCTCGGCGTCCTGCGCGGGCTGGGGCGCGCTGCTCTTGATCGAGCCCTTGATCACGCGTATGTCGAACCCGATTTCCTTCTCGAGCACGCCGATCTGGCGTTGAGCCGCCCGCCGCAGGCTCTTGACGGGGTGCGTGGTCATCGCGTCGTGCACGCAGCCGATGAAGCCCGGCATGCTCACGACCCGCTGCAGGTTGACCTTGATCACGTCGAACGGCGGCGCATCGGCGCCGTGCGCCTTGGCGAGCTCGAGCGCGAGCTGGTTGGTGAACGTCGTCTTGCCCGTGTCGCGCGGCCCGAACAGCGCGACGTTCGTCTGCCCCTTCAGCGTGAGCGCGACCTCGTTCGCGAACGCCTCCATGCCGACGATCTTCGACGGGTCGTCGAGCGGGCGATCCCAGATGAACGGGTTGAGCAGGGACGCCATCCACATATCGTACCAGGTAACCGGTACGCATATGGACCGACTAAGCGGTACCTACAATCGCGGCCGCGAGAGACTGGCGAGCGTGAAGTCGGGATCGTGCCCGAACGTCCGCCGCAGCCGGCAGCGCAGCGCGTCGTAGCGGCGCACCGCGTCGCTACGACGCCCGCGCATGATGTCGAGCTCCATCAGACGGCGGTGCACGTCCTCGTCAAACGGCTGCAGCGCCGCCAGGCGCTCGAGCGCGCGCGCGGCACTGTCGACGAGACGCAGCTCGAGACGGATGTCAGCGAGATTGCGCAGCCCCATGCACGCGAGCTCGTGCAGGCGGTGACGCTCGGACATAGCCCACTCGGCGTACGGCAGGTCCGCGAGGAAGTCGCCGCGGTAGATCGCGAGGCCCTGCTCGAACTCGGCGGCCGCCGCCTGCGGATCGCTCTCCGCGGCCGCGAGCCCGGCGGTCACGTGCGCTTCGAACTCGTCGGCGTCGATCTGCACGTTGTCGAGATCGAGCCGGTAGGCGCCCGCGCGGGCGGTGATGAACGCCGACGGCTCACGGCGGCCGCGCTGCGGCTCGAGCTTGCGACGCAGCGCGTGCACGTAGTAGCGCACGCTCGCGCCGACCGCGTACTCCGATCCCGGCCAGATGCTCTCGCCGATCTCATCGACCGTGACTGCCCGCTGGCGCTCGGCCACCAGGTACTTGAGCAGCTGACCAGTGCGCTGGCCAAGCCACGCGCCGCCGATCGGCCCCTCGGCCAGTTCCACCTCTGTCCTGCCGAGCGTGCGTATGCGCAGCTGCGCGCCGGTCATCCAGTGCGAGCTCGTGCGCCGACGCCTGTCGCCCGCGACACCCGGACGCAACTGCAGCACCACGCGTGAGCCGCTCTCGCCGATCGCGGCAGCCGTCACCCACACCGCGCTGAGACCTGTCGGCGAGCGGACGTCCACGCGGACCTCCGGCATCGGCGCCTCGCCATTGAGCGCAAGGTCGGTGACGCACGCCGCATCCAGCACCGTGTTCGGCGTGCGACACCCGAGCAGCGAGCAGCACGTCAAGTCCGCATCCTCCCCCAGGCCGGCCGCGCTGATCAGCCGTGCCGCCTGCTCGTTGCTGCGCACGACGCGACCGTCGCCGTCAAGCACGAGCAGTCCATACGGGAAGCGTTCGAATATCTCGCGCTCGATCGACGCGTGCGACCGGGCCGGCGCGCCGCCGTTCAGCCGCGATCGAACCCCCGTGGGTGTTGCCATAAAACCCCGCTTACGCTGCGAAGATTCCCACACCACACTCCCTACACCTGGGAATGTGTCAAAAAGAAACTGCTTTCACACTTTTCCTCAAGGGAGTGTGAACCCTTGATTACATTGAGTCGTTGTGGCTCAACTATACGGCTTTTCAGCGTCGTCGGGAGAATATTTTCGAGACAAATGGCGTGTCGCGAACTGCTTGAACGGCGGACGTAGATCGGATGGCGTAGCCGTGCGACTACTAGCAAATCAGAATCCGTGTCGGTGCGCCTCGGCTAGGCAGGCCGCGCTAGCGCGCGATACACGTGCTGCCACTGGGAGTCGCGCGTGGATCTCAGCGCCAGGTAAGCGTGACGCTGACCTCATAGGTCTGCTTTAGGCCGCCTTCGCCCGCGGCTTGGACCGCGATCGCGGCCTTGACGGGACGGTGCGTGCGCAGTGCGCGGTGTACTGCGGTGAGATTGGCGCGCGAGAGCGACAATGCCATCCGCACCGTCTGATGTGCAACGAGAGTTGCTCGCGTGCTGCGCAACCCAAGATGCCGGCGACCCCGCAGCAGATTCAGATGCCCGTGTGCGTAGAGCGTACAGGCCACGTTGCAGCCGACTATCAAATAGATGCGGCCGTCGTGCAACCTCACGTCCTGCCGAGCGGCGGCCGACGCAACAAGCTGCAGCAACGAGGTCGTCTTTGCCGCGGATACGCCGGAAGCGGCTGTCGGCGTCGATTCTGGCGCGGCCGCTGGGGGCGGCACGTAACCCGGCGGGTTAGACGGCGGACCCGGCGCAGGTTCGGTCGACAGGATCAGCGGCGGACGAGGCGGCTGGTTGAAATCGAAGTCTTCAACGAGGCTGCCGAGCCCAGGCGCTTCTTCGCGCACATCCGGGCGCGAGTCGGGACGCCCGTCGGTCTTGGGATTCAGGCGCCGACCTTCCATGAAGTCATCCTCGATGAACTTCAGATAGGCGTCATGACTGAGCTGCTGATGGTCTATGTAGCCAGCCTTCGCATACGGGCTGATAACCAGGCCGGGGACGCGGAAGCCGTATCCCTGGCCGTCGATCATTGGTGGCACGACATGGTCGTAGAAGCCACCCCAGTCATCCCACGAGAGGAAGATCGCCGTGCTGTCCCAACAGGGACTGCGCATAATCGCATTGATCAGCGTCGTAACGTATGCCTGGCCCGCCGAGATCAGTTGGGGTGGATGTTCGGAGACCTTGTCCTTAGGATCAATCCAGGAGACGTTCGGCAGGCCGCATTCGTGCGTGTCGTGCACGGCTTCGTAGAAGTTTGTTAGCGACTGCACATTGCCGAGCTGCCCGTCTTCTTCGACGTCGAGGAAGTCAACCAGAGGATTCCAGATGCCGGGCGTCCTCGGACCCTGTTTCACAGGCGCGCAGGTCATCGCTTCGTCGTCCTCGCAGTCAGGCTCGTCACCTTCGAAGATGTAGTAGCGCCAGCTAACGCCGTACGCGTGCAACAGGTAGGTGATGTCTGTCCAGGGCAGCCTTATCGCTTCAGGACCGCTGTAAGGGTTGGGCTTGCCGCCTTCGGGTTCGGGTTCGGGCGGCCCCTCGGGGGCATTAGCGCATGACTCCGGGTTGATCTTGGGAGCGATCCATTCGCCGCATATAGCCGACCATGCAGAGACCAGGTAGAGATGCTCCGGCCAACTCCACGAGGAGGCGGACTCGTACATGTTGTCTTGCAGCACGAAGTTCTCGGCATACGTCCAGTAGTTCGGGATCTCGCGCGCATCGTGATAGCCCATTGGGTCGATGCACCCCGCGCTGGGACCCTGTTCGGTACAGGGGCTGCAACCGGGCTTATCGTTCTCGCATTTCTCGCCCTGCTCGGCCTCCGCGACAAAGCCGTCCATACGGCCCCCATCGAGGTCGCCTGCGAAGGCACCGTGGCCGTGGGGCCCGCCGTAATTCAGGTCGCCGGGATCGTGGAACGGCGCCGCGCAGCGGCCGCTGAGCGGATCGGGCACGCACACTCCCGCTGGAATCCCATTCGCCCCGGGATACGTGCCGAAGTACGAATCAAACGAGCGGTTCTCCTGCATGATCATCACGACGTGCAGGATGCGATGGATTCCACTGGTCGGAGCCGCGAGCGCATAGGGCGCAGCCGTCAGCGCCAGCACTACTGCTGCAAGCAGCGCAATCGCCGATACCCCGCGCACATGCTCCACTTTGCTCGTGTCCTCCGCCGCCATGCTGCGCGCTGCCTAATACTAAGGTGTCACACGCCGACGATGCCATTGCCAACCGACATGCTCTTCCAACACCGTGCGCGCGAGATTGTTGCGCATCCAGCGCGAGGATGCCGGCATCACGAGTAGATCGCGGCTGTACGAATCATGCGAGCAAAGTAGATATGAATGATAAGAGGAAACTTTGCTGTTCGCTCTCACCCAAGATATCTGCCGCTGCGGAAGAACTAGCGTCAACAGACAGTTGTTCGGGTGATGAAAAGACTTGTGGGTCCGCCGCTCGCTGCTCTACGAAGGCTTGCGCGGCCAGTTGTCGTAGGTCTCGTACTCGCGACGATGCCGGGATCGCAGGCGGCCGCAACAAGCTCGTTTCCGCCTACCGTCTATACCGGCACTGCCGGTCAGCTGACCACCGCGTCGGCCGCGCTCAAGGGCTCCGTCGATCCGAGGGGACAACAGACCAGCTACTACTTTCAGTACGGTGAGAATGCCGCCTACGAAGCACAGTCACCGCTCACGCCAGTAGGCGCCGGAACACAAACGATCCATGTCAGCGTGTCCATCGCAGGACTGCTGGCTGGCACCACCTACCACTACAGGCTTGTCGCGGTCAACGCCTCGGGCACTGTGGACGGACTCGACCAAACCTTTACTACACGCAAGATCCCGCTCACGTTCACCCTGGCGGCAGTCCCCAGCCCCGACGTGTTCGGAACCCCGTTCTCCGTGACCGGCACGTTGTCCGGAACCGGGAGCGCCAGTCAGGCGGTGGAGCTACAAGTCAACCCATTCCCCTACCTCGGCGGCTTCAAGGTCGTCGGTAACCCAGAGCTCACCAACGCCGACGGGAGCTTCTCGTTCGCTGTCGCGCCTCCGCAGCAGACTGCCCAGTTGCGCATAGTCGCCCTCACCACGCCCCCAGCCAATAGCAAGGTGTTGGTGGAGCGGGTCGCCGTGCGCGTGACCCTCCAGCTACGTCCGACCGGGCGACACGGATTCGCACGGCTCTATGGCACCGTCACGCCCGCCGAGGTAGGTGCACAGGTGCGATTCCAGTTGCTCCGCCCGGGTCGCAAGCTATTGAACGTGGGTGCAACCCTAGTCAGACACCGTAGCTCGACGGTATCCGAGTTTAGCCGCGTGCTGCATATTCGCCGAGCCGGACTATATCGCGCCTTTGTCCGTATCGTCAGCGGTGCGCAGGAGTCCGGCCAAAGTCGCGTCATCCTGATCCGCTGATGGCAGCGTCAGCCCATAATCGTGCCGAGCGATGAAAGTTCAATGCCCGCGCAACCGTTTGAAATGCCTGTAGTAGCTGACAAAAGTCGAGAGGCAGAGACCACTACGTGGTGCCTCGTTAGGCAGGAGCACCAAGATGCTAGCCACCCCTAAAATGACCGCGTCTCCTCCGGCGGCGCTCGACGACGCTGACCGTCTCATCGAGGGCGTCTTTGAGCCACCGAACAGCCTTGCAATGACGGCAATCGCCCGCCACAAGTGGGGCGTGTGCCTGATCGCCGCCTTGCTCGCGGTCATCGGAGCGGGTTACGGGTTCATGCGGCACCGCACCTACACCACCTCTGCAACCTTGCAGGTCGGACAGGTGAACCCGAACTCGCCGGGGTTCTACGGCTACGTTCAGTCCGCCGCGTCGCTGGCCACCTCGTTCAGTCGCGCGATCGACGCTGAACCTGTACTGCAGACCGTCGAGCACAAGTTCAAGCTGTCTCCCACAGAAGCCGTCGAACGCCTCTCGTCGTCGCCAATTCCCGTGAGTCCTGCTTTCCGAGTGATCGCGACAGGGCCTACCGAGCGCGCAGCCGTCGAACTCGCGAATACAGCGGCGAGCGCAGTGATCCAGTACGAGAGCCGAAGCAACAGCACCAATCCCGAGGCGGAATTGCTACTGCACGAATACCAGGCCGCGGCTGTCGCTCTCCGAAACGCAGAGGCGGCCAGTGGACGTCTCGCTCGCGGCAAACACGCATCCATCGGCTCATTGGCCGCGGCCGAAGCGGTGAAGAACGCGGCAGCCGTCAAGCTCCGCGCGATAGGCGTCGCTTACACGAATGCCATCACCAGTCAGGGCCCGAGCAGCGGCCTGGTAACGCTCGTCGCCGGCGCCACGACCGCTGGCAGCGACCGGACTTCAAAGGTGCAGTTGCTTGGCTTCATCGGTCTCCTGGTCGGAATCGTTGTGGGCTGTGGCCTGGCGATCATCTGGGACCGGCGCCGGGTAGCTCCACGAGCCGCAAGCGGGATCAAGTCCGAGGTACAGACGACCCAACCGAGCTGATGACCACGCGCGCGGTATGGCGTCCGCCGTGGTACGCCTGGGCCCTCACCGGGCTGATGGCCCTTGTGCTGACCTATGTAGTAGAGCCCGCCAGGCTTCGCGGTCATTGGATAGTCATCACGCCGCTCGCGATCTGCGTAGGCGTGCTGGTATTGCGCAGGCTGTGGGAGCTCAATCCAGCGATCACGGCGTGCGGTGCGATCGTGCTCACGATCTTCTCCGGCGCGTGGCGGCAGATGGGTCTCGGCGGACTGCCGATTGATCGGCTGTTGCTGATCATCGTGCTGCTGCAGCTCGTTCTGCGCGCGCCGGGGATCGCGGGCACACCCCGCATCCAGCTTCGAACCGTGCATCTACTAATGGGTTTGGCCATCATCTATGTGATCGGATCGGCGGCCGCTTCGAACACGCTGACGACGGAATCGGGCTTCCTTTCACTCGTCGACATGTTCGGCGTGGCGCCATTCTTGATGTTCCTCTTGACACCATCAGTCTTTTCGGGCCGACGGGAACGGGACATTTTGCTCGCCACACTGGTGGCGCTCGGCGCATACCTGGGCTTCACGGCGATCTTCGAGGCGGTCGGACCGCACGGTCTTATCTTTCCGCGCTACATCGCGCGTGTCGACACAGAACTTCCCGGCGAACGGGCCGGTGGACCGTTTCAGAGCTCCGTGGTAGAGGGCTTCGCGACCTATGCGTGCGCTGTAGCTGCTGTGATGGCTTTCGCCCAGTGGCGCGGTCAGCGCAAGCGCTACATCGCGCTGATCGTAGCCGGAGTCTGCATATTTGGCTGCTTTGTGACGCTCGAGCGCGGTGTTTGGATTGCAGCCGTGGTCGCGACCGCAGTCACAGCGCTGGCCACGCGAGCGGGTCGTCGTTGGGTGTTGCCGGCGGCAGGCAGCTGCGCCCTCATCATCGGCGGGGCGCTCTTTCTCTCGCCAGCTTTGTCTCATAGAGCGTCCACTAGGGCAAACGACCAACTAAGCGTATGGTCGCGTGAGAACCAAACCGCTGCGGGTCTGCGAATGGTCGCGGCGAAGCCGCTCCTTGGCTTCGGATGGGACAACTACACGACCAACAGCCTCGCTTATTTTCGGCAGACCAGCGAATATCCACAGAGCGGGTATGTGGTCGCTGAACACGTCGGGACGTATGCCCCTCCTCTACCGCTTCACGACACTTACCTGGCGTTTGCCGTGGAACTCGGTCTGGTCGGAGCACTGCTGTGGCTGACATCCCTGCTCTGGGGAATGGGGGGCGCTATCTTCAGTCGCCGCTCGCAGGAGTTGCGTCCCTGGAAGCTCGGTCTACTAGCCATCACGACCTTCTACCTGGTGGTCGCCGTCGTCGACCCGCATGAGCAGGCGTTTCCACTATTGCTGCTCTGGAGTTGGGCAGGCGTCGCGTATGGGAGCGAGCCCCTATCCGCTCAGGCACGGCGAGCCAGAACGGCCTTGCGCATTGCTCGTCCCGCCCTGGCGTCCGCCAGTGGACCATGACCGGGCTGATGTAGCGATGCCCAACGTCGGATTCCTCATCATCGGCGCCCCGAAGGCCGGCACGACATCGCTCTTTGAATATATGCGCCTACATCCGCAGATACACATGCCGGCCGAGAAGGAGCTCTACTTCTTCAACATGAATCGCAACTACCGCCGGGGGTTGGATTGGTACCTGACGACGATGTTGCGCAACGCTCCGCAGGACGCTATATGCGGCGAGGCGACCACCGAGTACATGAGCGGTGCGCCGTATCTCGATGGCGAAGATCCAGCTCCGATACCACAGGCCGTGCGCACGAGCGCCAGCGGTGCCCCCGAGGAGATCATCCCCCAGCGAATCAGGCGGGCCCTTCCGGACGTGAAGCTCATATGCGTGCTTCGCGACCCTGTGGAGCGTGCCTATTCTCACTACCGGATGATGGCGCTCGGTCACGGCGAGTCACGGTCGTTCGAGGAGGCGATCGATCAACTGATGGACCCGATGAGACTCGAGCAGGCACGAGTCACGCGCTCCAGAGACAACGGGTATGTCGTAAACGGCGAGTACGCGCGGCTTCTCGCCGGCTTCCTCCGGGTCTTCCCACGAGACCAGCTGTTGGTGATCTTCTCTGACGACCTCGCAAGGTCTCCTAACGAGACCCTCGCGAGCGTCTTTTCGTTTGTTGGAGTCTCACCCGACTTCGTTCCGGACAACGCGGGCACGCGCTACCGGACGGCTGCCGTACGGCAGCGGATACCGGGACTCAACCTGGTGACATGGCAGACAAATCTCGCACGCGTGGGGCCGATAAGAGCTGCTTGGCATGGGTTGCCCGATCGAATGCGCGCGGCGATCGACCGATCCTACAATATGACGAACTATCGCGTTGAAATGTGGAATGCGTGGCGAGGCTCGGTGGGTGATGACATGCCGCCGTCTGTGCGCGACCGGCTGATCGCGCACTTTCGTGACGACAGCGAAGCACTTGCCCAGATGCTGGGCCGCGACATCCCGTGGCTGACCACCTGGGCGCGTTCCTGATAACCGCTCATTCTCTCGCAGAGGCGAGTCGCGCCCCAATTCCCGCAAGCGCCCAGCGACAGTAGTGACTGCGCCCTACTCGCAGGCCAGCCCGGCAAAGAGGTTGAGATACGCCTGGGCGCAGCCGTCGATGTGGAAATGCTCGGTGACCCTAGAGCGACCATCGGCACCGTGAGCGACACGCAGATCCGGCGCTTCCGCGTAGACACGAAGCGCTTCGGCGAGCGCGTTCGCGTCGCCCGGTTGGACGAGCAGCCCAGTAGTCCCGTCAAGCACTAGCTCCGGCAGACCACCATTGCGAGTGGCGATGACCGGCTTGCTCGCGGCCATGGCCTCCAGCGGAGTCATCGGACAGGCCTCAATGAACTCGGCGGACGGAACGACTGCCACATCTGATGCCTGCCAGAACGCAGGCATGTCGTGTACCAGCCCGAGGAACTCGACATGGGCGCTAACACCGAGCGAGTTGACCAGGGATTCCAACCTGGTCCGTTCCGGACCGTCGCCAGCGATACGCAGTCTGAGTGAACGGATAGAGCGCAGCCGAGCCACAGCTTCAATCAAGTAATCGTGGCCCTTGCCGCGAACAAGGCGACCTGCGAATGCGACCACATATTCGCCGTTGTCCTCGCGAACGACCGGCTCACCCTGCGGTTCACAACGGCTGGGGTCAATACCGTTATAGATTCGACGCAATACACCGGCGTGCGGGTACCCAGCGAGCCGCTCAAGTATGAAGTCAGAGACGGCCACCTCAATGTCATCGGCCCATGCTCCACTCTTTCGAGCCAACCACCAGGGCAAATGTCGGCGCGCGGGGGAGCCCCTCACCTCGAGGATTGCCCCGTGCTCGACCGCGACGATCGGCGCACGGTAGCCACCGGCGCGCAGCGCGCCACCCATGAACCCACACTCGACGAGCAGAGCACCGTCCGGTCCCAGGCGAGCGATCTCTGCGGCATAGCGGCGAGGGCTTCGCAGCACATCACGCCCCCGTCCGAAGCCGAGGCTCTGATGTGGTACGTCAGTGTTCGCCAGGCGCATTGCAAGGGGCTGCGGCTGCTCTATGAACGCCAGCGTCACCTCAGCGCCGAGCCGACGCATGCGGTCGCTGAGCGATGCCGTCACAACCTCGGCGCCGCCGACATCTCCGTTCCAGAGGACAAGAGCGAGCCGGAGCCCTGTCACATCTCGCGCTTGGGAATCAACGCTCGGCATGTAGCCCACCGCGCCCAACTCAAGCAGATCTGCGTTCTTCGGCGAGCATGTACAGAGCGTCTAGACGCGTATCGATGACTTCGACGCTTCGCGTTTGGCGACAGAACCTTCGCCCATGCTCCCCGATGCTTCGTGCGAGCAAGCGGTCTGCCAAGAGCTCGACCAGGCTTCTCGCCAGCGCCACCTCATCCCCCACAGGCACCAACATGCCCCCCTCCTTCGCAAGCTCGCAGATTGCACCGACCGGCGTGCTGACGAACGGTCGTCCATGACTCATCGCCTCCGTCAAGATCATCGGCATTCCCTCCGCACGGGACGGGAGCGCGACGGCGCGAGCGGACCTCAGCAGCTTGTGCATCACCTCAGAGCCCACCGCTCCGCGCACTTCGAGCCCCGTCGTGGCTGGCACCGCGAAGTCGTTGACCGGCCCCACCATGATGCACCGCGCTCGCGGGCGCGACGCGATCACTAGCGGCCACGCGCGCGATAGGACATCCGCTCCCTTGCGTAGGCCGATCTCGCCAGCGAAAAGGACAATTTCGTCGGTCTCATCGGCGGTCGACAAGTCACTCGGCATGGTCACCGGGTTGGGCATGAGTTCCACCCGTGTTCGCGGCGCAAGCTGACACACGCGCTCCCGCACGTCGTCACTGAGACAGGTCACGACGTGCGCCCGTCGCAGTACCTGTGAGGCAAGCCGTGGATGCACTTGAGCGAATGGGAGGAAGTCGGCGCCATGAATCGTGACGACGGTGGCCTTGTTCAGCGATCGCGCCAGCGCCACGACCGCACCCTCTCGGAGGAACGAGCCACCTTCGGCGAGGTGCACGTGGACGATGTCGAGTCGGCCAACTCTAGGAATCGCACGCGTCGCCATCGACGCGAGCGGTAGGCTCGCAAGCCTCGCTGTCGGCCTCCAGGTCGGGTGGACCTTCACCGTGTTCCCTCCCACACGATGCTCCGCTAGTACACGGATAACACTGCCCATGCCTCCAACGTACGCCGGATCAGGCCCGAAGTGATGGACAGTTCGCTGCCTGGCCACGATGCCGTCTGACGCAGCAGCCGCCTGCAGGGAGGATGTCTGCGCACTTACGCAGCCCATCACCGCGAGGACATGGAGAGTTGTGCGCCTTTGGCCAGACGACGGCCCTCGCCATCCGCGTCGATGAATTGGCGGTGCCAGAGCTCGAGGAGCAGGACGGCCAGCAGTGGCTCTCCAGATCGCCCCGGTTGTAGTGGCTGAGCCACGAGATCCTCCACAGCGCCCACCGAAAAGATGCCCCGGCTGCGGGTGCGGTGGTCGAGCAGCGTGTCCCGAACGAGTCCTTCGCGGTGAGTACTCAGCCAGGTCGAGGATGCAGCGCGGAAGAAGCCGCGCTTCTTCTTGTCGATGGTCGCGTCATCGAGCAGTCCGCGACTCACCCGCCGCAGGATCTCCTTGCGCCGTCCACGGCTGATCTTCCTGTCGTCGGGAAGACTCATGCAGAACGAGACGACGTCGTGGTCTGCGAAAGGAACGCGTACCTCTAGCGACCTTGCCATCGACATCTTGTCGAAGTAGAGGAACATGAGATCCACCAACGCCAGCTTCGTATCCAGAAATAGCGTCTCCTGTAGCACGCTCCGTGCACGCCCGCCGCTGCCGCGAGCGCGAACGATGTCGCGTAGATGGCGCTCACTTTGCTCGCTGCGGAAGTCGGGGCTCAACAGTTGGTCGCGTTGACCCGCGAGCACCACTCGGCTCATCTGCAGCATGCGCTCAGTGTCATCAGCCGTCGTAATCGCGCGTAGGCCTCGACCCACTCTGGAACCGTCGGGCAAACGCGCGGCGCCAGCCGCGATGGCAGCACGTCCGAGCGCCGGCAGCCGGGCGATCGCGTCGGCGGCCTGAGCGACCGCGTGCTTGCTGTAGCCGCCGAGCAGCTCATCGGCTGCCTGGCCGCACAACGCCACCGTCACGTGCTCACGGGCCAGGCGGCTGAGCAGCAGGAAGCCGAGAAACGACAGATCGACCACGGGCTCCTCCAAGTGCCACAACGCCTCGTGCATCAGTGATGGATGATCGACGGCGCTCGTAAGCAACTCGTGGTGGTCCGTGGAAAGGCGGTCTGCGACCCGACGCGCGTCCGCCAGCTCGTTCGCGTCGTGATCCTCGGTAAACCCCACTGAGAAGCTCTTCACCGGCGTTGCGCTGAACTCGGACATCAGTGCCGTCACGAGGCTCGAATCGAGACCTCCGCTTAGCATCACACCGAGTGGCACGTCACTGACCATGCGAGCACGAACCGACTCGCGTAGGAGGCCGAGCAAGATCTCCTGGTCCTCCTCCCAAGACGCCCCCGAGTGAGGCGTCTCATCCCAGGCCGTCCAGTACTCGCATTCCGACACGAGCTGTCCGTCTTCCCACACGATCGTGGTCGCGGGCGCGAGCTTGCGCACTCCATCGAACAGCGTGCGCGGACCCGGCACGTAGCCGTACGCGAGAAAGAGCTCGGCTGCTAACGGATCCAAACGCGGCTCAACGAGGTCGCCGGCCAGAAATGCCTTGATCTCCGACGCAAACGCGAAACCATCGGGCGTCACCGCGTAGTAGACAGGCTTCACTCCCATGCGGTCGCGGGTGAGAACCAGCCGTCTGCAGCGTTCGTCCCACAGCGCGATCCCGAACATCCCGCGCAACCGTGCCGGAAAACGCGTTCCGTGCTCCTCGTAAAGATGCACGATCGTCTCCGAGTCACCACCTGTTGCCAGCCGATGTCCTCGGGCCCGCAACTCCTGACGCAGCTCACGGAAGTTGAAGATCTCTCCGTTGAACACCGCCCAAATTTCGCCGCTCTCGTTGCACAGAGGCTGATGGCTGCAAGCAAGGTCGATGACGCTCAGCCGCCGCATTCCCATGGCGATACCGGGCGCAATGTGGTGACCGTCCTCGTCTGGACCTCGATGGACGATCGCGTCGGTCATCGCCTGCAGCGTGCTCAGCGCAAGCGGTGCTCGATCAGTTGCCCAGCCCGCAAGACCACAGATGCCGCACATCGAAGTGGCGCTACGACGAGCCGCTCGCGGTTCTTAGCATGCACATCAACGCTGCTGGAACACCAAACTTGCATTGGTGCAGGCGCGGTGCGTATCGATGCGGGCTGGGATTCCGCATCCTGCGCGAATGCCGATTTCCGCGTCATCTCAGTGAAAGAAACTATCTCGACTTGACGTTTGTCAGAGCGATGAAGCACTCCCCTTTTATACCGCCTCAACTAGTCGTTACCATGCTTCGGCGGTACCGAACGATCTGCGCCAAATTGTTGCTATTGCTGGTCATCCCGGCGATGCTGCCGACTGTTCTAAATGTGTCCACAGGCGTAGCCTCAACCTCATCAGCCCCTTCGATCGAAGGGATCTGGTCGTTCAACGGTGGCAGGGTCGCGATCCACCCTGGACCGAACGGAACGCTCGTGGGCACGGTCGTCGCGCCGACAAGGTTCGCACAGTGCACGCACGAAGACGGCGAAGAAATGTGGACCGATATGACGCTCCAGTCGGATGGCTCCTACTTCGGCCTGCACCACTGGTTCTATGAAACCGCCGGGTGCACCCACAATGAAACGCTCGGGCCTACGGCCTGGCGGGTGATGACAGCCGCAAGTGGCGGGCACTATCTCCTGGTCTGCTTCAGCTCGCCGGAAAAGCCGAGTCAGCCAACCATCGCGCCCAATGGCGAAGCCGCCGACGATACCTATGGCTGCGTCGGCAGCGCAGTTGCATCGTCGCACGTCGCATCTCTACCCCGAAGCGTGGGGACCACGTCGACCAGCGGCACCAGCAACGAGAGCTTCAGAGATGCAGTCTCGTTGCCCGCTAACGACAAGTGCCTAAGCCGCAGGGTCTTCCGGATCCATCTGAAAGATCCCAAGTACGATCCCATCAAGGAACTTGTTATTACACTGAAGGGGCGTAGGCTCGCCGCGAAACGGCATGGAAACGCGTTTGTTACCAAGATCGATCTCAAGGGCTTGCCACGCGGCACGTTCACGATCAACATCCGCGTGACGACGGTCCTCGGACACCACCTCGTAGGCAGCCGCACGTATCACACGTGCACAGCGAAACGCAAATCGGGCAAGCCCAAGCGACTCCAGACTAGCGGTCGGCCAGCAGGGCCAACCGGCCACAAGTGATCGTCGACGTACGCTCGTTGAGGTTGACTAGGTGATGCAGACGACATACGCCGCGTACGGCCTGACGTTGCGCTGCTCTTTCGAACTTCCAGGGATGGCGCCAACCGACGCAGAGGGATTACGGCCCCTGGACATGGATCTCGCCACCCCAGCTCGGCTGGCGGCGGCGTGGAGTGGACCCGACGGTCCACCCGTCTGGCGAGGCCACCTCGGCGACGGGAGCGATCTCACGGTCAGACGCGGGAGATCCGGCGACCTCCTGTTCACGCACGGCGACCGCGCCTCCCACCACCTCGATCCGAGCCTGCGCTCGCTCCTGGTCGGGCCGCGACGCGCCAGCATGCACTGGCAGCGAGCGCTGCTGACAAAGGTCCTCCCGAGCATCAGCATCGTTCGCGGCTACGAGGCGCTCCATGCAAGCACCGTCAACTCGCCGTGGGGAGCTGTCGCGATCGCAGCACCGACCGGCATGGGCAAGACAACGCTCGCCGCCGCCCTGATGCGGCGCGGGTGGCCTCTACTCAGCGACGATGTGCTAGCGCTGGCTGCAACGCCCGAGGGTGTGCTGGCCCACCCTGGCACGCCCCACATGAATGTCACCGTGGGCACCTTGGCAGACTCTGGGCCGGAAGGCATCGGCTCGACGCTCGCCGTCCTTGCGGGCGAGTACTGGATCGCCGCACACGATGTCGCCCGCGCGCCGTGTCCGGTGAGCGCGATCGTCCTGCTGGAGCGGAGTCCGGGCCTACCCCTCGACCTCCAGCTCCTGCCCTCCAGCCCGCTGCCGCTGGCTCCCTACATGCTTGGTCTGCTAGACGACGCGGATCGTGAGCGCCGCAGATTCGAGCTCTATGCCGACCTAGTGAGCTCGGCCTCCTTGGCTCGGCTTAGCTGCGGCACCGCGAACAGCCCCGAGGAACTCGCCGATCTGATCGGGCAGGAGCTCTCGGCTCGATCGGTCGAGCTCGCGCCTGGAGCGACGCTATGACCCAGCGCGCGCTTGAGGCGCCCGTACACGCCGCGACGCGCGATGGCGCCGCCCCGACCAGCGTGGTTGGACGGCAAAAGCCAGAAGCCGTGGATGCGTTTCCCCTGGAAATGACCGGCGTAACCAAGCGCTGGCGTAAAGACCTCCCGCCTGTGCTCAACCAGCTGGATCTTGCGCTCGAGCCGGGCACGCTCACGTGGGTGGGCGGACGCAACGGCGCCGGCAAGACGACCATGCTGCGAATCGCAGCTGGGCTGATCGAGCCCGAGCAGGGCCGAGCGCAGGTGTGGGGTGTCACGGCCCAGGAGAACCGAGTTCGTTATCAGACGCTCGTCTCGTTCCTGCCCGCTGGAGACCGAGGCCTGTATGCGCGACTCACAGTCCGGCGACAGCTCGAGTTCTGGGCGCGCATCTCGATGCTCCCTCGCGCGCAAGTCAACGGTGCGATCGACCGGGCGATCCACGACTTCGATCTTGACCAGCTGGTCGACCGCCGTGTGGACCGTATGTCCATGGGGCAGCGCCAACGACTACGCATCGCTATGACATTCCTTCCCGGCCCCGAGATCGTGCTTCTGGACGAGCCGCTCACGAGCCTCGACGCCGAGGGGGCGGATCTACTGCTGAGCGCCGTCGAGAAGGTACTAGACCGCGACGGGGTAGTTCTATGGTGCTCCCCGAGCGGAGAGAGCCTGGATTTGGCGTTTGACGCCAGCTGGATCATCGATCGCGGGAGGCTGGTTCCGGCATGAGCGATGCGATTACAGCCGCACACGCTTTCCTGGCCGTGATGCGACGCGACCTGAGCATCTATCTGTCCTACCGCACGCGACTGGTAAGCCAGGCGCTGACCTCTGTCTTTAGCCTCACTCTCTTCTACTACGTCTCACGTTTGGTCCACGTGAGCGGCTTCAAGTCGCCGAGCAGCTATTTCGGGTTCGTAGTAGTGGGTATCTCGATGGTGGGAGTCATGTACTCGTGTTTCTCGATCCCGGAACTGCTGCGCCAAGAGCTAGTCGCGGGCACCTTTGATCGGCTGCTGCTCTCGCCCTTCGGTGCCGTGCGAAGCCTGCTGGCGATGACACTGTTTCCGCTGCTCTACTCGTTCATCGTCGCAGCGACCACGCTCGGGCTCGGGTGCGTGATCTTCGGACTCCACCTGCATTGGTCGACAGTCCCGCTGAGCGTGCCCGCGATGGCACTCGCCCTGTTGGCGTTCCTGCCATTTGGCCTGCTGTTTGCGGCACTCACCGTGGTCGTCAAGCAGGGAAGCGTGGGCACAAGCTGGGTGATAGCGCTCCTGTCGATAGTCGGGGGGCTGTACTTCCCGGTGTCACTACTGCCCGACTGGGTGCAAACCGCAGCCAAGCTCCAGCCATTCACAGCCGCCACGAGCGTGTTGCGTCATCTGCTCGTCAATAGCCCCATTGCTGAAGCGGCAGGTGCTTCCCTGCTCAAGCTAGCGATATTCGCGGCCGTGCTGGTGCCGGCGTCGACATTCGTACTGGCAACAGCGATCCGTTTCGGCCAACGCCGCGGCACAATCGTCGAGTACTGACTAATGGAAAGATTTCTATGACCCCAGATACTGTGTCTGACACCTCCTCACTTGCCGAAGCCACGATCAGGATGCCCCAGCACGTCGTCTACCGGAGCTTCCCGTCGGAGACGGTCATGCTCAATCTCAACACGGGCAAGTACCACGGCCTCAATGCGACGGCCGGTCGCATGCTCGATGCTCTACAGAAGGCCCCACGCGTGCGCGATGCTGCCGCGATAGTGGCTGAGACCTACAAGCAGCCACGAGCCGTCGTGGAGCAGGATCTGCGCGAGCTATGCCAATTGCTGCTCGATCGAGGATTGATCGAGATCGATGGCGGCCCTCGAAGCTGAGCGGCACCGGACGGCGCCCCACAGGTTGCCTGCGACGAGACCGTTGAACCTGCTCGAACGGATACGTCTCGCGACCGAGATCTTCGCCGCCTACGTGTATGCACGGTATGCGTTGCATCGCGACCCGATCACCTCGGTGGTGGCTAGGCTCCGCTCGCGACACTCCGCCCTGCCCTATCCCACCACCTGTGGCACACTCGAGGAAGCCCGCCGCCTGGGGCGTGCAGTTACGCGCACTCTGATGCTAGTCCC
>Ga0187780_10000468_pt1 | contig 30272 bp, 39 predicted proteins | sample 1015_Q2_SP10_20__FD_132429 | JGI IMG/M metagenome (GOLD analysis project Ga0187780, IMG submission 132429) | Tropical peat soil microbial communities from peatlands in Department of Meta, Colombia - 1015_Q2_SP10_20_MG | ecosystem: Environmental > Terrestrial > Soil > Wetlands > Peat | place...
CCGATTTCGAACACGTCTTCGGCGTCCTTTGGCCCGCTATAAACACGGTATCGCATGGCGATCTCCATTTTGGCGGTGACAGCCGGACAACCGGGGCTCGAGCGGTCGGTTCCATGCTTTGTTGGCCGTGATACTGTCGCACCCTGTCGGGAGGGTTCGATGCGGGCGGCCTTTTACGAGCGCAACGGTTCCGCGCGCGAGGTTCTGCGCGTGGCCGAAGTCGAGACGCCGCAGACGAGCGCCGGCGAGGTTCTCGTCAAGCTCGCGACGTCCGGCGTGAACCCGTCCGACGTCAAATCGCGCCAGGGCACGACCCGCAAGATTATGTGGCCGCGCCTCATCCCGCAGAGCGATGGCGCCGGCATCATCGATCAGGTCGGCGAGGGAGTTCCAAAATCGCGGATCGGCGAGCGCGTCTGGGTCTGGAACGGGCAATGGAAACGGCCGTTCGGCACGGCAGCCGAATACATCGCTCTGCCCTCGGCACAGGCCGTCAAGTTGCCTGACACAGTGAGCTTTGAGGCCGGCGCCTGCCTCGGCATCCCGGCGATGACCGCCTATCACGCCGTGACCCTGAGCGGCGCCAGCAAGGGCGTGACGCTGCTGGTCGCGGGCGGCGCTGGCTCGGTCAGCCAGTACATTATCCAGTTCGCCAAGATGGCCGGCGCGACCGTCGTGACCACGATTTCCTCGCCCGAGAAGGCCAAGGTCGCCCGCGAGGCCGGGGCCGACCACACCATCGACTACAAGCGCGAAAACGTGGGCGAGCGCGTCATGAAGATCATCGGCAAACGCGGCGTCGACGCGGTCATCGAGATGGATCTCGCCGCCAACGCCCAGCTGATCCCGCAGGTGCTGCGGCCGAAGGGCAGCGTGATCATCTACGGCACCGGTCCCGAAGCCGCGCTGCCCGCTGCCTTCTGCCTGACCAACTCAATCACGCTCAAGTTCTTCCTGGTCTACGAGCTCGAAACGCAGGACAGGGCGCGGACCATCGCGGCGATCAATACCGCGCTCGAGAGCGGCAGCGTTGCGAACCGCATCGGACCGACATTCCCCCTGGCCGAGATCGCCGAAGCGCATGAGGCAGTCGAACGCGGTACCATCGGCAACGTCATCGTCACGATCTGAGGCCGAAATGGAAACCGCCTCGACCCGTTTCGGCTGGTATCTCGCGATCCTCCAGCTGTTCTTCAATCTGTGCTGGACGGTCTATGTCATCTATCTGCCGGCACTCGCGGCCACCGCCGGTTTCTCGCCGCGCGCGGTGATCTTCATCCTGCTGCTCGACCAGGCGATCTTTACGATGTGCGACTTCGCAACCGGCGTCGTCACCGACAGGGTGACGCGGGTGCTCGGCAAACTTGGCGTTTACGTCGTGGCGGCGACGGCCCTCTCCTGCGCCGCCTTCCTGGTGATGCCGCTGTTTGCGAGCCTCGGCGCCGGCGTCCTGATGGCCCTGATCATCGTCTGGACCGTGACGTCGTCGGCCCTGCGGGCGCCGCCGCTGATGCTGCTCGGCAAATATGCCCGCAAGCCCGCGCTCCCGTTCCTGTCTGCGCTGGCCATGCTCGGCTATGGCATCGCCGGAGCGCTCGGTCCTTACCTCACCATTACGCTGCGCAATGTAGACCCCCGCCTGCCCTTCGCCGCCGCCAGCATCATGTTGATGCTGACGACCCTCGGCATGATCATCGCGGAGCGCAAGCTTGCCGCCGAGCCGCCGCCGGCTTCGTCAGCGCCGCCGGTGCGCTCGGTCGGCACGATGACCAAGCCGGCGATCGTCTTCGCCCTGGGCATGATCGCGCTGGCGCTCGGCTACCAGATGCATTTCGTGCTCGACAGTGCGCCGCTGTTCCTGCGCTTCACCAAAGCCGACCAGCTGCAATGGCTGATGCCGGTGTTCTGGATCGGCTTCAACATCTCGATGTTTCCGGCGAGCCTCATCACCAAGAAATTCGGCGGCTATACCGTGATGGGTGCATCGGCCCTGATCGGCGCCATCGCCATCATCGCGGCGCATGTGGCGCAGGATCTTGGCCAGATGGTCGCCGCGCAATTCCTGGCCGGCAGCGCCTGGGGCGCGATCCTGATGAGCGCCTTCACGATGGCATTCGCAATTGGCGAGAACGGCGGCGAAGGCCGCATGACGGGCCTGCTGTTCTCGGCACTCGCGCTCGCCGCTTTCACGCGCATCCTGACGGTCGCGACCGGCTTCAACACCGACCCGTCGCTCAAGGCGGCGCTGGAATGGGTGCCGACCGTGTTCTGGGCAATCGCCGGGGCGGCCCTGCTCTATGTCAGTGCAGCGAAGGTGAAAAAGCTAATCGCGCGCTAGGGCGCGACGGCGGCATCTTTGAGACCGGCGGATTCGAAGGCGCGGCGTACCACGCCGGACTTCTTCGCGTCGTCGAGCAGCGCAGTTGCAACCTTGAGCGCGACAGGCCGGCCCTTGGGCACGGCAATGTTGATGCCGGTCTGCTGGAAGTTGCCCGGCAGGATGCGGGCGCCCGGCAGCTTCGGCATCAACGGGCCGAGCGAGTCATGTGTCAGCGCGAAGGCGTCGCCATCGCCCTTGCCCGCCATGTCGGTCATCAAGTCGACGCTCGGCACCTCGATGACCTCGGCATTGGGCGCGGTGCGGCGCGCGCTTCGCCCGGTCGTGGTGTTGGAGATGGCGACGATGCGCACGCCCCTGCGGTTAACCTCGTCGATCGCTTTGATCGCCGAGCCCGCCGGCACCAGATAGGTGCTCTCGATGATGAAATAGGCCGGGCCGAAATCGACCTTCTCGGCACGCGCGGCATCATGCGGCATGAAGGCCAGGTCGCATGTGCCCTGGTTCACCGCATCCGTAACCTGGCCGGAATTGTCATAGACCTGAAGATCGAGCGTCAGGCCGAGCTTCGCGGCGAAAGCGCGCAGCAAATCGACGGTCACGCCTTTCACTTCGCCCTTGCCGTCCTTGATGGCGAAGAAAGCCGAGCCTGCGGGCGCGACCACGACGCCACCGCGCAATTTTCCGGTCGGCGCCAGATGCTTGATGTCTTCGGAGATTGTCATGCGGCGCCGCCTTTAGCATGCGCGGCGCGGCGCGTCACTTGCGCGGATTGAAGTTCTGGTTCGGGAAGGCCGGGCCCGTAGGGCGCTGGATGACGATGAAGCCGTTGCCGGTTGCCTGGTGACATGAATTGCAGGCTTCGGTCAGCTTGTCGAAGCCGGCGGCGAAGGCCTTGCTATCCTTGGCGTCGAGCGCCTTCTCCACCTCGACGATCTGCCCGGTGATCACGGCATCGAGCATCTTGCCGAGAGGCAGGTTCTTGAAGGTCGGATAGAGATCCTCGACATCCGACATGATCTCCTTGATCTCGCCAAGTTGATAGGCGGCGAGCTCCCAGTTCTTGGCGCTGCCGGCGAGCCACAGCTTGGCGTGCTCGCTCTGGATCACGTTCATGAATTGCTCGATGCCGGGAATGTAGCTCTTGGCAGCGGCCTGGCCTTCTTCAGCGGCTGGTTTCTCCGGAGGCGTTTGCGCGAAGCTCATCAGCGGCGGCAACAGCGCAGCGAGCGCAAGCACGATCGTGCGGCGGATCATCGGCAGCTCCTGACGAAATAACAGGCCGACGATCAGTGTCACCGCATCGGCGCCAAAGCAAGGTACAGAAACAACATTGGAATTTGTCTAATTCGAAAGCCGGCGGCGGCTAAACCGGTGTGTTCGGCTCACCCTCGCCTGTCATGAAACGAGCGGTTGGTATTCCCGCCGTCGGCCGTCGATGAAGCCAATATAGGGGTATCATCTATATATGCGAGGAGCGGATTCGGGAGGCGGATGATGAAATTCATATACGGTGTGTTCTGCGGTGCGTTCCTGATGCTCGGTTCGGCCTATCTGCACGACACTGGACGGATCAAGGCCGGCCCGCCGCAGCCCTTCGTTAACTGGGACACCGTGTTCGGCATGCTGCCGCACTAGAACTTCTCGACCCAGGGCCGCACCTCGAGCTCCTGCGTCCAGGCGCTGCGTTGCTGCTGCAGGACGTGCAGGTAGCTTTGCGCGATGGCGTCGGGATCGAGCAGCGAGTCCAGTGCATCAGGCGACTCGGGCCGCCGCGCGCTCTTGATGCCTCCATCAATAACGAAATGCGCAACGTGGATGCCCTGAGGCTGCAATTCGCGCGCCATGCTTTGCGCGAGGCCGCGCAGCGCGAACTTGCCCATCGCGAACGGCGCCGATAGTGCATAGCCCTTCACGCTCGCGGATGCGCCGGTGAAGAAGATCGCGCCGTGCTTGTTCGGCAACATGCGGCGCGCCGCCTGCTGTGCGACCAGAAACGCGCCATAAGCGGTGATGGCGAGCGCATTCTCGACCTGCGCCGGATTGAGCTCGGTGAGCGGCCCGCGCGTGCGGTAGCTGGCGTTATAGACGACGACGTCGGGCGTGAGCTTGGCCACGTCGAGATCGGCGAACAGCTTCTCGACCTCGCTGCGCTCGGCGGCATCGCAGTTGAAGGTCTTGGCGCCGGTCGCCTTGACGAATTCGGCGAGCTTCTCGGGTGATCGTGCGGCAAGCGCAACCTGCATGCCTTCTTTGGCGAAGACGCAAGCCAGCGACGCGGAGAGGCCCGAGCCTGCGCCGACGATCAAGGCGGTGCGATAAGTCATGGGCTGCTCCTTTGCTGTGCGCTGCGGGAGGCACTATCATTGAGCGATGATGATGACGCAACGCCTGACGGTCGCCGCCATGTTCGCCGCGCTTGCCTCCTCTGTGGCGGCGCAGGCGTCGGCGCCGCTGCTCGAGCCGAAGCCACCTTTCGTGCCTGGCCTATACGAGACTGAGAGCCGCAACTCGGCGTTCCAGGATCAGCCGGTCAAGAGCAAGACCTGCATCCCGTCGGCCAACTTCGAGGCGTTTCGCGACGAGACCATGGCGCAGTACCAGAAGGACCCGCAATTCCTGAAGGGCTGCGAGCTGAGCGACATCAAGGCGTTCTCGAACGGCTTCTCCTTCGCCATGCGCTGCAAGGGCGCCAAAACAATCATGACCTACAAGTTCGCCAAGGACATGGTGGCCGCGACCATCGAGACGTTGATCGTCGATGCGCCGAAATATTCATCGTCGATCCTGACCATGATGCGCCGGGTCGGCGATTGCCCTGGCCAGGCGTCAGGCCGGCCGCTCTAGCGGCGCCCACTACTGCTTCTCGCAGGTCGCACTGATCCACTTGGAATCGAGCTTCTTGTCACTGCTAATGGTCTTGCCGAGATAGGCGACCTGCGATTTCACCGTGCCGGTGTAATGGCGCGAACTCAGGAACGTGATGTTGAGTTTGACGGCGATCAGCATCGTCTTGGCCTCGCCGCATTCCATGTCGAACGACAAGGTGCTTCCTTTGTCGTCGACGTGCATGGCCTTGCACTGCTGGCCGACGCCCTGCTGAAGCTGCGTCAGCGCCTTGACGACGTCCTTGGCCTCTTCCGCCGTCATGCAGCTGGTGGTGACTTCGGGCGCGACCGGCTTGCCGTCCTCGGTGCCGGTCTCGGTGTCCTGCCATTGCCCCGGTTCGAGCTGCGCGGCTCCGTAAGCCGGCGCTGCGAGCGTCAGCGCGGCGGCCATCAAAGCTGCGGTCAATCGAGTCGTCATGACACCCCCGAATCGGAGCGCCGATAATAGCCGCCTTACATGCGAAACACGCCGAACTTCGTTTCCGGCACCGGCGCGTTGAGCGCAGCGGAAAAGGCGAGCGCCAGCACGCGGCGCGTCTCCGACGGCGCGATGATGCCGTCGTCCCACAGCCGCGCCGTGGCGTAATACGGATTGCCCTCGGTCTCGTATTGCTCGCGGATCGGCGCCTTGAAGGCCTCCTCTTCGGCATCGGACCATTGGCTGCCCCCCGCCTCGATGTTGTCGCGCTTGACGGTCGCGAGCACGCTCGCCGCCTGTTCGCCGCCCATCACCGAGATGCGCGCGTTCGGCCAGGTAAACAGGAAGCGCGGCGAGTAGGCGCGGCCGCACATGCCGTAGTTGCCGGCGCCGTAGGAGCCGCCGACGATGACGGTGATCTTCGGCACCTGTGCGCAGGCAACCGCCGTCACCATCTTGGCGCCGTCCTTGGCGATGCCGCCCGCCTCGTACTCGCGCCCCACCATGAAGCCGACGATGTTCTGGAGGAACAGTAGCGGAATACGGCGCTGGCAGCACAGCTCGATGAAGTGCGCAGCCTTGAGCGCGCTCTCGGAGAACAGGATGCCGTTGTTGCCGAGGATGCCGACCGGCATGCCGTAAATGTGCGCGAAACCGGTGACCAGCGTCGTGCCATAGAGCGCCTTGAACTCATCGAATTCGGAAGCGTCGACCAGCCGCGCGATCACTTCGCGGATGGCGTATTGCTTCTTCAGGTCGACCGGCACCAGTCCGTCGAGCTCCGCGGTGTCGAGCGCGGGGTCGCGCGGTTTAGCCAGCGCGATGTGGACGTTCTTCTTCGTATTCAGAGTGGCGACGATGCGGCGCGCGATGCTCAAAGCATGGTGGTCGTCCTGCGCGTAATGATCGGCGACGCCCGACTTGCGCGCATGGACGTCGGCACCCCCCAAATCCTCGGCACTTACGACCTCTCCTGTCGCCGCCTTCACCAGCGGCGGGCCGCCGAGGAAGATGGTGCCTTGATTCCTGACGATGATCGTCTCGTCCGACATCGCCGGGACATAAGCGCCGCCGGCGGTGCACGAACCCATCACGACCGCAATTTGAGGAATGCGCAGCGCCGACAAGGTCGCCTGGTTGTAGAAGATGCGGCCGAAATGATCGCGGTCGGGAAAGACTTCGGTCTGGTGCGGCAGGTTGGCGCCGCCGCTGTCGACCAGATAGATGCACGGCAGCCGGTTTTCGCGCGCGATCTCCTGGGCACGCAGGTGCTTTTTCACCGTCATCGGAAAATAGGTGCCGCCTTTGATGGTGCTGTCGTTGCACACCACTATGCATTCGCGGCCCTCGATGCGGCCGATGCCGGTGATCAGGCCCGCGCCGTGGATGGCGTCGTCGTACATGCCGTTGGCGGCGAGCGGCGACAATTCGAGAAACGGCGAGCCGGGATCGATCAAGTTCATGACGCGGTCGCGCGGCAGGAGCTTGCCGCGGCCGACGTGACGTTCACGCGCCTTCTGCGAGCCGCCTTGTGCAGCTTCCGCGCGCTTCGCGGCAAGGTCTGCGACCAGCGCGCGCATGCGTTCGGCATTCGCGCCGAATTCCGCCGAGCTCTGATCGATTGACGATGTTAGAACGGCCACCGTCCTCCCCCTGCATTCTTTCCAGGCGCTGGCTATTCGGGAAATTGCTGCAGCGCGTACGCGTAACGCGAGGTTGCCTTGGCGGAACCGTGAACGCAATGGCGCCAAAAGCGCGCGAATCTGGAACCGGGGAAAGATTCGCGACGTTGCTATGCCATCACTGCGAATACCTCGGGGGGTCACCCAGAGGAGAGGACGTTATGAAGAAAGTGCACCTGTTGACGACCGTCGCGGCATCGCTGCTGATCGCAGCCGCCGCTGCATCGGCCCAGACCAAGGACCAGTCTTCACCATGCCGGCCATGGCGTACTAGGCTTCGCCGTCATCACGGAGGCGACGATGGAAGCCAGATTGGACAACTACAAGGATCTCAAACTGAAGCTGGACGGCATGGTGCCGCCGGGGCACGGCTTTCATCGCAATCTGCTGCTTGAGACCCTTTACACCTCGCTGCCGCGTGATCCGCAGGTGAAGGTTCAGATCTATAATGCCGAGATTATGCCGGGTGGTTACACCAACTGGCATTGTCACAACGGCGCGGCGTTCTTCATCGCGCTGCAGGGCCAGTTCGAGGCGCATTTCCAGGAAGGCGTGCTGGTGAAGGCGAAGGCCGGCGAGTGCTATTCCGAACCGATCGCCAAATTCCACCGCGGGCATAACCCGCATCCCGACCTGCCCTATCTGTGCGTCGGGCTGTGCTTCACCTCGCCCGACCGCGAACACGTGACCAATTCGGTCGAGCGGCCGTGGTAGTTATTCGGTCGAATGATGCGCCGTGCCGGCAAATTCTACGCCGCGTGTTTCGAGAGCTGAATCCGTTTGTGAACGTATAATTCCCGATGCAGGGCGCCTCGAGCCATGCGACGACCGCATCACGATTTTGCGGATGAGCGATGACACCCGCGTGTCGCCGGCTTGGTTTATTGCTAGAGTACCGGCAGCCTTGCCGGGCTGCATAGCTGCTACTCCATGTCTCGCCGCTCCGAGGTCAGTGCCGGCATTCTTGCCTTCCGCCGCAACAGCCGCGGGCTCGAAATCCTTTTGGCTCATCCAGGCGGCCCCTATTGGCGCAACAAGGACGCGGGCGCCTGGTCTATTCCCAAAGGCCTCGTCGAATCCGGCGATCCACTGACTTGCGCCAAGCGCGAGTTCAACGAAGAGACCGGGCTGATCGCAAACGGCAAATTCGTGCCGCTCAAGCCGATCCGCCAGAGGAGCGGCAAGACCGTGCATGCCTTCGCGCTCGAGGGCGATTACGATCTCACTGAATTTTCCAGCAACAGCTTCGAGATGGAATGGCCGCCGCATTCGGGAAAGACGCAGAGCTTCCCCGAGGTTGACCGCATTTCCTATTTCAGGCTCGCAACGGCGCGGCGGAAGATCCTGCCGGCGCAGCGTCCGTTCATCGAAGAACTCGTGAAGCGGCTGAAGGAGGAACCGGCGCCGGCAACGGGCGCGCGGCCCTCCCCCGCTAGGCTCTGACTTCCTGTCGCTGAAACACGACATAGCTCGCGACAAATAAGAGAATGCTGGCGGCGGTCAGACCAACGATCTCCGGCCAGGCGACCAGCACGCTCTGCGCCAGTGACAGCGGCGCGCCCATCACCGCGCCTTGCAGTTGGCTGATGTAGACCGGCCCGAGCGTGCGCGTACTTGGATGCAAAAGCGCGAGCACCGTTTCGCCGTAAAGCGTCGAGGGCGACAGCCGCTCCAGCATCTGCGCAGTGATGACCAATGTCGTTTGATCGTCGGTCGTCACAAAAGCTTGCGTGATCGTCGGCACCAGCGCCGGCCAGATCACGCAATTGCAATCATTGCGAAAGTTTAATGCCCCGGACCAGCGGCCAGTCCGGCTCATTGTGCCGCATGACCCAGGTTTCCTTCATCGCCGCGGCGCACCACTCCTTCCAAGCCGGCAGCGCCATCACCACATCCATGTAAGCACGCGCGTTGGCGCCGACAGGAATGCGGTAGTTGTAAAAGCGCGCCACGACCGGCGCGTACATTGCATCAGCCGCGCCGAAGGACCCGAACAGGAACGGACCGCCCTGCCCAAAGCGCTGGCGGCAATCGGCCCATATTCCTTCGATGCGGGCGACGTCGGGCTTAACCTCGTCCGGCAACGGGCGCGTTTTGGGCGGCAGCCACATGTTCATCGGACAATTGCGGCGCAGCGCAGTGAAGCCGGCATGCATCTCGGCCGAGATGACGCGAGCATGGCCACGCGCGGGGGCATCCTGCGGCCACAGCCCTGCCGTCGGGAATTTCTCCGCGAGATGCTCGAGGATCGCGATCGTTTCCCAGACGTGGCGATCGCCGTCGATCAGCACCGGCACCTTGCCGGCTGGCGTGTGTTTCGCGATCGCTTCGCAGCTGCCGGGCACGTAGAGCGGGATCATGATTTCGTCGAAGGCGATGCCCGCGACCTTCATCGCGATCCAAGGCCGCAACGACCAGGACGAATAGTTTTTGTTGCCGATGACGAGCGTGAGCGCCATTGCCACCCTTTCACATCAAGATTCGCGGGCAGGCTTGCGCACGACAAGCAAAATCTTCTGATGGCGTGCAAAAAGCGCGTGAATGGACGTCACGCCTTCTTCTGGTCTTCCGGCTGCTCGACGGGCCCGCCGGCCTTCTTCCAGGCCCCGAAACCGCCTTTGATGTGGGCGACAGGCTTGAGGCCCATGCGCTGCGCGGTCTGCGCAGCCAGCGCCGAGCGCAAGCCGCCGGCGCAGAAGAACACGAACTTCTTGTCCTGCGCGAAGGCCGGCTTGTGGTACGGGCTCTGCGGATCGATCCAGAACTCCAGCATGCCGCGCGGGCAATGGAAGGCGCCCGGCACCTTGCCGTCACGCTGCAATTCGCGGATATCGCGAATGTCGACCAGCACAGTGTCGTCGCGGCCAGCAAGTTTGACGGCGTCTTCGACCGGCAGTGTCTCGATCTCGCCCTCGGCGGCGTCAACCAGCGCCTTGTAGCCGGTCGTAATGGTCTGCGGCATAGGAAACTCCCCGCATCGATCGTGGCAGACCGGCCCTGTCCGCTCAAGCCGGCCGGTTGAAGGCGGCAATGCTAGCGGGCACGATGGCGTAAGGAGATTCGCCGATGCCGGTCTTCACACTGCCCGACCTGCTCGCCTTCCTCTGGTTTCTCACGGCCTGGATTGCCTATTCGGTCGTGATCGAGAAGACGGCGAAGGGCCGCCGCACGCTCAACGCGTTGATGAACGACTACCGCGACGAGTGGATGGAGCGGATGCTGGCGCGCGAGATGCGTATGGTCGACGCTCAGGTGACGGCGTCACTACAGAACGGCACGGCCTTCTTCGCCTCGACGACGCTGATCGCGATCGGCGGCGCGCTGACGCTGCTGCGCGCAAGCCATGACATCCTGCCGGTGGTGTCGATGCTGCCGTTCGGCTCGGCGATGACGCCGCAGTCGTGGGAGCTGAAGATGATGGGTCTCATCGTCATCTTCGTCTACACGTTCTTCAAGTTCGCCTGGTCATACCGGCTGTTCAATTATTTCGCGATCATGGTGGGCGCGGCACCGGCGCCGGAGCAGAAGGACACGGCCGAGGCGCAAGCTTTCGCCCACCGGGCGGCGCAGCTCTGCGCCGATGCGGGGCGCCATTTCAACCGCGGCCAGCGGGCTTTCTTCTTCGCGCTCGGCTATCTCGGCTGGTTCGTGGGGCCGCTGCCGTTCGCCGTGACGACACTAGGCGTCGTCATCGTGATGTGGCGGCGGCAGTTCGCGTCGGATGCGCGGCTGGCGTTCGACGCGGGCTGGGTCGGGACGTCCCGTTCTAGGCCATCCCCATCAAGACGGCGATCAGCGCCACGATCATGACCGCGACCGCGACGACAACGGATGTCACGATGCGTTCGCTCCACTCCCCGCTGAGGCCCAGGGCCTCGTAATCCGCCCGTTCGGCAACGCGAGCTTGCTGCGCGGGGCGCCTGTCGTATGCCATGGATGACCCTTTCTCTCTGGCACCGGCCTCGGTGCCGAGCGATCACGCCGACGCATACGAACGCCCCCGAATCACCTGCGGGTGCGCAAGAATACCAGCCATGACAGGGTAATGACGGTTAAGAGCGCGGACTGGGGAAAAACGCGCTGCTGCGGCCGCTGAGACGGTAGACAACCAAGCCGATCCATTCGTGGGCAGCGTGATCAAGCCCGTTGAGCCCGGAGGCGAGCCGCTCGGTCGGCCACCAGTCGACTTCTGGCGGTTTGATCCAGCTGACCGGATAGGCCTCGACAGAGAAACCGACGCGGCGGAAGCAGCCGATGGCGCGCGGCATGTGCTCCGCTGAGGTCACCAAAAGCCAGCGATCGCCCGGCTTCGGCTTGACCAACTCCTTGGTATAGAGCGCGTTCTCGTAAGTGTTGCGCGCCCGGTCCTCAAGCACCACGCGGTCGCGCGGCACGCCGAGCGTATCCAACAGCGGATAAAGGAAGTCAGCCTCGCGGCCCTCATTCGCCATCAGGCTGGCATCACCGCCGCTGAAGACGATGCGTGCCTTCGGATAATCGCGCGCCAGTTTCGGAATGATGGTGACGCGTTCGGCATTACCGCTGAGCTGTGTCTTGCCATAGGCGCGCGACAGCCGGGGATTGATCGCGCCGCCGAGCACGATGACGCCGTCAGGTGCGCCACGCGCTGCATCCCACGGCGGGAAACGGTTTTCCAACGTATGGATAAGCACGTCGCCGACAGGCAGGAAGCCGGCAATGCCGAGCAGGACAAGGCTCGCCGCCATCAGGCGGCAGCCGCAACGGCGCCAGCGAGTCGCCAGCAGCACAAGGCCGATCAGGCCGATCGCAAACAGAAAATTGGAGGGGAGAAAAAGAAAGCCCCCCGTTTTCGACAGGACGAAGAACATCAGCGTTTCTTCTTCCAGTCCTCGTAACGTTTCTTGTTTTCGTCGTTCGGCGGATAGAGGCCCGGCAGCTTGGCGCCCTTTTGCACCTCCTCGACCAGCCAGGATTCCAGCAATTCGTGCTCGGCGCCTTCGTTGGCGACGAAATCGACCAAAGCCGCCGGGATAACTACGGCGCCGTCATCGTCGGCAACGATGACGTCGTCAGGGAAAATCGCACAACCGCCGCAGCCGATCGGCTCGTTCCAACCGACGAAAGTCAGTTGGTTCACCGAAGCTGGTGCGGCCACGCCCGCGCACCAGACCGGTAGGCCGGTCGCAAGCACGCCGTGCTTGTCGCGCATAACGCCGTCGGTGATGAGCGCGGTGACGCCGCGCTTGACCATGCGCATGCAGAGGATGTCGCCGAAGATGCCGGCGCCAGTGACGCCCATGGCGTCGGCGACGACGACGCAATTCTCGGGCATCGCCTCGATCGCGCCGCGTGTCGAAATCGGTTTCGACCAGCTTTCTGGCGTCGCCAGATCCTCGCGTACCGGCACAAAGCGCAGCGTGAAGGCCTTGCCGACCACGCGCTTGCCGGAGAAGTCGAACGGCATGGCGCCCGCCATCCAGGCGCGGCGGATCCCCTTTTTCAGCAGCATCGTCGTGATCGTGCCGGTGGTGACGTTCTTGAGGATTTTGAGCGCGGACATGGAGGCTAACCGTCAGGCCGGAGTGATGCCGAGCCGCTCGTCGCGGCGGCGGAGATAAGCGACGAACGGAATTGCCAGCAGGACCATCCAGGCCTTGCCGATGATCTGGCCGAGCAGGAATTCCAACGAGCCAAAGGCTAGCCAGAGGAAGACGATCGAGTCGACAATCAGCCCCGCCGCGCTCGAAGCGATGACTGCAAGCACCAGCCGTTGCCGCGCCAGCGGCGTATAGACGGCAAAGTCGGCGAATTCGGACAGCAGGAACGCGGCAGCAGAGGCGAGCACCAGTGACGGCGGCGCAATGGCCGCCGAGAGTGCAGCGCCGGCGATGATCGCGCCTACACCGAACTCGATGCCGAGACGGCGCTGCACGAGATCGCGCAGCACCAGCGCCGCCCCCACCATCAACACGCCGGACGGCGCCAGGATGCCGGGCGCGACAGGGATGAGGCACGGTCCCTGCGCGCCGCACACGGTACCGACATGGCCGATCATCCAGTTGGCGGCGGGGATCGTCAGGCAGAACAGGGCAAGGAAGACATAGCCTTCGATGTTTCTGTAGTGGTCAGCTCTATTCATCGTTTCCTTCGCTCGATTACGAATTTTTCGTAGCCCCTCGCCCGCAGCTGGCAAGCCGGACATTCACCGCAACCGAAACCCCAATCGTGATTGTGGGTCCGGTTGCCCATGTAACAGCTATGGCTGTCCTCGATGATGAGATCAAGGAAGGGCTGACCACCCAGATCCTCGGCCAGCGCAAAAGTTTCCGCCTTGTCGATCCACATCAGCGGCGTATGCACCGTCAGCCGCTTGTCGAGGCCGAGCGTAAGCGCAAGCTGCATGGCTTTGAGGGTGTCGTCGCGGCAGTCGGGATAGCCTGAATAGTCGGTCTCGCACATGCCGGCGACGAGATGACGCGCACCGCGACGATAGGCGACCGCACCGGCGAATGACAGGAAAATGAGATTGCGGCCCGGCACGAAAGTGGTCGGCAGCCCGTTGTCGGCAATCTCGATCGCCACGTCGCGGGTGAGCGCCGTGTCGGAGATGGCGGCGAGCGCATCGAGACGTACGATGTGATCATCTCCGAGCCGCGACTTCCAACCCAGGTTCAGCTTGACGATACGGCCGCGGATACGCGGCCGCATGTCGAGCTCGATGGCGTGGCGTTGCCCGTAGTCGAAACCAATTGTCTCGACACGCGCGAAGCGCTCAAGCGCCCAGGCAAGGCAGACGGTAGAATCCTGTCCGCCGGAGAACAGCACCAGCGCGGTATCGGAGGATAAGGTCACGCGGGGAGCCTCTAGTCCCACTTCGGCGACCACGCCCAGTCGACGATGCGGTCCTTGCGACCCGAGAGCTGATGGATCTCCTTCATCTCGGCATCCGACAACGTGAAGTCGAACAGCGCGAAATTCTCCTCCAGCCGCTCAAGCCTGTTCGTGCGCGGAATGACGACGATGCCCTGCTGCACCAGATAGCGCAGCGACACCTGCGCCGCGGTCTTCTTGTGCGTTCTGCCAACGCGTTCGAGCACGTCGTTGCCCGGCGCGCCGCCGCGGGCGACGGGGCTATAGGCCACCACCGCGAGGCCATGCTTTCGGCAGGCGGCAATCACCTTGTCTTGATTGAGGAAAGGATGGCATTCGATCTGATTGCAGACGATGTCGGGCGCGATTTGGTTGGCCTCCTCGACCAGCGCGACGGTGAAATTCGACACACCGATAGCCCGCGTGTAGCCCGCTTTCTTCATCTTCGCCATCGCGTCGAGCGTCTCCGACAGCGGCACGCGCGGGTTCGGCCAGTGAATCAGAAGCAGATCGATCACATCGAGCCGCAGGTGCGCCAGGCTCTCCTTGACCGAGCGCTCGAGATCGTGCGGCGCGAGATTGGTCGGCTGCACCTTGGTTGTGACCATGACCTCGGTGCGCTTACCCGAGGCGCGCACGCCCTCCCCCACCTCACGTTCGTTGCCGTACATCTGCGCGGTGTCGATATGGCGATAGCCGATGCGGATCGCCTGCTCGACCATGCGCGCGACATTGCGCAGCGACCACGTACCGAGGCCGACGAGCGGAATCTTGAAGCCTTTGGCTTCGATAGCTTGCGTCATTTTCGTTGCGCCGCGTCGTCGGCAAAACTACGCAGGAACAAGGCCTGCAGGCCGGTCGCGCGCGCATGGCATGCGGCCATCATAGGGTTCGCCATCGTCCCCTGGAAGTAATCGTAGATGAAGCCGCAGGTCTTGTCGCGCGAGGCGATCCAGGCCCGCTGCATCTGCTGCATCTTCTTCACCTGCTCATCGTCGAGCGCCTTGCGCAGCGCCTGAAACGACTTGTTGAGGATGTCGTCCCATACCAGCTGCTCGCGCGCATAACACTCGATCACATCGGCGGGCGACATGCGCTCCTCGTGTTCCGCGCATTTATTGCCGATGATGCCGATGCATTGCTCCCAGGCCCAATTTGCCCCGGTCTTGGTGGTGATGCACTGCTCGATCGCCGCGACATCCTTCGGGGCCGGCTTGTCGTCGGCGAGCGCCGGCGTCACCAGGAATATCAGGCTCAATGCGGCCCAGCGGATCATCGAATTGCGTCCAATCTCGTCACTTTCCGTCATAGACCAAATTCGCGTCCTGGAGAAAGAAGAGCAGAAACAGCACCCGCCGCGCTGTTTCTTCGGCCGCGCATGCCGCCTCCAGCACACCCATCACCGAGCCTTGGCCGTAGTCCTCATAAAACCGGCAGGTCCGCTTGAGCGAGCTTTCCCACGCATCCTGCATCAACTGCAATTTCTTGCGCTGCTCGTCGTTCATATCCTGGCGCAGGCCCCGAACGGTGCGGTTGAGAACCTCATGCCACGCCAAATCCTCGCGATCGTGGCAGTGAACCATGTCGGGAACATTATTCGTGTCGTTGCCCAGGCATGGGCCCGACACAACCCCAAGGCAGTTTTTTTGATCGCCGCCTTTGGCGTCGCCTCGCTTGAGGCATTGCAAGACAGCCGCGACATCGCGCGGCTCGGGCTGTTGCATTTGCGCGTTCGCAGTGCCTGCGAGCAGAGCCAGCAAGCCGACCGCAAACGCAAACCGCATCAGGGCGTGTCCCAGACCGGCGCGTGCGGCGGATTGACGACGCGCATATTGGTGGCATTGAGCTTCTTGAGCTCAGCCATCTCGACGTCCGAGAGCTTGAAGTCGAAGACGTTGAGATTCGCCTTGAGGTGGTCGGGCTTGTCGGTGCGCGGGATCGAGCAGACACCCATCTGCACGAGGTAGCGCAGCGACACCTGCGCCGCGCTCTTGCCATGCGCCTTGCCGATGCGTTCGAGCGCGTCGGCGCCCGGTACCTTGCCGCGTGCGATCGGGCAATAGGCGACGACCGCCATGCCGTGCTTCTTTGACGCGGCGAGCACCTTGTCCTGGTTGATGAAGGGATGCATCTCGATCTGGTTGCAGACCAGCGGCTCGCTGGTCACCGCCCAGGCTTCGTCCAGCATCTTGGTAGTGAAATTGGCGACGCCGACGTGCTTCGCCTTGCCATCCCTCTTGGCCTGACACAGGGCTCCGACCGAGGTCTTGAACGGGATGTCCTTGTTGTTCCAGTGAATGAGCAGGAGATCGATGTAAGGCAGTTGCAAATTGGCGAGGCTTTCACTGAGCGACTGGCGGAATTTTTCAGGTTCAAGATGCGTCTCACGCACCTTGGTGCAGATGAAGACGTCTTCGCGCTTGATGCCGGACTGGCGCAGCCCCTCGCCGACTTCCTTCTCGTTCCCGTAAAACCACGCCGTGTCGAGATGGCGGTAGCCCACCTGCAGCGCGGTTTTGACCGCCTGGACGCAGACGTCGCCCTTGAGGGTCATCGTGCCTAGGCCGATCTGCGGGATGCGTACGCCGTGGGCTTCAACGAATTGCATGGAAAAAGCTCTCCTAAACTGCGATGCGGAACGGGCTTGGGTGGGCGTGCGCAGAATGCCCGCTCGACCATTACCTGCCAACCGGGGTCGCTTGTGGAGCCGCTACCGCCCGTCCTGCCGGGTATCGCAGGCTGCGACGAAAGATCACGCAAATAATTTCAGTGACACTCGATCGGACAATACTTTGGAAGCAAGATTTTGCAGCCAATTTTTACATTGGAATAATTCAAGACTAGAAGAAATCTATTGCGTGAGAAGCGTTTAATGCTTTTGTGAGGGCTTCAAAGCTAAAGTGGGAACGCCGATGCGCACCCTTATTGCCGCCGCCCTGATTGCTTCTGCGCCTCTTTTGGCGACCGCTCTGGCGCGGGCCGACGACACCCTGACGCTCACCATCAAGGAGCATCAGTTCACGCCGACCGAGATCAAGGTGAAAGCCAATACCCGCGTGCAATTGACCGTCGTCAATGAAGACGCGACGCCCGAGGAGTTTGATAGCACTTCGTTGAAGGTCGAAAAGGTGATCGCGGGAAAATCAAAAGGCACCGTGCGGATCGGGCCGTTGAAGCCGGGGCGTTATCCCTTCATCGGCGAGTACCATGAATCGACCGCCAAGGGCGTCGTGATCGCGGAATAGGACATGCTCGGCGCACTCATCATCGTCTTTCGTGAAGTCATCGAGGCCGGCCTGATTGTCGGCATTGTGATGGCGGCAACGCGCGGCGTGTTCGGCCGCGGCCGTTGGGTCACTATGGGCGTCGCCGCCGGCGTCGCGGGCGCGGCGATCGTCGCGCTGTTCGCCGGCGCGATCTCCGAAGCGTTCCAGGGCGCGGGCCAGGAGCTCTTCAACGCTGGCGTGCTGTCGATCGCCGTCGTGATGCTGATGTGGCACAATGCCTGGATGGCCCGGCACGGCCGCGAGATTGCCGCTGAAATGCGCCAGGTCGGCACCGCGGTGAGCGAAGGCGCAAAGCCGCTGACGGCACTCGCCATCGTGGTCGGCCTTGCTGTGCTGCGCGAAGGCTCCGAAGTCGTGCTGTTCCTCTACGGCATCGCGGCGTCCGGAACATCCGGCGCATCGCTGCTCGCCGGCGGCCTGCTCGGCATCGCCGCGGGCGCGGCATTCACTGCGCTGACCTATTTTGGGCTGCTCGCCATTCCAACGCGTCATATCTTCTCGGTGACGAGCTGGCTGATCGCGCTGCTCGCCGCTGGCATGGCCGCGCAGGCGGTGCAGTTCTTGAACAATGCCGGCTGGGTCATCGCGCTCGACCGCATGGTGTGGGACACATCGTGGCTTCTGTCAGAAGGCTCGATCTTCGGCAAGCTGCTGCACACCTTGATCGGCTACACTGAGCGGCCGAGCGAGATGCAGCTCATGGTCTACATCGCGACGTTGTTCGTGATGTTCCTGCTGATGCGGCTCGCGCGACCTTCATCGCCGCAGCGGCCCATTTCCGCACCAGCGGAGTAACGCTAGCGGTGCCTGCCGCCGAGCGCCGCGAAGGCCGCATCCGGCGCCTTGTCGATCAGCTTGAGCAGAGCCCGCGCCGGGCCGCGCGGTGAGCGCTTGCCCTGCTCCCAGTTGCGCACGGTTTCGATCGGCACTTCGATGCTCTCGGCAAACGCCGCCTGCGTCAGCCCGCAACGCGCGCGCACCTGGCGCACAAACTGCGCAGGATCGGAATGGTCGACGGTTTTCTCCGAGCCGTCTGGCAGGACTTCGACGATCCGTCCGTCAGCTTTCAGCCGCACCCGCATCATGATGGCCTCCACGAATCTGGTCGGCCAACGGCCTAGCTGATTCGCGGCTAGCAAAAGTTAATACGGTCAGCGCGTCTTCTCGAAGATCTCGCGGCCGATCAGCATGCGCCGGATCTCGCTGGTCCCCGCGCCGATCTCGTAAAGCTTTGCATCGCGTAGCAGGCGCCCGGTCGGAAAATCGTTGATGTAGCCGTTGCCGCCAAGGCACTGGATCGCCTCAAGCGCTACCCAGGTAGCGCGCTCGGCGGCGTAGAGGATCGCGCCGGCCGCGTCCTCGCGCGTCGTGCGACCGTTGTCGCAGGCGCGCGCCACCGCGTAAACATACGACCTCGCGGCGTTCATCGTCACATACATGTCGGCGAGCTTGGCCTGTACCAGCTGAAACTGGCCGATCGGCTGGCCGAATTGCTTGCGGTCATGCACATAAGGCACGACGACATCCATGCAGGCCTGCATGATGCCGAGCGGGCCGGCAGCGAGCACGACGCGCTCGTAGTCGAGGCCGCTCATCAGCACGTTGACGCCGTTGCCGACGGCTCCGAGCACGTTCTCCTCCGGCACCTCGCAATCGGTGAATACCAGTTCCGACGTGTCGGAGCCGCGCATGCCGAGCTTGTCGAGCTTCTGCGCGGGCGCGAAGCCCTTGAAGCCCTTCTCGACGATGAATGCCGTAATCCCGCGGGCACCCGCGGTACGATCGGTCTTGGCGTAGATCACGAAGGTGTCGGCGACCGGCCCGTTGGTGATCCACATTTTGGAGCCGTTGAGCACGTAGCGGTCGCCTTTCTTCTCGGCGATCGTGCGCATCGACACGACATCGGAGCCGGCGCCGGGCTCGGACATGGCCAGCGCACCGACATGCTGGCCTGAAATGAGTTTCGGCAGATATTTGCGCTTCTGCACGTCGTTGCCGTTGCGCCGGAGCTGGTTGACGCAGAGATTGGAATGCGCGCCGTAGGACAGGCCGACGGCGGCCGAGGCGCGTGAAATCTCCTCCATCGCCACGCAATGCTCGAGATAGCCGAGCGCCGAGCCGCCATATTCCTCCTCGACCGTGATGCCGTGCAGGCCGAGCTTGCCCATTTCGGGCCACAGCTCGCGCGGAAATTCGTTTTTGCGGTCGATCTCATCGGCGCGCGGCGCGATGCGGTCGCTGGCAAAATCCGACACGGTCTTGCGCAGCATGTCGACATCCGGCCCAAGGCCGAAATCGAAACCCGCCCATGCATTTGGGATCATCGATATCTCCGGCGCCTTTCCTGTTATGGGAATTTAGCGCCTGACGATCAGCCTGTCATTGTCTCGGCGTGGCCGCGCATTGACTTGTTTTGCCGCAGCAGCCGCTCGATCGATTTCGATGGCGCCGGCTTGGCAAACAGGAAGCCCTGCATCTCGTCGCAGCCCGCCAACCGCAGCAGGACGCGCTGTTCCTCCGTCTCGACGCCCTCGGCGAGCACCGACAGGCCGAGCGCGCGACCAAGCGCGACGATCGCCTGGATGATGACACCGCCATTCGACGATTTGCCGAGCGCGGTGACGAAGCTGCGGTCGATCTTGAGCTTATCGAGCGGGAAGCGTTGCAGATAGCCGAGATTGGAGTAGCCGGAGCCGAAATCATCGAGCGCGATGCGCACGCCGAGCCGATGCAGATCCTCGATGCGCTTGAGCATCTCCTCCGGATTGTCGATCAAGACGCCTTCGGTGATCTCCAGCATCAGCCGGGACGGCGACACGCCGGTTTCTTCGAGCGCCGAACGCACGATCTCGACGATGGTACGGTCGCGCACCTGGAGCGGCGACAGGTTGACCGCGACATAGAGATCGTCGGGCCATGACTTGGCATCCTTCAGCGCGCGGCGCAGCACGAAGGCGCCGAGACGATCAATCAAGCCCATGCGTTCCGCGACCGGCACGAAGAGCGCCGGGCCGATGGCGCCGCGCTGCGGATGAGTCCAGCGCAGCAGCGCTTCGACGCCGACGATGCGTGCACCATTCGATGCGACGATCGGCTGGTAATGCAGATCAAGCGTGTCTCCCGCAATAGCACGCGGCAGTTCACGACGGAGGAAATGCTGGTCCTTCGACAGCGCGTCGAGCGACGGGTCGAACGCCGTGACGATGCCCGTGCCCTTCTCGGCGGCGGCGCGCAGCGCAAGTCGCGCGCGTCGGACCAGTTCCTCACTTTCGCTCACGTCGTGCCCTGCTTCGGCATAGCCGGCGCAGGCGCCGATGCGCACCTCGGTATCGCTGCGTTGCGTATCGCCGATGGCGCGGATCATCGCGCGCAGCATGGTGCGGGCCTCGACCTCGCCGTCGCAGATCACCGCGAACTCCGTGGTGCCCATGCGGCCGAGGGTGGCATTGGCCGGCAGATAAGCCTTGGTATTCATGACCGCATCGGCGAGAAATTCCTCGCGGCGGATCATGCCGATCTCCTCGTCGATCTCGTGCAGGGCCGACAATTCGAAAAGCGCGAAGGTCAGCGGCTTGCGGCCATTGCGCGCCGTCATCGCTTCGTTGAGCAGCACCAGCACCCGGCGCCGATTGGGCAGGCCGGTGAGCTTGTCCTCGTCGGCGGAGCGACGGGCTAACTCCTGACTCTCGGTCATGTCGCGGCGCGCGCGCGCCAGCTGCATCAATGCGAATCCGGCAAAGCCGACCAGAATGACCGAAACGCCGACAATGAGCGGCAATAGCCGGTTCATCATCTGCGTCATCGGATACGTCTTGTCCCAGGTGAAGAAGCCGGCAATGCGCCCCTGCCCGTCCAGCACCGGCTGCATCTCGCGATCTCCAAGCGGCGGGTCGGTCTCGAACCGCAGGCCCTTCAACCGCGCGGTCTGCTCGACGACACGCACGAAGCGCGGATCGATCTCGCCCGGTTTGTCGAACAGCTGGCGGAATTCGTTGACCGCATCGCGCACCGCGTCGCGCTGCTCACTCCATTGGCGTTCGTCGCTGTGCATGGCGATGCCATAGCCGATGGCGGATGCTAAAGTCGCCACCACGATTGCGAGCGCGGCGAGGATGGCGACGCGCGTCGAGGCCGACGGGGTCCAGCGCCGGCGCGCCCCACCACTTTTTGCCAATGCCAGAAGCGTGCGGCCGGCTTCGGTATCGGCAGCCTGCTTTATGACCTCGCCGCTCACGAAGCCCCTCACCCGCGTTTATGCAATGATTACGCTAGGGATTCAGGGTTAAATGTGGGTCAGGAAACAAGGTGAACGGATGGTAACCGGCTTGTGCCGCGCTCGGCATGGATCCTTCGGCTGCGAAGGCATGCGACAGATCCTTGCCTTAGTCGTCGCCGTGGCGATCGCGCCATCGGCCGCACTCGCCGAGCCCTGCCCGGGCAGTCCGGACGCGCTCGGCACCGCGCGGGTGCTCACGGTCGATTTGCAGACGACACCACGGGTCGGGCGCAAGCAGTTCCCGACGACGCTGCCGCTTGCCGACAAGGAGCTGGTGCTGACTTTCGACGATGGCCCCTGGCCCGGCACGACGCCAAAGGTGCTCGATGTGCTCAAGCACGAATGCGTGCAGGCCACCTTCTTCCTGCTCGGCCGCAATGCCATCGCCAATGCCGCCATCGCGAAGCGCGAATTGGCCGAGGGCCACAGCCTCGGCCATCACTCGTTCTCGCACCCGTTGCTCAACCGCATGCCGCTCGAGCGGGCGAACGCCGAGATCGATCGGGGTCTGATGGCCGACGAGCAGGCCGTCTATGGCGTCCGCCGCACCGAGACAGCGACGCCGTTCTTCCGCTTCCCGGGCTTTGCCGCGAGCCCGGCCTTGCTCGATGCGGTGAACAAGCGCGGCTTCGTCGTGTTTGGGGCCGATGTCTGGGCGAGCGATTGGCTGCGGATGGGTCCACAACAAGAGCTGCGGTTGCTGCTCGGGCGGATCGATAGGGTCGGCAGGGGCATCGTCCTCTTGCACGACACCAAACGGGAGACCGCCGCGATGCTCCCGGCCCTATTCCGCGAGCTAAAACGGCGCGGCTACCACATCGTTCACGTCATCCCCGCCAAAACCGCGCAAAATTAAGCTTTTCGATCCGGTTTTTCGGCAACACCGGCTGGAAAACCTACCTAAAACAAGGCTGTGGGCAATTGCCTCGGTTAATTTTCGGTTAATCTGCGACTCAATAGGTTAACGCAGCTTGCCGTTCGGGAGGCGCCAATCCGGCGCGCGGATTGGCTGGCCGGGGGTCTGAATGCGCAAGTTTGCGATCGTTCATGCTTTTCTGATTGGCATTGTCGTCTGGGCGGCCTGGCAATCGGTCTCACACAAGTCGAGCGTGCCGCCGGTGATCGAGATGGCGGCAAAGCCCGCCGACCAGCCGGCCCCGCAAGCCGCCGCCGAACCTGCGAAGACCGAAGCCCCAGCCCCGCAGGCAGTTGCGCCTGCCGCACCAGCGCTCACGGCGACCACTGCGGCCGAGCCGCCGAAGCCCGCCGCGGCGCCAGCCAACCAGACCGCGTCTCAATCGGAGGTAAAGCCGGTCGAGCAGCCCGCGCTGCAGACGGCCAGTCAACCTGAAACCAAGCCGGTCGAGCAGAAGTCGGCGGCCGAATCTACGGTCCACGCTGACGCCAAGCCTGCCGTTGCGAATCCGGCGGAGCCCGCGCCCGCAGCTCAGGCTGCGTCGGCTGCCGACGCAGCCATGCAACAGGCCGCGCAACCGCCCTCGCCCGACGCCGCCAAACCGCCGGTCCAGGAAGCCGCGCTGAAATGCGACAATCCCGACGCCATCGGCACCAGTCGCGTGCTGACCATCAACCCCGGCGAATTCACCCTGCTCGGCTCATTTCAGTACAAGCAGACGCTGCCGCTGAAGGACCATGAAGTCGTCCTGACGTTCGACGACGGACCGATCCCGCCCTACACCACCAGCGTCCTCGACACGCTCGCCTCGCAATGCGTGAAGGCAACCTATTTCCTGGTCGGCGAAATGGCACAGCAGCGGCCCTATCTCGTCCGCCGCATCTACAACGAAGGCCACTCGATCGGCACGCACAGCCAACACCATCCGTTTGCCTTCCAGCGCCTGTCGATGCAGCGCGTCGAGCGCGAGGTCGATGGTGGCATCGACTCGGTGAAAGGCGCGCTCGGCGACGCGGCGGCGCTGTCGCCATTCTTCCGGATCCCCGGCTTCGGTCGCACCAACGCAATCGATCAGTATCTCGAGGACAAGAAGCTTGTGGTGTGGAGCACCGACGTCGACACCGACGATTGGTGGCGCGGTTCGACGCCTGGCGCGATCGTTCAGCGCGCGATGCGCCGGCTCAATGAGAAGGGTCGCGGCATCATCCTCATGCACGACATTCATCCGGCGACTGCGCTGGCGCTGCCGCTGCTGCTCAAGGAGCTCAAGGCCAACGGCTACAAGATCGTGCATGTGGTGGCTGCGGGCGAACAACCGAAGTCATTGCCCGATGCAGTTGCAACCGCCGGCGAGAAAGAAGCTTGGCCACGCGTGCTGCATGCCAATGCCGAGCAAGGCGGCCCGTCGAAACGCGCGCTGCGGCACCGCGTGAAGCAGGCCCTCAATGGCCATCATCGCCGGCGCGCGGAACGCAAGGACGTTGCCAAGGCTGAGGACGGCTCGACGGGCTCCGTCAGCCGGCATTTCACGCGATCCTACTGAGAGTGGCGCAACCGCGCTATCATTCGAAACGGACGCGTTGCACAACACCCGCTAATGCGCGCGAGCTAGCGCCTTCCTAATGCAGCGATTTCCAAATGGCTGTGATAAAGGCCGAGGAGTACACGAGTCCGATCGTCATCACTAAAAATATGAACGCTGCAACCGCCATGACGATCAGATCGCCAGCCCTCGCTACGTCGCGAGGATGGCTGAAATCGGAGTACCGGCGGGACATTTGCGTCTACGAGTGCATGGCGCAATTTTGAATAGCGCTTTCCACGGCCACCGCAACGACACATCCCTAGCTGACAGCGACCGTTATGCGCCTGTCAGTAGCAAGGCCAGCAGTTGTCGACGGGACCGTAGTAGTCGTAGATCGGGGCGTAGTAGCGGTACGGTCCGTAATAGTAGGCGCCCTGCGCGGCCAAGGTGCCGAGAATGGCGCCGGCCGCAAGTCCGCCAGCGACGCCGGCGGCGGCGCGTCCATCGCGCACCTCAGCCTGATGGCCGGCGGCAACAGGCGCCACAGCAGCCGCGGTTACGAGCGCGGTCAACTTTTGGCGCATCTTGCTTTCCTCACACGGCACTCTTGTTGATGGCCTTTGGCAGCGGGTCAGCTTTATGCTTTCTGCAATAAGCTATGACCTTGTCCGTGTTCTTCTGCAGTCGTTGAAAATCCAACACGTCGTTGTTCCTCGACGCGCTGTAGTAACCGCTCATCCAATACGCCACGAAATTTCTGTTCTCTGAATCGTAGCTCAAGAGATCCCGGCATGTGATGCGATTCATATCGAGATGAACCTGCGCATGCGCCGGCCACAACGCTATGCCGGCCAAGCCGAATAAAATGCCGAGAATGTTCTTGCGCATCGCCCTCTCCGCTCGTCTGCTACCGTCCGGCGGTAGCCTGATCCAGACCGGACATAACCGTTTCTTGCGGGTGGAAGCGGCACCACGCTTTCACGTTCTCGACGTTCTTCTGATACACGGTCACATCGACCGACGTTTTCCCGGTCTCATAACTGTACCAACCGCTCATCCAGGCGGAGAACCGCTTCGACTCGGGAAGTGTCATCGCAAGAAACTGGACGCAGGTCACCTTTCGCATTGCGATGGTTGTCTGCGCTTCGATTGCGGCAGCCTCTGCGCCTGGCACCAGCTTGAGAGTTGAAACGCCGGCCTGGACATTGAGACCGGTCTGGCCCTGTGCCGACAAAGGTTGCAGCGCCACGCTGCGGTTCGAACCGCCAAGCATCACATTCGCGCCGGCGCCCAATCCGAGCGTTGCCTCGCCGCTTACGCCAGCGTAGTCGCCCGCGAGTCCGCCGGGTACTGGTCCCGACGTTGCGGCAAACACGCCCCAAGTCAGAACACCCCCGGAAATTGCGCCGAGATCAATGCCAACCGTCGTCATCGTGCCGTTGTAGCTCTGAACCGGCCAGCCAACCTGGCTCGGCGTGAATTGGCAGCTCATCTTTTGCTCAGAGACGACGATGAGGCCGACCGTCGGAGCGAGCCGGCAATTCAGGCCCCCAATTTGCGACCACGCGGACTGTGCGTGCGTTGTTGCCGGAAAATGGACGCATGTCAGCGTCAGCAAAACGGCGCATAAAGGGAGCAGTCTGCGCATGGCACTTCCCTCGAAAATATCTGTTTGCTTGTACAATTACCCCACACGCCTGGATTGATTCAAATCAAGCGCCGCCGCAGCGCCGCCTCTAGCCTGATAGCGCCCCACCCCGATAGCCGGACCTTGGTTGTGGAAAATGGGGTAAGCTCCAGTCGTTGCCCTCCAGGTCAGCTGGGGCTTTGCTGTTCTCGAGCGATTGGCTAGCACAGTGTCGGGAAGAGTGGTGCGGTCAAGAGGACTCGAACCTCCACGGGTTGCCCCGCTAGCACCTCAAGCTAGTGCGTCTACCAATTCCGCCATGACCGCATGGGAAAGGACAAAAAGGCGTGAAAACCTGACCGTCCCGGAACGGCGGTCATGTAACAAATAGGATTTGCAGGGACAAGGGCCGCGCGGGCGCGTTTTTCCCCAAGCCATCAATTGTTTGGAGCCACTTCAGCGCATATCTGGAGGGCGCGGCAGGAGCTCGTTGACGTTGACCGCGATGCGGTTGCCATTGACCACGACGGTGCCTTTGGCGACCGGCAGGTTGTTGGCCAGCACGTTGACGGCGTCGTCCTCGGAGGTGTCGAGTTCGATGATGGCGCCGCGGCCGAGCCGCAGAACTTGGTGGACCGGCATTGAGGTGGTGCCGAGCACCACCGTGATATCGACGCCAACTTTGTCGAGTGTGGTCACGTCTGATTCCCGTTGCAGCCCAAAGGCGGGCACGGGCTCAGACCACCATGGTATGGTGAACGGGTGGTTAACGCGCGAAACGAGCTGAGTTTTAGCCTGCCAAACCGGGATGGATCCGTCGAATGGCGGGTAAGCGACGGCCTCGTCGGCTATGAGGACGCGCTCGCCGAGATGGAGAATCGCACCGCCGCGATTGCGGTGGGTGAGGCGCCCGAACTGGTCTGGCTGCTGGAACATCCCCCGCTCTATACCGCCGGCACCAGCGCGCGCGCCGATCAGGTGATCGAGGCGCGCTTTCCGGTGTTCGAGACCGGCCGCGGCGGGCAGATGACCTATCACGGGCCCGGGCAGCGCGTGGCCTATATAATGCTCGACCTGAAACGCCGCGGCCCCGATGTACGGCGCTTCGTGGCAAGCCTCGAAGAATGGATCATCCGCACGCTCGCCGCCTTCAACGTACGCGGCGAGCGGCGCGAAGACCGCATCGGCGTCTGGGTGTGCAGGCTCGACAAGGGCGACGGATACGAAGACAAGATCGCGGCCATCGGCATCCGCGTCAAGCAGTGGGTGACACTGCACGGCATGGCGCTCAACGTCGAGCCGGACCTCACGCATTTCTCCGGCATCGTGCCTTGCGGCGTGCGCGAGCAGCGCTACGGCGTCACCAGCCTCGCTGATCTCGGCATTCCAGTGACGATGCCGGAGGTCGACACGATCCTGCGGCGGGAATTCGAGCCGCTGTTCGGACCTGTTCAGGCCGTGGAGAGCACCGAGAACCACTCGCCCGGCCGCACCAGCTTGAGGTCGGTCCCCGTGCCGTCCTCGTCGTAGAGCGCATCGACGCGCGAACTCATGGGCCCGCGGCGGCACGCTTCGATCGCAGCCGCCACTTTCGCCTCGTCTCCTGCGAACACAGCCTCGACCGAGCCGTCGCGGCGATTGCGCACCCAGCCGCCCAAACCGCGCTCGAGCGCCTCGTGCTCGACGAAGGCGCGGAAGCCGACGCCCTGCACCCGCCCGCGCACGCTGATGTGACGGATGACGCTCATGCGAGTTCTCCCACATCAATCATTCGGGCGCCGGTGAAGCGCGACCGCGACCAGCGCTCGACCGAGCGGATGTAGGGTTCAGGCAACTTCCAATCGCGCGCCGAGGCTGCGATCATCTCGACATAACCGGGCTTCGGCATCCCTGCGGCGCGGCGGCGCAAGAGATAGACCATCGCCGGCATCACACGTGCGCCGGACCGCACCGGCACACGGCGCACCTTATAGAGCCTGGCGTGCAGCAACTCATAGGCGTGCAGCGCGGCGACGCAGCGCGGCGTCAGATCCCATAGCACGCCATGCACGCGCTCGCCGCTGCTCGGCTTGACCGAGCCCCAGCCATCGATGCCGACAAAGAACGTGTAGCCTTCGAGCGCCGCCGGACCGATGGCCCGCGCCTTCGGACAGCGCCGCTGCATGGCGGCGCAGCTCATATTGGAGCCGTAGGCGAAATAGCGGATCATGCCCCCCGCATAGCAAACCGCGCGACGCGCGTCAGGACATCAGAAGATGCGCTCGACCATCGCGGCATCGAGCCGCTTGATCTCGCGCTCGTAGGCGCTCTCATTGCCGTCTTCTTGCAGCGGCATCGGTTCGGGCTCGCGCCAGGGCTCGCCCTGGCGCAGCTGATCGGTGTTGCTGCCGAGGTCGATCTTGCGGCTTTTTCGAGGTGCCATCGTGCGCTCCCCTAGCCAGACAGCGACAACGCGGCGAGCCGCGACCGGTTCCCCCGCTTAGGACGCGGCTCAGGCGAATTCGAGAATCACCGCATCGACCGCGAGGCTGTCGCCCGGCTTGGCGTGGATCTTCTTCACCGTGCCGTCGATTTCGGCGCGCAGCACGTTCTCCATCTTCATCGCCTCGACCACGGCTACGGTTTCGCCGGCCTTGACCTCCTGGCCTTCTTTCACCGCGATCGACACGACCAGGCCGGGCATCGGGCAATGCACCTGCTTGCCGCTGTCGACAACCTTTTTCACCGGCATCAGCCGCGCGTAACCGGCTTCGCTCTCAGTGTAGACATAAGCCCTCGTCTCGACCCCGCGATAGGACAACGCAAAGCCGTTCGGGATCGGCCGCACCTGGACTGCGACGGGGTGACCGTTAATCGTGCCGATCCACAATGGGTCACCGGGCTTCCAGTCCGACGCCACGTGCTTGAGCGCATCCTTGCCCTTGCCGGGAAAGCGCACCTCGATGGCGCCGTTTTCGCGCTTCACTTCGAGCTTGTGCTCGTGTTCGCCGAGCCACACCGCACGGTGGCTTTCGCGCGTGACCGGCTTGCCTTCGATCTGACCAGAGATGCGGCGCTTGCGCTCGCCGAGCACGTGATCGACGGCGGCAGCAACGGCCGCCAGCACCTGAGCACCCTCGCCTTCCGGCACGTGGGCGTGGAAGCCTTGCGGAAACTCTTCGCCAATGAACGCGGTCGACAGCTTGCCCGAGCGCCAGCGCTTGCTCGCCATCAGCGCGGCGAGAAAGGGAATATTGTGGCGGATGCCGTCGACGACGAAGGCATCGAGCGCATCGGCCTGCGCGTCGATTGCCGCTTCGCGCGTCGACGCGTACGTGACGAGCTTGGCGATCATCGGATCGTAATAGAGCGAGATCTCGCCGCCCTCGTAGACGCCGGTGTCATTGCGCACCGTCACACCGTTGCTGACGCGCTCGGCTGGCGGGCGGTAACGCGTCAACCTTCCGGTCGATGGCAGGAAGTTGCGGTATGGGTCTTCGGCGTAGACGCGGCTCTCCACCGCCCAGCCGTTAAGCTTGACGTCGCTCTGCTTGATCGAGAGTTGTTCACCGGCCGCAATGCGGATCATCTGCTCGACCAGATCGATGCCGGTGACAAGCTCCGTCACCGGATGCTCGACTTGAAGCCGCGTGTTCATCTCAAGGAAGAAAAAACTCTTGTCTTGCCCAGCGACGAACTCAACGGTGCCGGCGCTGTCGTAGCCAACAGCTTTGGCGAGCGCGACCGCCTGCTCGCCCATTTTCTTGCGCGTCGCGGCGTCAAGCAGCGGCGATGGCGCCTCCTCGATCACCTTTTGATTGCGGCGCTGGATCGAGCATTCGCGTTCGCCGAGATGGATGACGTTGCCGTGCTTGTCGCCGAGCACTTGGATCTCGACGTGGCGCGGCTCGACGATGAACTTCTCGATGAAAACGCGGTCGTCACCAAACGATGATTTCGCCTCCGATCGGGCGCGAGCAAAGCCTTCGGCGACCTCGCCATTGCTGTAGGCGATACGCATGCCCTTGCCGCCGCCGCCGGCGGACGCCTTGATCATCACCGGATAGCCGATGTCGTCGGCGATCTTCATCGCCTCAACTTCGTTGTCGATCACGCCGAGATGGCCCGGCACGGTCGAGACTTTGGCCGCTGCGGCCGCTTTCTTCGATTCGATCTTGTCGCCCATCGCCGCGATGGCTTTGGCATTGGGGCCGATGAAAACGATGCCCGCCTTCTCAAGGGCTTTGGGAAAGGCTTCGCGCTCCGACAGGAAGCCGTAGCCCGGATGCACGGCCTCCGCGCCGCTCTCCTTGCAGGCGGCGACGATCTTCTCAATCACCAGATAGCTCTTGGCGGCTTCGGGCGGGCCGATGGCGATGGCGCGGTCGGCCATCGCCACGTGCAACGCGTCGCGGTCGGCTTCCGAATAGACGGCGACCGTCTCGAAGCCCATCTTGCGCGCGGTCTTGATGATCCGACAGGCG
>Ga0187780_10000470_pt1 | contig 30207 bp, 24 predicted proteins | sample 1015_Q2_SP10_20__FD_132429 | JGI IMG/M metagenome (GOLD analysis project Ga0187780, IMG submission 132429) | Tropical peat soil microbial communities from peatlands in Department of Meta, Colombia - 1015_Q2_SP10_20_MG | ecosystem: Environmental > Terrestrial > Soil > Wetlands > Peat | place...
CAGGAGCCTGAGCCGCGATCACGGCGGCCACCAAAAGAAGCAGGGAGACACCGAGAGCTACAGGAACGAGCTTTTTCATTTAATCCTCCAGAGAAGACAAGGCTGAACTGCGGAGAGGAAATGGGCGGCCCGATAGTACCACGGGGCAGCGAGAGAAAATATGTGAATCGCGACCAGGGGATGCAGCCGCCACATCCCGCCCAGCCCGCACACTCAGGGCTTGATCATCAGGAACGCGGTGCCGTAACCGTTGAGCGTAACCGAAAGGAGCGGAGCCGGCGTGAGGCTCTGGGGTTGCGGGCCGTTGGTGACGTCCGTGTTCGCCTGCAGGAAAAGTTCGGAGACCGAAGTGTAGTTGCCGAGCGCCGAAACGTCGATCACCACCGTCCGCGGGTCGCCAGTCCCATTGTTGTCCGAACTGGAATGAACAGCGCGGTTTGTGATCATGATCACGAAAGAACCGTCGAGATTCTTGGTGGCAAGAGCTTCCGTTGTGGGGTTGGCGGACGACGACTCCGTGGACGTCATCGCCAGAATGGCGGGCCAGGAGGCGGCGGTGACGGGAAACATTTGGCCAAGCGTGTAATCCACCCAATAGGAGAGGTATTTGTTTCCCGTGTTGTAGTCCACTTCGCCATATTGCACGTCGGCATCGTAATCCCAGTGAAATAGCGCCTGATTCCCGGCTTTGGCAAACTGCGAGTACACATACGGCCTCCACGCCGCGAAGAACGCGCTGGTGCCACGTTGGTCCGGGACAAATTTCTGGCCGGGGTTGCACGTGCTATTGCCATTCGCATTCGAATAATCGGCGTTGACGTTGTTTTCCGTCACCCAAATCGCCACGTTTCCCAGATCGGGCCGCAACGCGAATTCTGTCTCGAAATACTTCAGGTCGGTGACAAAGCCGGGGACCGTCGCAAAAATCATCGTGTCCGTGTCATTTTGGTTGCAGGAGGAGTAGAAGTGCGTCGAAGCTACGTCAACTTGGGCGTTGACACCGCTGGAAGCAACGGGAGCGACGAACGTGGGTAAATTGTTGCGTGGGTCACCGTTCTCGTAGTCGTAATCGGAAAGTTCCAAAGCCGAGATTTTGATCGTGGGATCCACGGTAAGCATCGCGGGAACCACGGCGTTGTACATCTGGACGTATTCCGCAGGCGTAAGACCATTGATGTTGTACTCGTTGAAAATGCCCCACCATGTGATGGGGTACGGGCTCGGGGACTGGAAATGTTGGCCGCCCCAGTCGAACCCTCCCGTGTTGTAATAGCGCACCAGATACTGGCAGTACGAGACAAATGTCTGGAGATTTGGGCTGTTGAAGTTAAACTCACCGCTGGAATTTTCGAGGAATGGAGGCGCGACGGCAATCTGGAATTCGGGGCTGTGGTCCGCTACGGAGAGGACCGGCTGCACGATGGCGTCAAGCTCGGTGAAATCCCAATCGCCTGCTGCCCGCGGATTTGAATTGGTTCTCCACGGAACCGCATCGGAAATACCCTGCAGGCGGATATGTTGCGGGCCGAGCGTGTTCAGTTGCGCGGGTTCGGTGGCCTTCCCCGAGAAGTAGGTGTAATCCCATTCCGCCGGCTGAAACGACGTGGACATGAATTGCTTCAGCTGGCCGTTGATTCCGAGCGTAGTATCGGTGGTAGTAGAAACCACCGTGGCGACCGCGACCACTAGTGTGAGGGATTGGGGAGCGGCAGCCCGGTTGCCGTCGTTGGCATTGATGTCAATGCTGTAGGTACCCGCGGCCGCGGAGGGGGAAGCAATGAACGCGACGCCGCCGGCTCCTGTCGTTCCTGGTTGTTTGTATGTAACGCTGACTCCGCTGGGGACTCCACCCGCGGACAGGGTGACGGAAGCGCTCGTGCCAGTTACGGCGACGGAGACGGAAGCCGGCGTGCCGTCCTGGGGGGCCAAGAGCATGGAGGTGGACAGCGATATGCTGAACGAGCCGCCACTGCCGCTGCCTGAGGAGTTACAAGAGACTAGAACAAGCGCGAGCAACGAGAACACAACCAATCGGATGGGAAGAAGGGTGAACCGCACGGGAGAGACTCCTTAACTGGAGCGAACTGGAAGAACAAAATCATACCACTTGGTGTCAAACCAAGCAGTGCTCCGGCTAGGTCCATATAGATGAACTTGACATTTGAGTTACTATAACAATAGGCTCGAAGGACGATGCAGCCGGAAGCTTCCCTCTCGTGGCTGGCGCTGACCATGACTCCGGGCATTGCGGCCCGGCTGTCCGCACGGTTATTGCGCGAATTTGGCGCCCCCGATGGGGTCTTCCGCGCCAGCTTGACTTCCCTCGAAGGATGCAACCTGCCCGCGCCAGTGGCCCAAGCCATTTTCAAGAAGCAGACGTTCTGGCGCGCGGAAAAAGAATTGGACGCCGTCCGGCGCATCGGATGCCGGATTATGAATTGGACCGAGACGGAGTATCCCAAGGCCCTGCTGCAAATCTACGATCCGCCAGTTCTCCTTTACGTTCGCGGGGATGCCACCGTCTTGAATTCGCCGAGCCTTAGCATTGTCGGTACCCGCAGGCCCACGGTCTACGGCACGCAGATGGCCGAGCGCATGGGCAGGGACCTGGCGAAGCGCGGGCTGGCCATCATCAGCGGCCTGGCGCGCGGCGTGGACGCAATCGCTCATGAGGGCGCGACTTCGGTCGGAGGCCGCGCCATCGGAGTGCTCGGCACGGGAATCGATGTCTGCTATCCGAAGGAGAACAAGAAGCTGTACGAGAAGGTCCTGGAGCACGGGGCACTTATCAGCGAACTGCCCATCGGCTCGCATCCCGCGCCGGAAAATTTTCCTGTTCGGAACCGCATCATCGCCGGGATGCCGCTCGGGGTGGTGATCGTGGAGGGGAAACAGTACAGCGGCTCGCTCATCACCGCGCGACTGGCTATGGAGTATGGGCGGGAAGTTTTTGGCGTTCCGGGCAACGTGACCCAGGAAGTGAGCTTTGCGCCAAACCAGCTCATCAAGCAAGGAGCGAAACTCGTGACCTGCGCGGAAGACGTGATTGAGGAGCTGCCCACCCCGGTGAGGGCGGCGTTGGTGCAGGCGGAGGCACTGGAATCGGAGCAGCGGAATCGGCTTGCCGCGGACGGTCTAAGTCCAACAGAAAAAAAGATTTACGAGCTGTTGAGCGCGGAGGAGCCGAGGCACATTGATGACATCGTCGAAACGAGTGGGTTGAATTCCAGCGAAGTTCTGGCTACGCTTTTTGAGTTGGAGATGAAAGGCATCATACGGCAAATGCCGGGGAAACTGTTCAGCAAGGTTCTGTTGTGAGAGGGGAAGAGGTACCTCTGATGCACTGGGGAGCATCTGTAAGGATGCCAAATCGCGTCAGGAAGCTGTGGGATAGCCGCGTGAGACTGCGTCAAAAAAGGTAGCGAGAAGGACACACGCCGCCCTGCTAGCCCTTCCAGCGGTAAGAACTAAGGTTACAAAGGAAATCATGGCACGTTCACTGGTCATCGTCGAGTCGCCGGCGAAGGCGAAGACGATTAACAAATATCTGGGGAAGAACTACACAGTCAAAGCGTCGATTGGCCACGTGATGGACTTGCCGACGAAGACGATTGGAATCCGCCTGCCCATCGAAGAAGAAGAGATCAAGAAGAGAAAGAAGCGCAAGAAGGGAAAGAAGGCGGCCCCCAAACCTCCGCTGAAGCCGGTTTCCCTCGAGGACCCGAAGATCTTCGAGCCAACGCTCCAGGTGATTCCGGGCAAAGGAAAGGTCATCAACGATCTGAGAAAAGCGGCTCGGTCCGCCGAGGCTGTGTACCTTGCGGGTGACCCGGACCGTGAGGGCGAAGCGATCTCCGCGCACCTGGCTATGGTGCTCTCGAAGCCGACAAAGTTCCTGATTCCCGAAGAGGAAGTAAACGGCAAAAACGGGCAGAAGAACGGCGCCGAAGGGGAAAAGGCTGCCGAAGCCGTGGACCCCAAGAAGAAGGGCAAGGGCAAGTTCGGGAAGAAAGCGTCAGAAAAGGATCGCATCGAGATCGAGCCCATCGATCCGAAGAAAATATTCCGCGTCACTTTCAACGAAATTACCCCAAAGGCTATCCGGGCAGCGTTTGAGCATCCGCGTGAGGTGGATTCGCACCTGGTAGACGCGCAGCAGGCTCGGCGTGTGCTGGACCGCATCGTGGGCTACAAAATTTCCCCCCTTCTGTGGGACAAGGTCCGGAGGGGTTTGAGCGCGGGGCGCGTGCAGACTGTGGCGCTGCGCCTGATCGTCGAGCGCGAGCAGGAAATCCGCGCGTTCGTGCCGCAGGAATACTGGACCATCCACGCCATGCTCGATGCGGGCGAGCCCCCCATTTTTGAGGCGAAACTGAGCAAGTATAGGGGCGAGGACATCGAGGTAAAGAACCAGGAGACTGCGGACAAGGTAGTCGCGGCGGTCAAAAAGGCGAAATGGCAAGTGTCCGGCGTGACCCTAAAGGAGAAGCGCCGCAATCCCCCGCCTCCCTTCACAACTTCCAAGCTTCAGCAGGCCGCTTACAACCGCTTGCGCTACACCGCTAAGCGCACCATGGCGCTGGCACAACGCCTGTATGAAGGCGTGGAACTCGGCGACGAAGGCTCGGTTGCGCTCATCACCTACATGCGCACGGATTCCGTGCATGTGTCGAACGACGCGTTGGACCAGGTCCGTGATCTGATCCCCGCCCGCTTTGGCAGCGATTACCTGCCGGAGAAGCCGAATTTCTATCGATCCAAGAAAGACGCGCAGGGCGCGCACGAAGCGATCCGGCCGACGGACGTTTCACGGACACCAGAGGACGTGCGGAAGTATCTGGAAGACGACGTTTTCAAGCTGTACCAATTGATCTGGCAGCGTTTTGTGGCTTCGCAGATGCTCCCGGCGGTCTACGACCAGACCACAATTGACATTGCCGCAGCGGACTACACATTCCGCGCAACCGGGTCGATTTTGAAGTTCGATGGCTACTTGAAGGTGTATCAGATTCCTGCGGTCAGAGCGGACCGCGAGGACGACGAAAAAGACGACGAAGGCGAGGGCAAGGCTTTGCCGCGCGTCACCGAAGAGCAAGTTCTGAAGCTGGATTCCATAAGGCCAGAGCAACACTTCACCGAGCCGCCGCCACGCTACACGGAAGCGACGCTGGTCAAGGAACTGGAAGAAGATGGCATCGGCCGGCCATCCACCTACGCTTCGATCATTTCCACGATTGTCGAGCGCGAATACGTGAAAAAGGATCAGGGGCGGTTTACGCCGACCATGCTCGGGGAACGAGTTTGTGCGCTATTGATCAAGAGCTTTGAAGACGTGTTCGACGTGAGGTTCACTGCGCGGCTCGAAGAAGAGCTGGACGAAATTGAAGAAGGCGCGTTGCCTTGGCGCGAATCGGTGAAGGAGTTCTGGGAAAAGTTCATCGTGGACCTCGAAAAGGCCGACGATGAAATGGTTTCCTACAAAGCCGGTATTCCCACGGGGAAGAGGTGCGAGAAATGCGGGCAGGGCGAATTGCTCGAGCGCATCAGCCGTCACGGATTTTTCCTGGGTTGTTCGCGCTACCCCGATTGCGATTTCATTCAGGATCTTTCCGAGGAAATCCCGGAAGACACCGAAAATAAGATCGAATATTGCGAGAACTGCGGGAAGGAAATGGCGCTGAAGCGCGGACGGTTTGGCGCGTTCCTCGCCTGCACGGGATATCCCGACTGCAAGACGACGCGGCGACTGGTCGCCGGAACGCGCATCGCGCACCAGCCGGATGAGCCGCTGGACGAAAAATGCCCCTTGGACGGCAACGGCCTCGTGAAGAAACACGGCCGCTTCGGGGCATTCATCGGTTGCTCCGGCTATCCAAAGTGCAAGTACACGCGGCCGATCACCTTGGGCATCAAATGCCCCAAATGCAACAACGGCGAATTCGTGAAGCGTGGCAGCATGGGGAAGGGTGGAGGAAGATTCCGCGTGTTCTACGGCTGTTCGCGCTATCCGGATTGCGATTTCACCACGCCCCATCTGCCCATCGCGGAACCTTGTCCGAAGTGTGGCGCCGCGTTCGTTGTGGAAAAGAAAACCAAGATCGGCACGGTGCGCGCCTGCATCAAGGAAGGATGCGATTGGGAGAAGTTGGCGCCGGAAGAGAAGCGCGTGAAGCACTCCCAGCCCGAAGAGGCGCCTGTAGTCGTGAAGGCATAAGCAGGAGCCCGTGAAGACATGTGCCGCCCTTGAGCCGTAGCCTTGCCCCACAAAAGCTTGCGAAAGTGCAATGGTTGGGCGTGAGTGCTCCTATAATCAGTGTGAGGACGGATGAAGTTCGCGATCCACAAATACCTCGAATACCTGCGCTCGGTGCGCAACGCCTCGCCGCACACGATCACGAACTACAGCAACGACCTTGGGCAGTTCTTGACGTACATGACTCCTCCCGGTTCGGCGGCCCCGCGCCTGTCCAAGATTGACCATCAAGTGATTCGTGAGTTCGTTGGCTCGTTGCACGACATGAAGTTGGAGAAGAGTTCTATCGCCAGGAAGCTCGCAGCGTTGCGCTCCTTCTTCAAATTCTGCGTGCGGGAAGGCATGCTGAAGGACAATCCCGCGCGGCTGGTGCCGACGCCGAAGTTGCCCAAGCGCATTCCCGCGGTGTTGTCTGCGGAGGAGATGAGCGGGTTCCTGGATCAGGTGGTGGGGATGCAGAATCCGGCGGCAGGGCGGAATCGAAGGCGTACGGCAGCAGACCCAACCGTGGAGACTCCGACAAATGCAATCACTAAATCGGAGGATAGCCTCTTGCTGCGCCGCGATCGCGCCATCCTGGAGCTGTTGTACGCTGCCGGGCTCCGCGTCAGCGAATTGACGGGGCTGAACCTAATGGACATGAATCTGAAGGACCAGATGGTGCGCGTGACCGGCAAAGGGAGAAAAGAACGCATTGTCCCTTATGGAGCCAAAGCCGCGGATGCGTTGACGGCCTATTGGCCCGTGCGCGAAAAGCTCCTTCAGGAAAACCGCGGGGGCAGCGGGAGAATTGCCCCGGAAGCCGTTTTCCTGAACTACTTGGGCAGGCGCCTGACGCAGCGCAGCGTGGGCCGCATCGTAAAAAAGTACGTGCGTCTCGTGAATATCAATTGGGACCTCCATCCGCACTCGCTGCGGCATGCGTTTGCGACCCACCTTTTGGCGGATGGCGCGGATTTGCGAGCCATTCAGGAACTTCTGGGGCATCAGTCTCTTTCCACGACGCAGAAATACACGCACGCATCCATCCGGCAACTGATGGAAATTTACGACAAGGCCCATCCCCACGCATGACAAATGAAAAACGCGAGGACACAAATCTTCAATACACTTTTGGGATTTGTGGCGCCGAAGAAATGCATTTGGAACTTTGTGAAACGGGTGGAATTTGTTCCATCAAATGAAGCAAGCGGGGCTTGGCGGCGCAGCTATTCTTAGCGGCATCTGGTTGTTGAACGCGGCGGCTGCCCGGGCCCAGGATAACTACGAGATCCAGGTCTATGGCTCTGAGCTCGTGGAGAAAAGCCACACCATGGTGGAGCTGCACAGCAACTTCACCTTTCAGGGCTCCAAGTCGCCTGCCGACGGCACCTACCCAACCAATCATCAGTTGCACGAAACCATCGAAATCACTCACGGTTTCACCGACTGGTTTGAAACCGGCCTTTATATCTTTACCTCCGAGAAGAATGGCTACGGCTTCGACTGGGTTGGCGACCACATTCGCCCGCGCCTCAGCGTGCCGAAGAAATGGGATTGGCCGGTCGGTGTCAGCCTCTCTCAGGAGATTGGCTACCAAAGAAGGCAGTATTCCGCGGATACTTGGACGTATGAATTGCGCCCGATTGTGGATAAGCAACTCGGGCGCTGGTATCTCTGCTTCAATCCGACATTCGATAAATCCCTGCACGGCCAAACGGCCAGCCAGGGGTTTGTCTTTTCGCCAAACGTCAAAATCAGCTTCGACTTCACAAAAAAAATCTCCGGCGGATTTGAGTATTATGGTTCCCTGGGACCGGTCACGGGTTTCGATCCCTTGGCCGCGCAACAACAGCAGATTTTTCCCACGATCGACTTGAATCTATCGCCGAAGTGGGAGATCAACTTCGGTGTGGGCGTCGGAGTCACGCGGTCCACCGACCACTTGATCGCAAAGATGATTCTTGGCTACCGGTTCGATTTCTGACCGGGATTGACAAAGGAGAGCGGATGATAACAGCGACGCGAAAGATAGTGTGCTTGGCTGCACTGTTCTGCGTAATACGCCCCATCGGGGGACTTGCGGCCGAGCCCAAGGGAGAGTGGGATGCGCTTGTGGACGATTACCTGGAAAAGGTGTACTTCCCTCAGAACCCCACGGCGGCCACGGTGGCCGGCCTGCACCAGTATGACTCGCAGATTGAAAACTACTCCACGCGAGAAACCAATGCGCAAATCCGGGCCTTGCACGAGTTCGAAACCCGCGTGGAGAATTTCCCCGCTGCCGGCCTGAACCCCATTGACGCCGCCGATCGCGAGATTCTGCTGGGACAGATTCGGAGCACTCTATTGACGCTGGAAACTCTTCGGCCCCGGGAGAAAAACCCGGATGTCTACTCGGGAGGTGCGGCCGGGAGCGTTTATGTGCTGATGGTGCGCAAGTTTGCTCCTCCTGATGACAGGCTTCGAAGCGCGGTGGCCCGTGAGAAGAAGATTCCCGAAATCCTCGCGTCGGCGCGCGAGAACCTGAAGAACCCCCCGCGCATTTTCACGGAAATAGCCCTGGAGCAGTTGCCCGGGATCATCGCGTTTTTCCGACAGGACGTACCCGCGGCATTCGCGGAGGCAAAAGGTCCGTCGCTGAAGGCGGAATTCGCAGAATCCAATAGCGAAGTGATCGCGGCCCTGACGCGATATGAATCCTGGCTCAAGTCCGATTTGCTGCCACGCTCGAAGGGCGATTTCCGGATCGGCGCGGCGAATTACTCAAAGAAATTGCGGTACGAGGACATGGTGGATACGCCGCTTGATGCTCTTCTCCAAATCGGGCTCGATGATCTGCACAAGAACCAGGCTGAACTCCGGCGTGTTGCCAAAGAAATCGATCCCACTAAGTCGCCTCAGGAAGTCATGGGGCAACTCGCCGCGAATCATCCCGCGCCAGACAAGCTGTTGGAAGCTTTCCGTGGAACCTTTGACGGTCTGATCTCGTTCATCCAGGAGAAGAAAATCATCACCATTCCGCCCGGACCGCGGCCACTCCTCATGGAGACGCCTCCGTTTGCCCGCGCGACCACCACGGCCTCGATGGACACGCCTGGCCCGTTTGAGACCGTCGCCACGGAATCCTATTTTCACGTGACCCTCCCGGCGCCGGGGGACTCTCCCGAGGCCGTTGCGAGTCTGATGTCCGGCTTCAACATCGGCACTATCTTCAGCACTTCCACTCACGAGACCTATCCGGGCCACTACATGCAGTACTTGTGGACCAGTCGCGCGCCCTCGAAATTGCGAAAGGTATTGGACGCTAGCACCAATGTGGAAGGCTGGGCGCACTACTGCGAACAGATGATGGTCGAGGAGGGCTACTTGCAACCCGGCCGCGGCGCGAAGGACGAGCAGGAAGCCAGATGGATCCATCTTGGCCAGTTGCAGGACGCTTTGTTGCGCGATGCGCGTTTCGTTGTCGGCATCGAGATGCACACAGAGAAAATGAATTTTGAAGAGGCAAAGACATTTTTCGTGAAGGATGGCTTCCAGGCCTCGAAAATTGCGGAAATTGAAGCGAAGCGCGGAACCTCCGATCCCACGTATCTTTACTACACATTGGGGAAACTCCAGATTTTAAAGCTTCGGGAGGACTACAAAAAGAAGATGGGAGAGACCTACACCCTCGGGAAATTTCACGACGAATTCATGAGTCAGGGCTTTCCGCCGATTGCGATTGTGCGCAAGGCTCTCTTGGGGGATGATTCGCCCGTGCTGTAATCCCTCGACGCACCGCGCCTCGCCGTTTGCAGCGTGTTGCAGAGTACTGGGGAAAGCAGGAGGAATGTATTGACGCGAAGCAAGTTACGCGTGTAACTTAAAAAGGTTATTCGGGTAACGGTTTCGCTCCCATTTGCATCTATTAGATAGATTCTAAAGGTGCTTGGTAACCGTTAGGGCAGAATTTGGCAGACGGGCAGAGCGTGGGGCAGCGGCACGGAACGGCGCGGCGCACAGGGCTTCAGAGAAAAATCGAGAGCTTACCGGGGGAGTTTGTTCCTCCCACCCGCTGTCACAGCCTGTCTCTGTCTGTTCGGAAAAAGATTGCCGCAAGATGTGAGCGCAAAGGACGTGTGCCGGTCGGCGGTAGAAGAGCGGGAGGAGTGTTGTGGCGGCTACGGGCTTAGAAGAAAAATATGATGCGGTACGCCAGCTCATTGCCATCGGTAAAGAGCGCGGCTACCTCTTGTACGACGAAGTGAACGATTCTCTTCCCGCCGAAGTTCATTCTTCGGAAGAGATCGACGACCTTCTCACTACCTTCGAGCGCAACGGGATTGAGATTTACGAAGACGCTGCTTCCGCGAAGGCCGCTCGCGCGGTGGAAGTCTCCGCCGACCACGAACACGAAGGCGCGATCAAAGAAGATCTGCATGCCGAAGAGGCCGGCGATCTGGACCTGACGCCGGGTTCGCTCGAAAAGACCAACGATCCCGTCCGCATGTACCTGCGCGAAATGGGCACGGTTCCGCTGCTGACGCGCGAAGGCGAAGTGACCATTGCCAAGCGCATCGAGCGCGGCCAGCTTGTGGTCATGAAGGCCATCACTCGTTCGCCCATCGTCATTAAGGAATTGATTGCCGTCGGCGACGATCTGCGCAAAGGCGCGAGGTCAATTAAGGAAATCGTCCAGTTCGACGATGAAGAGCTGACCGAAGAGAAGATCGCCAACAAAACAAAGCAGACGCTCAAATACATAGACAAGATTGCCAAGCTGTACGAACTCGCGCTGAAGCAGGCGGTCAAACTCGACAAAACCCCCAAGTCCAAGAAAAAGCCGTATGTGCGGGCAAAGTGGGCCGTGGCCCGGACCCGTGTGGAAATTTCCCTGGAGATTCGCGGGATTGACTTCAACCCGTTCGAGAAGAAGCGCCTTGTGGACAAGATGCGCGGCACCGTCGAGCGCCTGCAGTCGCTCGAGCGCGAGGCGGGGCGCCTTGAGCGCCGCGCAGACGTTTCCAAGGGCGAAAATGCCGCGGAAGCGCGCCGGGAATTGCGCACGCGCCGGTCAGAGCTGAAGGACATCGAAGAGGCAAGTGAAGTCGGGCTGACCGAATTGAAGCGCACGCTGACAATCATCCAGCGCGGCGAAGCGGAAGCCGAGCAGGCCAAGAAGGAATTGATCGAGGCGAACTTGCGCCTCGTCGTTTCGATCGCGAAGAAGTACACCAACCGCGGCCTGCAGTTTCTGGACCTGATTCAGGAAGGCAACATCGGTCTGATGAAGGCCGTGGACAAATTCGAGTGGCGCCGCGGCTACAAATTTTCCACCTACGCAACGTGGTGGATTCGCCAGGCCATCACCCGCGCGATTGCCGACCAGGCGCGCACCATCCGCATCCCCGTGCACATGATTGAAACCATCAACAAACTGGTGCGCACCAGCCGTCAGTTGGTGCAGGAACTTGGCCGCGAGCCGACCAGCGAAGAAATTGCCAAGCGCATGGACATTCCGGTGTCTAAGGTGCGCAAGATTCTGAAGATCGCGCAGGAACCGATTTCGCTGGAAACGCCCATTGGCGAAGAAGAGGACTCGCATCTTGGCGATTTCATTGAGGACAAAGCCGTGGTTTCGCCCTCGGACGCGGTGATCAACCTGAACCTCAAGGAGCAGACTTCGTCGGTGCTGAAGACTCTGACGCCGCGCGAGGAAAAGGTCATCAAGATGCGCTTCGGCCTGGACGACGGCAGCGAGCACACGCTCGAAGAAGTCGGGCAGTCTTTCGCCGTAACGCGCGAACGCATCCGCCAGATCGAGGCCAAGGCTCTTCGCAAGCTGCGCCACCCCTCGCGCTCGCGCAAGTTGCGGGCGTTCCTCGAAGGGCCGTCGCGCGACTACCTATAGAAAGAGTCTGGAAAATCGAGAAGAGACATTCGTGAGTAAACGCCCGGTGCCAGCCGGGCGTTTTTCTTCGGCAAGAGAGTTGTCGAGAACGATCAGTCAGTTGGGCAATTCAACGTACGAAGTGTAAGTGTGCGGTTCGGGAACCGCCTCGCCCTCGCGGCGCAGGTCCTGCAAATGTGAGCTGATGGCCTTGTGAATTCTCTGCTCCACTTCGCCGCGAGTCCAGCCCGTGGCGACACAGCCCGGCAGGTCGGGCGAATAGGCGGAATAACCCGTTCCCGTTTCTTCGATCACAATCAAATATTTTTTCATGGTTGAAAACGGCACCTGTTTGCTTCCCCTACGCTAATCCTCCGAAGATGATTCGTCAACAAGCGTGCTGCGTAAGCACCACGGGGAGCGCGAGCACGAAGCGCTTGCGTTTCTTTCTCGAATCGTTGAGATTGGAAAGCATCCCAGCTCTGCGCAAACTCACAACGGGAACGGCGGATATTTATGCGGAAGACACAGCGGATTGCAGCGGTCGTTATTCTAATTTTAGCCGCAGCGACGGCAGTTGGTTACTGGAGAACGAGACCATCAGCGGTGCCGCGGGGTGGCGCGGCGCATGGAAACGGGCAAACTACCAACTCGCTGGTGGACCAGAGTCCGCTGAAGACAGCGCAGCAATTGGCGCAACTGGCGGCGACTCACGACGAGCGCGAAATTGCACAGGAAGCGCTGCGCCTTGCGGATTTCGACGTGGACCTGGCGTTTGACAATGCCCTGCGCCAGGCGCGCTTGCATCCTCCTCCACTTTCGCCGGAGGCCAAGGAGGCCGAAGCACGCTTGCAGAAAGCCGAAAAGCTGCTCAAGTCCGATCAAGACCGCGCGAAGCTGCTCTCCGAGCAATTGGTCAGAGCAACGGGTGAACGCAAGGACGTGCTGGAAGCGGACCTCGTTCAGGCGGAGGCGGACGTCGACCTCGACCAGGATGAGGTGGATGATGCGAAGCAGGACCTGATCCGGGCCGGAGGTGACGCCGCGGACCGCATTCAGTCCCTGAAAAAAGAGCACGAGGAAACCGCGCACGATACGCCTTCCGCAATTCCCACCGGAACGGCACCGCCCGAGCAAGTCGGCCTCATCCATCGTGTGACGCAGTGGCTCGCACTTCACCAAAAACAGATGCAGTTGTGGCAGGCCAAGACCGCGACGGAAGCTGCTGCGGCGGATCTGAACGCCAAGCACAACGCCCTGGATGCCCAGATTGATGAGGAAAAGGCGGCCGAGCCGGAGCTTGCCCACCACTCGAAGAAAACAAAATCGGAATTTTCGGCTACGCACGTTTCCGCGGCGGACAAGAGCCAAGAAGATACCGCTGGCCTGCTGAAGAAAACACAGAAATTGGCCGACGACCAGAAAACCTTGTCGGCTTATGACAAGCGCATTGAGACAAAAAAGGAGCTTGCGGCCGCCTACGTCCAGTGGATCGACCTTGTGGCCGGGCACCAGCGCGCCGAGTTGCACCGCGCGCTGGAGGGACTCGCAATCATTCTCGTGATCGCGGTTGTCGCGCTTTTCTTCGGGTCCTGGACGGATTCGCTGGTCAAGAAACTCTCGATGGACCGCCGGCAAATCGAATCATTGCGGACGGTCGCGCGTGTTGCCCTCCAGGTCTTGGCGCTTTTCCTGATTCTGTTGGTCTTGCTAGGACCGCCGGGACAACTTGGAACGTTTCTCGGGCTCGCGGGCGCTGGCTTGACCGTTGCGCTGAAGGATTTCATCGTCAGTTTCCTTGGTTGGTTCGCACTCATGGGAAAAAACGGGATCCGGCTCGGCGATTGGGTGGAAATCAAAGGTGTGACCGGAGAAGTCGTGCAGATCGGCCCTTTCCATACCGTCCTGCTCGAGACCGGAAACTGGACCGATTCCGGGCATCCCACCGGGCGCCGTGTCACTTTCACAAACAGTTTTGCCATTGAGGGCCACTATTTCAACTTCTCGACCACCGGCCAGTGGCTCTGGGACGAACTGCAAGTGGTCTTGCCTCCAGACAAGGATCCCTATCCCTTGATTGACGCCATTCACAAGAAAGTTGCCGAAGCCACGCGCGAGAGCGCTCAACAAGCCGAGCACGAGTGGCGCAAGGCCGCGCCCTCGCGCGAGTTGAGCGGCTTCTCTGTGGAACCGGCGATCAGCGTTAGGCCCGTGGTTGGCGGAATTGAAGTGGCTGTGCGGTACATCACCCGGGCGAGCGAGCGGTATCAATTGCGCTCCACTCTGAACCAGGCCGCCGTCAAACTTCTTGGCGCCAAAACGGAGCCTGTCACCTCATAAGTTCTGCCATGGGCTCCGCGGCTAGCTCTTCAGCTTGTCGCGAATCTCTTGCAGGAACTTGGATTGTTCTTCGCAGTCCGTGAGGCTCGGGCGGAGTCAAACTCGCGGCGCTTCCTGCGAAAAATTTACTCCGGCGAACTTGCCAAGAGAAGTCTGCGCGCGCGCGAAGCGGTGAATGTCGCGCCTGCGTACATGGCGGCGAGCAGGAAAAAACCAATCGCAATCGAAAAGCGCTCGGCGATCCAGCCGAGGGAAAAACTCATCGCCAGTTGAAGCACGGTCGCAAAAATCGCGAAGGCGGACTGCGTGCGCCCCATGAAATGCCTGGGGACGATGGCCATCAGCGAAGACTGTGCCACAATTCCGGCAAGCGCGCGGAACGATCCAAAGCAGGTTTGCAGCACCACCGCGCCGAGCAGGAAAGTCGTGAACGGAATAACCACATGCCCCAGCGCCATTCCCGCGATTGCTGCGACGTATAGCGGCAATCGCAGGCGTTGCGGAAGCTGGCTGGTGATTAGGCCTCCAGTGATTGCTCCGATAGCCCAGCCGGCTTCGATGAAGCCAAACCCGCGCGCTCCGGAATGCAGAATGTCGATCGCCAGTGCCACAAGCACGACGTTTGAACTCACGATACTCGCCATGAGTAGCGCGTGCGTAACGCCTAGCGCGACGACAACAGGCTGCCCGCGCAAGTAGCCAATCCCTTCCTTCAGGTCCGCGTAAACTGCCAGCGACAGCCCCGCCTCCGCCACTTCAGGATTTTCTCCGGTTTCCAACGCTTCTGCTGTCGCCTCCGTAGATTCTGAATATTCGCGTGGGTACTGGCGATGATCTCGCGGCGAAACGTAGCCGCTGCGCAGCGCATAGAGGCAATACGCCGAAACGAAATAAGTCAGCCCGTCAATGCACAGAATTCCGGCGATGCCGACGTGGTCGTAAATGAAGCCCACGAGTGTGCCGGCCAGCAGCATGCCGGTCTGCACGCCCACGAGTACCGCGGCATTGGCGCCAGTGAACTGGCTCGGTGGAATCACTTCTTGCACCAGGGCGTTCACGTTGGCCCAGTACATCGCTGAGCCGGTGCCGGTAATCAGCGTCATCAGGTAGAGATGCCAGAGGTGCAGATGGCCGCGCCACGCGATGTAGGAAATGGCGAGCACCGCGAAGCCTCGCGCTACATCGAGGAGTACTCCAAGGTAGCGCCTGTCGAGGCGGTCAATCAGCACTCCGCCAAGGAAGGGCACAACCAGGCCGGGCAGCGTGACGACGATGACCTGCCAGCTCACCGCCACGGTCGAGTGCGTAGCCGACATGATGTACCAGCTCACGCTGATGAAGTTCATCCCGCTGCCGAACAGGGAGACAAACATCGCCGTGAAAAAGAAGCGGAACGAGCGCTGCCCCCACAGCAGCGACCAGTCCACGCGGTGCGGTATCGCCGTGGCCATTGAGCCTACTAGTGCCGTTCCAACTCTCGATCCTGGTCCTGAGGAAACTATTGGCGTCCTGCGTCTCGCTTCTTGGTACCTTGGCGAAGGCAAGTTGGAACGGTACTAGCTTACTACCTCACGGCTGCGCGGCGGCGAAGAGTGACGCGCGGTGTTCTATGGCCTGAAAAAGTCGCCGGTCTCTGTGCGCACCTGCCAGAAAGTCGAGCAGAGGGCAACGTATCGCGAGATGTCATTCGGGTCGTAGAACACCAGAATTGAACTATCCATCGAAGACTTTCCGGTCCAATCCACACCTCGCCCCGTCATCGGTTTGTGCCTGCCAACAGGGAACTCGTACGCAATTGCCTTCTTTCTCGACAATCCCGACCGGTTCTTCCGGAAAGAAATCACACGCCCGATGGAATACGCGCCTGTTCTTATGAGCGCACCTTGTCTGAACATTCGAACTGTGAACATGGCTCCGGCGATCAGCACAATGGGAATCCCGAAGACAAACAGCATCGTTGCGGGGGTTGTCTTCAATCCGGGCGCGACTAGAGGTGCCAATTTTGTGGAATACACTGCCAAACCCAAAAGCTCGCCAGCGACTAGCAGCATTCCCATGGCGCCAAGTCTCACGCGCCGAGGCGGCCCCGGCAGCTTCAACTCTCGATACCCCTGCAGATTCTTGCTGGGCGCGAACGGTTCCGTAGTGCCCGGTTGTGATGGGAGGAGGAGCATTGTGGCGAGTATAGAACAACTAAAATTGGTTCAGGACATTGAGTTGACGATACTTAGATACGTGGCGCAGGGCGGAACGTTCTTCCATGGTTCCAGGGGATCGCAAAACACGGGATAGCCATTTCCTCGAAGACCGCGTTCGTCAGAAGCCGGACGGAGCTTTGTGCGCTGAACGCCGCAAGATGCAAATGATCTTTCAGGACCCCTTCGCTTCGCTGAATCCGCGCATGAAGGTCGGCGACATCGTCGCGGAGCCGCTCGCAATTCACGAGCCGCAGCTATCGCGTGCTAACCGGCTGCCCCGCACGGGAGAGATTCTCCGGCGCGTCGGTCTGGATGATTCGGCGCTGCAGCGTTATCCTCACGAATCTTCCGGTGAGCAGCGCCAGCGGATCGGAATCGCACGGGCGCTGATCCTGCGGCCGAAGTTGATTATCGCGGATGAGCCAGTCTCCGCTCTGGATGTCTCCGTCGGGGCGAAGGTTCTGCAATTGCTCCACAGCCTACAGAAAGACTTTGGGCTGACCTACGTTTTCATTTCGCACAGCCCGCCGGTGGTCGCGCAACTCGCTACCCATATTGCCGTTATGCGCGCTGGTCAATTCGTCGAATATGGTCCGGCCGAGCTAATTCTGCGCCAGCCCACTTCCGGCTATACCCGTGTACTCCTGGCGGCCGTTCCAGAGGTACCCCGAACTGGTCAGGTGTGATATTTTCACCCCCGGTGTCGCGTAATATTTCCAGAAGGAAGTCTCTGCAATCCCGTGGTGAAGGAGTCCTCGATGGCAACAACGGCTGCGCCTCCGGCTATGCCTGCGCCTGAACCTCAAGCATCTATCTCCGCCCTTGGCAGAGTCACTGGGGTGCTCTTCTCTCCGAAGCCGACATTTCAGGACATTGCGCGAAAGCCAGACTGGATTGTCCCGATGGTGGTGCTTTTGTTGACCGGCCTGGTCTTGAACTTCGCCCTGGCATCCCATACGAACTGGACAGAGGTAAGTCGACAACAAATTGAGAAGAGCAAGTTCGCATCCTCTCAGATCGACCGACTCGACGATGCAAAAAAGGCGGAGGCGTATGATCGCGCAGCCAAACAGAACAAAATCGGGCGATATGTGCGGGGCGTGATTGGATGGCCTCTCCTTTTGCTCTTCGCCACTGCTATCTATTTCGGAGCCTACCGTCTGGTGGGTGGAGCTCGTGTGACGTTTGGCCTCTCCTTTGCTCTCGTCGCGTTCGCCCACCTCCCCATGGCGCTCAAGGAATTATTGGGAGCCTTGGTGACCATGCTGAAAGACCCAAGCGCGATCGATCCGGAAAATTATCTGGCATCCAATCCGGCAGCGCTGCTTGGGCCCGACACGCCGACGTGGCAAATGGTCCCGCTTGCTTCTCTGGATGTGTTCGCGATTTGGACTCTGCTGCTGGTGGCGGTTGCGTTTGCTGCTGCGGATCCCAAGAAGCTGCCCTTTGGCAAGTCGGTCGGAATTGCTGTCAGCGTTAGCGTGGGCTTGATGTTGTTCTTTACCATGATTGCCTGGATTTTCTCCTGACGACGGCGGACAACGGATCTCTTGATACACTCAAAATGTGAGCTTTTCCTTTGAGGTTCTGCACCGCGATCCATCCGGCGCGCGTCGCGGTCGGCTGACCACGCCGCACGGCGCCATCGAAACGCCGGTGTTCATGCCCGTGGGCACTGCGGCCACGGTGAAGGGCCTCACGCAAGACGCGCTCGAAGAACTTGGCGCGGGAATCATCCTCGCGAACACCTATCATTTGTATCTCCGGCCGGGGCACGAACTGATTCGCAAGCTCGGCGGCCTGCACGCCTTCATGTCCTGGCGGAACGCCGTCCTGACCGATTCCGGCGGCTACCAGGTATTCAGCCTGGCGGAATTGCGCAAGATCACCGACGAAGGCGTGCGTTTTCGCTCGCACCTGGACGGCTCGGAGCATCTTCTGACGCCGGAGAAAGTCGCGGAAATCCAACTGGCGCTGGGCTCGGACATTGCCATGGTGCTGGACGAATGCATCGAGACACCCGCACCGCGTGAACTCGCCGAAGCCGCGCTAAAACGCACCACCGTGTGGGCGCAAAGAGCCCGCAACTATTTCCTTGAGTACGCCAATCGCAACGGCAACCCTCCGCAATGGCAATTCGGCATCGTGCAGGGAGCCACGTTTGCCGACCTGCGGCGCGAAAGCGCGCGCCAAATGCTCGATATTGATTTTCCAGGTTACGCCGTGGGCGGCTTGGCTGTGGGCGAGCCGCATGAGCTCACCTGCGAGATGACCGCGGAGGTCACCGCTTTGCTTCCCAGCGAAAAGCCCCGCTACCTGATGGGAGTCGGCAGGCCTGAGCAAATCGCGGACTACGTGATACGCGGAATCGACATGATGGATTGCGTTCTGCCCACGCGCGCGGCGCGGCATGCCTGCCTGTATACGAGCGAAGGCCGGGTGCTCATCAAAAACGCGCGCTACGCCGAGGACCAGAGGCCCATCGATCCAAACTGCAGTTGCTCGGTCTGCCGCCGTTACACACGCGCTTATCTTCGGCACTTGTTCGCTGCGGGAGAGATCACCGCCGCGATCCTCGCAACCCACCACAATGTGAGCTTTTACCTTGACATAATGCGCCAAATTCGAGAGGCTATCACTTTTGGACATCTAGCGAATTTCGCATCAGAGCTGTGTGCCCGCTACGAAGCAGGTCCGGCCTGAAGTGAACCGCCCGGCGCGGGGAATTCTACTGCGGCGCTCTGGCAACCCGCAGTAGGTCGGGTCTCAGGACGAGAATCCAGCGGGGAAGGGAAGCGGGTGCAAATCCTGCTCTCGGCTGGCTTTTCTTCGGTGGCCGGAAAATGGGCGCGAACCGCGCTAAGATTAGGATGTTCGAAGCTTCGGAAAGGGTACGGTAGCAGACGACGGAGATGAACTTGGCAGCCCTTCTCATTTTACAGGCCGGTGGCGGCGGACTCGGCGGAATGCTCATTCTCTTCCTTCCGATGATCGCCATCATGTACTTTTTGGTGTTCTTGCCGCAGCAGCGGCAGCGCAAACGGATGCAGGAGATGCATTCCACGTTGAAAAACGGCGACAAGGTGATCACTTCGTCGGGCATCTACGGCGTGATCAATGGTATGGACGGCGACACCATCATTTTGAAGATTGCCGATAACGTCAAAATTCGCATCGCGCGCGCGGCGATTGCCCAGGTGGAGGCATCCGAAGATGCCAAGTAATTCCGCCGCGGCTGGTCCGCGGCTGCGCCAAATCCTCTGACCATGACTCCCAATTTGAAGTGGAAAATCATTTTTATCTTTGCAGTCGTTATCCTCTGCGTGTACTTCGTCCTTGGACTGCCGACTTTCCCGACGTCGCCCGCGCAAATCAGGGACAACTTCACGCAACAGATCAAACTCGGCCTCGACCTGCAGGGCGGCACCCACATGATTCTCCAGGTGCAGGTCCAGGAAGCTGTTGCTCAGGAAACTGAGCAGACGGTGGAGCGGCTGACGACAGCGATGCGCTCGAAGAACATCCACTACGAGGAAGCGCGCCGCGCCGATGACACGCACGTCATCGTACGCAACGTCGCCACCGACCAGGTTTCGCAGTTCCGCGACCTCATCCACGACCAATACGAAGGGGCCTGGGAACTCGGTTCCGCGCCCGGCGATCCGACCGCCTACCTCTTGACCATGCGCCCCAGCTACCTCGCCCGCATCCAGGAAACCACCATGACCCAATCGCTCGAAACCATCGAGCGCCGCATCAATGCCTTGGGTCTGACGGAGCCCACGATTCAACTTCATGGCCGCAAGGACAATGAAATTCTGGTGCAGCTTCCTGGTGAAGGTGATCCAGCCCGCGCCAAGCAGGTCATTCAAGCGGGCGGACAGCTTGAGCTGAGGCTCGTCGAAGACCCCGCCACTTATCCCTCTGAGGCCGCGGCGCTTTCCGCTCACGGCGGCGTTCTCCCTCCGAATACGGAACTGGTTCGCGGGCGCAGCGAATCCCGGAATTCTCAAAATCCCCAAGACAACGGAGAGGCTTGGTACATACTGAGCCGCTCCACCGCCGTGACTGGACGCGATCTCCGCAGCGCCACTGAATCGCGAAACACCGAAATGCCCGGCCAGTGGCAGATCAATTTCCAGCTTACCTCTGAGGCCGGCCGGAGATTCGGCCAGTTCACGGAGCAGAATCTCCATCGTCAGATGGCCATCGTTTTGGAAAAGCACGTCTACTCCGCGCCCGTGATTCAAAGCCGCATTGAGGATCAGGGGCGCATCGACGGTAACTTCAGCCAGGAATCCGCGCACGACCTGGCGTTGGTGTTGCGCGCAGGAGCATTGCCGGCTTCAATCAAGTACCTCGAAGAGCGCACCGTCGGACCGTCACTTGGCGCCGACTCCATTCGCCACGGCGTGCAGGCATCTATCTTCAGCCTGCTCGTTGTCATGATCTTCATGGTGTTTTACTACCGCTTGTCCGGTGTGAACGCCGTGCTGGCCTTGATCTTGAACCTGATCATCCTGCTGGCGGCGTTGGCCATGTTTGGCGCCGTGCTCACTTTACCGGGTATTGCCGGCGTCATCCTGACGATCGGTATGGGCGTTGACTCGAACGTTCTGGTGTTTGAACGAGTCCGTGAAGAGTTAAGGAATGGGAAATCCTCCTCAGCGGCAGTAGAAGCTGGGTTTGATAAAGCGTTTTTGACGATTATTGATACCCACGTGACCACGGTCGTCTCGGCATTCTTCCTCTTTATCTTTGGAACCGGTCCCATTCGTGGCTTTGCCGTGACCCTGACGATTGGTTTGATTGCCAACGTTTTCACGGCCATTTATGTATCCAAGGCGATTTTCCAGTACCACCTGGCTAAAATGGACCGCCAGGCCGAATTGAGCATTTAGGGAGGACTCCCGGGTTCTAGTACCCGGCGAAACGTGGCCGGGAACAAACGGAAACATCCCGGAGTCTAAGGAGAGGAAGCGCAAAACGGCATGATTGAGCTCTTCAAACAGCCCAATATCGACTGGATGGGCAAAGCAAAGTATTTCTTTGCACTTAGCGGACTTCTGTTGGCCATTGGCTGGGCCGCAATCTTCCTCAAGGGCGGCATCAAGTACGGCATCGATTTTCGGGGCGGCACCAATGTAGACATTCGCTTTGCGCAGCCTCCGGACATTGACAAACTTCGCGCCAGCCTCCGCGCACAGGGATTGGGCACCAGCGAAATCCAGGGCATCAGCGACATAGCCAATCCGAACTCGAATGAGGTGTTGATTTTCGTGGAGCAGAGCGGACAAACCGATCAAGCCCTCGACGAAGGCAAGGCCAAGGTCCTCACCGCCCTTAACGCCACCTACGGTCTGAACGCTTCCTCCAAGCCCGACTTCAACGCGGCCACTCCCACTTCCCTCGCGGGCTTCCTTTCGCAGCGAGATCCCCTTAGCCTCTCCATCAACGCCGGGGATAAGTATCAACAACTGGCCAAGAATCTCCTGGCCTTCCGCGACAAGGACAAGAACGGGCTCATCACCAACATGGATGAACTGGCGGGTGCCAGCGGCTCGACTCCCGCGGTGATTTCCGCATTGAAAGAAAACTACACTCTGGGTCCTTTCGCCATTCGCAACGTGGAAATCGTCGGACCCAAGGTGGGTGGCGAACTGCGCAATCAGGCCATACGAGTTACCCTCTATGCTTTGGCAGGCATGCTGTTATATATTGCCTTTCGGTTCTATGGCGGCCAAATTGGCGGCTCGGCGGGCTGGGCAAGCAGAGGAATGGTCGGGTTTGCCCTGCGGGTTATCGACCGCATCATTTTTGGTCTGGCGGCAGTCCTCGCAGTATTTCATGACGTGCTGATCACGTTGGGGCTGTTCAAGATTTTCGGTTTTGAAATTTCGCTGACCGTGATTGCCGCGTTGTTGACCCTGGTCGGTTATTCGATGAACGACACTATCGTCATCTTCGACCGTATCCGGGAAAACAACCGGCTTTTGCGGAAAGAACCCTTTGCGGCCGTCGTCAACAAGTCCATCAATCAGACGTTGTCGCGGACGATTCTGACCAGTGGATTGACTTTTCTCACCGTGCTCGTCCTGTTCCTGATGGGCGGCCAGGTGCTGAGGGCCTTTGCCTTTGCTCTGGTGGTGGGGATTGTGGTAGGAACGTACTCCAGTTTTGGTATTGCTGCTCCTCTGGTCGTCGCCTGGAATCGTTGGCGTGGTCAGACTGCAGCAGGCACCGGAACCGCAGCCGGCAACAAGACCCGGGGAAGCGAGGGCGGTCAGCCGCGCCTTGCCACAGCCGGGAGGAGGTAGTCTTCAGTCATGTTTGAAGAAATGGTCGAATCATCTTTCATGAAGAGGAAGACCGGCAAGCCGTGGGTGATGGTGGTATCCATGACCGTCCAGGTCCTTTTCCTTCTGATTCTGATCCTTATTCCTCTGATCTACACCGAAGCGCTGCCGAAGACCTTAATGTCTTCGATTTTGTTGGCGCCCCCGCCTCCCCCGCCTCCTCCACCCCCGCCGGCCCCTGTTCAGGTGGTCCGGAGGGCGCCTGTGCAGCACTTGATGGAGGCTGGCAAACTCGTGGCCCCGAAAGCCATTCCGAAGGAACTCAAGGTAATTAAAGAAGAAGCGGAAAATCCGGATATGGGCATGGGCGGCATTGCTGGTGGCGTGCCCGGTGGCGTCGCAGGTGGTTCGATGAGCGGCGTAATCGGTGGCGTCATTGGCGGCTCGAGCTCGGCCGCGCCTCCGCCTCCGCCGAAGGCCGTGACGCGCACCCGCGTCGGCGGCGCCGTGCAGGCGGCCAAGTTGGTCAACAAGGTTCAGCCGGTGTATCCGCCGCTCGCTCGGCAGACGCGCATTAGCGGAACCGTGAAGCTCCACGCCATCATTGGCAAAGATGGAACCGTGCAGCAGTTGCAGGTCGTGTCCGGCCATCCGTTGCTGGTGCAATCCGCGCTCGACGCTGTGAAGCAGTGGCGTTATCAGCCGACGCTGCTGAACGGCGAGCCCGTGGAAGTGGACACCGAAATTGACGTGATCTTTTCTCTGGCTCAGTAGTTCACGGAGCGGCGCGGGAGTCGTGGGATCTGCGCGCCGTTCTGAGTACGCAGTCGCATTCACACTTTTGTCAGCTCCTGCCCGCAGGAGCTACTAGGAAATAAGGAGCAAACGAATGTTCGCAACTCTTTTCGTATACGCGGCTTGGTTACAGGAGTCTGCCGGCACCACTTGGGATTTGCGTTCCATGTGGACCAGCATGGGTCTTCTCGCCAAGATCGTGGTCGTTATTCTTTTCCTTCTTTCAGTCTACTCGTTCGGCGTCATGATTGACCGCTTCCTCATGTACAACAACGCGCGCAAGCAGTCGCGCCTGTTTGTGCAGCAGGTTGCCGGCGCATTGAAGGACGGCAAGCTGGATGAAGCCATCGCCATTGCCGAGCGCAACAAGAAGAGCCATATCGCCAAGGTTGTGGCCACTGGCCTTTCTGAATTCCAGTCCGCGTCCCAGCAGGTCTCCGACGCCGAAGTGATTGAAGCCGCCAAGCGCGGTCTCGAGCGCTCCGTCGCCATCGTGCACGCGGAAATGAAGCGCGGCCTCTCGGCGCTGGCCACCATCGGTTCGACCGCTCCCTTCGTCGGACTGTTCGGCACCGTGGTCGGCATCTTGAACGCGTTCAAGGGCATCGAGCAGCAGAAGGCCACCGGTCTGTCTGCGGTCGCCGGCGGTATCGCCGAAGCCTTGGTCACCACCGCGTTCGGCTTGCTCGTCGCCGTCCCCGCCGTGTGGGCTTACAACTACTTCACCAACAAGGTCGAGTCCTTTGACGTTGAGATGGACAACTCCTCCATGGAGCTGATCAACTACTTCATTCTGCGCCGCGGCGCGAAGAAGTAACTCGAAAGAAGGTACCCCATGGCCTACAAGCCAGTAGCCGGCGCGCAGATGTCGGCACCCAACGTGATTCCGATGGCCGACATCATGCTCGTGCTTTTGATCATCTTCATGGTGGTCACCCCCATGTTGCAGAAGACCCACCAGGTGGACCTGGCGAACGTTAGCAACCCCCGCGAAATGAAAGATGCGGATCGGGACGACGCCGTGGTCATCGCGGTCACGCGCGATGGGAGTCTGTTCATGGGTAACACCAAGGTCCGTAAGGAAGAGGTCACCGGACAGGTGAAGGACCAACTCGCCAACAGATTGGATAAGACGGTCTACGTCAAAAGCGACGCGCGCGCCAAGTATGGCGACGTGGTTGCCGTCGTGGACGAAATCCGTTCTGCGGGCGTAGATTCCCTGGGCCTGTTGACCGAAAAGGTCAAGTCCACCAGCCCTCCGAAACCAGCTCCGAACGCTGGCGACTGAGGCAGATTCGTTCGTTTGCTGCGCACGTCATTCGTTTGCGGAGTTTCAGGCATCGCGCCGGATCCCACCCGGCGCGGGCCACTCCTCCGAAAACAGGGCGTGACGGCTCAATAGGAGAACTCGCAATGGGGATGGATGTTGGATCTCAAGGCAGTTCGATGGCATCGCCCAATGTCGTGCCTCTCATCGACATTCTGCTGGTGCTCATCATCATTTTCATGGTCATTACGCCGCTCACTCCGAAAGGCCTTGACACTCTCGTGCCCCAGCCTTCGCCGAACAAGCAGGAGAACGTGGAGCTCGAGAACAAGACCGTGGTAGTCCAGGTCATGATGGGCAATCGCCTCAAGATCAACAATGAGGACTCCACTTGGGACGGCCTCGGCCCGCGCATTGAGCAGGTGTTTAAGGACCGTGCCGAGAAAGTAGCCTTCGTCAAGGGCGATAATGACGTGCTGTTTATGGATGTGGCCCGGGCCATCGACATCATGAAGGAAGCCGGCATTGACAAAGTCGGCTTGATCACTGCCAAGCTCGAGGCCGGCCAGTAAATTTTCGATTTTCTTGCGGGATGTGAGAGTCCTCCTCGCCGGGAGACGTTGTTGGACGCGAGGTGGCTCATGGGTATTGGCTTCACGTGTGGTAGGGGTAGGATCCTGACGGATGTGAACGTTGTCCCGCTGATCGATATTCTGCTGGTGCTGCTGGTCATCTTCATGATCATCCCGCACCGGCAGTTGGGGCTTCAGGCCAGCTTGCCGCAACAACAAACGACAAGTGACCCGGCGCCCTACATTCCTCCGGTACCGGATGGCACCATTGTCGTTCAGGTTCTTGCGGACGGCACGGTCCGGATCAACGGCTCGGCGGTAGAGCTCGATGAGCTGCGCGGTCGCCTCGAACGGGTACTCGCTCCGCGTATTCATCGGGTGGCTTTTCTTCAAGGAGATCGTTCTCTCGAATTTCAGGCGGTTGCCCGGGTTTTAGATCTCATGCACGTGGCGGGCGCTTCTCCCGTCGGCTTGCTGAGTTCTGAACTGGAAAAAAACCGCTGAACGTGATGGAATGGCCCCTAGAGGGCGGATGTGAATCAACGCGCCAACCTCAGCTCAAGGGGGGCGCAACTCAGGGATGGATGCTTCCATGACTCAAGCTACAGTTTCAGGGGAGAGCTCCTCGCGGTTCTCTCGCATTGCCGGCCAGGTACTGTCCCTGGCGGTGCTGTTGGTTCTTGTCGCTGGCGTTTCGGGATGCAACAAGCTTCGCGCCCGCGATCTCCTCAACAAAGGCGTAGCGGCGTTTAAGAACGCCCAATTCGACGCTGCGGTCGAAGATTTCAAGCGGGCCAAGGAACTGGACCCGACTCTGCTTAACGCGCGCCTTTATCTCGCCACGGCCTACGCCAGCCAATACATTCCCGGCGCTCCGTCGGAAGAGAATCTGCGCCATGGTCAGGAGGCCGTCACGGAATATCGCGACGTTCTCAATCTGGATGCGAATAACCTCAGCGCCATTGACGGCTTGGCCTCCATTCTCTACCAGATGGCGGGCCAGCCGTTTGACGCCAAGAAATTCGAGGAATCGAAAACCTACCACCAGAAGCACATCGAGTTGCGGCCCAATGACCCGCAACCCTACTACTCCATCGGTGTCATCGACTGGGCCGTCGCTTATCGCGGCAACACCGAAATGCGCGCCGACTACAACAGAAACAACATCAAGAAACAGGTGAAGGACATCGACCCGCTGCCGCCGGACGTTCGCAAGGCGTACGCCGAGAAATATGGGGCGATGGTGGATGACGGCATCAAGGCTCTCGAAACCGCCTCGAAGCTCAAGACCGATTATGACGATGCCCTCACTTATCTGAACCTGCTTTATCGCCGCAAGGCCGATATGGTCGAATCGACCGCCGAGCGCGATGCGCTCACTCAGCAGGCGGATGATCTGCTCGACAAGGTCAAGGTCATCAAGCAGAAACGCGGCGCGGAGGTGCCTGCGGAACAGGCTCCGCAGTAGGCCGTCAACACTCGATTTCTCCAAGAGGCCCCGTCCAACGGCGGGGCCTTTTCTTTCCAGGCAAGCCGCCCGCGGTTTGAAGAGTGCCCGAGGGACGTTTCTCCTCAGGGAACGCGCGCTTTCTCGCAGCCTTTACACGGCGTAGACTAAGTTATGGGTTCGAACGTTAATCTGCCGCTCAGCTTTCACCGTGACCGCACGGAACGGCAGATTGCCGCCCGACTCGAAGAACTCCTCGAAAAACTCCGCACCCACCGGCCTTCGGAAGACCCCTGGATGGTTCGCCGCGCCTACGAAATCGCCGCCGAACGCCATCGCGACCAGTTCCGCCGTTCCGGCGAACTCTACGTCACCCATCTCCTGGAAGTGGCCCACATCCTTGCGGACATGCGCCTCGACGCCACGACTCTGACCGCCGCCCTTCTCCACGACGTCATCGAAGACACCGAGTTTCCCATCTCCCGCATCGAGGAGCGTTTTGGCGCGGAAGTCGCCCGCCTCGTCGAGGGCGTCACGAAGATCAGCCGCCTGAACATGATGGCTCCGGAGGCGCGCCAGGCCGAAAACGTCCGCAAGATGCTCCTCGCTATGGTGCACGACGTTCGCGTCGTGATGGTCAAGCTGGCCGACCGTCTGCACAACATGCGCACGCTCGAATATCTCGATCCAGACAAGCAGCAGCGCATCGCTCGCGAGACCATGGACATTTACGCTCCCATCGCCCACCGCCTCGGCATGGCGCTCATTAAAGGCGAACTCGAAGATCTCGCTTTCCGCTTTCTGGAGCCCGATGCTTACCTCGCCTTGCAGAAGGAAGTCGCGGACAAAGCGCCTCTGCACAAGCGCTTCCTCGAAGAAGTGCAAAACACCATCCGCACCAGGCTCGTCGAGAACAGCATTCCCGCGGAGCTGGAAGCGCGCGTCAAGGGCATCTATTCCCTCCACCGCAAAATCACCCGCCAGGAGCGTAGCCTCGAACAGATTTACGATTTGCTGGCCATCCGCGTTATCACCGACACCGAGCGGAATTGCTATGCGGCGCTTGGCGTGGTCCACCACATCTGGCGCCCCGTTCCCGGCCGCTTCAAAGATTACATCGCCATGCCCCGCCCGAATCTCTACCAGTCGCTCCACACCACTGTAATTCACGGCGGCCAGCCCTTCGAAATCCAGATTCGCACCCAGGAAATGCATCGGCTCGCCGAAGAAGGCGTCGCCGCTCACTGGAAGTACAAAGACGGCCGCGTGGTTTCAGACGAAGGCGACGATCAGCGCATTGCCTGGATGCGCCAGCTCATCGAGTGGTCGCAGGAATTGCAGGAGCCGGGCGAGTTCCTCACCACGCTGAAAGTGGACCTCGGCCCTGTCGAAGTTTACGCCTTTACCCCTAAGGGCCGTGTCCTCGAGCTTCCTAAGGGCGCCACTCCCGTAGACTTTGCTTATTCCGTGCACACCGAAGTCGGCCATCAGTGCGTCGGCGCAAAGGTCAACGGCCAGATGGTTTCCCTGCGCCACCAAATCGTCAGCGGCGACGTGGTCGAAATCCTGACGCAAAAGGGGCACAAGCCCAGCCGCGACTGGCTTAGCTTCGTCAAGTCCTCCCACGCCAAAAGCAAGATCCGCCACTTCATCAACACGCAGGAACGCGAAGAAGCCATGGAAATGGGCAAGCGCCTGCTTGAAAACGAGTCGCGGAATTTCCCGAAGGGTATCAAGAAAATTCCTGCCGAGGATTGGCAGAAGCTCTGCGCGGAATACGGCCTTTCGAAGCTTGAGGACCTATACGCCGCCGTCGGTTTCGGCAAATTCTCCGCGCGCCAGGTATTGACGCGCTACTTCGGCGAGCCCGAAAAGGAACCGGAGAAGCCGGAGGAATACGCCAGGCCCACGCTGGTCAAAACCGTTAAGCGCATGCTTGGCTTTGGCGAAGCCCCGCTCATCGTCAAAGGTCACGACGACCTGCTCGTCTTCCGCGCCAAGTGCTGCAATCCCATTCCCGGTGACGACATCGTCGGCTACGTCACCCGCGGCCGCGGCGTTGCCGTGCACACGCGCACGTGTCCCAACGTGCAGAATCTGCTTTACCAGACCGAGCGCCGCATCTCCGTCGAGTGGGGCGGCGAGGATGCTGCCACGTTCCCTGTGGAACTTTCCATTCGCGCCAAGGACCGCCCTGGCCTCCTCGCGGAGATTACCGCGGTCATCAGCGGCGCCGGCTCCAACATTCGCTCGCTGGAGAGCCGTCCCGACCGTCAGAATGCCCGCATTGATGCCAGCCTGGAAATTTCCGACAAGCGCCAGCTCGAAACCATTCTCGCCAACATTCGCCGCGTCAACGGCGTCTACGGCGTCGAGCGCATCTACCAGGCCGGCAGCTAATTTCCAATATCTGTGTAGTGGCGGGTCTCGCAGCGCCCGCGCCTTTCTCTTGGGTTCTGTCGTGGGGGTTTCTTGCGGGTGCCCCACCCTCGGTTTTTGAGAGTGGGTCTTGGGTTTCTTTTTTGCGAGTGGTCCAGGCGTATCCGTCAAGCCTGGTCTGGGTGCCCCAGGTTCGCTTTTGGAACCTGGGTCTTGGGGTTTCTTTCTGGATTCCCCGTTACAACAAATCAACGTGAATCAGTCCTTCTCCCTTCCTGGCGTAATTCGACCAACTGCTCCACGCCCAATCCTTCGGATGTGACACCAATCCGCGGGCCACGGGATTGCCATGCATGTACTCCAATTTTTCCTTCTTCTTTTTCTCCGTGAACACGTTGAAATCATAGAATCGCGCTTGCCAGAAGGCGCGCGGCGGTTCTCTACGCTCTTCAAGGGGCAACCCCCTCTGTCCCGCGGGAGTGCGCTGCCGCGGGCGCAACCGCCGCGCCACGCTCAACTTTAGGTCATGCAACGCCTCCGACGGCGTACCTCGTAGCGGCTCACTCAGCAGCAGGTGCACATGCTCCGGCATCACCACATAACCGATTAGACGAAATCCCCTCCGCTCGCGGAACCGGGCCAGTTCTCGCACAAAAAGATTCCTCGCCTGGGCGCTTTTCAGCAGAGGCAGGCGGCGATAGCAACTGAAGGTGATGAAATGCAGATGGCCGTGGCCATAGATGCGCTGCAGGCCCTCTGGCATCGGTACCCTCACCCAGGGGACGGAAACCCCAAGACCCAGGTTCAAA
>Ga0187780_10000471_pt1 | contig 30205 bp, 28 predicted proteins | sample 1015_Q2_SP10_20__FD_132429 | JGI IMG/M metagenome (GOLD analysis project Ga0187780, IMG submission 132429) | Tropical peat soil microbial communities from peatlands in Department of Meta, Colombia - 1015_Q2_SP10_20_MG | ecosystem: Environmental > Terrestrial > Soil > Wetlands > Peat | place...
ATTCAGCAACAGTGCGTTTGGGATTCAGAGGCATGGCTAGTCTCGCTTAAGCGTAAATAGGTTCGCGCTTCAAGAACTTCCCGCGCGAACGATCACCGACAAAGATGCCATCCTTGACCTGGATCTTGCCTCGGACGGTAACCATGGACGGACGGCCTTCGATGGGCATCCCTTCAAAACCGTTGTAGTCGTTGTTGACATGCTGCGTCTTCACGCTGACTGTGCCGCGATAACTCGGATCGTAAACGACGAGATCGGCGTCGCTCCCGACGGCAATGATCCCCTTTCGAGGAAAAAGGCCAAAGAGTTTCGCTGCGCGCGTGCTCGCTGAATCGACAAACCGATCCAGGTCGATTCGTCCTTTCTTGACACCGTGCGTGTAAAGAAGATTGACGCGGTCCTCGATTCCGGGAATTCCGTTGGGAATGTTGGTAAACGCATCCTTGCCGAGGAGTTTCTGCTGCGTGTCAAAGGGACAGTGGTCGGTTCCGACCGTGTCCACGAACCCCAGCGCCAGCCCATTCCAGAGCGTGTCTTGGTTGTGTTTTTCGCGCAAAGGTGGGGACATCACGTACTTCATGCCTTCGACTCCCTCACGTTCGGCAAACGACTTGTCGAGAAGCAGGTGGGGCAGTACCGCCTCGACGCTAAGGCGCACGCCACGCTCCTTCCCCGCCAGCGCCGCATTCAGCGCTTTTTTGCAGGAGAGATGAACGACGTAGCCCGTCGCCCTTGTATTCTCCAAGAAAGTAGCGAACCGCCCCGTGCCCTCGGCTTCCACCGATTCCGGACGGCTCGGCTCGTGCCATCCTGGGCCGGTTTTGCCTTCAGCAACGAGCTGTGCCTGGAGGCGCGCAACTAACTCTGCATTTTCGCAGTGGGCGGTGACTATCACGCCGAGGCGACGGGCCAGCATCAAAGTTTGGTACATCTCTCCGTCATCTACCCCGAAGAAATTCTTGTACGCCAAGAAAATCTTGAATGACGAAGTGCCGTCAGCCACGACCTCGCGAAGCTGGCCCTCTGTTTCGCTTATATACTTGGTGACCGACATGTGAAAGGCGTAGTCGCACGCACTCTTCCCGCTGGCTTTGGATTTCCAGAGCTGATAGCCGGCGAGCGCATCGTCGTTGCGGTTCGGGCAGCACATCTCGATGTAAGTCGTGGTGCCGCCAATCAGCGCGGCGACGCTGGCGGTCTCATGCGTATCTTTGGCAAAGGTCGCCATGAACGGGAGGTAGATGTGCACGTGAGGATCAATGAAGCCGGGGAAGACGTACTTGCCCGCGGCGTCCACAATTTCTGTTCCCGGAGGAACGTCGAGGTTCTTCCCGATGCGCGTGATGGTCTCGTTTTCCGCGTAGATGTCGGCGTGGACTCGGGAACCAACTGTGATAATTTCTCCATTTCGAATCAACAGGCCCATTGCGAACTCCTTCACGCCCTCAGTGGATGTGAATCCCCATTTTCTGGCGGTACGCCTCCATCTGTTGCCAATCTTCCGTTACTTCTCGTTGTTTCCTGCTCAGTTCGTCCCATGTGATTGACGGCCGCCCGGATGGCAGTTCCACCATCTGAATGCAACTCTCGACCGGACAAACGTTGTAGCAGAGCCGGCAACCAACACAATCCTCTTCCCTCACAACCACGCTGGGTCGCGTCGAAGTGGCTTCCAGCCTGCCGTTGGAACGCTGGTCGTATGCCCCCGGTGGCACGACTTTCCCATGCCTATCGACCAGATCGATGCATTGATGCGCCGTGTCATTACACGCGACGTAGCAGAGATCGCAACGAATGCACTTCTGCTGATCAATGCGCGCAATCGCTTTGAAGGAAAGATCGAAATCCTTGAAGTCGGAAACGCGATGAAGGCTCCGACCGGTGACATCGGCGACGCTGGCAAAACCCTTGTCGTCCATCCAATTTGACACTCCGTCGCAAAGATCTTCGATGATGCGGAACCCGTAATGCATGACCGCGGTGCAAACCTGAAGACTGTTGGCGCCGAGCAGCAGAAATTCCGCGGCGTCGCGCCAAGTGGAAATTCCCCCCATCCCGGAAATGGGCAGCTTTGAACCAGCAACGACAGAATCGCGGCCCAGCGCCGCAATCATGTTAAGCGCGATGGGCTTCACGGCTGGCCCGGCATACCCGCCATGCCCGCCACGTCCTCCAATGTTTGGTGTGATTTCCAGAGTGTCCAGGTCCACCCCAATGATGGAGTTGAGTGTGTTGATCAGCGAAATCGCGTTGGCACCCGCTGCAACGGCCGCGCGGGCAGGCATCACGATATCGGAGATGTTAGGCGTGAGCTTGACGATCACTGGAATTTTGGCCACTTCCATTGCCCAGCGCGTGATCTGCTCGCAATACTCGGGCACTTGCCCCACCGCGCTGCCCATGCCCCGTTCGCTCATGCCGTGCGGGCACCCATAATTCAATTCGACACCATCCGCACCGGTGTCTTGAATACGCCGAATGATGTCGTGCCAGGCTTCCGGCTTGGACTCAACCATGGCCGAGACGATCACTGCGCGGTCAGGCCAGGCCCGCTTCACTTCGGCAATTTCACGTAGGTTGATTTCGATCGGGCGATCAGAAATGAGCTCGACGTTGTTGATTGCCAGCATTTTCTGGTTGCCATAGTGCCAAGCCCCGTACCGGTTGGAGACATTCAATACCGGCGCGCCGATGGTCTTCCACACCGCGCCGCCCCAACCTACCTCAAAGGCGCGATGCACCTGCGCTCCCGAGTTTGTCGGCGGCGCGGACGCTAACCAGAAGGGGTTAGGCGAGCGGATGCCCGCAAAATTGATGCTGAGATCAGCCATGTTGCACCAACCTTTGGTGGATGGAACGTGCCGCGAACTTCCCATCCTGTACGGCCATGACCGTAGAAGCGGAACCTTGCGCCCGAATGCAATCGCCACCGGCAAAAACTCCACGCGCACTTGTCTCGAAATCCTCGTTCACTTGAATGAACCCTCTTTCGGTCTTCAGGCCAAGCCGTGAGGCGAGCGACGGCTTGTTCTGGCCGATTGCTTTCACAATTTGGTCGGCGGGCAAAAGCATGCTGGATCCGGGAATGGGCGTCGGGGCAGGGCGGCCGGAAGCGTCCGGCTCGCCGAGGGAAATGCGGACGCATTCCAAACCTCGAACGATGCCGTTCTCGTGATGCACTTTGACTGGCTGGGCCAGGAACCACACATGAACACCCTCTCTTTTCACGAAATCGTACTCGTGGGCGTACGCAGTCATCTCGTGTTCGCTGCGCCGATAGACCATTGTCACGCGCTCGGCACCCAGTCGGCGGGCGACGGTGGCGCAGTCTATGGCGGTATTGCCCGCGCCAATGACCACCACATTTCGGCCCACGCGGAGTTGAGAGGGTTGATGTTTGCTGCCTTCGATATATTGCAAGCCGTCGAGGATAAATTCTTCGCCGGGGATACCTAGCTCCGGCGTACTTCCGAGGCCAACGCTGAGGAATACAGCGTCAAAATTCTTCTGCAGTTCGGCCACCGAAGGATCAACACCAACATCTTTTCCCGTCTCCAGCCGCACGCCCAGACGCTGCACCATCGCCACTTCAGCAAGAGCAATCTCGACCGGCTCGCGGAGAACGATGATCCCGTAGGTAGAAAGTCCTCCGGCGAGGCTGCGTCTTTCGTAGAGCGTCACTTCGTGTCCAAGCTTGGCCAGTTCTCCCGCGCAGGAGAGCCCAGCAGGCCCAGAGCCAACAATCGCGATCTTCTTTCCGGTGGGCCTGCCGGGGCGGAAAATGTCCTTCTTCCTGCCATAGACGTGGTCCATGGCGTGGCGCTGCAGCCTGCCAATGGAGATGGGCTTATGTTCCGAGCCGAGGACGCACGCACCCTCGCACAATTCCTGCACCGGACAGACTCGGGCACAGGTGGCGCCGAGGAGATTGGCTTCGAGAATCGTGCGTGCGGAGCCCAACACGTTGCCCGTCGAGATCTTCTTGATGAACTTCGGAATATCAATATGCGTGGGGCATGCGTGCGTGCATGGCGCGTCGAAACACATCAAACACCGCGCCGACTCAACGGCAGCTTCGTGCTCGGTAAGGGGAGGAAGAAGCTCCTGGAGCGCTGCGCCCGCTGCAGCAAGTGAAGGAGTGTCCCTCAATTGGTCCTCCAGAGTGTCATTCATATCATAGGAGCAGGTCGGTTTTGAGTCCGAATTGTCGGTTCAGTTTCTTGCGAGAAGGAAGTAAAACGATGCGGAAACGAGAAATCCGATGAACCAGGCGTAGTCGTACAGCCAGTGAACCGAAGGAACCACAAGACCCACAAGCGCGACGAAAACTCCAACCACAAGCGCGATCATCGCCTTTGCATTGAAGCCATGCGAATACTCATAAGCTCCACCACGCCGATATAAATCCGGCAAGGCCAACTGGCTTCGCCGAACGACGTAGTAGTCGCAGATCATGATGCCGGCGATCGGGCCCAGAAGAGCAGAGTAACCGACGAGCCAACCAAAAATGTAGGAACTGTAACTGGACATCAGCTTCCAGGGCATCATCAGGATGCCCACGATGCCGGTGATGAATCCGCCGGTGCGAAAAGAGATCAAGCTCGGACGCAGATTCGAGAAATCGTTTGAAGGTGAGACCACGTTGGCAGCGACATTCGTATTCAGCGTTGCCAGCAACAGTGCAATCAGTGCAATTAGCGCGATCAATGGTTGATGGAAGCGTCCCAACAGCGCAACAGGGTCCCAGATCGCCTCGCCGAACAGAACGACGGAAGCGGAGGTGACCGCCACGCCGATGAAGGAATAGAGAGTCATCGCCGTCGGCAGGCCCAGAGCTTGGCCAACCACCTGAGCCCTCTGCGACTTGGCGTATCGCGTGAAGTCCGGGATGTTCAATGCCACAGTGGCCCAAAAACCGACCATGCCCGTCAGCGAGGGGATAAAGAATCGCAGGAATTCTGATGTGGAGTGAAACTTGCTCGGCGCATGGAGTACGGGACCCATGCCTCCTGCCTTGCGGGTCATCCAAACAAGAAGAAGTAGGCCAATGAAAAGCATGAACGGTGCGCCGATGCCCTCAAGGAACTTGATGGTTTCAATCCCGCGCCAGATGACGAACATGTTGATTCCCCAGAAAAAGAGGAAACACAACCAGGAGCTGCCGGGAAGATGGGCCGCTTTCGGCCACAAAATGCTGAGCATGGAGTGGATGGCCTGGCCGCCAATCCAGGTCTGGATCCCGAACCAGCCGCAGGCCACAAGCGCGCGGAGAATCGCGGGCACGTTGGCGCCTCGAACGCCGAAAGACGCTCGCACAAAAACAGGGAACGGAATGCCATACTTCGTGCCGGCGTGGGCGTTTAGAAGCATAGGAATCAGCACTATCAAATTGCCAAGCAGAATAGTGACGATGGCCTGCAACCAGTTCATTCCTCCGGCAATGAGCCCGGAAGCTAGCATGTACGTGGGAATGCACACGCTCATCGCCACCCAAAGAGAAGCGTAGTTGTAGGTGCCCCAGGAACGCTTCTCCATGGGGATAGGGGCGAGATCAGGGTTGTAGAGAGAAGGGTGTGCGTCTATGAGTGGCATCTCCCCGCCGCCAGCAATTTTGTTTGGGAAGAGAGCCTAGCGGAAGAATGCGGAAATTTCCAGTAACTAACTTGTGATGAACTCCGCGGAAATCAGCCACACGGGCAAACAGAACGTCACTACTTCTGATGACAAGACCCAAAATCCTCGGCACACCCGTGCGAATAAGTTGCCCTGAGGCTGTTCTCTCATATTCGCGATTAATCCTTATTCCGTGTTGCGCGACGCCGCGACGTACTTGCTGGCGATGGCGTCCCATGAAAAGTATTGCGACTGCGCGTGCCGGCTGCGTTCCCGGAGCGAGGCTCGCAGCCCGCCATCTTGGAGCACTCGAAGTAAAGCAGGACCCAACTCATCGGGCGAGGTTGGGGGTACCAAGACGACTCCTGCATCTGTAATCGGCGGCCCAGTTTCCCAGCCTTCCCGGGCGACGACCGGCAGCCCACAGGCGATTCCCGCAATCGCGCTTCCCCTTCTAGAGGAAAGGAAACCTCGCACAAAAAGTAAGACGTCGCTAGCGCTTAACATCTCGACGATTTCTTCCGCCTTCAACAATCCATGAACCAAAACCTCCGCTTGGCTGCCAGAGAGCTCTTCCCTTAATCGTTCTTCCGGCACGTCGGGGTTACGTCCGAACACGGTGAGTCGAACCGGTCCCATCTGCTGGCAGACATACCGTATAGCCGCAGCGATTTGTTTCACCTCGATCTGGCCTGAGGCGCCGCCCGTAATCGAGTAAACCGCCACAGTCGGAGTTCTTCCTTTCCGCTTATGCTCCAGGTCCCAGGCTGTTTCCGGATTGGGCAAGTTGGCGCCTACGGGAATGTAGACGGCATTCGATCGTCCCTTCAGAAGCCACCACACCTTCTCGATCGGAATTGTGAACACGCTTAGGCTGGCTTGCTTCACGACCCTTCGCATCACATAAAGCTGAACACTTGCACGGATCTTATCCGCCATGCGCGTGCCTGAGTAAGGCGCGGGATCATGGAACACTACGGCGCAGTGCCTGCCACTTTTCTTCAAAGTGCGGAGGAATCCCAATATACGCAACGGGAAACCGCGCTTCGACCAGGCTAGCGCCGTGTATTGGATCAGATACCAATTCGCCTCGTACTCGGCCGCCTTCTCCCGCAATTCCCCCAAAGCTCTCGACCACCCCAGTTGGTTCCAACGGACACGAAACGATTCCAAATGAATTCCGTGCGTACTAAGCGCCTCACTTAAGTATTGGCAGTATTCTTCGACCGCGTCTGTCGGTTCGTCCGGCCGTCCAAGGACCGCCAACCAACGATCACTCATGGTACATAGATCTCAATCGGGTCTTCATTCTTGTGAAGAAAATCGTCCGCGATACCATGGGCCGCACCAACAACGCGTACTGGAACCCCGCTTGCTGTTGGGTCACGCTTGCAATTCTCGCTCCATCATGCATGATGTTCGGCCTGACGCAAAGCATAGGCTTAAGAGCTGTATACTCTCTTCATGAACTATTCCATTTTGCAGGGGAATCCCGCGGTGCTCCAAGAAATCTCGTGTGAGGCAGATGGAAGCTGTGACTGAGCGTCGATACCGTGTCCTTGCGATTTGCAGTCATGCAGTCCAATACACGTCCCCGGTCTTCCGCAGCTTGGCCCTCCATCCTCAACTGGACCTTTCGGTTGTCTACTGTACTCTTCGTGGTGCCGAACCTGCTCGTGACCCAGAATTCGGCACAGTGGTCCAGTGGGACATCCCCCTCCTGGAAGGTTATCAGTGGAGCCAGGTTGCGAATCGCGGTTCCGGGGCAGAAACGTTTTGGGGACTCTACAACCCGGAACTGTGGCAATTCATCCGCCGGGGCAAGTTTGATGCCGCGATTTGCTTTCTCAGCTATACTCACGCGTCGTTTTGGATCTCCTTTGCCGCCGCCAAATCCTGCGGATCTGCCTTTCTATTTGGTTGTGACCAGCATTCGCTGGAGCCGCGGGATGGCCGCGTATGGAAGCGCTGGGTCAAGAGAATACTTTGGCCGGTTCTGTACCGCTTGGCAGACCAGGTTTTGGTTTCATCCAGCGGTGCCCGCTCATTGATCCTGTCCTTGGGCCTCCCGCAGCAGAAAGTCACCCTTGCCCCGATCACCGTTGACAACGACTGGTGGATCCACCATTCGCAGAAAGTGGACCGTGAGGCTGTCCGGGCGAGTTGGGGTGCCACATCGCAATCCACCGTGGTTCTCTTTTGTGCGAAGCTCCAGCCCTGGAAGCGACCTCAGGATCTGCTTCGCGCCTTTGCTCGCGCTGAACTGTCGGACGCGCTCTTGGTTTACGCTGGCGAAGGCCCTCAGCGCCAAGAACTCGAGCGGGAAGCTGGCGACCTCGGTGTTGCGACGCGTGTTCGCTTCCTCGGTTTTGTGAATCAAACGCAATTGCCCGCTGTCTACACCGCGGCTGATCTTATGGTTCTTCCCTCGGAATACGAGCCATTCGCCGTCGTAGTCAACGAAGCATCCTGCTGTGGCTGCGCCGTAGCGGCCAGCGATCGCGTCGGTGCGGCACAAGATTTGATCGCTCCTGTGGACCCGGGTCTCATCTATCCGTGCGGAGACGTGAGCGCTCTTTCGACCCTCTTGAAAAGCTTTTGCACCAACAAGGAACGTGGCCGGGCCCTTGGGGAAGCTGCGAGAAAGCGATTGGGCAGTTGGTCACTACGTGAAGCGATAGGAGGCATTCTGGCGGCCGTGGAAACGGCCGTATCACGCCGACGTCAAGCTCGTCGTCCTCTTCCTGCACTTCCCTGATTGCCGGGGTATGATTATGTAAAGGCGCCTCCACCCCGAATGCCGACAACAATTTCTCTAGTCGCAAAACCGGGGCCGAGGTGATACGGATTCTTATTCGGCTCAAGCTCTAGTTGCACGATTGAGCCTATGTGGTTGGTCAGGACTTCTGAGCAAGCATGTTGAAGAGAACGAAGTTGAGGACGAACGTTGTAGCGAGGCGTCTCCGGCAGTGAGGACGCTGGGCCTACTCCCGTGGCCAAGGGTTTCGCGAAACCCGGTGGTGGGCGTCATTGTGTTCGGAATTGTGATTTTGGCGGCCTACAAGGCTGCCGAAGCCGTTCTGGCCGATGATCTTACTAACCTCGCTTATGCGGCAATTCTGTTCATCGGCGGAGCTGTCGTCGTTGCCATCCTGAATGACTGGCGTCGTGGCCTCTACATTCTTGTCGGCTGGATCATTTTCGAAGATTTTGTCCGCAAGTATCTCGGCAACAACATGGCCGTCTATTTTGCCAAAGACGTGCTAACCCTCATCCTTTATCTTTCTTTTTTTCGTGCCCGTCGCAATAGACAAGTGGAAATGTTCCGTATCCCGTTTCGGGTTCCGCTTCTTCTTTTTGTCTGGTTCGGCGTTATTCAAATGTTCAATCCAGCGTCAACCAGTATTTTTTATGGCGTCCTGGGAATTAAAGTCAACTTTTTGTATTTGCCCTTGGTCTACGTGGGATACGCGCTCATCGAGTCTGAGGAAGATCTGCACAGCTTCTTCTCGTTTGTCTGCGTGTTGATCTTGATTGTGGCGGGGCTCGGACTTACGCAGTCGATCATTGGCCCCACGTTTCTGAATCCGTCACACCTTCAAGAAGAGATCCGTGAACTCAGCACGACCTATCGGATCGCGCCTATCTCCGGCTTGATGGCATACCGGCCCACTTCCGTGTTCGTCAGTGCCGGGCGTTTCCAGGATTTTCTCATCGTATCGTGGATTGTATCCCTGGGTTACGCAGGCTATCTCCTTCTCCGAACTCGACGCGGACGGACGCTCGCTTTTACGACCATCGGAACGCTAGCGGCGGCCTCATTGATGAGCACCTCTCGCGGCGTATTCATGTGGAACACTGGCTCCGCCATTCTTATTTGCGCCGGGTTCCTTTGGGGTGCGCCTTGGCGTCAGAGAGAGGCCCTGCGTGTGTTGAGGGCCATTCAAAGAGCTGCGGTCTTTGTTGGCGTAGCCATCATTCTCCTTACGGTGATTTTTCCGGACGAATTCGGCTCACGGCTGGCTATCTATTCCGAGACGCTAATGCCCAATAGTCCCACAAGCGAACTAGTGCATCGGACCCAGACGTACCCTCTGAAACAGTTGGAATATGCATTTGACCATCCACGTTGGCCTTATGGGTACGGAATAGGCACATGCACCCTTGGGACTCAATACGTCGCGCGCATCTTGGGGGCAGCTCCCATGAACATCAGCGTCGAGAGCGGGTTCGGCAATATGATTATCGAGCTCGGGATTGTCGGTCTGATTTTATGGCTTCTGCTTGGCTTTTCCATCACGGTTTCTGCATGGAAGGTGGTTAACGAGCTTAGGGGAAGCCCATGGTTTCCCCTGGCGCTGACTATCACTCTCTATGCAGCTATTCTCTTTTTCCCCATGGCTTTTGTAAGCTCTACGGCCTACCAGGACTTTGTCCTCAACTCAAATCTCTGGCTGCTTCTTGGCATACTCTATCGGCTTCGCTCCTTCCCCGCAGCAGTTGAGATCGCCATGCAGAAAGCGGCCTTAGGGCAGGGCTGAATTGCGCCTCACGGTTGTTTCTCCATTTTTGGACCGTCAACATGGCACGGAGCTCTGTCTCATCGAGCAGATCGAGCGCCTGGCTCAACTCGACGGATGGTCCATCGACATCTACTCACAGAGAGTGGAACAACTCGAGGGAGTCTGCACTAGTTCAAATTCTTCTGCTGCACGCCCAGCCGGCATTGTTTGGCACAAGATTTCGGATATTCCCGGACCTCATCTCCTCAAATACCTCTGGTGGTTTGTAAGCAACCAATGGCAGCGTCACCGGGATCGCAGTTCGGGTCGGATCCGTCCGGACCTGATCTACTCGGCCGGCATCAACTGCCTGGATGCTGACGTGATTGTCGTCCACATCTTATTTCATGAGTTCTATGAACGGGTCCGCTCGGAGCTAGCGCCTCTTCGTGTTCCCTTGTGGAGCTGGCCGCGGATTGTTCACCGCAGGATCTATTACCGGCTGATCATGCTTCTCGAAAAAAAGATCTATCGGGATCCCCGCGTCAGTCTTGTTGCGGTCTCGGGCCTGATTGCGAACAAGCTGGAGGGCTGCTTTGGGCGAACAGGAGTCACGATCATTCCCAATGCGGTTGATACGACTCGGTTCACCCCCGAGGCTCGCCAGGCAAATCGAGCGAAGTCGAGACGGCAATTTCACTTTGCGGAAGACGAGCTTGTTGCTCTGCTGATCGGAAACGACTGGAAGAATAAGGGCCTTGATGTCCTCTTGCACGCGGCCTCCCAACTTCGCGATGTGCCACTTCGCCTTCTCATTGTGGGAGGAGACGACCCCGAGTTATATACAACAATCATCGTCAGATTCGGTCTAGAGGCGCGGGTTCGATTCGCGGGGCCTTCTGCCGATGTGCTTCAGTTTTACGCAGCTGCGGATCTCTACGTCGGGCCCTCTTTGGAGGACTCCTTCGGCCTGCCGATAGCAGAGGCGATGGCCTGCGGTCTGCCCGTCATTGCCAGCGTTCGCGCTGGAGCCAGCGAACTCATTCGCCACGGCGAAAACGGCCTGCTCTTGCAACAGCCCACAGACGCTTGGGAACTTGCAACGCTCTTGCGCCAGCTTCTTGCAGACAAGGCGCTTTGCCAACGACTCGGCCACGCTGCCGCCCATTTTGTTCAAAGGAATTGCAGTTGGGATCAAAATGCCGCCCGCACCAGGGAATTCCTGGAGGATGCGCTGAGGCAGAAAAACTGCTGCCGGTTTTGACACGCGTCCTCCTTCGTGCGCGACCCTTGTGGCCATTAGTGTAAAATCTGGGTTCATGATGGAGACAAATCGCCGCAGCTATGTGTCCGCAAGAGAGTTCAGCAGGTTAAGACTTGAATACCCCTAGTTTCTTACGACGCGCCCGGATTGCCATCCACGCCTTTGCCGAAATTGCGAACTGGAAGGAAGTTCTCCCTCTCGCGGCACGGGGTGGAAGCGTGACGGAAATTCGCTTGCGAAACGGTTCGGTGATCCAAGCGCTCCCTGAAGCCCAGCTTTGGCCCCATTTCAGTGACATCTGGTATCACCTTTCCTATACGAAACATTGCCCAATTCCCCAGGGAGCTACAGTGATCGACATTGGGGCAAACGTTGGCGTCTTTGCCCTTTTTGCGGCTCGCTTCGCCAGTCGAGTGCTCGCGCTCGAACCCGCCTCCTCGAACTTTTCCCTTTTACTCAAGAACGTTGCTCACGCTGAAAATGTTGTTCCGCTTCATTGCGCCTGCGCAGCGCAAGACGGACAGGGAATGCTGAACCTCAGCGATGATCCGGTATCTTATTCTCTGATGACCAAATCCTCCACCGGTGCGCAAGAATGCGTTGAGTTGATCAGCTTGGAGAGTCTCTTCCTCAAGCACAAAATTGACCGCTGTGACTTTCTGAAACTGGACTGTGAAGGGGCTGAGTTTGGAATCATTTTAGAAACGGCTCCGTCGGTACTGAATCGAGTTCAGCGGATTGTCATGGAGTATCACGATCATCTCTCAAACCGATTTTCTCACCGCGATTTGAGCGAGAAGCTCCGGGGCCTTGGCTTTCGGATCACTGAGTACAATCCAAAGGGGACGTACGGCATGCTTGCCGCAGTGAAATACTAAGGTGCGGCAGACATATTTGGTTTGAACTTGGACGAGAACTTGCGAATCGCACTCTTCACGCCATATTCGCCCGAGATTGGCGGCGGCTCCGTTCAACTCAGGAGCCACCTGGCGCATATGCCTGAGCTGAAGGTCGAATGGTATTACCTAGCGTCTCGCGAGGTCCCGGGAGAGCGTCGGCACTGGCTTGGCAATTCACTCTCTTCAACGAAGTTCGCCCTGGATCTCTCCGCAAGAGCGGGAATTCTTCCCGGTTCCACCACGGCGGTGCGTGAAATAGCGAACAAGATCGACGCGGATCTCTACTGGGTTGTCGCGCATTACGAGGGCATCTCAGTTGCCGCAGAATTGCTGGCGCGCGGCAAGTCGGTTCATTTGACGGTTCATGACGATCCCATCGCGATGTTAATCCGCTCGCGCCGTTTTCGCCTGCTTTTGCCTCTGATGACCCGAATATTTTCGCGCGTATTGCGAGGCGCGAAGTCTGTCGATGTCACCAGCACGGCCATGCGCGACCATTTCAAACGCAAATACCATGTCAATTGCTTTGCACTCTACAAATATCTTCCCGAACTTCCGCCGATGAACTTCCAGCTTTCTGACAACACCTTGACCGTCGGGCACATCGGTTCGCTCTATCATCCCGGACCCTTCCGTCAGTTTGTCCTGGCTGCTCGCAACTACGCCAACGCACGCAAACAAACACTGAGGATTGTCAGGATCGGCGCTTCACCCGAAATGGACAAGGTTGTGTCCGAAGGTCTGGCCGCTTTTGAAAGCCATGGGGAATTGCTAGAACAAGATGCTCTCCCGGTTCTTTCCATGTGCGACTTTGTTTACGCCATGTACCCTCACGGATACCGCTTTCAGGGCTTTCGCCGCACCAGCTTGCCTATCAAGCTGTCCACTTATATCCAGGCGCAACGCCCCATCTTCGCACACACCCCACCCGACAGTGGGCTTGCTCTGCTCATCTCCAAACACGGTGTCGGTACCGTGTGTCCCAGTGATGGCCAGGCGGGAATCCAATCGTCGATTCAGTCCCTTTTGGCCGCCAAAATTGACAAGGAGAACTTTGAAGCACTCCGCAGCGACCTGATGGGCCCTCGTCAACTGCAACTTCTCCGGGAAGCGCTTCGGGACCCCCATTCAAAGCTGCTATCCTAGAGTGCCGATGCAACTCGACTACCGTCATCTGCGCCTTAATCTTGGCTGTGGACTTCTGACTCATCCAAGTTGGATCAACGTGGATGGTTCATGGAACGCTCGGCTTGCCAAACTCCCGCGCTTGCGCAGGACACTCTCATTGCTCCACATCCTGCCGGCAAACAAGGCGGAAATCCCCTGGAGTCCTGATATTTTTGTTCACGATGTTCGCAAGCCTCTGCCTTTTCCCGATGGCTCGGCGGACGCTGTCTATGCCTCGCACGTCCTCGAGCATCTCTACCGGGAACAAGGCCAACAGCTCATTCGCGAAGCCTTCAGGGTGTTGGCCTCGGGGGGAATTGTCCGTATCGTTGTGCCGGACCTTCGTGCCATCGTTCACGAATACTTGGGAGAACGCCCCTTCGGCGAACATTCCGCCGGGGAAAAGGCTCCCCCACCGGGCGACCTTCTCAATGAGCGGTTGCTGATGCGTTGGCCTTCTCCTTCCAAGCACAATTTCCTGTTACGAATTTATGAAGCGTGGCAGGATTTCCACTCTCACAAGTGGATGTATGACGAGCAGTCGCTCGGCAATCTGCTTGGCTCCACCGGTTTTGTGGAGATCCTTCGCAGAAACTATGCCGAAAGCCTCATCCCAGACATTGTAAAAGTGGAAGATCCATCACGCGTTACGAAGGGTGCGGATCTCTGCCTGGAAGCCCGCAAGCCTTAGACTTGCTCTCCGGTTCTGGCACCTCCTCGAATGAGGTTGAACCCGTACGTGCAGAAGAACATTTGACACGCGAGAAGCTGGCGAGCCCATTTCAGTTCTCGCCACGAAACACTTCGAGCGCTGAGATATCATTCTGGTTCGGTGTCCAATTGGTGGAAACCCGTGGATTTGCCGGTCTGTTGCAAACAGAAATGAGCTGTAATACAAAGACGGACGGGTGGCAAAATTGACTGGGCTCGATCCTGCAGTTGAGATTCAGCGCGATTACTACACAAAATCGGCCTCGCGCTACGATTCCATGCATTCGCGTGAAGGTGCTGATGATCCAAAATGTTTGAAGCTCGTGATCGCAGTCCTTCGTTCCCTAGAGATTCAAAGTATTTTAGACGTAGGTTCTGCCAACGGACGTGGCCTCCCTGAGTTCGCCAGCGCATTACCCGGCGCGTTTATCTGTGGCGTTGAGCCGGTGGCGGCTCTCATTCAGCAGGGTGTTGCAGCGGGCATCACCTCCTCAGTGCCGCTCATACAGGCATCGGGCGAGACCCTCCCCTTCGCAGACGACAGTTTCGATGTGGTGAGTGAGTTCAGCGTCCTTCACCATGTCCCCAATCCTTCCGACGTCATTACCGAAATGCTCCGTGTGGCCAGACGGGGCGTGGTCATCGTTGACAGCAACCGGTTCGGGCAGGGCTCGCTGCCTGCGAGACTCCTCAAGGTGCTCCTGTATAAGTGCCGCTTATGGAGGGCCTTCGACTTTGTGCGTACTCGCGGCAAGCGGTATCAGTTCTCCGAAGGTGATGGGCTGTTCTATTCCTATAGCGTTTATGATTCCTACCATCTCATCGCAAAGTGGGCGGACCGTATCCTCGTCCTTCCCAATGGCCCAGTCCACTCTCCGAGTTGGTTTCATCCGTTACTGACGGCAGAAGGTGTGATTTTGATCGCTATCCGAGAATTGCCGCAAGATCGTAAGAAGGGCTAAACCTTTCTGCTATTCAAGACTGCCTTCCGTGTGGCCTGCAGTGTGAATTCCAGAGTCTCCTTGGGAATGTTCGTGATAAATGGCTCGATGAGCCAAGCCAGACCTGTCGGAATGTCGCGCGTAAGCGTGACAACCTGATTCTGTACATAGACTCCGCCGTCTCGCTCTTCCAGCCGCCACCAGGTTTCCATTCGCCAGAGAAACCCGTCGTCTTCGCCTGGCGTTTTTTCCCTCTCGCGCGGCCCTCCGGGATCTTCCACTTGGGCAATTCGGAGCGCAGAGCTGCGGCTGTGGGCGCGCAACGGCGAATCGCGGTAGTAGGTCACCTCGTGCTCCGTGTTAAGCACAACCGTAACGACCTTTTGCCGACGGAAGCGCATAAAGAACCGGAAATTCTCGCCGTCTCGGGTCTCGATCCTGGACCTTTGTACATCCGGGGCATAGTAGGTTGCGTGGTGATCGTAATCTTGCAGGATCCTCAATACTTCATCGATCTTTGCTTGAGGTATAAAGATGATTCCCTTCCAATCGTGAATCAAGCCGCCCGGGACATAGAGCTTTGTTCCGTCCTCCTTCACACTGATGCGCTGCATGAACGCGGCTCCGCCTTTCAGTTTCGCAAAGGCCTCTCCTCGCTCCTTCTCGCTCAATCTGTCCACCCAGAGGAAGGGGCCGCAAAGCAAAGTCTCCGAATTTTGAGCTTCAGTTTTTGCTACGTACTGGGCGAACACCCGAATTGTGGCGGCGCGAAGTGTTGAGGGAGCAGCGCCCGATTGTGCCTTCACGCCACCGACCAGCAGATAGAGTGTCGCGAGGCAAAGCCCGGCCACGATCAACTGCCTGCAACCTAGACCTTTCATGCGTCGCCTCCTTCCATCAAGGAACTCCGCACCAACGCACATAAATGCTCATTCCGTGCTGGAGCATCTCTGCTTCCGTAAGTATGCCTGCAAGAGAAGTTCCCATCGATTCTGATTAAGGTGCGTGAAAGTGTGAGGGCAAACGGCAAGAGGGTATGTAGGGAGGGAGGAACTGGCGGGTTGGGTGGCTCGCACACGGCCCCTTGCGGGGCCGCTGTCCCCGCGCGGCCCCCAACCCGTCGAACTCCAGCATGGGACGGGCAATACAAGCTCCTCAATGGCCCGATGGCCCCAAGAGGGGCGGTACGGGGGACTTGGTACTTCGGAACTACTTGAGGTTGCTTCGTTGTGCCCAATCTATCAATAACAAACATAAGGACTTACGGAACACTTGTTTGTTTGGGCTGGTTCAGCTCCCATTCGGCGTGCGGACCTGCTTTGAGCCTGGTGTGTACCAGCGTTACGCCCGAAAATCGTCACGGTTGGACGTGATTTGCAACGTTGCATCCACGTTTCCAGAGGAGTATGAGAGAAGTTGGATGATGAGGTAGTGTCAAGCGCGCCGGGCCGCGCTCCAACCCGGAGCAGCAGGGAGAGGTGATGGCTCCCAAGGCTCCAGCACGCCGTGGAAGTTTGGTTTTTGGTCCTTCCGACATTGATTCACTGATCCAAGCCCTGATCCGCCGGGGATACCAGGTTATTGGTCCCACCATTCGAGACGGAGCCATTCTCTACGATCGGCTGTCCTCGGCGGGGGACCTCCCCAAGGGATGGACCGACGAACAGCAGGGTGGAAAATACAGGCTGAAGCGCCGCGTAGATGGAGCAGTGTTTGGCTACGCCGTCGGGCCGCACACATGGAAGAAATTCCTGTTTCCGTCCTCCAATGTCCTTTGGAAAGCACGACGCACGAATGGTCTTTTCCAAATCATTTGCGAGGAGCTGAAGCCGCCCAAATTTGCCTTCATTGGTGTACGCTCCTGCGATCTGAACGCCATCCAGATTCAGGACAAGATCTTTCTGGAAGGTCCGTACGCCGATTCCGTTTACAAGTCGCGCCGGAAGGACGTCTTCGTGGTCGCGGTGAACTGCGCCCAGGCAGGTGGAACCTGCTTCTGCGATTCGATGGGGACTGGGCCGCAGGTGACAGCAGGCTATGACATGGCGTTGACGGAGGTGCTGCAGGACGGCCGGCACTTCTTCGTGGCACAGGCCAAGGGCAAGCTCGGATGCGAATTGCTCGCGGAAATCCCCGCGCAAGAGGCGGGAGAAGCGGATATTGCCGCAGCGAATTCCGTAGTCGAAGAAACCAAACGGCACATGGGGCGCAGTTTGCAGGCTAACGGCCTCAAAGAACTTCTCTATCGCAACTCGGAAAGTCCCCGTTGGGACGCCGTGGCCCAACGGTGCCTGAGTTGCGCCAATTGCACGCTGGTATGCCCAACGTGCTTCTGCTCGACGGTCGAAGATTTGACGGACCTGAGCGGTCAGGAAGCCGAACGGGTACGTAAATGGGACTCCTGTTTTACCACTGATTTTTCCTACATCCATGGGGGTAGCGTTCGGGCAACGCCACGCTCGAAGTACCGGCAATGGATGATGCACAAATTGGGGTATTGGGTTGACCAGTTCGGAACTTCCGGATGCGTAGGTTGTGGCCGCTGCATCACTTGGTGTCCCGTGGGAATTGACATCACCGAGGAAGCAAGGGCCATCCGCGAATCGGAAGCCACTACAAGTAACGTGGCGTGAAGGGGGAGAGAAATGATTCACTCGCTCGAGTCCGTTATCAAAGAACATCCCTTTTTTGCAGATATGCCGGACAGGCACCTGGAATTCATCACAGGCTGCGCCAAGAATGTGCAGTTTGCGGAAGGACAAATCATCTTTCACGAAGGCGATCCCGCGAACGAGTTCTATTTCATCCGTGAAGGTCTGGTAGCAGTGGATTTGTTGATTCCGACTCGCGGGGCAACAACCATCCAGACCGTGGGAGAAGGGGAGATAGTGGGATGGTCCTGGGTCTCTCCGCCGTATCAGTGGCATTTCGGCGGGCGGGCTTTGCAACGGACCCGCGCGCTGGCATTCGACGCGAAATGCCTCCGCAACAAGTGTGAAGAAGACCACGATCTCGGCTACGAAGTGCTTAGTCGTTTTGTGAGTGTCATTTCTGCGCGGCTGGATGCAACCCGGCTGCAATTACTGGACATCTATGGGCGTGACAACTGAACTGGAAATCACCGAACGAACGGCTACCGACTCGGTAGTCCCGGAGCTGTTCCGAATTGGCCGCATTAAAAGTGAAACGGAAGACACTTTCACCCTGCAACTCCTTCCCGTTGCGGAGACCACGAAAGTTTCCTTCCGGCCTGGGCAATTCAACATGCTCTACGTCTTCGGGGTCGGCGAAGTGCCGATTTCCATCAGCGGTGATCCCTCCGACGCATCGCGGCTGGAGCACACCACCCGAAGAGTCGGGGTGGTGACAAAAGCGATGGGGCTGTTGAGACCGGGCGACACCATTGGAGTCCGCGGGCCTTACGGGAGCCACTGGCCTGTAGCCGAGGAAGATGGCCATGACGTGGTCGTGGTTGCTGGCGGAATTGGGCTGGCACCGCTTCGCCCGGTGCTTTACCACCTGATGTCGCAGAGGGAACGGTACCGCAAGATCGTTTTGTTGTACGGGGCTCGCACACCGGAAGACATTCTCTACAAACGCGAACTGGAACGTTGGCGCGGCAAGTTCGATCTCGAGGTGCAAGTGACAGTGGATCGCGGAGCGAGCGGCTGGCGCGGCAATGTCGGCGTCGTCACGCCGTTGCTCTCCCGGGCTCCCTTTAATCCATCCAATACCATCGCGTTGCTGTGCGGGCCGGAGATTATGATGCGCTTTGCCGTGATTGAACTCCAGCGCAGAGGAGTTCCGGCGGAACGCACCTTCCTCTCGATGGAGCGAAACATGAAGTGCGCTCTGGGCTACTGCGGCCACTGCCAGTACGGGCCATATTTCGTCTGCAAGGACGGCCCAGTATTCCGGTTCGATCGTATTGCCTCGATATTCGGCAAGGGGGAGATCTAAGATGGCTCCCAAACGCAAACCGAAAATTGCCGTCTGGAAATTTGCATCCTGCGACGGATGCCAACTGAGCCTGCTGGATTGCGAAGATGCATTGCTGGCCGTTGCAGGGGCGGTGGAGATCGCCAATTTCCCGGAAGCTTCACGCGCGGTAGTGGGCGGGCCATATGACATTTCGTTAGTGGAAGGTTCCATCACCACTCCCCACGACGAGGAACGCATCCACTCCATCCGGCGGTCGTCAAAGATGCTTATTACCATCGGGGCTTGCGCCACTTCGGGTGGAATCCAGGCGCTGCGGAATTTCAAGAATGTTCAGGATTTCATTCCGATGGTTTATGCCAAGCCGGCGTACATCGAGACCCTCAACAAATCGACCCCGATCACGGACCACGTTTTCGTTGATTTTCAGTTGCGGGGCTGTCCGATCAACAAGTATCAGCTCGTCGAGGTACTCAGCGCCTTCCTGAACGGAAGAAAACCGGCGACGCCTTCCTATGGTCTTTGCATGGAGTGCAAGAAGCAGGGAATTGTCTGCGTAATGGTCGCCCAGGGTACTCCCTGTATGGGGCCGGTCACCCAATCGGGCTGCGGCGCGCTCTGCCCGGCGTATTCGCGAGGCTGCTATGGGTGTTTCGGGCCGAAGGAAACCACGAATACGGTTTCGTTGAGTGCCTGGTGGCATGAGCTTGGCTTTAGCGACCCCGAAATCATGCGCGCGTTCCGTTCTTTCAATGCGTGGGCCGAGCCGTTCCGGAAAGAGAGCGAAGCGCATGAACGTTAAGAGTTTCAAGGTCGATTTTCTGGCGCGTGTGGAAGGCGAGGGCGGTTTTCACGTCAAGGTGAAAGACCAGCGCGTGAAAGAGGCAAAGCTGAACATTTTCGAGCCGCCGAGATTCTTTGAAGCCTTCCTGCGTGGCCGCAAGTTCACCGAAGCTCCGGACATAACGGCTCGAATTTGCGGGATTTGTCCAATTGCCTATCAAATGAGCGCTTGTCACGCGGCGGAAGACGCTTTTGGGGCAAAGCCCGATGGAGCGATTCGCGAGCTGCGGCGCCTCATCTATTGTGGGGAATGGATCGAAAGCCACGCGCTCCACATTTATCTTCTTCACGCGCCGGATTTTCTCGGTTACGAAGATGCCATCCAGATGGCCAAGGACCATCCAGAGGCCGTGCAACGCGGATTGCGGCTGAAGAAAATTGGCAATGCCATCATGACGCTGCTGGGTGGAAGAGAAATTCACCCAATCAATATTCGCGTGGGTGGGTTTTACAAAACACCAACAAAGACGCAACTCCAATCGCTCGAGGAAGACCTAAAATGGGCCCGGGACGCGGCCGTGGAGACAGCGCGCTGGGTGGCCACGTTCAATTTTCCGGAATTTCAACGGGATTACGAGTTCGTAGCTCTTCGGCATCCTAGCGAATACCCGTTGAACGAAGGGCGCCTCGTTTCCAACAAGGGACTGGATATTCCCATCGGCGAGTATGAACAGCATTTTGCGGAGGAGCACGTTCAGCACTCCAATGCTCTGCACTCCACCTTGCAGGAGCGCGCAGGCTACTTTGTGGGACCTTTGGCGCGTTATAACCTCAACTTTGAGAGACTCTCTCCCCTTGCACAGGAAGCCGCGAAGCAATCCGGCTTGGGGCGGGAGTGCCGGAATCCGTTCCAGGGAATTCTCGTGCGCGCAGTCGAGACGATATACGCGTGCGACGAAGCACTTCGGATCATTGCCAAATACGCTCCGCCAGACCGCCCGGCGGTCGACGTGACGCCACGCGTGGGAACGGGGCACGGCTGCACGGAAGCCCCGCGCGGCATCCTATACCACAAGTACAATTTTGATGAACGCGGCCTCATTCTGATGGCGAAAATTGTTCCTCCGACTGCGCAAAACTTGAAAATCATCGAGGAAGATCTTACGGAATACGTCTCCACGCGCCTGCATCTCCCCAATGACCGTTTGCAATGGCAGTGCGAGCAAGCCGTGCGGAATTACGATCCCTGCATCTCGTGCGCAACACATTTCCTGCGGGTGAGGATCGAGCGTGAATGACCGGGCCTGCCTACAACACGGTGTTTATCGGAGTGGGCAATCCCTTCCGGAGTGACGACGGAGTGGGACGTATCGTAGCGCGGCGGCTGCGGGAAGAAGTCCCTTCGGGCGTCAAGATCCAAGAAGAATCGGGTGACGGCACGGAATTGCTGGAAGCGTGGAAGGGTGCGGACTGCGTGATTCTGGTTGACGCGGTCCAATCTGGTGCGCCTCCCGGTACGATTCACCGGATCGATGCGCGGACGGAAACACTACCCACCTGGTTTTCCCACTCATCGACGCACGCTTTTGGCGTGGCGGAGGCCATTGAGCTGGCACGCGCCATGGGAGATCTGCCTGCCAGATTGATCGTATACGGCATCGAAGGCCTGGATTTTTCCGCCGGGACGGAACTGTCACCAGATGTGGCGGAAGTGGTTCCCGCCGCTGCAAACTTGATTTTGCACGAGATTATGCACTTGCCAGCGTTGCGCCCGGCCCAAACCTCGTAATTCCGCCACTTGCGTGACCCGTCCAGGTTGAGGTTAAGATGTCGGCACGCCGACATTATTAGTTATATATAAATGGTATACATTTGAATAACCTGCGTCCAGTCCCTGAATAAAAGCCGCTATGCGTGACTTTTGGGGACGCAGTGCCGTTTTATAGACTAGTGGCTTGCGGAGAGGACGAAGGAATTTAAGGAAAGCTTAGTTTTTCTTCTTTGAGGGCAATATTCCGCCGAGAGCAGTATTCCCGTTCGACAGCCGCAGGGTAATTTCTTTGCTTTGTCCTTGGCGCAGCGGGATGTTCTTCTCCCAATCAGAATATGCCCCATTTGCGGTCGCGCGGAGGTCGTAGGAATCCTCCTTCAGACCTGCTACCAGGTAGTGTCCCTTGGCGTCCGTATGGACGATGCGCGCACGAATGCCCGCTGAGGATTCACAAGTCACGGCTGCCGCAGGAACGGGCTTCCCGTTTGCGTCGAGAACTACTCCCGAAATGGTGCCGGCATCCTTCTTGGACTTTTGCGCGGACAGTCCTGCTGCGAACAAGAGTGTGCACGCGAGCAGAATCGCTGCGCCCAATTTGCGTTGCATCGGCTGGCTACTCCCTCTTCAGTGCTTCTAGTTTAGACCGAACGTGGAAGCGGGATGCTCTCTGAGGAACCACTGTGCCCGGGGACCAACCTGTCTTGAAGTACAGGCGTGGGTGAAAGCCAGATCCAGGTGATCAAGGAAGATCGAGGTCGACCGCATATACATCAACGTTGCCGTGATAGATGGTCACGTACAGGGAGCCCCTGCACAAGCCCCCAAAATAAGAAGCTAGATCAGTCAGGAAGCCAAGACTTGAGAGTTGTTTGTTCTGCCGTGCGGGGAGCACCGAAAACCTAGCGAGGCGTGCCTTGCCCCGAACCGGCTTGGTGCCTGTAATAATTCCATGGTTCAGTACCTTGATCCACTGGCAGCTCACTACCGTTAGAGTTCTCCTTCTTATTGATTGTGCAGCTGTTAGAGGCCGCCGGGGAGGCCCGGCCGGTTTGGCTGTCAGCTTGCGCTCAGGAGCTGTCTCAGCCACAGACATAATGACACTGCGCCCGTGAAACAGGGCTTCCTTGGGGATTGGCGCGATCGCAGCTCACCAGCCGAGATGCAATCAGTTAGTTCTAGAGCAAGGCAGAGATGAATTCACTCCCGCTTTGGAGGAATTCTCGTGCGCACGACGCTCAAGCTCGTAGTTCCCTTGGCTGTGAGTGTCCTCAGTGTGTCTCTGTTGTACACCTTCTACCATGTGCGAACGGAGCGCCGGAACCTGCGGAACGACCTCGCGCATCGTGCCGCCGCGCTCGCAGAAAATCTTCAGGAAAACCTGGAATCCTCGCCCTGGAAGGTGAACGACCGCGGTCTTAACTCCCTCGTCGAGAAGTATCGGCAGCGGGAACACTTGTTGGGGGTCGCGGTCTACGAGGCATCTGGAGAAAAAGTCGCGGCCACCCATGACCTGCCTGCTGCGTTATCCAACCGACCGCAGGTAGCAGCCCGTGCTTCAGAAACGGACAAAGGGATAGAGGTATTCCAGGATATGGATGGTGCGCCGACGTACCTATATGCCGTTCCGTTGCATCGCAACGACGAAGTTACGGGCAGCCTGACGCTTGTTTACGAAACTGACTACATCCAAGCGCGCGTCCTCCGTGTGTTGCGCGACTCGCTCCTGACCACTCTAGTTCAGACCGTCTTGATTATCGCGTTGGCTTTCTTCTTGGTGCGCTGGACGTTTACGTCACCCCTGGTGAAAACCGCGAAGTGGTTACGAAATTTGCGCGCCAATCCTTCCGATATTGCGGCGGTGCTGCCGCGAGGGGAGTTCTTCGACCAGATTCACAACGAGGCACGGCACTTGGCGCGCGACCTGAGCTCGGCACGCGCCGCTGCGGAAGAAGAGGCCCAATTGCGAGATTCGCAGCTCTCGCTCTGGACGGCCGAGAGGCTGCGCGTCAGCTTGCAGAAGAAACTCGAGGGCGATGCGTTGTTCGTGGTGTCCAACCGCGAGCCGTACATGCATGTGTACGACGCGAAACGGGAACATATTCGCATGCTAATCCCCGCTAGCGGTCTGGTAACGGCATTGGAGCCGGTGCTGCAAGCTTGCGAAGGCGTGTGGATCGCCAATGGATCCGGAAATGCAGACCGAGTGACCGTTGATGGAAATGATCATCTCAGGGTCCCACCGCATCGTCCGACCTACACTTTGCGGCGTGTTTGGCTCTCGGAAGAAGAGGAGCGCGGATACTACGAGGGATTTTCAAACGAAGGTTTGTGGCCCTTGTGTCACATTGCACATACTCGGCCTCTCTTTCGGCCGGGTGATTGGATGTACTACCAACGAATTAACCAGCGCTTCGCCGACGTCGTCCTCACGGAAATGGAAGGAACAAGATCCCCAGTCCTTCTCGTGCAGGATTATCACTTTGCCTTGCTGCCAAGGATCGTGAAAGAAGAACGCCCTGACGTGCGAGTGGCGATGTTCTGGCATATCCCGTGGCCGAATGCAGAGGCGTTCGGGATTTGCCCATGGCAGCGCGAGCTCGTGGATGGCTTGCTGGGGGCGGACCTCATCGGATTCCACATCCAGATGCACTGCAACAATTTCCTGCAGACCGTGGACCGTGCCGTCGAAGCGTTGACCGCCTGGGACCGCTTCGAAGTCAGCCGTAGAGGACACATTACCCAAGTGCGGCCGTACCCGATAAGCGTTGCCTTTCCCGCAGCTCAACAAAACGGTTCGGTGATCCGAATCGGGCGGGAAGGGAAAGCGGCCATATTCGCTGAGCTCGGCATTGAGGCATCGCTACTGGGTGTGGGTGTGGACCGTGTCGATTATACGAAAGGGATCGTCGAACGATTCCGAGGCGTGGAGCGGTTCCTAGAGCTGTATCCCACCTATCAACGGCGATTCTCCTTCATCCAGATTGGCGCGCCGAGCCGCACGGACATTCCCCGCTACCAGCAATTTCTCGACGAAGTGACCGTGGAAGCGGAGCGGATCAATGCGCGATTTCAGGCGGGCCGGTGGAAGCCGATCGTGCTGTTAAAGAGACATCACTCCCATGAAGAGATTGCCAGGTATTTCCGTGCTGCTTCGGTGTGCATGGTGACCTCCCTGCACGATGGCATGAATCTGGTGGCTAAGGAGTTTGTGGCAGCCCGGGAGGACAATCGTGGGGCCCTGATATTAAGCACGTTCACGGGAGCGGCGCGGGAACTACCGGACGCGCTGCTGGTAAATCCGTACGATGTGGACCAACTGGCGCACGCGATTCATCAGGCGCTGGAATTTAGTCAGGATGAACAGTGTGCGCGAATGAGCCGGATGAGGAAGAACGTCTACGAGCATAACGTTTACCGCTGGGCGGCAAACCTTCTTTCCGATCTGACGGAGATCCGCGTGGAGAGTGGGTTAAAGCACGAGGAGGCGAGAGCCTCCTAGCGAGCGACAATCAGGGGAATTGAGAACCAAAAAGCAGCACGAGTCTGGAGGAGGTGAGGTATTGGAGGCCGCAGACACCCCGTTTGAATTCTTCACTGTTGCACACCTGACATGCATCAACAGTATTTCAGCAGGAACACTTGCGGAATTACTCAAGGGACTAGAGGAATGCAGTGACGCTTCCATTTTTCATCACACATTTCAAACTTTGGGCAGTCATCACTACTTGACCGAGGGGTTTTCAAACGATTTTGCCCAATGGGCGCTAGCAGACGCCAACCGGGACGCGCTGGCCGAACAACTGGCGGCCGTGGATATCCGTGACTACACCTCAGTCGCTGCGCTTCGCGCGGATTTGTGCCGCGCCGTGCGGAATTACCTCGAAGAACATCCTGAAGCCGCGCACCAGGAGGCGCTGGAACGCTTCTATTTTTGCGAAAGCCTGGAAGTCACGATTCCCGTTGGACTTGCTGCGAGGACTCTCGATGAATTTCAGGCTGGCATCAAACGGTTAAGTCATGCCGCCTTTTACTTCCACTTCATTTCCTCGCGCATGCGCCTGCATTTGCGGACCAATGATTTCTCCCACTGGCTGGCAAATTCGCTGGGATTGAAAGCGCTGGCGGACAACATCAATCACATCGACATCTACACCAACACGCTGGACAGCGCGCGGGCCAAATTGCTGCGCCTTGTCGAGCGCGCGAAGAGAAAACATGAGCCCAGTCCAATTCGCGAGCCGCATTCCGCTCTCTGATTACGCGAAGGTGATTGGAGAAGGCGAAATCGACGAGCTGCGAACCCTGGCGAGACCCCTCGCGGAACGCAGTGTTGAGATGGTTAATTCCACCGCAGTGGGAGGTGGTGTCGCGGAAATGCTCAATCGCCTGGTGCCGCTCGGGGAGGAACTCGGGCTGAAGATCCGCTGGGAAGTGATGACAGGCGGTGAGGATTTCTTCGACGTCACGAAATCTTTCCACAACGCACTGCAAGGAGAACCCTATCATTCCGATCCCCGCCACTTCGAGGTGTATCTCGCTTACAACGAACAGAACCTGAGGCGGATTCCATTGGATGCCGAGTTTATCGTGATCCATGATCCGCAGCCTGCTGGATTCATTGAAGGGCGGAAGAATGGACAGAACCACTGGATCTGGCGATGCCATATCGACCTTTCACACCCCAATAGATTGGTATGGGATTTTTTGGAGGGTTACGTCTCAAAATACGATGGCGCAATCTTTTCCTCGCCGGAGTTCGCGCAGAAGCTGCGCATTCCCCAGTACCTGTTTCATCCGGCTATCGATCCGCTTTCCGAGAAGAACCGTGAACTGGAACCGGAATTCATCATGGAAGTGCTGGCGCGATATTCCATTGATCCTCTGCGTCCCATTCTGACGCAGATCTCACGCTTTGACCGTCTGAAAGACCCCGTGGGTGTGGTTCGGGCTTACCGAATCGTACGGCGCTATTTCGATTGCCAACTCGTGTTAGCCGGAGGTTCGGCAAGCGACGATCCGGAAGGTGCCGAAGTCCTGCGGGAAGTGAAGGGAGCAGCCGAAGCGGATCCTGACATTAAGGTGCTGGAGTTGCCTGCTTGGGCTCCGCTCGAAGTCAATGCATTACAACGCGCCTCGACGATCGTCATTCAGAAAAGCCTGCGCGAAGGATTCGGGCTGACCGTTTCTGAAGCGTTGTGGAAGAAGAAGCCCGTCGTGGCTTCCGCTGTCGGCGGAATTCCCACCCAAGTGATTCACAAGCACACTGGGCTGCTTGCTCACTCGGTAGAAGGAACGGCTTATCAGATTCGCTTCTTACTTTCACACCCAGAAATTGCGGCCCGCCTCGGCGAGCAGGGTCACGAGCACGTGAAGGAGAACTTTTTGATTACTCAGAACCTGAAGCGCTACCTGACGCTCTTCCTAGTGCTTGCAAGGAACACCCGACACTGAGAGGGTTTCCGGCTGGTTGAGGACGCTTCAGGCAGAGAGATTTTGAAGCGCCTGGTCAAGATCTGCGATGAGGTCGGCGGTATCCTCGAGGCCGATGTTAAGTCGCACGATGCGATGGTCGTACGGAGGCCGGCCCGGGATGCGCCCGATCTGGTAAGCAACAGCAAGACTGACCACGCCGCCCCAGCTATAACCGATTTTGAAAAGCTTGAGTCCGTCGACGAACGCCTGCACCTGCTGCTGTGTCGGGCCAGGTTTGAAAACCATGGAAAAGACTCCTGATGAACCTAGGAAGTCGCGCTTCCAAAATGCGTGGCCCGGGCAGGATTCAAATGCCGGATGCAACACAAGCTCAACTTCCGGGCGAGCGGCAAGCCACTTAGCGATAGCGAGAGCGGATGACTCGATCGCGGAGAGGCGCACGGCGAGTGTCTGCAACCCCCGCAATGCCAGGCTGCAATCATCGGGCGAGACCGCACAGCCAATGACCTGTTGAGCTGCCCCCAATCGCTGATAAAGGGAATCGTCACGAACGGTGATCGAGCCGAGAAGAAGGTCACTGTGGCCGCCGATATACTTCGTAAGGGCTTGCATGGTGACGTCCACGCCGTGAGAGAAAGCGTCGAGAAGGACGCCCGCGGACCAGGTATTGTCCAGAACGACGAGGACATTTCGGACGTGAGCGGCGGCGACGATAGCGGGGAGGTCCTGCACTTCCATGGTGATCGAGCCGGGACTCTCGCACCAGATCAGCTTGGTGTTGTCCTGAATGAGGGCAGCGATATTGCGGCCGATGCAGGGGTCATAGAAATCGGTGGCGATGCCGAAGCGGGAGAGAAGGCGCGTGGCGAGTTTGCGGTTCGGGTAGTAGACGCTGGTGGGGACGAGTATGTGATCGCCGGACTGCAACAGGGCGAAATTAATGAGCGAAATTGCCGCCTGGCCGCCAGGAGTGAGGATTGTGTGGGCGCCGGATTCCAACTCACAGACACGGGCGGCGAGTTCGAGAACCGTTGGCGTGCCGTAAAGTCCGTAGGTATACCCGACGCGCCATTGATCCCACGTGTCGTTCACCGAAGAGGCGGAGGGAAAGAGCGTCGTGGATCCGCGGAAGGTTGGGGAGGCAAGAGAACGATAGCCTTCCGGGATCTTTGCGTCGGAATGGATGAGTTTTGTCTTCCAGCTTTTGGTCATGCGGGTCTCTCCGACGATGTTTCTAAAGCCGATGGCCGGGCGCGAAGAACGGAGAGAATTATAGCGAGTTTTGCGAAAGAGATTGGTGTCGGAGGCGGACTCTAGTTGGGGGAATAAAGCCGCTCCAGAGACAATTAGTACGCGAAAATGCAGCCAATATTGCTGAGAACACAGCGCGCAAACACGGCTGCGCGTTCATTGACGGGACCTTCCACCGAATGCTATAAATGATGATTCTGTGAGGCAGCAATTAGCCCGCTGTAGGCTCCTACCGGGTCGGGGCGACAGCGTGGCTGCCTACCTGAAACTATAGGCGAAACAATTTCTAAATGGGCGACTTGGTTCACCAAATAGGCGAACTCTTCCTCCGGGCTGTGCCTGTGGCCCTGATTGTTCTCGTTTTCTACTTCATTCTGCGATCGATCTTCTTCAAGCCGCTCTTGCAGGTGATGGCCGAGCGGGAAGCCCGCACGCAAGGCGCGCAGAAGTCCGCAGAGGCTGCCCAGGCCGCCGCAGCCGAAAAAGCTAAACAGTACGAAGAAGCCCTGAGACAGGCCAAGGCGAGAGTGTATGCGGAGCAGGAAGGCGAACGGAAGAAACTCCTGGATGAGCGCGCCGCTTTCTTGAAGGATGCTCGGAGTAAAGCCACTGCGGAAGTGAACCAGGCAAAGGAGCGCGTTGCAGGAGAATTAGCGGCGGCGAAGAGAGAAATCGAAGCTAGCGCTGTTCAATTGGCTGCGGAGATTGCGCGCAGGGTGCTGGAAGTGCCAACGGGACCGGGAAGTGCAGGGAGAGACACGCGATGAAGCCGTCCCTGAAGATCATGGCTGGGGCCATTGTCCCTGAACTGGTTTTGTCTTGCGCGAATGTCCTGCAGGCGGCCGAGAGTGGCAGTTCGGCGGAACAGGGTGCCGGCACAGTCTTCAAGTGGATTCACTTCTTCATTTTGACCGGGGTGCTGATCTACGTGGTGCGCCGGTACGGACGTCCTCACTTTCGATCCAAAGCGGATGCCATCACCGAAGCAATCGCTAAAGCTGCAGCAGCGAAAGCCGAAGCAGAGAGGCATTTGCAGGAATCAATCGCAAAGCTGAATACCCTTGAACAACAAGTGGCGCAGTTCCGGGCGCTCGCCCAGCAGGAAGCCACGGCAGAACTCGAACGACTGCGGGCAATGACGAAAATTGACGCGGAGAAGATCGGAATTGCCGCGAAATCTGAAATTGAGGCGGCAGAACGGGCGGCGCGCGTGGAGTTGAAGGTGCTGGCGGCAAAGCTGGCCGTGGATCGCGCCGAAGCGCTCGTGTCGAAAGAACTCACGCCAGCGGTGCAGGAAGCGATGATCAATCACTTCGTGCAAAGCTTGCAGGGGAGGCCCAATTGAAGTCGGCTAGCCTGCAATACGCGAATGCGCTGGCGGATATTGTCCTGGAACAGGGGGCTGCGGAGCCTGCGAGCAAACAACTGGGTGATTTTGGTGCAGCTTACGGAGAGTCGGCGGAACTCCGGAACTTCCTGGCCAGCCCGGCAGTGGCCCGTGAAATAAAGCACGGCGTAATTGAGAAGCTGGTAGCCCGGTTGGGTGCGAGCCGCATCATTCGGAACTTTCTTTTTGTGATCGTGGACAATCAACGGGCCCACCTGCTGCCGGAAATCGTGGATTCGTTCGAGCTGGTGTTGCGGCAGCGGCAAGGCGTTGCAGAAGCGGACGTGAAATCCGCAATCGCGTTGAATGACAAACAGAAGAGCACTCTCTTGAAGACGCTCGAGCGCCTCACCGGAAAGAAGATTCAGGCGAGATACTCGCTCGAACCGGGACTGCTGGGCGGCGCGGTAGTGCGCATTGGCGATACGATCTATGACGGGTCACTGAGGAGCCGCTTGAGCCACTTGCGGGCGCGACTGGCCGCAGAGTAGGGATTCGGGAACGGAGCAGGCATGGCAAACATCAAGGCAGACGAAATCAGCAA
>Ga0187780_10000473_pt1 | contig 30168 bp, 28 predicted proteins | sample 1015_Q2_SP10_20__FD_132429 | JGI IMG/M metagenome (GOLD analysis project Ga0187780, IMG submission 132429) | Tropical peat soil microbial communities from peatlands in Department of Meta, Colombia - 1015_Q2_SP10_20_MG | ecosystem: Environmental > Terrestrial > Soil > Wetlands > Peat | place...
ACGTCCCTAAAGAAAGGGTCACCTTCGCCCGCGGGACGGTCAGCGCGCGAATTGATAATGCCTTTTGCTTCGGGTGCGATGAGTGTCATGGCACGATCAATCCCATTCGAGCGCCCCCTTCTTCCACTCATATATGAAGCCGACGGTGAGGACGCCAAGGAACAGCATCATCGCCCAGAAACCGGCAACGCCGATTTGACGGAACGCGACCGCCCATGGGAACAGGAAACTGACCTCGAGATCGAAAATGATGAAGAGAATGGCGACCAGATAGAACCGCACGTCGAACTTCATGCGCGCATCGTCGAACGCATTGAAGCCGCACTCATAGGCAGAGAGCTTCTCCGGATCCGGCTGCTTGAAGGCGACAATGAAGGGCACGACCAGCAGGACAAGGCCAATCACCAGCGCGACCGCGATGAAGATGACCAGGGGAAGATAGTCCATCAGCAATGCGTGCATCGGCGACCTCTAGCGAAGCGAGCCTTCGCCCCCTGCCCGGATGTGAGCCCGCCCCGGACCGCTCGGCTGCTTGACCCGGCGCCGTAGCCCCGAACAAAATGCTGTTGCCGTGGTGGAAATAGCCTCATGGACGGGAGCGATTTGAGGCTTAGCGCAGCGCAAAAGGTGGCGCAAGCCGACATTCCGCGGCATCCACGAACCGCTTGGGGGACATGCAACGGTCACAATTGACAGTGGCCGAGGCCCGAAACGATAGTCCTGCCGGGCGGCGCCAAGGACGTTTCAGGAGATTTGCACATGCCGATTCTGCGAGCGGCGGTCGGCGTCGTGGCTCTTGTCGGCGTGGCTTTGGCGGCACCGGCCAATGGAGCTGACGACTATCCCTCCCGGACGGTCAGAATTATCGCTCCCTTCGGCGCTGGCGGGCCGACCGACGTGTTCACGCGTATCGTTGCGCAAGAACTCCAGAAGTCGCTGAAGCAGGCGTTCGTTGTCGAGAACAAGCCGGGCGCCGGTACGACCCTCGGCACGGAATACGTCGCCAAGGCCGCCCCCGATGGCTACACGCTGCTGATGGTGTCCGGCACGCAGACTGTCAACGAAACGCTCTATCCGAAAAAAGCATACCACCTGATGACCGATCTCGTGCCGGTGTCGCCGCTGGTCGACAGCGATCTCGTACTCGTCGTCAATCCGCAGGTGCCGGCAAAGACCATTCCCGAGCTGATCGCGCTCGCCAAGGCCAAGCCTGGCACGCTGAACTTCGGCTCTTCGGGTCCGGGGTCGAACTACCACATGGCAGCCGAGCTGCTCATGAACCTTTCGGGTATCGACATCGTCCACGTGCCCTACAAAGGCTCGACTGGCATGCGCACGGATATCTTGAGCGGTCAAATCCAAATGTTGTTCGATAGTGTGCCGACCATGGCGGCCTTCATCAAGGACGGCAAAGTGCGCGCGCTGGGCACCAGCGGTATTAAACGCTCCCCGATTTTGCCCGACGTTCCGACGATTGCGGAAGCGCTTCCCGGCTTCCAGGCCACTTTGTGGGTCGGCTTCATGGCGCCCAGGGACACACCAATGCCGATCGTGGAAAAGCTCAACAGCGAGATCACAAAGATCTTGAAACGGCCGGACATCGTCGCTTCCTGGGAGAAACAGGGTGCGACCCCGCTCGCGATGAGCCAGCCGGCATTTGCAACGTTCATGCAAGCCCAGGTCGACAAATGGGCGAAAGTCATCAAAGATAACCATATCGCCTTGATCAAATAGCGCGGGGCGCGCTCGATCAGTCGGGGGAATTCGTGTCACTGCGCGTTTTGCCGTGCGCGGCCGCCATGGCGACGTTGCTTTGGGCCGGCGTTCACGCCGCGCTGGCCGATGACCTGACGTCGCGGCTCTATGACTGGACCGGATTTTATGTCGGCATAAATGCCGGCGCGGCGAACGGCTCCTACGATCCAACAACGACATTCCCGCAGGGTGCCAACAATTACATTTTTCATCCGCGCGACGTTGACGCGGTCAATGCAGCCGGCAAGCAGACGATCAAACCGGCCGGATTCATTGGCGGAGTGCAGGCCGGCTACAATCAGCAGTTCGGCTTCCTCGTTGGCGGGCTTGAAGCCGGGCTCGACTATCTCGATCTCAATGGCGCCGCTAACAGCGGCGCGGTCCGTTTTCCCGCCGGCGGCTCAGGCTTTTCAAATGGCAACTTCCGGCTCAATCAATTCGTGGTCAGTTCTTACGCCAATGCCGACTGGCTGCTGACGCTTCGGCCGCGTCTCGGCATCGCCGCGGGCAACTGGCTGTTCTACGGAGCCGGCGGTCTTGCCCTCACGAAGCTGCACGGCCAGTTCCTGTTCACCGACGGCAACGCGCGAGGCTTCGTAACGGGCGCGGCCCAGGAATCCGACATAAGCTCACTGCGCGCCAGCTACATTGTCGGCGGTGGCGTCGAGGCTGTGGTCACCGATCACATCCTGCTGAGAGCTGAATACGACTACCTAAGTTTCGGTACCGTCTACGGCCAACTAACTTCGACCAATCTGCAATGCTGCTTCACGCCCCCGGCAAACCAGCCCGCAACAGTATCGATGGACCTAAAGGCTCATCTGGTCCGCGTTGGCTTGAACTACGGCTTCGGCGGCCCGAACCAGGCGCTGGCAAGTGCAGACCCATGGAGCAAGCCGCCGGTGATTTTCGCACGGGCCATGCCCGATCCCTCGAATTGGGAGTTTGATGTCGGGACCAGGCTGTGGCTGAGCAGAGGCACTGTTGGAGCTCCCAACCCGATCCTCGATGTTGCGCCGCCCCCGTCGCTGATGAACTCACGGTTGACTTACGAAAAAGTCGACGGATGGTCCGGCGAAACCTTCGCGCATATCGACCACAAGACCGGACTTTTCGTGAAAGGTTTCCTTGGGGCAGGCGCGACGAACAGTGGCACGTTGGTCGACGAGGACTTCTCCGGCTTTGGCGGAGCTTATTCCAATACGGTGTCGCGGCTTGAGGGGCACATCGGCTACGCCAATATCGACCTCGGCTACGCGTTCCTGCGGGCGCCCGGCGCGAAAGTCGGTGCTTTTGTCGGCTATAATTACTTCACCCAGCACATCAACGGCTTCGGTTGCACGCAAGTCGCAGGCGACACGACGTGCGTCGGCGTCGACCGCAATTTTCAGGTCTTCGCCGAAGACGAACGTTACGACTCGCTTCGCCTCGGCTTCGCCGCCGAATTCATGCTGAACGACCGCTGGAAATTCTCGGCGGACGTCGCCTATCTGCCGAGGATCAAATTCACCGGTCAGGATGACCATAATCTGCGCGAGCTGCTCTTCCACGAGTCCGCGCACGACGGCGACGGCGTCATGCTCGAAGGCATTCTCGGATACGATGTCATGCCGAACTGGAACGTTGGCGTCGGCGGGCGCCTTTGGGCCTGGAACATGCACGACGGAATAGTCCAGTTCGATTTCCTCGGCGCTCCGCTGCCGGTTCCGCAGTACGGACGCTACAATTCAGAACGTTACGGCGTCTTCGTGCAATCGGACTACCACTGGGGCGATACGACGCGGCCGGCCCAGGCTGCGATGGCAAGTGCGCCGGTCGCCCCGATGAACTGGACGGGCTTCTACGTCGGCGGACATATCGGCGGCGCGGTCAGCAACGACCGCTGGTCCGATCCGTTCGGCGCGACCACCAGCTTCGGTCTCGTCAACGTCCCGGGCTTTGGCGACACGATTCATGGCAACGGGCCGCTCGGCGGTGCGCAAGTCGGCTTCAATTGGCAGACCGAGTCTTGGGTGCTTGGCGTGCAGAGCGAATGGAGTGCCGCCGACTTGCGCGGCGAGAACACGTGCTTCTCCGGCATCGGGGGGCTGAATTGCCAAATCGTCATCAAGGATGTGAGCACACTCGCCGGCCGGATCGGCTACGCCTGGAACCGATCTCTCATCTACGCCAAAGGCGGCGCGGCGGCAGGGTGGCTCGAGTACACAATCCTGGGCAATACCGCCAGCAACACGCTCGGCTACGGCACCAGTAAAACGTCGGCCTGGGGCTGGACCGCCGGCGGCGGTCTAGAGCATGCCCTCACCGACTACTGGACCGTGATGGCCGAATATGAGCACGTCGATCTCGGAATGAACTTTGTGTCGTTTCCTTTCATCGGTCTCGTCAATGCGCAGCCTATCGGCATTCATGAGACCATCGACCTATTCCGACTCGGCGTGAATTATAAATTCGGCCCCGATAGCTGGCCTGCGGCAAGCACCTGAAAGCCGCGCGCACCGCATAGAATTCCGCTATCGTCACTCCATGAGCAAAGACGAACTCGTCATTCAACTGGTGAAAATCGCCATCGCCCTTGCGGTCGGCGTCTATTTCCTGTGGTGGAGCCTCGAAGTGCTACACCGGCTGCCGCCGCATTAGGAGGCGTCGTTCGGCGAATTGAGTGATGCTGCTTACAAAATCTAGGAGTGGGTGAGCAATGAACGAAATGACCGCGCCGATCAAAGGTACCGAGCATTGGACCAGCAAGGACCGCGGAGTGAAGCTGTTCATTTGGGAGAAGTCCGCCGGTGATCCCGCCAAAACAAAGGGCGCAATCTTGTTCGTCCACGGCTCGTCGATGGCGTCACAGCCGACATTCGATCTGCAAGTGCCGGGACGCGCCGATTCCTCGGCAATGGATTTCTTCGCTCGCCACGGTTTCGATTGCTGGAGCGTCGATATGGAGGGCTACGGCCGCTCCACCAAAGACCGCAACAACAATGCGCCGATCGCGCAGGGCGCCGACGACTGCTACGCCGCTGCGATCTATATCCAAAAGTTGCGGGGAAAGCGTCCGTTCTTCGTTTACGGCATTTCCTCAGGCGCGCTACGCGCCGCGATGTTCGCCGAGCGTCATCCGGAAATGGTGGCGCGGCTCGCTCTTGACGCCATGGTGTGGACCGGCGAAGGCTCGCCGACGCTCGAACAGCGGCGCAAAAAGTTACCCGAATTCAAAGCCAGCAACCGTCGTCCGATCGACAAGGCCTTCATTCGTTCAGTGTTCGACCGCGATCATCCCGACACGGCCGAGCGAAATGTGATCGACGCATTCGCCGATGCAGTCTGTGCGCTCGACGACTCGGTGCCGACCGGAACCTATGTCGACATGTGCTCGCGCCTGCCGGTGGTCGACCCAGAAAAGATCAACGTGCCGACACTCATCATGCGTGGGCAGCACGATGGCATCGCTTCGATGACGGACCTGATGAAATTCTTCGACAAACTGCCGAACCCGGACAAACAGTTCACCGTAATGTCTGGCATCTCGCACGCCAGTTTCCAGCAGAAGAACTATATGATGGTCTATCACATCCTGCTGAGCTGGTTCACGCAGCCGGAGCCGATCTACAAAGGCTAGACGCCGAGCTGGCGCGCGAGATCGGCGAGATCCTTGGCGACGAAATCGACTTTTACTGTCGGCACGGGTTCGCCAGTATTTGGTCCATATTCGTTGATGCGCGCGGTATGCGCCGTCCGCAGGCCGAGTTGGGCGGCGGCTGCGAGGTCGTTACTATGAGCGGCAACCATCATGCATTGCGTGGGCGGAAGATCGAGCGCTTCGCATGATGCAAGGTAGACGCGCGGCTTGCGCTTATAGTCACCAGCAACTTCGGCACCGAGAATAGCGTCCCACGGAAGTTGATTGCGGCGGGCCAAATCGACCATCAATGAAATATTGCCGTTCGATACCGGCGCGATGATGAATTTCGTTTTGAGCCGCGCGAGCGCGGCGGGCACGTCCGGCCATGCATCGAGGCGGTGCCAGACCAGCGTCAGATCGTCCAACACTTCGTCGGAGAGATTCTGCAAACCGAAGCGAGGCGCGAACCGCGCGAGGCTGCGACGGTGTAGTACGTCGAGCTTGCAATACGGAATCCGGCCGGAGCGGACCTCCTCCAGGCTTGGCTGATATTCGGCGCGCCAGGCGTCGGCGAAAGCGACCCAGTCGAGGCTGTAACCGAGTGTGGAAAGAATATTCTCGGCCTCGCGCGCGACCGAGGTGCGCCAGTCGACCATGCTGCCGAACACATCGAAGAAGAGCGCTCGGACGCCGAGGGTCGGACCTTCTTGAGGCATAAAACGGGTCGCCCAAGGCTGGCGGTTATCGCAACGCAGAACCGCGGCTAAGTGTTTGATAATGTGGCGGGAGCGACGGGACTCGAACCCGCGGCCTCTGCCGTGACAGGGCAGCGCTCTAACCAACTGAGCTACGCCCCCGCGGGCGTGGGTCCGAGTTAATGACCCCCCTACCCATAGTCAAGGAAAGTCTGGCTCGGCCTGTCAAAATTGCGAAAAAGCCTTATTTATCGCGAGGAATCGATGGTGCTGCCCTAAAGAATCGTTTATGGGCGGATTGTTTGGCGTCTCGTCAAACCTTGCGGATTCAAGAGGAGGGTCCCTCAGATGGCTACCGTTCCTGGAAAAGCACCGACACCGCCGACGGTGACATTGAAGCATCTCGCCGCGGCTCTCGCGGAATCTCATGAGATGTCGAAGAAGCAGGCTGAAACCGTGCTCGGCGATCTCGTCGGCAATATCGTCAAACATTTGAAGAAAGGTGAGCGCATCCGCATCGGCGGGCTCGGTATCCTGCAAGTGCGCCGGCGCGCCGCGCGCATGGGCCGCAATCCTGCAACCGGCGAGCCAATCCAGATCAAGGCGAGCAAGAAGGTTGCCTTCCGCGCGTCCAAGGAACTGAAAGAAGCGATCTGACGATCGTTTAAGCCCGACCCTCCGGGGAAATGGCGGCGGGCGCGGAGCGCAAACTCCGCGCCTGCCGTTTTGCGTTTGAGAGCTTGCGCGGTCGTTCCATCCGGCGCTATTGGCTTGCCGAACGGGCGGTTAGCTCAGTTGGTAGAGCGCCTGCTTTACACGCAGGATGTCGGCGGTTCGAGTCCGTCACCGCCCACCACTCAAGCCTTACGACCAAAAGGAAACGGCGCCTCACGGCGCCGTTTCGATTTTAGTCCGCGCTATACGGTCAGTGCGCGGTGAGTCCTGAGCCATCGTCCTCAGCCACGGGCTCCGATGCCGCCGCCTCTGCAAGTTTCGCGCTCGCCTCGTCCCACTCGATCGGCTCGGGTTTGCGCGTCAAAGCGCGAACCAGCACCTCGTCCATGCGCGTGACCGGAATGATGTCGAGACCTTTCTTAATGCTTTCATTGATCTCGACAAGATCCTTGGCGTTTTCCTCCGGGATCAGCACCGTCTTGATCCCGCCCCGCTGGGCAGCCAGCAGCTTTTCCTTGAGACCCCCGATCGGCAGCACACGGCCGCGCAGGGTGATTTCGCCGGTCATCGCGACGTCGCGCCGAACCGGAATACCGGTCATGACTGACACGATCGCGCTGACCATGGCCACGCCCGCCGACGGGCCATCCTTCGGCGTCGCGCCTTCCGGCACGTGCACGTGGATATCGCGCTTGTCGAACTTCGGCGGCTCGATGCCGAAGGCAATCGCGCGCGAGCGGACATAGGATGCCGCCGCAGAGATCGACTCCTTCATGACATCCCGCAGATTGCCGGTGACCGTCATGCGGCCCTTGCCAGGCATTTGCGTGGCTTCGATAGTGAGCAATTCGCCGCCGACGTCGGTCCAGGCGAGTCCGGTGACCACACCGATCTGGTCTTCATCCTCAACTTCGCCGTAGCGGAATTTCGGCACACCAAGATAGTCGCTCAGGCTTTCGGCCGTGACAGAGATCGACTTTTTCTTCGAAGTCATCAGCTCTTTCACCGCCTTGCGGATCAGCGTCGACAACTCGCGCTCTAGATTGCGCACGCCAGCCTCACGCGTATAGCGGCGGATCAGCGTAGTGAGCGCTTCATCTTCGATCTTCCATTCGTCCTTATCAAGGCCATGCTTTGCAACCGCGTGCGGAATTAAGTGTTTCCGCGCGATTTCGATCTTTTCATCCTCCGTGTACCCGGCGATCCGGATGATCTCCATGCGGTCCATCAACGGCGGCGGAATGTTAAGCGTGTTCGCCGTGGTGATGAACATCACGTTGGAGAGGTCGTAATCGACCTCGAGATAGTGGTCGTTGAAGGTGTGGTTCTGCTCAGGGTCGAGCACCTCGAGCAGCGCCGACGACGGATCGCCGCGGAAATCCGCGCCCATCTTGTCGACCTCGTCGAGCAAGAAGAGTGGGTTCGACGTCTTCGCCTTGCGCATCGATTGGATGATCTTGCCAGGCATCGAGCCGATATAGGTTCGACGGTGACCGCGGATCTCCGCCTCATCGCGCACGCCGCCGAGTGACACGCGCACGAACTCGCGGCCGGTCGCTTTGGCGATGGACTTACCAAGCGAGGTCTTGCCGACGCCCGGTGGACCAACGAGGCACAGGATTGGGCCTGTCAGCTTGTTGGCGCGCTGCTGCACAGCGAGATACTCGACAATGCGCTCCTTGACCTTCTCCAGGCCATAGTGGTCGGCGTCGAGCACCTCTTCGGCGAGAGTCAGGTCCTTCTTGACCTTACTTTTCTTGTTCCACGGGATCGACAGCAGCCAGTCGAGATAGTTGCGCACAACGGTGGCTTCCGCAGACATCGGCGACATCTGCCGCAGCTTCTTCAACTCGTGCGTCGCTTTCTCGCGGGCTTCCTTGGAAAGCTTGGTCTTCTTGATCTTGTCTTCCAGCTCCTGGAGCTCGTCGCGACCTTCCTCATCGCCGAGCTCCTTCTGGATCGCCTTCATCTGTTCGTTGAGGTAGTACTCGCGCTGCGTCTTCTCCATCTGCCGCTTGACGCGGGTGCGAATGCGCTTTTCCACTTGCAGGACGGAAATTTCGCTCTCCATCAGGCCGAGTACCTTCTCGAGCCGCTCGGTGACAACCGGCGTCTCCAGAATGTCCTGCTTATCCGGAATCTTGACGGCGAGATGCGAAGCCACCGTGTCGGCGAGCTTGGCGTAATCCTCAATCTGCTGGATCACGCCCACAACCTCGGGCGAAACTTTCTTGTTCAGCTTCACATAATTTTCGAACTCGTTGACGACCGAGCGCGCCATGGCTTCGGCTTCGACACGGTCGCCGGTATCGTCGACCAGGACCTCGGCGTCAGCTTCGTAGTAGTCGCTGCGATCGGTGTATTTCTTGACCTGCGCACGCGCAGCGCCCTCGACCAACACTTTGACGGTGCCGTCGGGCAGCTTGAGCAGTTGCAGAACGCTCGCCAGCGTGCCGACCTCGAAGATGGCGTCGGTCGCCGGATCGTCGTCGGACGCATTCTTCTGGGTGGCGAGCAGAATGAAGGTGTCGGTGCGCATGACCTCTTCGAGCGCCTTGATCGACTTTTCGCGGCCGACGAAGAGCGGAACGATCATGTGCGGGAACACCACGATGTCGCGCAGCGGCAGAACAGGATAGGCCCGGGTCTCGCCCGGCTGCAGCGTGGGTCGTGGCTTGGTGGTCATTTCCAAAAGTCCTTTTTGTGGTGCCCCCGACTTGCGGCCTGCCGAAGCAGCCCCGCACATCGGTGCCAGAGTCTCAATTAGGGAACGTACGCGGATTCGCCGTTACTCAGAAACCACGATCTTTCGTACCCCCGAGATTGAGCAACACCATAGCTATGCGGGGCTCGAAGGGTTCGCAAGTAAGGCCGAAAATTCACGTTAAACCGGCCGCGGAACGCCGCAAACGCCACGCGAAACAACGAAAAAAGAGGGCCTTGGTTCTTTGGCGGGAGGCCCAGCGATGGATTAGGCGCTCGCGCTGCCTGACTCGGCCGTGCGGTCGCTGCGGTCGGCATAGATGTAGAGGGGACGGGCGGTGCCTTCGACCACTTCCTTGGAGATCACCACCTCTTCGACGCCCTCGAGGCTCGGCAGGTCGAACATGGTGTCGAGCAGGATGCCCTCCATGATCGAACGCAGCCCGCGGGCGCCGGTCTTGCGGTCGATGGCCTTGCGCGCGATCGCCCCGAGCGCCTCTTCGGCCAGCGTCAGGTCGATCGACTCCATTTCGAACAGCCGCTGATACTGCTTGACGAGCGCGTTCTTCGGCTCGACCAGGATCTTCTTGAGCGAAGCCTCGTCGAGATCCTCAAGCGTCGCAACGACCGGGAGACGGCCGACGAATTCCGGGATCAAACCATATTTCAGCAAGTCCTCAGGTTCGACCTCACGGAAGATCTCACCGGTTTTGCGGTCCTCCGGCGCCAGCACTTTGGCGCTGAAGCCGATCGAAGTCGACCGGCCGCGCGCCGAAATAATCTTGTCAAGGCCGGCAAACGCGCCGCCACACACGAACAGGATATTTGTGGTGTCGACTTGCAGGAACTCCTGTTGCGGATGCTTGCGGCCGCCCTGCGGAGGCACCGAAGCAATCGTGCCTTCCATGATCTTCAGCAACGCCTGCTGAACGCCCTCGCCCGACACGTCGCGTGTAATCGACGGGTTGTCGGACTTGCGTGAAATCTTGTCGATTTCGTCGATGTAGACGATGCCGCGCTGAGCGCGCTCGACATTATAGTCGGCAGCCTGCAGCAACTTGAGGATAATGTTTTCGACGTCCTCGCCGACGTAACCGGCCTCAGTGAGCGTCGTGGCATCCGCCATCGTGAACGGTACGTCCAGGATGCGCGCGAGCGTCTGCGCCAACAGCGTCTTGCCCGAGCCGGTCGGACCGATCAACAGGATATTGGACTTCGCGAGCTCGACGTCGTTGTGCTTGCTCTGATGATTGAGCCGCTTGTAGTGATTGTGGACGGCGACCGACAGAACCTTCTTGGCGTGATCCTGGCCGATCACGTAGTCGTCGAGTACCTTGCGGATTTCCTTCGGCGTCGGAATGCCATCACGCGACTTCACCAGCGAGGACTTGTTCTCCTCGCGGATGATGTCCATGCACAGTTCGACGCACTCGTCGCAGATGAACACAGTCGGGCCGGCGATGAGCTTGCGGACTTCGTGCTGGCTCTTGCCGCAGAACGAGCAATAGAGAGTATTTTTGGAATCGCTGCCGCCGACTTTGCTCATTCCATTCTCCGTCACACTCGTCCGTATCGATCGTGGCCGGCGAAGCTCCGCCTCTAACAATCACCACGAACGAAGCAAGTTTCGCGCCGAACTTCGACTCGACGGGCTTGATGTCTCAAGGCTGCCCGCACCCGCTCCAGACCCCCCACCATAAGCGAAGCATGCTAACGATGGGATAATCAAGAATCTGTTAACGATAATGCCTGCTCAATCGGCCCCAAAAAAGCGGCCAAAGACAGGCAGTCCACGGATTTAGGCAAGTGCTTGGAACCCATGGCCGGACTGCGTCAGGCGGGTTTCGGCATCAGTTCTTCGGGCCGCTTATCGATCACTTTGTCGACGAGACCGAAGTCCTTGGCCGCATCGGCGGTCAGGAAGTAGTCGCGCTCCAGCGCGTCCTCAATCTTCTTAAGCGACTGCCCCGTGTGCTTCACATAGATCTCGTTGAGCCGCTTCTTCAGGTTCAGGATTTCCTGGGCGTGCAGCATGATGTCGGTCGCCTGGCCCTGGAAGCCGCCAGACGGCTGATGGACCATGATGCGGGCGTTCGGCAGCGCAAAGCGCATGTTCTTGGCGCCGGCGGCGAGCAACAGCGAGCCCATGGACGCGGCCTGCCCTACGCATAACGTCGATACCGGCGGCCGCACGAATTGCATGGTGTCATAGATCGCCATGCCGGAGGTCACCACGCCGCCAGGCGAGTTGATGTACATGGCGATCTCTTTCTTGGGATTTTCGGCTTCGAGAAAGAGCAACTGAGCCACCACCAGCGTCGACATGCCGTCTTCGATTGGACCGGTGATGAAAATGATCCGCTCCTTGAGCAGCCGCGAATAGATGTCGTAGGCGCGCTCCCCGCGGTTAGTCTGCTCGACCACCATAGGCACCAGGTATTGGCTGTAGGTCTCGAGGGGATCTCTCATTTCGGCTCCTTCACGCGAATCATGGCGGCTAGATTAGCCGCTCATACCGCGTATTGGACGATCTAGTTTGACGAACCGGCCGGTGCAAGCCGCCCTATGCCGCGGCCGATTCGTCGTCTTTATAGAGCTCTTCGCGCGGTACTTTCTTCTCGTCGACCTTAGCGAGCTCGAGCAGGAAATCGACGACCTTTTCCTCGTAAATCGGGGCGCGAAGGCCCGCGACGGCTTGAGGATTCTGGCGGTAAAAATCCCACACCCGCTTTTCCTGGCCGGGGAATTGGCGCGATTGCTCCATGATGGCGCGGCTCAGTTCATCTTCGCTCACGCTGATGTTGTTCTTCTCGCCAATCTCGGCAAGTACGAGCCCAAGACGCACACGGCGTTCGGCAATCGCGCGGTACTCGGCCCTTGCCTTCTCTTCGGTAGTATTCTCATCCGCGAACGTCTTCTTTTCCGTCTCGAGCTCTTGCAGAACCGATTTCCACACGCGCTCGAATTCCTCTTCCACCAAACTGGGCGGCGGCTCAAATTTGTGGCTCTTGTCGAGTTCGTCCAGTAGCGCGCGCTTGACCTTTTGACGCGACGCTCCGCTGTGTTCGCGCTCGATACGCTCTTTCACCGCGTCGCGAAGCTTTGCGAGCGATTCCAGCCCGAGCGATTTGGCAAACTCGTCGTCGAGTGCGACCTTGCCGGGCGCCTCGATCGACTTTGCCGTGACGACGAATTCGGCGTCCTTTCCGGCGAGATGTGCGGCTTGGTATTGCTCGGGAAACTTCACTTTCAGCGTGCGCGTTTCGCCGATGCCGATGCCGATGAGCTGGTCCTCGAAACCCGGAATGAAGGTGTTTGAGCCAATCAGCACCTCCGCATTATCGCCGGTGCCGCCTTCGAAGGGCGCGCCGTCGATGGTGCCGGCATAGGAAATCACGACCCGATCGTCCTTGGCTGCTTTCGCGCCGTCAGGCCTCGCGGTGTAGGGCTTGTTCTGCTCGGCAATGCGGGCGATGCCCTCGTCGATCTCGGAATCGGCGACGTCGCTGACGAGCTTGGTCAGTTTGATATCCTTGAAATTGGCGAGCGTGATCGGCGGCACGATCTCGACCGCCATCGTGTAGTTAAGATCGCTCTTGCCTGAGATCAATTTCTCGATCGCGTCCTTGTCCTCCGGCAGCGATACCTTCGGTTCCGCCGCAAGTTTGTATCCGCGCTCGCTGACGATCTGGTTGTTGGCGTCGCGCACCGTGGCGTCGATCACTTCGGCCATCGCGGAGCGGCCGTAGACGCGCTTGAGGTGCGACACCGGCACCTTGCCGGGACGGAAGCCATCAAGGCGGACTTTGCCCTTGAGCTCGTCGAGGCGCGCGTTGACTTTGGCGTCGAGTTCGGCGGCCGGCACGTTCACTTTGAATTCGCGCTTTAGGCCTTCGGAGAGCGTTTCGGTTACTTGCATCTGTCACACGGTTTGACTGGCAACGCCTCGGCAAAGGCATTGGATTTCAAGCCCTTTGGCATGGTGCGGGCGGAGGGATTTGAACCCCCACGTCTTGCGACACTGGAACCTAAATCCAGCGCGTCTGCCAGTTCCGCCACGCCCGCAAAGGGCCTCGTTGAGGTTGGGCTTATCCCGCCCCCGAGTCGGCGGCAAGGCCGCACCCGGCCCCGGTTTCGGGCGGCGGGCTTATACCATGCGATGTCCCGGCTGCATCGGGAAAATGGGACGAAATTAACGCCCAAGGGTCGGAAAAAGACGCCGATAGATGGCCGGAAGAGCGTCCGGAAGGTCCTCGGAGATCAGGCCGGGGCCGAACGCAGTGGCGGCCTCGCCATGCAGCCAAGCGGCGGCGCTCGTGGATTCGAATGCTGGCATGCGCTGCGCCAGGAGGCCGGTGATCATTCCGGTGAGGACGTCGCCGGCGCCAGCCGTCGCTAGGAAAGATGGGGCGTTGGCGGCAATCGAGGCTCTACCATCGGGCGCAGCCACGACTGTGTCGGGACCCTTGAGAAGCACGACAGCGTTTATTTCTCTGGCCGCTATCCTCGTTTTCTCAAGCTTTGAATGAGGATGAGATTTTACCTCTTTACTACTGAACAAACGACCAAACTCGCCCTCATGCGGGGTTAGCACAACGCGGCCGCGACGCGCCCCGATAGCCGACGCAAGCGCCGCCGGCTCATCCGAAAAGCTGGTCAGCGCATCAGCGTCAAGAACGACGGCGGCTTCGCTGGCGAGCGCGGCCCTCACCTCTTCCCGCATGGCTGGGCCGACGTCGCCGCCCGGTCCCAAAGCGACGGCGTTGCGGCGCTTATCTGCCAGAAATTCTGCAAGTTCGAGCGCGCCGTCGACCGGTCGTACCATCACGGCGAGGCTTGCCGCAGCATTGACGCTCAGGGCCTCGCGTGGGCTCGCGATCGTGATGAGCCCCGCCCCCGCCCGCAACGCACCACGCGCCGCCAGCCGGGCGGCGCTGCACGTTGTCAATGGCCCGGACACGATGACCACATGGCCCCGACTATATTTGTGACCTTCGGTCTTAGGGACGGGGAACTCATCGGCCCATAGCGCCGGCTCGTTAACAAAAGCGGCAGGCTTGATCTGCCCCAGAACTCTCGTCGGAATACCGATATCAACCACCTCAAGCGTGCCACAGTGTCCGCGGCCGGGCACCAGGAGGTGGCCGGTCTTGCGGCGGAAGAACGTGACGGTGGTGTTGGCGTTGACGGCGGCGCCCATGACGGCGCCGGTGTCGCCGTTGAGGCCGCTAGGCAGGTCAACGGCAATCACCGGGGCCTTGCTAGCGTTGACGGCCTCTATCATCGCGCGCGGCAGGCCTTCAACGGCGCGATCAAGCCCGGCACCGAATAGCGCGTCGACAACGACGTCATCGTCTGAAATGGCCGAAGGACTGGCGGCTTCTGTCGGGCCAGTCCAACGGCCTGCTGCCAGCGCCGCATCGCCTCTGAGCCGATCCCGCTCGCCGACCAAACTCACCCGAACAGAATGGCCACGTTCGGCCAATATTCGGGCGGCGACAAACCCGTCGCCGCCGTTATTCCCGGGCCCTGCCACGACAACGACACGACGCCCTTGCAACAACCGGCAGGCAGCGTCGGCAACCGCGCGGCCGGCATTCTCCATCAGCGCAATGCCAGGCGTGCCGCCCGCAATCGTCAGTCGATCGGCCTCTCTCATTTCAGCGGTTGTGAGCAGTTCAATCATGCTGAGCGACACTAACCGGCGGGTCCTATGAGCGACAATTCGCGGGAAACCCTTAGTGGCCGCGGCTTTTCCATGGCTGGTCAATTCTTGTGCGCAGTGATTAGTTCTTGGGCATCGAACATTAGGCACTTGCCCAGCTTCTGGTGTGCCCCGGTTTTAAGTGGTTGTCTCTACGGCACTTTCGCTAGGCAGCCGGTTTGGCACGGGACCTGCAAACCCGAGCGCGGTGCGCTTCGTGCGAAAGGCGCGCTGGGGGGAAGGAAAAACCAATGAAAAAAATCGAGGCCATCATCAAACCCTTCAAGCTCGATGAGGTGAAGGAGGCGCTCCAGGAAGTTGGCCTACAAGGAATTACAGTGACCGAAGCGAAGGGTTTCGGCCGGCAGAAGGGGCACACCGAGCTCTACCGGGGTGCCGAATACGTCGTCGATTTTCTCCCCAAGGTGAAGATCGAAATCGTGCTCGGCGACGACATGGTGGAGAAGGCCATCGAAGCGATCCGGAGGGCGGCCCAGACTGGCCGGATCGGAGACGGCAAGATATTCGTGTCCAGCATCGAAGAAGCCATCCGCATCAGAACCGGCGAATCTGGAGTTGATGCGATCTAAAACCGCCGGAGTGTCCGCGCGGAAATTTCAAAATAAGGGGGAATGCAATCGATGACTACCGCCAAAGAAGTCATGAAGATGATCAAGGACAACGACGTCAAGTACGTGGATTTCCGATTCACCGATCCGCGCGGCAAATGGCAACACGTCACTTTCGACGTGACGATGATCGAAGAAGAGACTTTTGCCGAAGGCCAGATGTTCGACGGCTCCTCGATCGCCGGCTGGAAGGCGATCAACGAATCCGACATGAACCTGATGCCGGACCCGGCCACCGCGTGCATCGATCCGTTTTTTGCAGAGACGACGCTGTCGCTCGTCTGCGACGTGCTCGAGCCGACCACCGGCGAACCCTACAACCGCGATCCGCGCGGCATCGCCAAGAAGGCCGAGGGCATGGTGAAGTAGTCGGGCGTCGGCGACACGATCTTCTTCGGCCCGGAAGCCGAGTTTTTCGTGTTCGATGACGTGAAATACAAGGCCGATCCCTATAACACCGGTTTCAAACTCGACTCGACCGAATTCCCGTCGAACTCCGACACCGAATACGAAGGTGGCAACCTTGGCCATCACGTCGGCACCAAGAAGGGCTACTTCCCAGTGCCGCCGCAGGACAGTGCGCAAGACATGCGCTCGGAGATGCTCGGCGCCATGGCGCGCATGGGCTGCGTGGTCGAGAAGCATCACCACGAAGTCGCATCCGCGCAGCACGAGCTCGGCCTGAAGTTCTCGCCGCTCACCGTGATGGCCGACCGGATGATGATCTACAAATACTGCATACAGCAGGTAGCGCAGATCTACGGCAAGACAGCGACGTTCATGCCAAAGCCGATTTATGGCGACAACGGTTCGGGCATGCACTGCCACCAGTCGATCTGGAAGGCGGGCAAGCCGGTGTTCGCGGGTAACAAGTACTCCGACCTATCGGAGACCTGCCTCTCGTACATTGCCGGCATCATCAAGCACGCCAAGGCGATCAACGCCTTCACCAATCCGACGACGAACTCCTACAAGCGCCTCGTCCCGGGCTTTGAAGCGCCGGTGCTGCTCGCCTATTCAGCGCGCAACCGCTCGGCGTCGTGCCGTATCCCGTACACGACCAACCCGAAGGCCAAGCGCGTCGAGGTTCGTTTCCCCGACCCGCTCGCCAATCCGTACCTCGCCTTCGCGGCGATGACGATGGCGGGTCTCGACGGCATCAAGAACAAGCTCGATCCCGGCTCCGCGATGGACAAGGATCTCTACGATCTGCCGAAGTCCGAACTGAAGAACATCCCGACAGTGTGCGGTTCGTTGCGCGAGGCGCTCGAAAGCCTCAACAAGGATCGCGGCTTCCTCACCGCCGGCGGCGTGTTCGATGACGACTTCATCGACAGCTACATCGACCTAGAGATGACGGAAGTAATCCGCTTCGAACACACGCCGCATCCGGTCGAATTCGACATGTACTACTCGGCGTAAGCGTTCCTCCCAATCATCGCACCGAGGCGATGCAACTCAAAGGGCGCCCCGAGGGCGCCCTTTTTGTCGACAATTTGCTGCCGAAACTCAGATGATGAGCAGGACAATGACGATGAGGGCGGCCGCGATGCCTGCAACCGTCGCAAGTACCTGTTTGCGTCGCCGTTTCGGTCCATAGATGCCAGCGGCCCGCTTCTCCGCGATCAAAGCGGCGTCGTATTCGGCGGATGAGGAATAAGCGCAGGCCAACGCCGCGCCCGCGGCCTTGGCCTCGAGCGTCAGCAAGGCAGAACCAGCCGTGGCGAGCGTGCGCGACATGACTCGTATGCTAGGCGCTTAGGGTAAACGAGACGTTGCCGGCTTCAGGCGGCGCTTTCGCGCTGCAACACGCGCGCCGGCTTGATCGGCGGACTATGGCGAGCAGCCGAGATAAGGCGCGCACGTTCGTGGGCAAGTTCGTCATCGGAAGTCCGCAGCCGGTTACGGCCAGCGCGTTTGGCTCGATAGAGCGCCGCGTCCGCGCGGGCGACGAGCGCGTCGATGTTGGTGACGACGTCGATAGCGGTGGCGGCGCCGACGCTGACCGTGGCGCCGATCTCATGTCCGGCAATGACGACGCCGGCGGCCTCGAAATTGGTACGCACACGCTCTGCGATGACCTCGGCCACGGGCATCGGCTCGTCGATGAACGCGGCGAACTCTTCCCCGCCAAGACGGCCGATGATGTCGGTAGCGCGCATACTTCTGCGGATAACAGCGGCAAACAGACGAAGCGCTTCGTCGCCGACATTGTGCCCAAAGCGGTCGTTGATCGACTTGAAATGGTCGAGGTCGAACATCATCAGCGTCACCGGCTTGTGGCTCTTTGCCTGGCGCGCGCACAGCATCAGCGCGTTCTCGAGTAAAGCCCGCCGGTTCAGCAGACCGGTAAGGAAGTCTATCGACGCCGCGTGCCGGTAGAGGTCGACGGTGCGGTCCTTCACCATCAGCAGAACGATGAAGGCGGTGCCAACCGCATAGAGCATCGTCTCGAGGGTGAAGATCGTCACCCACCGCGACGCGACGATATCGGGCGCCAGCGAGCGGATGGCGAGCGGCAGAAGAAAGATTGTCGCATGCAAGCAGGGCACGATGATCGCGGCGGTGCGCGAGTAGAGCGACTTGCGGCGTTCGCGCGACAGCTCGAAAGCAATGAAGAAAGTATAGATCGCGACAACAACGACGCCGACCACCGACCGCTCGGCGCTGCCCGCGCCGAATCCCGGAAGCTGGCACAGGATCAGCCAGACGGCAGCGCCGGCGAATGCGGCGACCGGCAGCAGGCGGCGACGGCGAAACAGCCGCACGCCATTCCAGAACATGCCGCACGCGACAAAAATCAGCGCGAAGGGAATTTCCTGCGGCAGTTGGATCCAAGGCTGCGGCGCGGCCCAAAGCGCGAGTGAGGACGCGCCGATCAGATAGGCGGCGCCCCACCAGGCAAGCGCCCGCATGTCGCGCTGCTGCAGCCAGGCAAGAATGAGAAAAAGGCCGAGCAAAGCCACGATGCAGACCGTGACGAAGGCCAAGGTCGGACCATCCAAGAACGACAGTTGCAGCTGATGACTGTTAGCCATTGCCCATAACCGCGCTCCGCGCGGCATGCGCGGCTCACGCGTCGAAAACTAAGCAGCCGGTATTGGAAAACCGTTGCCCAGTTGCCTGCGCTTCGATGAAAGTGCCACGATAATTGTCGCTAAATTTGTCGAAAATGATTTAGGCCTCACCCGAAACGGCGAAGGGCGCACCGTTGGCGCGCCCTTCGAGATTCCATTAGCTGATCGCTTAGCGCTTGGAGAACTGGAACGACCGGCGAGCTTTGGCGCGGCCGTACTTTTTACGCTCGACCACACGTGGGTCTCTGGTCAGGAAGCCGCCCTTCTTGAGCGCGCCACGCAACTCCGGCTCGTAATAGGTGAGCGCCTTGGCAAGGCCGTGTCGCACCGCACCGGCTTGGCCTGACAGACCGCCGCCCGACACGGTGCAAATCACATCGTACTGCCCGTTGCGGTTAGCGGCGACCAGCGGCTGCTGGATCAGCATGCGCAGCACCGGGCGCGCGAAAAACTGCTCGACCGATTTGGTGTTGACTTGGATTTTGCCGGAGCCCGGCTTGATCCAGACTCGCGCAACCGCATTCTTGCGCTTGCCGGTCGCGTAGGCGCGGCCCTGCGCATCGACTTTCTTTTCGTATTTCGGCGCCTCCGGCGCGGCCGACTTGAGGCTCGCCAACCCTTCCAGCGACTGTACGGTCTCGGCCACGGTCAGGCACTCCTCACGTTCTTGCGGTTCATAGCGGCAACATCGAGTGTTTCCGGCTTCTGCGCCTCATGCGGATGCTCGGCACCCGGATAGACGCGCAAATTGCCAAGCTGCACGCGACCGAGTGGGCCGCGTGGCAGCATGCGCTCGACTGCCTTCTCGACGACGCGCTCCGGAAAGCGGCCGTCCATGATCTGTCTCGCCGTGCGCTCCTTGATCCCACCGATGTAGCCAGTGTGGTGGTGATAGACCTTCTGGTCGCGCTTGCGGCCGGTGAAGACCGCTTTGGCGGCGTTGACGACGATGACGTTGTCGCCATCGTCAACGTGCGGGGTGTAGCTCGCCTTGTGCTTGCCGCGCAGGCGCATCGCCACGATCGAGGCGAGACGGCCGATGACGAGCCCGGTGGCGTCGATCGTCACCCATTTCTTTTTGATCTCGGCGGGCTTTGCCGAATAGGTCTTCATGACTGTTCCTTGGAAGGCGGCGCCCAAGCGCGCCAATTGCGTGGTCTGTAGCCGAGCGAAGATGCCCGGTCAAGCAAGCAATATATAAAAACTGCAGATATTATAATGGCTTACGAGAATGGTACAATGGCACCATCGCCTAACGATCATTCGGGATCGAATAAGTCGACGTGACATGCGCGACCGGCTCGTCGCTGCCATCCGAGTAGATCGTCACCTCCCCGACTGCGAGGCGCTTACCGACCTTCATCAGCTTGGCGTCCGCAATCAGATCCGCCTGGCCGGGCTTGCGTAGGAAATTGATGTTCAGGTTGGTCGTGACCGCCAACGGCTGGCGCCCGATCGCAGAAAACACCGCGACATACATAGCGAAATCGGCGAGCTCCATCATCGTCGGGCCAGACACCGTGCCGCCGGGACGTAAGTGATTTTTATGGAAGTCCCGGCGCACGCGGATGTCGCCATAGGCGACTCGCTCGATGCTCAGACCGCAACCCGGATAGAACGCTTGCGGGAAAACCTCGTGCAGCAGTTCGCCGATCTGTTCGGCATTCAGGACCGGTGCCGGCATCGATACCCCGCTCCGCCGGCGCATCCGGCCGCCCCGTCTTGGGACGCACGGGCGGTGTCGTCAACTAGTCCTTGCCGTAGAGCTTGCGGAGCTCGTCCTTGGCGGTCTCGAGCTTGGCCTTGCGCGCCCTGGAGAGCCCCCTCCCGGCGCGATTGATGTAGAAAACCAGCATCGACATTGCCGAGCGATAGGGCTCGGATTTGCGGCGACGGCTGCGGTCGGCTGACCGTTTGAGGGATAGCGCGATTGCGTGCGCACTGCTCTTCCTGAACACCCCGCCTTCGAGCGTCATGGCATCGCTCGTTTCGGTGACATGCTGCGACCAGCGCCGCGCCTTTCGTTTCGATTTCTTTTTGGTTTTGCGCTTGCGTTTGGCCATATCGCGGCTCAACGCCTGCCCAATAGCCGGGTTCCGTCGGCTTGCATGGCTGAAGCATCAGGTTAAGTATCTGGACCGACTTTAGGGTATCCGACATGAACGTCCAGACCACCGCCCCTGTGCTGCTGCGCGAGCGCGCGCAGGACGTCGCGGTGCTGGTGCTCAACCGCCCGGCCGCATGTAACAGCCTGTCGGAAGCGCTGCTGGCCGAGTTGTCAAAGGCCTTCACCGACATCGCGACAGACAAATCAACCCGCGTTGTCGTGCTCGCCGCCAACGGCCCGGCATTTTGCGCAGGGCACGATCTCAAGGAACTAACGGGGCGGCGTAGCGACGCCGATGGCGGCCGCGCCTACTTTACCAAGATCATGACGGCATGCAGCGCGATGATGCAGCAGATCGTCAGCCTGCCGCAGCCGGTGATCGCGGCCGTGCAAGGACCGGCGAGCGCCGCCGGCTGCCAGCTCGTCGCGAGCTGCGATCTCGCCATCGCCTCGTCCGCTGCGAAGTTCGCAACACCCGGCGTCGACATCGGCCTCTTCTGTTCGACGCCGATGGTCGCGCTGTCGCGCAACGTCTCGCGCAAGCATGCGATGGAAATGCTGCTCACCGGCGAGATGGTTCCGGCGGAGGACGCCGCACGCATCGGGCTGATCAACCGCGTCGTCGCAGGCGGAACCGAGCGCAATGAGGCGATCGCCTTGGCCAGCCAAATCGCCAGCAAATCTTCACACACCGTCAGAATCGGCAAAGAAGGCTTTTACAAGCAGGCCGACATGGCGCTCGCCGACGCCTACCGTTATGTCACGCAAGTGATGGTCGAAAACCTTATGTCGAAGGACGCCGAGGAAGGCATCTGCGCATTCATCGAAAAACGTGATCCGAAATGGCAGGACAGTTGATACGAGCTTCACGCGGCGTTGATCGTCACCCGGCTTTGTAGTTTGTCCTCTGCTGCCTATCGTTACATCCCCTACCATCGCGTGGGCCCATCGCATGAACAATCTCTCCCGTGTGTTCACGGCCGCCGCGCAAAAGGCGCAGGCCGAGCGCGGATCTGCCGACGTCTATAAGCGACGGGTCGCGGAAGGTTTCCCCGACAAGGTTACACCTGAGCTCGCAAAATTCATCGCCGAACAGGACATGGCTTTTCTCGCAACGGCGACACCAGATGGCGCACCCTACGTTCAGCATCGCGGCGGGCCAAAAGGCTTCATCAAGGTGATCGACGAGCACACGCTCGGCTTTGCCGACTACCGCGGCAACCGCCAATACATCACGCTCGCCAATCTTTCGGAAAACGACAGAGCCTTCCTGTTTCTGCTCGACCCCGCGCGCGGGCAGCGCATAAAGTTGTGGGGCCGCGCTCGCGTCGTCGAGAACGATCCGGCCCTCATCGAGAAGCTGTTCGACGCCCGTTACAAGGCGAAGCCTGAACGCGTCATCCTGTTCACCATCGAGGCCTGGGATGTGAACTGCTCGCAACACATCCTCGCGCGTTTCACCGAGGCCGACCTTGAAGAGGCGTTCGCAGCGGTGCAGACAAAGATCGCCGAACTCGAAGCCGAAAATAGAAGGCTCCGCGCCCAGATAGCGGGCGCGACCGAACCCGCCAAATGAATCACGATCAGTACGCCGACAGTTACATCGGCGGCATTCTCAACACCGTAAAGACCATCGCGATGGTCGGCTTTTCGCCGAAGGACAACCGTCCGAGCTATTTCGCTTTCAAATACCTGCTCGAGCGCGGCTATCGCGTCATCCCGATCAATCCCGGCCACGCTGGCAAGGAAGTTCTCGGGCAAAAAGTTTACGCCAAGCTCTCGGACGTTCCCGAGCCGATCGACATGGTCGATATCTTCCGCGGCTCGGACTACGCGCTGCCGATCGTGCAGGAAGCGCTCGCGCTCAAGCCGAGGCCGCAGGTGATCTGGATGCAGCTCACGGTGCGCAACGACGAGGCCGCCAAGCTCGCCGAGGATGCCGGGCTGAAGGTAGTGATGAATCGCTGCCCGAAAATCGAATACGGCCGGCTCTCATCCGAGATTTCCTGGATCGGCGTCAACTCACGCACCCTGTCGTCGAAGCGCCCCCAGACGCTCGGCAAAGGCGTGCAGCGCATGAGCCTCGGCAATGACGCGCCCGGCCGGGCAAAGCCGGGGGAGGAAAACACAGGTTGAGCGACGCGCTTGCGCTGGAAAGGAATTCCAGCGCGCGGCCATCCTTCAATCGACGGATTTTTAATGCCGACCAATACCGTTATGCCGCCTTGACGGCGCGCCAAGGCGGCCCGTTTAATCGCAATGACCGTTCATGAATGGGGGCTTTATGGCCGACGCAGAACGCACTCCGGGATTTTCGACGCTGTCAATTCACGCCGGCGCCAAACCCGATCCGACCACGGGCGCGCGGGCAACGCCGATATACCAGACGACGTCCTTCGTGTTTGACGACGTCGATCACGCGGCGGCGCTGTTCGGCTTGCAGACCTTCGGCAACATCTACACCCGCATTGGCAACCCGACCTGCGCCGTGCTCGAAGAGCGAATTGCCGCGCTCGAAGGCGGCACGGCGGGGCTCGCCATTGCCTCCGGTCACGCCGCGCAGGTGATCGTGATGCACAACCTGATGACCCCCGGCGATGAATTCGTCGCCTCGCGCAAGCTCTATGGCGGCTCCATCAACCAGTTCAACCACGCCTACAAGAATTTCGGCTGGAATGTTGTCTGGGCCGATCCCGATGACATGAGCACTTTCGAGAAGGCGATCACGCCGAAGACAAAGGCGATCTTCATCGAGTCGATTGCCAATCCCGGCGGCGTTATCACCGACATCGAGACGGTCGCCAACATCGCCCGCAAGGCGAACGTGCCGCTAATCGTCGACAATACGCTCGCGACGCCCTACCTGTGCAAGCCGATCGACTACGGCGCCGACATCGTCGTGCATTCGCTCACCAAGTTTCTGGGCGGCCACGGCAACTCGATCGGCGGCATGATTGTCGACGGCGGCAGCTTCAACTGGTCGCGCGACAAGAAGTACCCGATGCTGTGCGAGCCGCGGCCGGAATATTCCGGCATCGTGCTGCACGAGACTTTCGGCAACTTTGCTTTTGCCATCGCGTGCCGCGTGCTCGGCCTTCGCGACCTCGGGCCTGCGCTGTCGCCGTTCAACGCATTCCTGATCCTGACCGGGACCGAGACGCTGCCGTTGCGCATGCAACGCCATTCGGAAAATGCCCTCGCCGTCGCCCAATGGCTGTCGAAACGGCCGGAAGTTGCCTGGGTCAGCTATCCGGGGCTTCCGGGCGACAAGTACCACTCGCTCGCCAAGAAATACGCACCGAAGGGCTGCGGCGCGGTGTTCACCTTCGGCCTCAAGGGCGGCTACGACACCGGCGTCAAACTCGTGTCGAACGTCAAACTGTTCTCGCACCTCGCCAACATCGGCGACACGCGGTCGCTGATCATCCATCCAGCTTCGACGACGCATCGGCAGCTGTCCGATGCACAGAAAGTGCAGGCGGGCGCCGGACCGGACGTGGTGCGGCTGTCGATCGGCCTCGAAGACGTCGCCGATATCATCGCCGACCTCGAGCAGGGCCTGACGGGAAAATGAGCGCTATTTGTTGAGCGTGCGCGCGACGTAGGCGCGGATGTAATCGAGGGTCTTCGGCGCGCACCAGATGTCCATCGCGGCCTTATCGGTCGCTTCGCCAAAGCGTTTATGGTGGTCGGCCGCCGGCTGGCGGAGCCGCGCCTTGGTGTGCGCGAAAGCCGACGCCGACAGCGCCGCAAGCTCATCGGCGACGGCGATCGCGTCGTCGAGCAATTCCTCCGGCTCGGCGAGCTCGTCGACCCAGCCGCGATCGAGCGCCGCATCGGGATCGTAAGTCGCGCCGCTGTACGTCACCTCGGCCAGATAGCGCGTCGGGATCGTCGTCCGTACCGTCTCGAAAGCGAGCGAGGGAAACGGCAGGCCTACCAGCAATTCGGTGACGCCGATACGTCCAGTGCCGCGCGCCATGATGCGGCGGTCGGCGCAGCAGGCGAGAACGGCGCCGCCGGCGATCGCATGGCCGTTGACGGCGGCCACCACCGGCTTCGGATGAAAGAACGCCGCCTCGCACAATCTGTGAAGCGCCGGAAGAAACTGGCGGATATAGGCGGCGCCGCCTTTGCTGAGGCGGATCAGATCGACGCCAGCGGAAAAGGCCTTGCCCTGCCCCGTCATCACCACCGCCTTGGCATCCGACGAGCGGAGCTCATTGAAGCGAGCGGCCAGCGTTTCGCACAGCTCGGTGTCGAGCGCATTGACCTTGCCATGCTGCAACGTCAGCACGGCAACGCCGTCGATCACCTTGGTGTCGATCATGCTGAGGCCCCCGCCAGCGCCGGCGCGATCAGCGGACGATGGCACAGATGCTCGGCGTGGACCACCGCAATGGTGAAGGTTATGACCGCCATCAACTGGTGCGCAAAGGCGAGGACGAGCGGCGCCTGCAGCAACAACGTCGCAATGCCAAGCACAACCTGAAGCGTCGCCACGGCAGCAAGGATCAGCGCGCCCTTGCTGCAGGCGCCATAGGCATGTGCAAGAACAGCGAGCCAGATCGCGTAAGCGAGCATGCGGTGATCGAACTGCACGGTCAGGGCATTCTCGAAAAAATTCCGCCACGCCGGCTGCAGGAAGAACAGGCTTGCGCCGGACGGAATGAGCGAGCCGTCGATCAACGGCCAAGTGTTGTAGGCAAGGCCTGCACCCGACCCTGCGACGAGCGCGCCGAGATAGATCTGCAAGAGGATCATGGCGGCGATGATGATGGCGCCGACGCGCCCGCGCGGCGTGGCGTCGCTGTCCGCCTGCGGCACGATCTGCCGCGCCGTCCACAGCACGGCGGCGTAGATCGCGGCGGCGAGCGTCAAGTGAAACGCCAGCCGATACTGCGACACGCTGACGCGGCCGGAGCCCGCAAGCCCCGACGACACCATCCACCAGCCGACAAAGCCGAGGCACGCGCCCGCCCCGAAGATCAACCACAGCCGGGCGCGCAATGCCGGCGGCACCGTGCCGCGCCACAGGAAAAACAGAAACGGCAGCAGGAACACCGCGCCGGTCGAGCGTGCTAGGAGGCGATGCGTCCATTCCCACCAGTAGATGACCTTGAACTCATTAAGGCTCATGCCGCTGTTGAGCTGCTGGTACTGCGGGATGGCCTGATAGGCCTTGAATTCCGCTTGCCATGCCGCGTCGGAGAGCGGCGGCAGCACACCCGACACCGGTTTCCATTCGGTGATCGACAGGCCCGACTGCGTCAGCCGCGTCGCGCCGCCGACGACCAGCGTGAGAAAGATCATCGTCGCCGCAGCAAGCAGCCAGATTTGAACCGTACGTGTTGGGGGAACCGAAGCTTTGGCCATGCGGGACTGCTTGCAGGAGATGGCGCGGACCATATAGTCGGCGTCGGCCTACTGCAAATCACGCGGCAAAAAACCTGCCATGACGATCCGCATCCGCAAGCTCATCGGCGCCTTCGCGATGCTGGTGCTCATCGCAGTGTGGAGCTTGCTCGCGATGGCGCTCGCGCAATCCGTTCTCACCAATATCAACGGACTGGTCGCCGCGATCTTTTATGTTGTTGCCGGGCTCGGCTGGGTCTTGCCGGGCATGTTGCTGATCAAATGGATGGCGCGGCCGGACAATCCTAAGCCGCGTTGACCCGCCGGAAACCGTTCCACATCGCGGTGGCGGCGCCCGACATCAGCACCTTGAGATAACGCTGGCGCTGGAATTCCCCGTTGACCGAAATGCGCGGCAGCGCGGTCAGATGATCGCGATGCGCCTTGAACAGCACGCCCGGCCGCGTCGTCACCGCCGTCTTGAAGCCGAGCTCAGCGGCGATGCGAAATTCGCGCGGTCCAGCCGAGGTCGGATCGCCGACCGGATAGGAGAGATGATTGGGGCGGGTGCCGAGCGCCGCTTCGAGCACGGCGCGGCTCATCTCCATCTCGGCGCGCACTGCAGTATCGTCCGGCACCTTCATGAGCATCTTGTGATTGACGGTATGCGCGCCGATGGTTACCAGCGGATCGGCCGCAAGATCGGTGATCTCCTGCCAGTCCATGCACAGCTCCCGGCAAAACGAGGCGATGTCGACGCTGTAGGTCGCGCACAGATCGCGCATGACCTTGCGCAGCTCGTCTTCCGTCTTGAGGCTGCGCAGGTAGCCGTAGATCGCGTTGTAGAGTTCGCGCTTCTCGCCGACGGTGCGGCACTCGAAGAACTTCTGTTCGCCGTCTATCAACATGCCGACGCGCGTGTTCTGCGCGATCACCGCTTCGAGAGCGAGCCACCACAATTCACCGAGGCGGTCCGGAAAGCTGGTGGCGATGTAAGCGGCGAACGGCACCTGGTATTTACGCAGCAGCGGGTAGGCCCAGCGCATCAGGTCCTTGTAACCGTCGTCGAAGGTGATGCAGACGAAACGGCGCTTGAACTCGCCGTTGATGAAGCGATGGTGCATCTCATCGAGCGAGATGACGTCGAGGCGCGAGCGCTTGAGCTGCCGCAGCAGGCACTCAAGGAATACCGGCGTGACCTCGAGCAGCCGGTTCGGCTGGAACGCATCGGGCCGCGGCGGCCGCACATGGTGCAGCGTCAGGATCGAGCCAACGCCGCCGACCAGCGGCCGCATCCAATGGTGGAGGCCGCTGAAATAAAGCGTCTCCAGCCCGCCGCGGATGATGGTTTTCTTCAGTGTCGCCACGCTTTGCTCGGCTCCCGGCCAATCCGGGCCAATATTCCAACCCTTTATTGAGAAATCTTTGCGACGCTGCCGCCAACATTAACCAAGTTGGCGGCGCCCGTCCCCATGAACGTCCTTGCGTTGCGCCCATGGCTCACCGAACGGCCCTCGCCCGCCGCGGATCTCCGCATCGAGCAGGTCGATGTGGTCGAGAGCATGGCGGAGGCGGAGCCGCACTGGCGCGCCCTCGAAGCGGGCGAAAGCCTGTGCACGCCTTACCAGCGCTACGATTTTCTCAAGCTCTGGCAGCGCCACGTCGGCACAGCGAGCGACGTCACCCCCTTCATTGTCGTCGGATTCAATGCCCGCGGCGTACCGCTCTTCCTGCTGCCGTTCGGCAGCCGAAGGCTTGCCGCGCTCCGGGTCGTCGAATTCCTCGGTGGCAAGCACGCTAACTTCAACATGGGGCTCTGGCGCCGCGACATCGCGGCAGGCATCGACGCCGGCCACATGCGCGCCATCCTGGCGCGGCTCGCCGGTCACGCCGATCTGCTGCAGCTCATCAATCAGCCCTTGACCTGGGCCGGCACCACCAATCCCTTCGCCTTGCTGCCGCGGCAGCGTTCGGCCAATGCCGGATGCAGCGGCGCGCTGATCCCCGACTTCGATGCGCTGCTGCGCGCGCGGACGAATTCGCAGACCCGCAAGAAGATGCGGAAGAAGGAACGCGCGCTCGCGGGCATGGGCGCGGTCGAATTCACGCAAGCGCGCGGCACGAGCGACGTGCGGCGCATGCTCGACGTCTTCTTCAAGCAGAAGAGCGCGCGCATGCGTCACCTCGGTGTCACCGACGCCTTTGCGCCGCCGGAAGTTCGCCGCTTCATCGAGGCCGCGGCGGCCGAACGCACACCGGACGGCGAGGCGCCGATCGAGCTTTATGCGCTCTCGGTTGGTGACATCGTGGTCGCGACCTATGGCGGCATCGTCGGCGGCGGCCGCTTCTGCGCCATGTTCAATTCGATCATCCAGGACCGCTATGCCGCGGAAAGCCCAGGCGAGCAACTTTTGTTGCGCCTCGTCGAGCGCTGCTGCGAGCGCGGTCTCGACAGCTTCGATCTCGGCATCGGCGAAGCCGCCTACAAGGCGCTGTTCTGCAACGATGCCGAGCCCCTGTTCGACAGTTATCTGCCGCTCAGCGCGAGCGGACGCTTGCTGGGCCTCGCTTCATCGACAGGTGCAATGCTCAAGCGCTCGATCAAAGGCCACGCCCCGCTGTGGTCGCTGGTGCGCGCGACCCGGCGTTTCCGCGCCCACTTCTCTCCGTCGAACTAAATCAGGCTGCTGCCGCCTGCGCGCCGCCGGCGAGAATGGTGATCTCGCCAAAGCCGCCGCGCATCATGCGCTCGCGCGTCGAGCCATTGCCCGGGTCGGCCGTCACCAGCACGGTTTGCGCGGCGAGCGGCGCAAACTGTTCGATAGCCACGTCAGACGCAGCGCCGATATCGATCACGACGTGATTATAGCTTTGCGCCAGCGCTTCGACCACTGTCGACAGCATTGGCGAAGCACTCAACGCTTCTGCATCGCCGCCGGCGTTCCCGGTCGCAACCAGATGAACGCGCGAATATTGATCGCGCGTGATGATGTCGCCGAATGATGCTGTGCCACGAACCAGTTCAGCGATACCGGGGGCATTGGGATTGGTCGAGATCACCGAAAGGTTGGGCGCGCCGAAAGCAAGATCGACCAGCACCACGCTGCTATCCTTGGCAAGCGTACGCGCAAGCGTGATGGCCGAGAACGTCGTACCGACATTGCGTGCGGTGCCGGCCACGCTCACGCGGCGGCCAAGCTCGCCGGCGCTGCGCAGGCGCGCCGCGATCTGGTCGATCGAGCTGACAGCGAGCGGCGCCAGAGCAACGGGCGCCGGCGCCGGCACCAAAGGCGGTGCAGCCATCCGCGGCATTGGCGGCGGCTGAACGGGCGTGGCAGGCATCATCGGCGGCATGTACCCGGCCTGCGAATACCCCGGGGCATAGGCGTAGCCATAGGCGCCGCCCGCCGGCGCAGCGAGCAGCGCGCCCGTGACCGTGAAACCCGCCGACAGCATGAAGGCGGCAAAGGCCGCGATCAGCACAGTCGGCGCCTTCTTCGGATAAGATGGCTTGATGGCAGGAGATGCGCGCGAAATGATACGCGCCTCGGGCGGCGCCGCATTGATGCTGTCGCGCGCCGTCGCCTCGCGGTATTTGGCGAGATAGGATTCCAGCAGATCGCGCTGCGTCTTGGCCTCGCGCTCGAGCGCACGCAGTTCGACATCCTGCTCATTGTTCTGGGAGGCGAGCTTCTTGACCTGATCGAGGCTCGCGGTCAGCGTCTGCACGCGATTGCCGGCAACGGCGGCGTCGTTCTCAAGCTGGCGCGCCAGCCGCTCGCCTTCGACGCGGATCTGACGGTCGACTTCGCCCATCTGCGCCTTCAATTCCTTGATGCGCGGGTG
>Ga0187780_10000474_pt1 | contig 30168 bp, 23 predicted proteins | sample 1015_Q2_SP10_20__FD_132429 | JGI IMG/M metagenome (GOLD analysis project Ga0187780, IMG submission 132429) | Tropical peat soil microbial communities from peatlands in Department of Meta, Colombia - 1015_Q2_SP10_20_MG | ecosystem: Environmental > Terrestrial > Soil > Wetlands > Peat | place...
GATCCGCAGCTCTTCCCGGCCGCTCTTATGCTCGAGACCATTTTCCGCAAGCGCGTGGTTTACGACGCCTATGAAGATTTTCCCGCCGTGGCGGCTCGCCATCGCTCAATTCCGCGCTATCTGCGCCCGATCGCGGCCCTGACGCTTGCCGGCATCGAACGCCTCGCGGTGCGCTTATTTGACGGTGTGATCACCGCCGATCCCTTGACTTTGGCGCGACTCGCCCGCCACGGCAAGAGCAAGAAGCTCGTCTTCTATAATTTTCCGAATCTCGACTTTTTCCCGCCGCCCCGGCCCCGCGCGAAATTCTTCGACATCGTCTATCGCGGCGGTCTCTCCGAGCGCGCCGGAACCTTTGTTCTGCTCGAAGCCTTGCGGATCCTGGCCGCCCAGCATGAAATCGGCGCTCGCCCGAAGTTGCCCCGGCTTCTTTTGATCGGTTATTTCGATGACGCGGCGGCGGAAAAAATCTTGCGCGAGCGGATCCTCACCTTTGGATTGCAGTCCTGCGTGGAAATTCGCGGGCGGCTCGCCCATGAATGCATGGCCGACGCCCTTAGCAAAGCGCACATCGGCGTGTGCCCGCTCCAAGACGTTCCCAAGTTCCGCACCAATATTCCGGTGAAGGTTTTCGAATCCTGGGCCTGCGGTTTGCCTGTGGTGGCGAGTGATTTGCCGCCCATCCGCCCGTTTTTTCGCAATGGGTATGCGGGACTTTTATTTCCACCCGGGAACGCAGGCGAGTTGGCCTCGGCTATCGCCTGGCTGCTCGACCGCCCGCAGGTCGCAGCCGAAATGGGCGGGCGCGGCCGGGAAATCGTAGAGAAGCGCCTGAACAACGCCGGCGAGACCAGCAAGCTGCGTCGCTTTCTCTCGGCGTTTGCACCAGAGCCTGTCAGCACTCGCCCATCTGGGAGTTCGGTAGCATGATGGAGCCACTGATTCGAGAAAATCTACCGCGCCTGCAGAGCCTCTACGACCGTGTCCCCTCGCCCGCACGGCATGTGCTCACGAGCGCCCGCGGTTGGTTCCTCACGCGACTGCGTTATTCCCGGCACACATTCGCTTTTCTGCGAGAGCTTCGCACCCACGAATCCTGGACCACCACGCAGATTTGCGATCACCAACTCGGCGCCCTTCGGCAAATCGTCCGGCACGCCTACCACACAGTTCCTTTCTACTGCAGCTACCCCCGCGTGGAAATTCGCAGCCCTGAGGATTTGCGCCGCTTGCCGATCCTCGACCGGGAGACGGTTTTGCAGAATCACCACTCGTTCCTCTCTTGTGCCACGCCTCCGCGCCGGCGCATCCGTGCGGGAACGACCGGGACGACCGGGGCCAGCCTGCCGGTGGCCTACACGGAAGACCTGGTTCGCCGCAACTGGGCCTTTCTGCTCCGACAATGGGCCTGGGCGGGAGTGAAGCCGCGCACGCCGCGCCTGACACTGCAGGGCTCGCGCATCGTCCCGGCGCGCCGCCTCGCGCCTCCCTATTGGACTTACAACGTACCCGAACGCCAGGTCCTGATGAGCATTTTCCATCTTTCGGAGCGAACGGCGCATTCCTACCTCAACTTTCTCCGCCGCAACTGCGGCAAGGTACTCGAGGGCTTTCCGTCGGTGCTGGGCATCCTCGCGGACTTCGCGCGCGAGCGCGGCGAACGCCTGCCCATGTGCGCCGTGTTCACCAGCGGCGAGCCGCTCTACCCGTCCTTACGCGCCAAGATTGAGGCATCGTTTGGTGCTCCCGTCTTCGACACCTACGGCATGACCGAATATTGCGGGTTGATTCAGCAGTGCGAGCGCGGACACATGCATCTCGCCCCCGAATACGGTTTTCTCGAAATCCTAGATGAGCGCGGCGAGCCCGCTGCTCCGGATGAGGAGGGCTATTTCGTCTGGAGCGGTTTTCTCAACGAGGCCATGCCGCTGCTGCGCTACCGCATCGGTGACCGCGGCCGCTGGCAGTACGGCTACGATTGCCCCTGCGGCCGTGCCTTCCCGCTCGTGGTGCCCACGATTACGCGCGAAAGCGACATCCTCCATTGCCCGGATGGCCGCCTGTTTTCCCCGCGCGCCCTGAATCAGCTTCTCAAACGAACGGTGTCCTTGCGGTTCTGCCAGATTGTTCACGAACGTCCGGAGCGCGTGGTCGTACGCGCCGGGCCCGCCGACCGCCGTGCCGCCGAACAGCTCATGCAGGTCCGCGACGATCTTCAGGCCCTGCTGGGAACGGGCATGCAGGTGACCGCCGAGATGGTGGCCGCGCCGCTTGTGCGGTCGGGCGGAAAGATTCCCCTGATCGTCAGCCAGGTGCCGCAATGAGGCCTGCGCGCCTCATCGTCAACGCCGACGACTTCGGCATGAGCCGCGGCGTCACCGACGGCATCATCCTTGCCCATCGCTACGGCGTGGTCACCAGCGCTTCCCTCATGGCCAATATGCCCGCCGCCGAATACGCTCTGGCGCGCGCCGACGATCTTCCGCGCCTGGGTGTCGGAATCCATCTCAACATCTGCCAGGGCCGCCCGATTCTTTCTGCACGAGAGGTTCGCACACTGGTGGATGCCCGCGGTCGGTTTCATCCTCCGGCCGTCCTCCGCCAAAGGCTGTGGACCTGGCGCGTCGCCGGGCGCGAGATCGAAGCCGAATTCCGCGCGCAAATTCGATGGATGAAGGAGCGCGGCGTAGTGCCTACGCATGCGGACTCGCACCAGCACATGCACATCTATCCCCCGGCTGTTTTCCCTTTCCGACGCGCTCTCGCTGCCGAAGGGATCCACTGTGCCCGCGCGCCGCACATGAGTGTCTGGCCCAGACGCGGCCCGATCGCTGGCGCCCATGCGGGCGACCTGGTTCGCCGCATTCTCGCGCACGCCTACCGCCGCACCTTGCAATCTGTCGCCTTTCGCCGCTTCGACATGCCGGATAGCCGCATCGCTTTTCTCGCTAGCGAACGTCGCGCCGTCGAAACACTCGGTGGTTGCTGGAAGGCCGCGATCGCGCATCTGCCGGGCGGGGCTTTCGAGCTGGCTTGTCATCCAGGGTTGTTCGAGCCCGGATTCTCCGAAACCGATGCGATTCGCGTCCAGCGCGAACTCGAACTCCAATGGCTGATAGACCCCGAATTCCGCCACGTCCTCGACCGCTCCGGCGTTCAATTGATCAGTTACCGCGACCTGCGCCGCGAACCCCTGGCGCACGCGGCCGCCGAGGTGGCCGCATGATGATTCTGTTTTGCGTGTCGCTCGCCGTGGTGGCCTACGTCTACTTCGGCTATCCACTCTTGCTGCGCGCCGGCGCGTTCGGCCGCCCACGTGCTTTCGAGCGCGCTCCGATGACGCCGTATATCAGCGTGATTGTCGCCGCGCACAACGAGGAATTCGTCATCGAAGCGAAGATTCGGAACCTATTCTCATCCGACTATCCGCGCGATCGCGTCGAAATTCTGATTGGCAGCGATGGTTCTTCGGACGCCACGGAGGAGATCGTCAGGCGGCTCGCGTGCGAGGGCATGACCCTTATCTCCTTTCCGCAGCAGCACGGCAAAAGCGCCATCCAGAACGCGCTCGTCGCCTCCTCCTCGGGCGAACTCCTGGTCTTCACGGACGCCGACTGTTTGTTCGCGCCCAGCGCCCTCCATTGCCTGGCGGAGCATTTCGCCGACCGGCGCGTGGGCCTGGTGACCGCATGTCCTCGTTATGTGAACTCCGACGAGACGGCCGTCACTGAAAACGAAAGCCTCTATCTGCGCTACGAGACTTGGCTGCGCCGGCAGGAGAGTGCCCGCGGATTGCTGGCCGCGGCGTCTGGTTCTCTCTTCGCTATGCGGCGTTCTCTTTGGCAGCCTCTCGATCCATCCTGCGGCGACGATTTCTTCCTTCCCTTGCGCGTGGCTCGCGCCGGATTTGTCAATCGCGCGGATCCACGCGTCAGAGCGACGACACACCTAGGCCAGATCCATCCGCGCGCGCTTCTGCGTATGAAAATCCGCGTTATCAGCAAGGATCTGCGCGCCCTGGTTTTGCACCGCGACCTGCTCAACCCTTGGCGGCACCGAGCCCTGGCAGTGGGGCTGTGGTCCCACAAACTCCTTCGCTGGCTCGTCCCGTTTTTTCTCCTGCTTCTCCTTGCGAGCAGTGTTGCGCTGGCCGCTAAGCCGGTGGTGCTCGCGGCGCTTGTGTTCCAGGCCGTGTTCTACGTCATGGCGCTCGCCGGGTTCGTTGGGCAGAAATCGAACAGACGCTTCTTCTGGACCGTTCCCATGTCCTTCTGTCTGGTGAATCTCGCCGCACTGGCTGGCGTGTGCAAGTGCTTGCTAGGTGCCAGATCGGGCTCGTGGAAACCGGAGCGGAGGAGCTCTGCTCCCGCCCCATCCTCTGCGTCGGCCCGGTCTCCGCGGGTGCTCGAATGAACCGCCGGCAAATAGTGCTCAACGCGCTTACGACGTTGCTCCAGGTCGCCGGCAACGCGGCGGTACTCTTCTTCCTTTATCGTTTTTTGATTCGCACCATCGGCGTGGAGCGTCTGGGGATCTGGTCGCTGGTCTTGGCGACCACCTCAGTGGTCTGGCTGGCCCATCAGGGTTTTTCCACCAGCATCGTGAAGTTCACCGCCAAGTACGCGGCCCACGGAAACACACACGATGTCTCCGCGTTGCTTCAAACCACCATAATGTCCGCGGGAATATTTCTGGGGGGTGTTTCCGTGCTCCTCTACCCGCTTGCACGCTGGACCCTGCGGCTGGTGCTGCCGCCCGCGAATCTGGCCGATGCTTACGTCATCCTGCCCTTCGCCTTGGCCTCGCTGTGGCTGAGCATCCTCACCACCATTTTTCAAGCCGGGCTGGCCGGCCACGAGCTGATTACCCATTCAAATTACGTGGAGCTTGGCGCTTCCTGGTCCTATTTTCTCCTTGCGCTCTGGCTGGTCCCGCACCGCGGCCTGTGGGGCCTCGCCGTGGCACAACTGGCGCAATCGTGTGGCGCGTGGCTGGTCACTTGGCTGCTTCTGCGCCGTCGCGTCTCTGGTCTCCCGCTCGTGCCACTGCGTTGGAGTCGCGCGCTCTTTCACGAGATGGCTGGCTACGGACTCCACTTCCAGTTGATCACTGCCAGCCAGGCCGTTCGTGAGCCGGTCACCAAGGCCCTACTGGCTCGCTTCGGCGGACTGGCGTTCACCGGGTACTACGATCTGGCCTCGCGCTGGGTGGTCACCTTCCGCGAATTGTTAGTGCAGGCCAACCAGGTTCTTGTCCCGACGATTTCACACTTGCAGGAACGCGAGCCGGAGTCCATCCCCCGCGTTTACCGGGAATCCTACGGCGTGATCTTTTTTCTGTCGCTTCCGGTGTTCGCGTCGCTGGCCGTGCTGAGCCCGCTCGTTTCCCGCGTCTGGATTGGTCACTACGAACCTGTCTTCGTCGAGTTTGTGGCCCTGCTCGCGCTGGGCTGGCTGGTGAACGTTCTTGGCAACCCTGCCTACGTCATTGACCTGGGGACGGGAGCGCTGCGTTGGGTGTCGGTCGGATGCGTGGCTACGGCCGTGCTCAACGCGGGCCTGGGATTTTTGGCCGGTGCACGTTTGGGCGGAGTGGCTGTGGTGGCCGTTTCAGCGCTGTCGCTGGTGTGCGGCTACGTTCTCGTGATTGCCGCATATCATTGGGAAAATCGAGTACCTTTCGGGCAGTTGCTGCCGCGCGAGAGCGTGGCGGTTTTTGCCACCAGTCTGACCGGCGTCGTGCTTTTCGTCCTCCTTGTTTGTTCCTTTTCCGCGCGCCACTTCATGTCGCGGTCTGTCACCGCTGGCGCAACGGGGGCTTTGCTCGCAGCGATTATTGTCGCCGCGTGGGTCCACCCGCTGCGCAGGCGGCTGATTCGCTGGGTCTTTTCTGGAGCGGCGTCATGAGGCCAACGGAGCGGTCATGAGCGTTCCTCATCTCGTTCTGTGGGAATCCGGACGCGACGATCCCATTGTCTCTCGTGTCGCCATTGCCGGCGATTTCCTTCCGGCAGGAGCGCTCACCATTCCTGCCGGCAGCTGGGTGAAAGCTGCGAGTTTACTCCGTGCTCATTTTGAGGACGCCGACGTCTCGATCGTAAACATGGAAGCCGTGCTTGATGCCGAACTTCTTTCCCCGCGTCCGCTTTCCGGGCTCGGTGAGAACCTTTCTGCCCCCGCGGCTTCCATCGATTACCTCGGTACGCTCCGCGTGCGCGTCGTGAGCATAGCGAACAACCACATCTATGATTTCGGTGACGCTGGCGTCGGGCGGACTCGGCAAGCGCTCACGCCGCGCGGCGTCGCTCCGTTGGGCGCGGGCCGCTCGCTGGGTACCGTGCCGGAGATTTTCGTGTGGCAGGGACCTGGAAATATCCGCATCGGATTCTGGGCCGCCGCCATCGCCTCATCCGACCTCGCCACGCGCACATCGGCGGGCGTTGAGCCCGCCACCGTAGCTCGCGGCCGCTGCGCCTTCGAGGCGCTCGAGGCTTGCGGCGCGCGCTTTTCCATAGCTTTGCTTCATGCCGGATGCATGAGAACTAACCGCCCCGATCCCTCCGATGCCGCGCGAATGGATGCGCTTGTCGGATGCGGTTTCCGTATCGTTGCCGCCTCACATTCTCATCGCATCAGCGGAGCCAGACTTGCACCCGATGGGAAGGCGGATGCGTCATTTTGCTTCTATGGCCTGGGCAGCATCGCCTCGGGCTTGATCGCCGCACCAGTCGAACGAGAAGGTCTGGTTGTCGTCGCCGGATTTCATTCTTCCGGCGATCTGGCCCGCACGGAACTGCGGCCGGTGTTTCTTGGAGAAAGCGGCTTCGGAGAAGTTCCGTCTCCGGATATGGCCGGAGTCATTCTCGATCGTTTCTGGCGGCTTTCAGAGGAAATCTCGGACGGCTCGTTCGAGCGTCTCTTTTACCGCGACGTGTCGCCGGGCCTGCTGCGCTTGCACCTGCGCGACGCCCGCGCGGCCTACGCACAATCCGGGGTGAGGGGATTGGTTCGCAAGGCGGCGCGACTGCGCGCGCGCCACCTTCAGCGCCTGCTCCACAAGGTGGCACGATGAGAGCGAGTGCTGCTGTCGCCTTTCTTTCGGCGTGTGTCTTGGTTTTGGTGCTCGTGCCGTTGGTTCGGATTCTCTGCTGGCGCTGGCGACTTCTCGATTTTCCCGGCCCGCTAAAAATACATACCCAGCCAATTCCGCGGCTCGGCGGCGTGGCCGTCGCCCTCCCCATTTCTATGACGGCTCTGTTCTCTTCGGCTCAGCGTATTTGGCCTGCGGGACACTTTTTCGCTGCGCTTATTCTCATTTGGGCTGTGGGACTGGCCGATGACTTGCGCGGCAGCCCCGTGTTCCTTCGGCTAGGCGCACAACTGGCAGCGGGAGCGGTACTCTGGCACGGGGGTTGGCGCTTTCCCGCGCCCGGCAGCGGAATTCTCAGTCTGGTGGCCGTCAGTATTTTCGTTGCCTTGTTTGTGAACGCCTTCAATTTTCTTGATGGTGCGGACGGGGTGGCTGCGGGAGTTGCCTTAATCATTGCCTCAGGATATTTGGGGTTGTTGAGCGCGCCAGCTTTAGCGATTGCCGCGACCGTGGCGGGAGCGTGCCTCGGATTTCTCCTGTTCAATTTTCCGCCGGCGAGCATTTTCCTCGGGGATTCCGGCAGCACCGTACTCGGCTTCGTCATCGCATTTCTCGGGCTCGACTTCTACAGCACCGGCCACGTCAGCGGCCGGCCAATGCTTTTCCCTGTGCTAGCCGCCGGTCTTCCGTTGCTCGACGCGGCACTCGCAATCGCCCGCCGCACTGGGATGCGCCGCAGCGTGTTTCACGGCGACAGGATGCACCTTTATGACCTCCTGTTGGCCCGCGGGGTCTCGCCCCGCCGTGTAGCCTTCACTTGTTATGGAATCACCGGCGCATCAGTTGTGGTGGGCCACTTGAGTATGCGCTTGAGTGCGCCGCCGTTTCTCCTGCTAGTCACTGGTAGCGTCGGGCTGTTGCTGTTTGCGGAGGTCCGGCTGGGAGCGTTGCGCGGAGACGTTAATGTTGACGCATCGCGTGTGCGGTCGGAGGAAAGGACACTGGCGCATCGCTGATCTCGCATGGTTTTGGGCGCCGCGTGTGGTCGGTCTGGCTGCGACAGGGGCGCTAGGCCTTCGATAAGGCGAGAGATCGCGTGCGTTTCCGTGAGGACGGGCGCTTTAGCCACGCCTCCAGTTCCCGCACGTCGTTCAGGATCGCCAGGGCGCCGAGCTTGGTGAGGAGAGCGCGGCGCTCTCGTCGCCCGTGAGGACCGCGAGGTAAGACGCCGAGGAAAGAAATACCCGCAGCCTGTGCCGCGAGCGCGTCGTCCGGGTTGTCTCCCACGTAGATGGTCCCCGCGGGATCGCGGCCCTGCAGAATTTGCAACAAGCCTTCCGGATCAGGTTTTGGGCGGACGACATCTTCGGCCGTGACGACGTGCCGGAAAAACTCGCGGACGCCGCAGCGGTCCAGCGTATAATCGGTTTCCTTTCGAACGCGCCCGGTGAAAAGAGCGAGATCGGCGCGGCCGGCGAGGCGGCGCAAGCTGGCCCGGGGAAGCAGCCATCTTTCGCTTGCGACATTTCCTTTTCCGTCCCGGCCCCAGTAGAGCTCTTCGAACTTCTTCTTCACTTCGTCGTATTCCGCCGTTCCGCCGAGCGCGTGGACCCAGGCCGTGGAGAGCTTCCAATCGTCATTGAAGCCGGACTGATTCTTCCAGCGCTGCAGTTCCTGGCGCGTGGCCTTCTTGCCGGTGAAGAAACGAACGGTCTCCAGCGTGGTGCGGTGGAAGGAACCGCGGACGTCCACGAGCACACCATCCACGTCGAAAATGATGAGTTGCGGATCAGTTGTCGGTGGATTCATTTCTCTGCGCACTATATTGGATGCTGCGAGTCCCGCTCAGGATGGAGTTTCGCCGGCTTCGCCGGAGGGTTCCGAGGGAGTTTCGCCCGCCGGTTCCGCGGCCGCCTCCGGGCTGGTCTCGACGGCTTCTGAAGACCACGCTTCTCCGGGTGTGGCCACGGGCAGCGGAGATTCCGGTTCGGGCGGCTGCGCTGAAGGCGGCGGAGGCGGTGGGACAATGGGTGCTTCCGTGGGGGCGACGCCTATTGGTTCGGTCGCGGAGGACGCCACGCCGTAACCTTCCAGGCGTTTGGTGAGAACGTCAGCGAGCAGGTTCACGATGATTCTTGCGCCACTTCCATCGGTGTCTCTCGCGGGGTTGTACTCCGCTACCTCTATAGCCGCCAGATGACTCTGCTGCGCGAAAACATCCAGCGCTTCGCGCACTTCGTCCACGGTCAGGCCCCCTGATACAGGGTTGTCCGTAGCAGCAAAATCTGAAATCACGTCCACACCGAGATGCAAGACAAACTCCTGACCGCTTCCGTGAATGCGCTCGACGGCGGCTTGCGCCGCAGCAACAGGGCCCATGCGCCGCACGTCGTCCGCAAAATAGCGCCGCAGCGGAGATTGCCGGAGCAGGTCCTCTTCGGGTGGATCCATCCGGGTGACGCCGAACAGCGCCACATCGGGCTCGCGAACCAGGGGCGGCTCACTCCAAAAGCGGATCATCTCCGCGGCTCCCCGTCCGATCAAGTGAGCCACCACCATGCCGTCCACGCAGCCCGACGGCGTGGTCGCAGGAGTTTGCAGGTCCGCGTCGCCGTCCATATAAATCAGGCTGACGCGGCGGTAATAGCGGCGGATGCCGGCGATGGTCGCGAGCACGACGGAGGCGTCGCCGCTCAAGATCAGCGGAAGCGCGCCCGACTTGACGGCGTGCTCGACACGGGGCTTCAGAGCTTCGAGGGCTGCAAGAACGGCCGGGAGGTTGCGGGCGCGGGGACTTTCCTCATCCGGCTTGTAAACTTGCGGCGGATCATCGCCTAGATCGGCGACCTCATAGCCGGCGGAGCGGAGCCGCTCGACCAGACCGGCAGCGCGGAGGGTAGCGGGCGCACCTTCGCGGCCGGGCGACAGGGCCGCCGCGCTTGTCGGCGAGCCTAACAGGGCAATCTTGTTCGCTTGGCGGACAATTTTGACCGCCACTCAAAAACTCCTTGCAGTGGATTCGGTGCCGCGGGGCCGAGACAAGTTCACTTAGCAACCTGACTCTGCCGGGCGGCCAGTTCCGGCGGAAGGGTAAACCGTACGTCCTCGCGAATCAAGTCCAGATCGCGCTGATTGGTGAAGCCCAAGGCCGCCAGGCGCTGGCTCACCTGTTCGACAAGGATTTCCGGAGCGGAAGCGCCAGCCGTCAGTCCGAGAGAGGTAACGCCCTGGAGCCACGACGCGTCCACATCATTGGCGTCTTCGATCAGGCGGGCCGGCACACCGGCGCGCTGCGCAACTTCCACCAGGCGGTTCGAATTGGAGCTATTGGCCGAACCGACCACCAGGATCAACTGCACCTCACGCGCCAGCGCCTCGACGGCTTCCTGGCGGTTCTGCGTAGCGTAACAGATGTCGTCGGAGGCCGGCCCGGCGATCTGGGGGAAGCGCTCGCGGAGGCGCGCCACGATTTCCTGCGTATCGTAGAGGGAGAGTGTGGTCTGCGTGAGGAAGGCAAGCCGCGAAGGGTCGGGCACCTGCAAATCGTTCACTTCCTGGACGCTGCCGACGACGAGGGTGCGCTCCGGCGCTTCGCCGGAGGTGCCGACGATTTCCTGATGATCGCGATGTCCGATGAGAATCAGCGTGCGGCCTTCGCGTGCGAACTTGAGAGCCTCAAGATGCACCTTGGTGACCAGGGGACAGGTGGCGTCAATGACCTGCAACTGGCGCTCCTTGGCCTCCGCGCGCACCCGGGGCGGTACGCCGTGGGCGCTAAAAATCAGCACCGCACCGACGGGCACTTCCCCAATCGTCTCGACGAATATGGCGCCGCGCCGCCGCAACTGCTCGACGACGTAGCGGTTGTGCACAATTTCGTGGTGCACATAGACCGGCCGCCCGTATGCTTCCAGCGCCAGTTCCACGATGTCCACGGCACGAACGACGCCGGCGCAGAATCCTCGCGGACGCACGCGGACCAGCGTCCGAGCTCCATTTGCTGAACCCTGAATTTGTGTCGGCGTCAATGTCGTCTCCAAGAACCACCGTATTCTATCCGAAGTGGCTGGTACTATGCCAGTCGCCTCAATACGCGTGTCTTTCTGGCGACGGTCGTTGTGCCGAATGGAAGGGGTCCCGGCCGTTTATTTTCAATGGGTTAACCCGATTCCTACTCGGCAGGGTGTACGCCGCAGGTTCTGGAGGCTGAGGCCTCGAAGCTCGGCGCAAGCAAGCGCGCCGCATCCTAGGGCAGGGCGGCGGACTTGCGGCGGTGCAGGTCCTGGAGGGCGGCGACTTCGGCTTCGTGTCCGGCCATGGAGCGAACGCCGCGGGCCGCGGCGCTGGCGGCGGAGAGCGTGGTGATGCAGGGGACGTTGTAGCGTATGGCGGCGCGGCGAATTGATTTTTCGTCGTAGAAGGACTCGCGGCCGAGCGGCGTATTGATGACCAACTGCACCTTGCCGGTCTTGATCAAGTCCACGATGTTGGGGCGACCTTCGTTCACCTTGTACACGCCTTGGACCTCAACTCCCGCCCGGGTCAGCGCCGTAGCGGTGCCGCGGGTGGCGATGATTTTCAGCCCAGCGGCGGCGAGGTCTTTGGCGATGGACGCAACGTGGCGCTTATCGTGATCGTTAACGCTGATGAAAACCGTCCCCGAGAGCGTCAACCGCTGGCCGGCGGCCAACTGGGCCTTGGCGAAGGCGAGGCCGAAGGTCGGGGCCACGCCCATTACTTCTCCCGTCGAGCGCATCTCCGGGCCAAGAATGGTGTCCACGCCGCGGAATTTGTTGAAGGGAAAGACGGGAGACTTGACGGCGTAGAAATCGCCCACGGCGATTTCCTTGACCCCGTCGGCTTCGACCACGGGGAGGTGCAGGTCCTTCAGCTTGCGGCCGGTCATGAGGCGCGCGGCGACTTTGGCGAGGGGAACGCCGGTGGCCTTGCTGACATATGGAATGGTGCGCGAGGCGCGAGGATTGACTTCGAGAACGTACACGGTGTCGCGCTGGATGGCGTATTGCACGTTCATCAGGCCGACGACGTGGAGGGAACGCGCCAGCCGCGCTGTGTAGCTACGAATCTGTTCGAGAACGGCGGGCTTGAGCGATACAGCGGGAAGCACGCAGGAGGAGTCGCCGGAATGAATTCCGGCCTCCTCGATGTGTTCCATGATGCCGGCAATCACGACATCCTCGCCGTCGGCCAGCGCATCCACGTCCACTTCGGTGGCATCTTCCAGAAACTGGTCAATCAGGACAGGGCGCCTGGGATCGGAGGTCGTGCCGATCAGGACGGCCTGGGCGACGTATTCTTCCACGGTTTTTAAATCGTAGGCGATGACCATGGCGCGCCCGCCGAGGACGTAGCTGGGTCGGACCAGCACAGGCAAGCCGATTTCGCGGGCGGCACTCACCGCTTCATCCGGAGCCAGCGCCGTGGCGTTGCGAGGCTGCGGAATTTTGAGCTCGTCGAGAAGACGGCCAAAACGACGGCGGTCTTCGGCCAGGTCAATGGATTCTGGATCGGTGCCGATGATTTTCGCGCCGTTGCGTTTCAATGCCAGAGCCAGATTGAGCGGGGTCTGTCCGCCAAACTGCACAATCACGCCCTGGGGCTTTTCACGAGCGAGGATGGCCAGCACGTCTTCGAGCGTGAGGGGCTCGAAATAGAGGCGGTCCGAGGTGTCATAGTCCGTGGAGACAGTTTCGGGGTTGCAATTGACCATGATGGCCTCGTACCCGTCTTCCTTGAGAGCGAAGGCTGCGTGGCAGCAGCAGTAATCGAACTCGATGCCCTGGCCAATGCGGTTGGGCCCGCTGCCGAGGATGACGATTTTGGGGCGGTCAGTGATAGCGGACTCGTCCTCGTCTTCGTAGGTGGAGTAGAGATACGGGGTGAAGGACTCGAACTCCGCGGCGCAGGTGTCCACGCGCTTGAAGACCGGAGCCACACCGAGCTTCTCGCGGCGGGCGCGGACGTCGGAAGAGGCCACATTCCAGAGTTTGGCCAGCTCTTCATCGCTGGCGCCGGAGCGCTTCGCTTCCAAGAGCAATTCGCGGGTGGAGTTCTTCAGCGAGCTGGCGGCGACGCGTTTGTCAACGGCGAGCATCTCCTCCAACTGGCGAATGAACCAGGGATCAATGCGCGTCAGCTCGCATACTTCGTCGCGGCTCATGCCGCGCTCGAGGGCCTCGAAGAGCCAGTGGAGGCGGTCGGGGCCGGGGACATGCAGTTTCTCGCGGAGCAGCGCGGTGTTGACCTCGGCGGGAGGCCGCCAGGCCGTGCTGGGTTCGAGAGCGCGGATGCCTTTGCAAAAGGCTTCGGCAAAGGTGCGGCCGATGGCCATCACTTCGCCGACGGATTTCATCTGCGTGGTGAGCGTGGGGTCGCTGCCGGGAAATTTTTCGAACTGCCACTTGGGAATCTTGGCCACCACGTAATCAATGGTCGGCTCGAAGCAAGACGGCGTCTTGCGCGTGATGTCGTTGGGAATCTCGTCGAGCGTAAGGCCGACGGCAAGCTTGGCGGCAATCTTGGCGATGGGGAAGCCGGTGGCCTTGCTGGCGAGCGCCGAGCTGCGCGAGACGCGCGGGTTCATTTCGATGACCACCATGCGGCCGGTGTGGGGCTCGACCGCGAACTGGATGTTTGAGCCGCCGGTCTCGACACCCACTTCGCGAATGATGGCCGCTGCCGCATCACGCATGCGCTGGTATTCCTTGTCGGTGAGGGTCTGCGCGGGCGCGACGGTGATGGAGTCGCCGGTGTGAATGCCCATGGGATCGAAATTCTCGATGGAGCAAATCACCACGAAGTTGTCGCGAAAATCGCGCATCACCTCGAGCTCGAATTCTTTCCAGCCGATCACGGATTCTTCGATCAGGGCCTGGTGAACCGGGCTGGCGTCGAGCGCGCGGGCGATGGCGTCGGCAAATTCCTCGCGGTTATAGGCGATCGAGCCGCCCGTGCCGCCCAGCGTGAATGAGGGCCGAATCACCACAGGATAACCGAGTTGGTCCGCCAGGCGAACCGCTTCGGGAATGTCGGTGACCACGGCCGAGGCCGGGACTTCCAGGCCCACCTTGCGGCAGGCGTCTTTGAAGAGCAGGCGGTCCTCGGCGATCTTGATGGAGCGGAGCGAAGCGCCAATCAGCTTCACGCCATAGGCGTCCAGCAAGCCCGCCTCGGCCAATTCGACCGCGAGGTTGAGGCCAGTCTGGCCGCCGACGGTGGGGAGCAGAGCGTCCGGTCGCTCGGCGGCGATGATGGCTTCGAGATAGCCCTTGGAGAGCGGCTCGATGTATGTACGGTCGGCGACCTCGGGGTCGGTCATGATGGTCGCGGGATTGGAATTGACGAGCAGGACTTCGTAGCCTTCGGAACGAAGTGCTTTGCAGGCTTGCGTGCCCGAGTAGTCGAATTCGCAGGCCTGGCCGATGACGATCGGTCCGGACCCGATAATCAGGATCTTCTTGATGTCAGTGCGTTTCGGCATTGCTTTCTCGGTAAGTCATTGTGGCAGCGTCGTCATCCCGAGCCCGCTGTTTGGGCGAGGGATCTGCTTTGCCCGCTAGCGGGCTCATGATCTTCCCCCCGGAGCGCCCATCAGAGCGACGAAGTCGTCGAAGAGGTAACGCGCGTCGTGAGGGCCGGGCGAGGCCTCTGGGTGATACTGAACGCTGAAAAGCGGAAGCGAGCGATGCCGCAGGCCCTCGTTGGTGAAATCGTTCAGGTTGAGGTGCGTGATTTCGACGTCGCTCGATCGAAGCGAATCGGGATCCACAGCGAAGCCGTGGTTCTGCGCGGTGATTTCCACTTTGCCGGTGAGAAGGTTTTTCACCGGGTGGTTCGAGCCGTGATGCCCGAATTTCAATTTGTATGTGCGGCCGCCGAGCGCCAGCCCGCAAAGCTGATGCCCCAGGCAGATGCCGAAAATCGGGACGCGGCCCAGCAGTTTCCGGATATTGGCAATCGCATACGTGACCGGCTCGGGGTCGCCGGGGCCATTGGACAAGAAGACGCCGTCGGGTTCAAGCCCCAGCACCTCGTCGGCGGAGGTCTGGCCAGGCACGACGGTCACGTGGCAACCGTGGTCAGCGAGAAGGCGCAGGATATTCTGCTTGATGCCGAAGTCGTAGGCCACGACACGGTAGCGGGTGGCCTCGGAATCCGATGACTTCTTGCCGCGGACAGGCTTGGCATCCGGCTCCGAGCTGCGACTCGCTGAACGTCCACCAGACCCTTCGCCGGCAGCGGCGACAGCGGAGAGAGGTTGGGCCAGTGCAATCGAGCCCTTCGTCCAGTCGTACCGTTTCGGGGTAGTGACGCGGCTGGCCAGATCTTGGCCGGCCATCAAGGGAAGCGCGCGGGCTTCAGCGATCAGCTTTTGGGCAGGCGTGTCGTCGGTGGCCACCACGCCGCGAAGCGCTCCGGCCTGGCGGAGATGGAGGACGAGCGCGCGCGTGTCAATATCCCAGATGACCGGGACGCGGTGGCGTTCTAGATACTCTTGCGCGGATTCGGCCGAGCGCCAGTTGGACGCCAGGGGCGAGAAATCGCGGACCACGAGCGATTCGATGTAGGGCCGGGGCGATTCTTCGTCTTCGGCGTTCGCGCCCACGTTGCCGATGTGGGGATAGGTGAGGCAGACGATCTGCCCGGTGTAGCTGGGGTCGGTGAAGACTTCCTGATAACCGGTAAGACTGGTATTGAAAACGACTTCGCCGCCACGGCGGGCGCGGGCGCCCGCGGCGCGGCCATTAAAGACTCTTCCGTCCTCGAGCGCGAGTGTCGCGCGTCCAGCGGGAACTGCGGCCAGTGTGTCCTCCAGAAGATTTCATCTCGATGCGGCGTTGACCGTAGAAGATGAAGTCAGCGATCCAAAATGTTCCATGGGCCAGTAGGCAAATACAGCCTTGCCGTAGATAAACTGCCGCGACACGGGCCCGAATACGCGGGAATCATTCGAGCTGTCGCGATGGTCGCCCATCAGGAAATATTCATCGGCCCCGATGCGGCGCGGGCCGTAGTTCGATCCGTCCAGATAACCGGACGGGATGAACTGATTCTCGAGCTCGCGGCCGTTGACGTACACCTGGCCGGCGCGAATTTCGACAGTCTCGCCGGGCAGGCCGACGACGCGCTTGATGAACGACTTCGAGCGGTCCAAAGGATACCAGAAGACGACCACGTCGCCCCGCTCAATCGGCTCGAAATGGTAGATAAACTTGTTGATGAAGATGCGCTCCTGGTCGGTGAGGAGCGGGTTCATGCTGGTGCCTTCCACCTTGACCGGTTGGTAGAGAAAAATCATCACCACGATGGCGAGACCTAGAGCAACGGCCAGATCGCGTGTCCAGCTGCGCAGCTCGCGCCGGAGAGGAGCCGACGGCGCGGGCGAATTCGACGAGCCGGGTTGGGGAGCATCTGCCATGATGCACTCAAATATTTATAGCATGGCCTGCCGCGCGCGCCAAGCCGTGGCGGCCGGTCCCTAACGCTGCAACGGGCGCGGATTTTCGTTGGCTAACTGGCTAGGAGTCAGAAGGCGCCGAGCGCAAATCGCGTGACGGCCAGCGCGGCAAGGACGGCGGTCTCGGTGCGCAGGATGTTTTCGCCGAGCGAGGCCTCGCCAAAACCGGCGGCGCGCGCGCCGGCGATTTCGGCGTCCGTCCAGCTGCCCTCCGGACCAATCGCCAGAGCCGCCGTAGATATAACCGCTCCGGGTTGTCGCTCTTTGGCGGCCGCGATTAGCTCGCGTAGAAGAGGTGCTTCCGGGCGCTCGGAAAGCAGGATTTTGCACGCAGAGGAGGATTGCGCAAACGCTTTGTCAGGAGAAATCGCATGAGCAACCTTCGGAGGACTCAGGCGGCGCGACTGCTGCGCGGATTCGAGAACAATTCTTTCCCAGCGCGCATGTCGCTTGCCGGCGGCCGCGATCAGCGGCTTGTCGGTGCGGGCGGCGGTCAGGGGAACGATCTCGCTCGCGCCCAGTTCCGTTGCTTTTTCAAGGCACCATTCGAAGCGGTCGAATTTCACGAGCGAAATCAGCAGCTGGACTTCGAGCGCCGGCTCGCGCGCCGGGACGGGTTCGACCAGCGCAAACTCCACGAGATTGTCGCCGCGCTTGGAAAGAGCCACGCGCGTGACGCGCCCCAGCCAGACGCGCCGGCCATCGCTCAATTCGTAGAGCTGGCCTGGCTCGGCGCGCAGGACTCGGCCGAGATGCTCGGCGGAATCGCCGCGCAGGGCAGCAGAGGTTGCCTCGAAGCGATCCACGAAGAAGCGGCGGCGCATGAACAGAATTGTAATGCGTGGAGGAGAAAAGCGGAAAAGCAAAGGAAGCAGAGGAGGTAGAGGAGGTGAAGGAAGTAAAGGAACCGTCGAAGCGGGCGATTTCAGTAGCCGTCACTGCCACCACTACAGCCACCGAGCGTATAAAGCAGGGGACACGTGTCAGGGCAATATTGCAGCGAGGCTTTTGATGGCCTAGACTTGCCGCGACAACGCCCGGGTGGCGGAATGGCATACGCGGGGGACTTAAAATCCCCTGTCCCGTAAGGGACGTGTGGGTTCGACCCCCACCCCGGGCACCAAGTTGGCTTTCTCGCATTTTTCCCCATCAGCTTGCAAGTTGTGGCGATGCGGAGTACGCTGCGCCCCTTCGGCCTGCTTGTCCTTTCTAGACCACAGACCCATTGGAGTCTTCAGGCCACGGGAGCACACCAATATGACTACTTCCCCGACTCAACACGATGACATGCAATCTGCGCGGCCGGCGCGCCAACGCGGCCATGCGGCGCCGCAGTTCGTCTGCTTGCTTCGTACTGCGGCGGTGTTGCTAGTAGCTACCGTCGTCGCGCGGGGCGCGCAGCAGGAAGAGCGGCCGCGTCCGCCGCTGGTTGGCCCGATGGCAAGATTGGCGGCCCAGCCGCTGTTCAACAACAACTGCGCGAACTGCCATCAAAACGTGAAGGCCAGCGCCGATGATTCGGCGGCCCGGCAAAGCCGCGCCCCCAGCACGGAAACGCTGGCGCAAATGACGCCGGAGGCCATCTACGCGGCCCTAACGACCGGCGTGATGGTGGAGGAAGCGAAGAGCCTGGCCAACGATGAGAAACGGCTGATTGCCGAGTTTTTCGGCGGGCGCCCAATGGGCAACGCCGATGCCGGCGACGCCAAGAACATGACCAATCGGTGCTCCACCAATCCTCCGTTGCGAGATCCATCTTCAAGCCCGGCGTGGAACGGCTGGAGCGGCGATCTGATGAACACGCGCTTCCAGCCCGCGAAGAGCGCGGGGCTCAGCGCGGAACAAGTGCCTCGCTTGAAATTGAAATGGGCCTTCGGGTTTCCGGGCGGGGGAGAAACGTACGGCCAGCCCACGATCGTCAGCGGGCGTCTCTTCGCGGGCGACTACAATAGTTTCGTCTATTCGCTCGACGCTGCGAGCGGATGCGTCTATTGGTCGTTTCGAGCGGATGCCCAGGTGAGGACCGCGATTGTGGTCGGGCGTGTCCGCGCGCAAAAGGGCGCGAAAGGCGGCGCCACCTACGCCGCCTATTTTGGCGACAAGAAGGCCAACGTATATGCGGTAGATGCGCAGAGCGGAGAATTGCTCTGGAAGACCACCATCGAGCGGCGCCAACTCGCCCACATAACGGGGGCTGCGGCACTTTATCGCGGCCGATTATACGTAGGCGTGGCCGGGTCGGAGGAAATCGTATCCCAGGACCCGCACTATCCCTGCTGCACGTACCGGGGAAGCCTAACGACGCTCGACGCGAACGCCGGAAAAGTGATTTGGAAGACCTACACAATTTCCGAGGAGCCCAAGCCCACCAAGAAAAACGCGCTGGGCACGCAGTTATGGGCGCCGGCGGGCGCGTCTATTTGGACCACGCCGACGATTGACCCGAAGAGACGCGCGGTTTACGTCTCCACCGGCAACGCCTTTACTGAGCCAGCGGCGAGAAATTCGGACGCCATTCTCGCGCTCGACCTGGAGACCGGCAAAATATTGTGGTCCTACCAAGCGGTGGAGCACGACGCGTCTCCCGGCGGCTGCGGGCCGGCCGGCCCGAAGGGTGAACAGTGCCCGGAAAACGTTGGGCCCGATTGGGATTTTGCCAATTCGCCCATCCTGCGGACGCTGGCAAGCGGCCAACGGGTGTTGGTCGCAGCGCACAAAGGCGGCGGTGTGATCGCTCTCGACCCCGATCGCAACGGCGCGTTGTTGTGGAACGCCGATCTCTCCGCGCCGGACCAGGCCAGTAACGCCATGCAAATCATGTGGGGTGGCGCGGCGGATGACCAGAACGTCTACTATCCCATGCGCTCCGGCGGCGTCGCAGCATTGCGTCTCGCCGATGGAAAGCGCGCTTGGCTCGCGCCGCTTGAACCATCGAGCGCCTACCCGGGGCCGGGCGGTCGTCCTCGGCGCGGCCAGGACGCAGCCGCAAGCGCCATCCCCGGCGTCGTCTTTTCGGGCGGCTGGGACGGTGCGCTGCACGCCCTCTCGACCTCCGACGGCCATTCCCTGTGGGAGTACAATACAGCGCACGAATATGTAACAATCAACGGCGTCGCAGCGAAGGGCGGATCGCTCGGCGCTCCCGGGCCTGTGATTGTGGGCGGCATGCTTTACGTTGGCTCCGGCTACGTGGGAACGGGTAACGGCATGCCCGGCAACGTCTTGCTCGCCTTTTCTGTGCAGTAATACCAAGGAATGATATGTCCAGGACCCCTGCAGAACTCGTAGCGGAACGCACCAAGCGCCTGCAAGACGCCTGGGCGCTGCGCCAACCCGACCGCATCCCGGTCAACACCTTCTTCAGCTACATGCTCGCGCGCTTCGGAGGCGTCACGCACCAGGAGCTCGACGACAATCCGGATAAGGCGCAGGAACTTCTCGAAAAATGCGCGCTGTATATCCAGCCCGACGCCTGTGGAGGTGTAGGGATGTTCGGGCCGCACGCCAGCGTCATGCTGGGCGATATCCAGACGCGCTGGCCGGGCCACGGCCAGCCCCCCGACCAGCCGTTCCAATTTCTCGAGGGCGAATACATGAAGGCCGAGGAGTACGACGAATTCCTCGACGACCCCAGCGATTTCGCCCTGCGGAAGTTCGTGCCGCGCACGTTTCGGAATCTTGCCGGGCTCGCACGCATGCCCAGTATCGCCATTTTTCTGATGGGCTATCCGTCGCTGGGCTATCTCGCGCAGCTCAACGATCCCGAGTTGGTCGCCTCCTTCGAGGCGCTGGCCAAGGTCGCGCGCTTTTACGCCGAGCACCTGCCGCGCTTGCAACGAAACGCCGAGCGCATGATGGCGCTCGGTTTTCCGGCCAGCATGGGCCGCGGCGCATTCCTTCTCGCGCCCTTCGATTTCACCAGCGACGTGCTGCGCGGCATGCGCGGCGTCTTTCTCGACATGTACCGCCGGCCCGAAAAACTGATGGCTGCGCAGGAAAAGGGCCGGCGCATCATGGTGCGCAACGCCGTATCCATGGCTCGCGCGACGGGCGCGCGTTTTGCTTTCATCCCGCTGCACCGCGGCTCGGACGGATTCATGTCGCTCGAGCAGTTCAAGACCTTCTATTGGCCGCCGTTCAAGGCCATGATGCTCGATCTCGTCAACGCGGGCCTGACGCCCTCCGTCTTCTACGAAGGGATGTGGGACGAGCGCCTCGAATATCTCCGCGAACTGCCCATGGGGAAAACCATCGGCCAGTTTCAGCGCACCAATTTCGAAAAGCTCAAGGAAACCGTCGGCGACATCATGTGCATCGGGGGATGTTTTCCCGTGTCACTGTTGCAAATGGGTTCGCCCGATGAAATTCGCGAGCAGACTCGCCAGATGTGCCGGGTGCTCGGCAAGAACGGGGGGTTTATCATGGGCCCGAACTCGTCCATGGACGAGTGCAACCCCGAGCTGGTGAAGGTCTGGGTGGACGCCACTAAGGAATACGGCGTCTACTGATGCGGTGTATGATTTGAGACTATGGAGAAAAGCTACAAAGAGCTGACCCGTCCAGTGACTCATTGGATCGGCGAGGGCGCGGGCTGGCTTCTGCGCCACGTCGTGAGCGGGCTGGCGGCCACGGGCATCACGCCCAACATGTTCACCTTTTTCGCGCTGGCCGTGAACTCCTGGGCCGCGGCGCTATTCGCCATGGGACGCTTCCGCCAGGCGGCGTGCGTGCTGTTTCTGGCAGGCTTTCTCGACATGGCCGACGGCCAGGTGGCGCGCCGCGTCGGGCGCGTGACGGCGTTCGGTGCCTTTCTCGACTCGACCCTCGACCGCTACTCGGACCTTGGGCTTTACATGGGCCTCGTGGTGTACTACACGCTGATCGGACGCACGTTCTACATGGTTCTGGCGGCCGTGGCCATGGCCAGTTCATTCATGGTCAGCTACGCGCGGGCGCGCGCCGAATCGCTGATCCCTTCCTGCAAGGTAGGTTTCATGGAGAGGCCGGAGCGGCTGGTGCTGCTGATTCTGGGCGGATGGTTCAACCGCATGGCCCAGGTGCTGTGGGTGATCGCCGCCATCTCGACGCTCACCGTCGTTCACCGCGTGGTTTACACCTGGCAGGAATTGCGCGCTGGCCGCGCCCTCCCCGAAGCCACGGCTTCTCAGACGACTTAAACCCTCTTCCAGCTCTTCTGTGATTCCTCAACCGGCGCGGCGACGATTTTGTGAACCCGCTCCCGCAGAGCGTCCATCTCCTCGCGCCGCATCCCGGAAGTCTCAATCGTGTCGTGCAGATACACGATGATTTTCCCAGGATGCAGCATCCAATGGCCGGTGCGGAAAAACTGATACGAGCCCACGATGCTCATGGGCACGATGGGCGCGCCGAACTTATGGGCGATCCGGAAGATGCCCTTTTGGAACGGAAGGACGTGTCCATTGCGCGTGCGCGAGCCTTCGGGGAAGGCAATCAGGCTGACCCCGGAATCGAGCGCGGCCTTGGCTCGCGCGGTCATGGTTTCCAAGCCCTCGCGGGTGGGGATGTCCGGCACGGGAATATTCCCGAAGCGCCCCATCATCCAGCCGTAAATCGGATAGTGGAAATGAGACTCGAGCTCGAAGCCGCGCAGGAATTGGGGAATGGCGGAATAAATCACAAAGGGATCGAAGAGGTTCACGTGGTTGCAGATGAAGATGCTGGTGCGCTTCGCGTCGAAGCCCGGCGCACGCCGCACTTCGAACTTCACCCCCGCCAGGCGCAGGATGTTGCGGAAGAAGGCGCGCTGCGGCCAGTCGTTCTTGCGCGGATCAACGAAAATCCCCAGCAGCACGAGAAACGTGCAGACCACCGCGAAGTGGATGCCGCTGACGGCCCAGAGAACCAGCGAGCGAATCGTGAGCCAGAGCTTCCTCATACGATGGCGTCCAGCGCGCCGGGAATAACCTCCAGAACGCGACAGCGGAAATGCAGGATTTCGCCGTCCACGATGGCCTGGACCGGCCCGGCGAGATCGAATTCGACACGCTGAACCGCAGCGCGGGAGGCCAGATGATGCTCGATATAGCTTCCCGTGAAAAGGCGCGGAAAATTCCACAGCAGCCGCGCGCGGCCGACGGGCGCGCAGCGAACGTACTCAATGCGCCCGTCGGAGATGTCCGCCAGCGGAGCCATCATCATGTTCCCTCCGGTGAATTTGCTGTTGGCGAAGGCGAGGAAAAGGCAGGGCCGGCGGTCCCATTCGGATGCGGCGTCCAGGCGATGCGGAAAGGCGCGATGCTGCAAGCGCGCGAGGCAAGCGAGCACGCCGAGGGCGTAACCAAAGTAACCGAAGCGCTTGAAGCGCCGATGCGTGATTTCGCCCACTTCGCTCGGAAAGCCCAGGTTGAGCACATTGAGAAAGTAGGCGTCGCCCCCGGCATGCCGCAAGCGCAGAACGTCGCACCGGCGGCGCTTGCCCTCGAGTAGCGCCGCAATCGTATGTTCGACGCCGCGCGTAGTGAAATCGCGCAGGAAGGAATTGCCTGTCCCGAGCGGCAAGAATCCCAGCGCTGGCCGGTCGGATGCGAGAGCCTCGGGAAACAGGCCGTTGACAATCTCGTAGGAGGTGCCGTCGCCGCCGACAGAAAGAAAAGTGCGAAGGCCTCGCGCGTAGGCTTCGCGAGCGAGCGCGGTTGCGTCGCCGGCCCGTTTCGTCTCTGCGACTTCAACTGTAATGCCGCCCCGGCGCATGCGGTCCAACGCCGCCGGAGCGAGCTTGCCGCATCGGCCGTCACCTGCGGCCGGATTGACGATGGCAAAAAAGCGCGCGCCACTGCTCACAGCGGCACCACGGCTTCGCGGCCGGGCTTTTGGCCGATTTGCTCGGCCAGCTCGGCTCGCTTGATTTTGAGCGAGGCGGTGCGCGGAAAATCGGCATCCCACACGAGATAGCCGCTCACACGCTTATAATTCAGCAAGCGCCGGTTGCGCTGCGCGAGGTCAGCGATGAGTTCTGGTCCCAGCGCGCGGCCCGGGTCGGGATGCAGGATCAGCACGAGCTGCTCTCCCACCATCGTGCGGGCCGGCCAGAGATAGTTGGCGGCGAAAACGCAAAATTCCTTGATTCCGGCAACGCCCTCGAAGGCCGTTTCGATGTCCTCCGGGTAGATGTTCTTGCCTTCCTCGGTGACAATCATGTTCTTCTTGCGGCCGAAGAGCTGGAGATGTCCTGTGGCGTCGAACCGGCCGAGGTCTCCGGTCATCAGCCAACCGTCCACAATGGTTTCCGCAGTCATTTCCGGATCGTCCAAGTAGTGCGACATCACGGTCTTGCTGCGCACGGCCACTTCGCCGATTCCTTCGGCGTCCGGGTTTACAATCTTGACTTCCATGCCCGGCAGAGGCTTGCCGACTGTGTCGGGACGAAACGGCCGGAAATCATTCAGGGTGATGGCCGTGCCGGCCTCGGTGCAACCGTAGCCATTGCCGACCAGAATGCCCAGATCGTAGAAGAATTGCAGCGTTTCAGGCTCGGTAAAAGCGCCACCGACAAACAGCGCGCGGAGCTTCCCGCCGAAGGCCTTGTGAACCTGCGGCAAGAGCGCGCGGCTGATGTTCAGGTGAGGCCGGCGGCGCGTGAGGAAGCGATTCGCGGCGATGAGCGCGTTGAGAACCCGCCGCCGCATGGGCTTCAATTGCGCGAAGCGCTCGCGCAGCCCGCGCTCGAGGTTCTTTAGCACCATAGGAACGAGGCTCATGTAGGTGATGCTGTAGCGCGTGAAGGCTTCTCGGATGTACTCGGGCCGCAGCGTGCGCAGGTGAACCACCGCCGCGCCGCAGGTGAACGGCCCGATGAAACCGACCATAAAATCAATAGCGTGGTTGGTGGGGAGAATGCTCAGGTAGCGCACGCCCGGCCAGAAGGGATAGAGCGACGTGAGCGCCATGCACTGCTCGAGGTAATTTTCGTGGGTTAGCACGCAGCCTTTGGGCCGGCCGCCGGTCCCCGACGAATAGACGATGCAGGCGGGATCCTGGCGGCCGCGCGGAACAAAGACCGGCTCGCCCTCGGCGCGAAATTCTTCCCAGCGTTTGGCTCCTGCAAAGTCCGCTCCGGCGGGCGCTTCGGTGACCAGAATCAGTCGCGCGGGGAGGTTCTGGAAACCCTCCGTTTGCGCGAGGGCGCGCCAGAGATGGTATTCGACGATGACCGCCTCGGCTTTGGAATGCGCGAGCAACTGCAGATGTTCGGTTGCGCTGAGCTTGTAATCGAGCGGGACCAGCACGCCGCCGCAGAAGAAAACCGCGTACGCGGAAATCAGCCACTTCGACTGATTGGTCATGATGATGGCTGCGCGCGAGCCGTTTTGAAATCCGGAGTCCTGAAGCGCACGCGCCAGGTGCAGCGCTCGCTCCTTGAACTGGCGGTAGGTGAGACGCACGTTCTCGCGGTTGCGGTCGGCCTCGATCAGGCAGACCTCATCCGGCCAGCGGTCGAGTGCTGCGCGCAGGGCCGCGCCGAGCGAATCGTATTGCCGCAAATCAAGCATAGGAGCGAATCGTGACTAGTGCTTCGTGATTAGTGATTCGTGACCCGTACGGTGCGATTGGTCTGTGTAGCTGAACTCTAGTCCCTCGTCCATCATCCCCCATGTTCCGGTGGCTTAGAGCAGGGATTGGATGCGCTCGGCCAGCGTGCGGAAGTCGCTGACGCCCTGCAGCTCGTAATCGGGCAACTCGATGTGAAAATGCTGCTCCAGGCGCGTGAGCAAGTCGAGCGCCTGGAGACTGTTGATGCCGAGCTTGCGGAAGAAATCGTCGCTGGGGCTCAGCTGCTCGCGCGGAACTTTGAAGTGTTCCGCCGCCAGCCGCAGGATCTCGTCGGTCGTCTTCTCGATAGGGGTCATAAGAACTTATATTGCCACAGGTTCCGGTGATCGCTATATGTCCCGCCCGGGCGGCACGCCCTACGGCAGGTAGGGAAGGGCGTCGGTGCTTTCCACGAATTTGCGCAAGCCGGCTTCGACGGCGGGGCGCGTGAACAGTTCGCAGAAGATTTCGATTTCGCGGCGAAGCTCCTCCTGGGGAATGGGCTTGAGGAAGCGCTTGGCGGCAATGGTCGTCCCGCGGTCGAATTTACCGAGCTGCGCGGCCGTGGCTCGCGCGGCGCGCAGGGCTTCGCCTTCGCCGACCACCTGGCTCACCAAGCCAACGGACTGCGCTTTGGCGGCGTTGATGCTACGGCCCGTGAACAGCAGGTCGCGCACCACGGCATTGCCCAGGTCGCGTTTGAGACGCGGAATGCCGCCGAATCCGGGTATCAGGCCCAGGCGCAGCTCGGGGAAACAGAAGCGTGCCATTTTGTCCGCAACAATCAGATCGCAAGCCAGGGCCAGTTCAAAGCCACCGCCGAAGGTCACGCCGTGCACCGCGGCAATGGTCACGAGTGGCGCCGCATCTATCGCATTCATGACCTGGTGAATGCGCTCCAAAAATCTGCGCACACCGGCCAGCCGTTCCTTGGGCGGCAGCTTCTGTGATTCGAAGTAGAGTTCCCGAAGGTCGGCCCCGGCACAAAACCCTTCTTTGCGGGCGCTGGAAATAATCAACGCGTGGGCTTCCGCTGCGAGAAAGCCGAGCGCGGTGGTGAATTTCTCGAGTTCACCCAGCGTGGCCGAGCCGATTTCGTTGCACGGGGCGTGATGCAGGACCAGCTCGATCGTGCCGTCGGAAAGCTGCCAGGAGAGCGTCTTGCCGCCGAATTCTCTCATGCGGGCTTCTGGTAGAGGCGCTCAATCTCGCGCGCGAACCGCGCTGCGATGGCCTCGCGTTTGAATTTTCCGTTCACGGTGAGCAAGCCGTTCTCGATGCTGAACGGCTCGGGCACGACGTGAAAGGCGTGAATCTGCTTGTAGTGTGGCAGGCCGGTGTTGAATGCATCCAGCACGCTTCGGACACGCTCCAGCGTCAGGGCCGGACCCGCGCCGTTGCTGGGCGCCGCGGTCACGAGCGCCGCCAGAAAGCTGCGCTGATTGCCCAGCAGCAGCACCTGCTGCGCCTCCGGCAGGCGCGCCGCGAGGGCCTCTTCGAGCGGCTCGGGAGCGACATTGTGGCCCGAGTTGAGCGTAATCAGATTCTTTAGCCGGCCGGTGATTCGCCAGTTTCCGCTCGCATCGGCGTCGCCTTGGTCGCCCGTGTGAAACCATCCACCTTCCAAGGCCTTGGCCGTCTCCCGAGGGCGCCGCCAGTAGCCGGGAAAAACGTTCGGCCCGCGGACGAGGATTTCTCCGGTCTCGGAAAGTGTCATCTCCACGCCCGATATGGCCGGACCGACACGGCCGGGCTCGAAATGGCGCGGGTCGTCCATCGTGCAGATGGCGGTCGTCTCAGTGAGGCCATAGACCTGCAGCACGGGAATGCCGAGCATTACGAAGAATAGCTGTGTTTCCGGCGCAAGCGGGGCGGAACCGCAGATGAGCGCCTTGAGATTTGCGCCGATGCTCTTGCGAATCGCCGGAAACATCGCCGCGCGAGCCACCGCCAGGCATAGCCCATCCAGCCAGTGGCCTACGCCACTGCGGCGGCCGATGTATTGTCGCTGTGCCCGCATGAAAACTGCGGTTGCAAAGCCGCCGCGTTGGCGAACCGCCTGCTCGACTTTTGCTCGCACGCGTTCCAGCAGCGTGGGTACATTGAGGAAGTAATCGGGCGCAGCCAATGCTAGCTCGTCCGAGAGTTTAGTCAGGTCGGTGGACAGCAGGAGCATGCTGTTCCGCGACAGGGCAGTGAGCAGCAAAATCCATGAGCCTGCGAAGCAAAACGGCAAATAATGAAATACACGATCGGGCTCACGTCGGCCGCCCATCAGTTGGTCGAGACGCGCATTGGTGCAGCCGAGCATGTGCGTAACATTGCCGGAGTTCAGCACCACACCCTTGGGCTCGCCCGAGGTCCCCGACGTGTAGATGATGGTCACTGCATCGTGAGGCGCGTGCTGGCAGGGCTGCGGGATGTTGCCGTCCGCGCCTGCAAAGATCGTGTCGAAAAGCGCGATGTCCGCTCCGGCAGGAAACTGCTTGCGAATCTCAGCGGCAAGCACCGCATCCGCGCTGCAGATCAGCGGGGGCGCGGCGTCGCGAATCATCCCCGCAAGCTCAGCCGGCGCCTGACGCGCATACAGAGGGAGGACAATCAGGCCGTTCGCCATCATGGCCAGGTCCAGCGCTGCCCAGCGAATGCCGTTGGGCGCGAGCAAAGCGCAGCGGTCGCCGCTCTTCAAGCGGCGCGCGGCCAAGAAACTCCGCGCCTCCTGCACCAGCGCCAGCAATTCGCCGCCGGTCACAGAGACAACGCGGTCGTCGCGGATTTCGCCCAAAACAGGGACGCCCGCAGCCTGCTCGAGCCGGCTAAAGATTTGTTCCAGAAAGGTCATGCCGCCAGCGCTCCGCTGTGGGTTTCGAGCAATTGCAGCAGCAACGGGCTGAGCGGGGGCAGGTAATCCTCCCAACTGAGAACCCCGGTGCGAACAGGAAACTCCGGATACTGCCGGGCTACCTGCGTTTCAAAGTACGTGCCCATGCGGGCCATCATTTGGAGGTTGCGCGCGACGCAACGGCCCATTGCGTCGCGGATGGAATCGGCGTCGGCGTCGAGCGCTCGAAGCGCCACCACAATTCTGTCTGCCAAGTCCGGCTCGTCCACGCGCATCAGTAGGTGTGGGTGCCCCCGGTCGCGCATCAGATTGCTGATGCGCTCGTCCATGGTGACTCCCGCGGAGAGGACACCGGCCGGCATCGAGCCGACGATGGCATGAAAGCGTGACGACAGCAGGCTGCGGCATTCGCGAAGAATGCTCACCAGTTCGTACATGTTGAAGCGCTCCGACGAAAAGACCGGTACGCCGCCGAGTTTCTCCGCAATCCGCTCGCAGGCGTCGCGGTCGAGCATTTCCATAGCGACGAGAACGAGGAAAACCTTGCGCGTGCGGCGATACTGGCGCACCCCTTCGGCCATCTCTGCAAGATACTTTTCATAAGCGGCGTCCACCTTACGCCCGGAGCGGTGAAAGTAAATGGTGCGGTAGTGGCTCTTCTCGTAGGCGCCAGCCACAGCGTGCGCCAACCATTTCGCCAGCGACGCCCGCACCGGCCAGAAAAACGGGTTGATGGGGCAAACAGCGAGCACGGGCGTCACTCCGTCCCAGCCCGCATCGCGCAGCGCCTGGCGCGCGTAGTCGGAGCCGTGCGGCTCAAACGTCCAGGCCGTGTCCGCGCCGAGTTCGGTAGCCACGCCCAGTTTGCCCAGCACGTGTTGCGATTCGACATTCCGGGTGATAACCAGCGACTGCGCGCAGAATCGCCGGCACATTTTCTGCAACAGGGAGTCCATCGCGCCTGCTTCGGCGCCGTAAGCGATGCTCAGTTTGTTCTGCGCCGAGGCAATGCCCAATGCACCAATCATCATGGTCGTCAGGGCATTGGCGAACTTGCTCTTGAACATGGAGCCTTCGCAGGCCACCACGCCGTGGTTCTGCCGCACCTCGGAGTGGAGAAACAGCGGGAAGACATCTGGAAGATGGACCTGCCGCGCATCGCCAAAATAGCCCCGCGTCAGGGCGAAATCCTGGCTCATCACGCTCAACGCCAGGTTCTCGGCGCCCAAAATTCTCCGCACCTGGCGGAGCATCTCCTCGACGCGCATATCGGAGCCGGTGTTGCGCGTACCGTTGTATCCGGCGAAGAGAAGCTTCAGCTTGTCCCCCGGTTTCCAGGGCTCCCCGGCCCCGAGCATCCATTCGATCTTGTTCAGCTCGATCAGCCCGCTGACCCACGCCTCCAAGATGAGGTCCATGTCGAGCATTAGCGCCCGTCCTGTGCTGCGCTGGCTTGCCGGACGGCCGGTCCGCCTGCCGGCGAGGCAGGCTCGGCGGCCGCGCCCGCAGGCCAATCACGGTAGCGATACTTGAAGTCGTTCTCGCGGCTGAAGCGCAGCAACGGATAACAATACTGCGAAAAAGGCGCCGGTGCGCGGCCCATTTCCGCCACCACGCGCCGGTTGTCGAAGACCGTGTTCCACACCAGGTAAGGCAAGAACACTTTCAGGAGCGTAGCCATGCTTCCCAGGCTCCCGGTGCGCCCCGCCAACACCTGAATCGTTTTCATGACCGCGCCCTCAAGGCTCGGGAGGTAGAGCGGGCCGCGCTGGCCCTGCGCTTGGGCCAGGGCGTCGGTCAGTTGCACGAATGTCTCGGAAGCTACGCCGGACGACAAGTGGTAGATTTCGTGCTCCGTCTTGCTCTTCTGGTGCAGTGTGGCGATGGCGTCCGCCACGTAGTCCACGGGCACGATATCCACGCGGTCTTGCGGCCGGAAGGGAAGCACGGGAAGCCCGGCCAGAAACACGAACGCGCGCACCATCTCGAACTGGTTGGTCTCCGGTCGGCGGCTGTCTCCCAGCACGATGCTCGGGCGGAAGATCGTTCGCGGCACATCCGGCAATAACTGGCGGACCATGTGCTCGCAGAACTTCTTGGTGCGGGCGTAGGGGTCGTAATCCGAGCGGTTCCAGTCAATGGCGCTGTCTTCCTCGACCACTTCGTCGGCGCGCTGTCCCGCCACCGC